>CAJDVG010000004.1_pt1 | contig 68095 bp, 62 predicted proteins | sample 7391321 | NCBI WGS metagenome assembly CAJDVG01 (sample SAMEA7055706, study PRJEB34461) | soil metagenome | biome: terrestrial ecosystem; feature: Peninsula; material: soil | place: Antarctica | collected 2016
ATCGTGCGTTCTGGTCGGCGCGCTGCCGGGCGATGGCCTGGGCTGGGGTGCGCGACGTCACGACGGGGGCGGCGCCGGCACGAGTCAGTGGCGCGCGTCCCCCCACCTCGTACACGTGTTCGTCGCCCGGCAGGGGCGTCGCGGGACAGAGCGCGCCCGCTGCGGGCAGGACGCCGGTGAGCAGGTAATCGCCGACGGACTTCTCCACGCATGCGTTGTCGCGCGCGAACGCGCCGTGGCCGCCCGCGTTGTCGACGGTCAGCAGCCGGATCGGACCGATCAGTCGCTCTGAGCGCACCGCGCCCTCCCAGGGCGTGGCAGGGTCCAGTTCGTCCTGCACCATCAGCATCGACGCGACGCCGGCGCCGGTCGGGACAGGCTGGGACGACGGCGCGTACGGCCAGTACGTGCACCAGTTCGCCACCCAGGTCCATCCGACCAGCGGATACGTCGCGCCGAGCCGCATCCCCTGGGTGACCTGGCTCGGTTCGTCGCGCAGGCTTGGGGTGTCGTTGCACTGCACCGCCATGAAGACCGTGCTCTCCGCAGCGGCGTCGTCGACCTGACGGCCGGCAAACTGGACACCCATGAGGTTCTGCGCTCCCACACTCGCCGGCACACTCGGCGCAGCGTTCACCGGGCGTGCGGAGCCCCCGTGCGGGGTCGCCGCCCGGTCCGCGGACACGATGGCTGACACCGAGCCACGGCGCACCGCTGGGGCGCCCGGCGGCGGCGCGATGATCCCGCCGTCCATATCCAGCATCCCCGCCAGGTCGGCAGCGAGCTGCGGGAAACTGCTGTCGGAATAGAGACTCCGCACGATCAGCTCGTCGACGTCACGAGGCCACATCCCGCTGTAGCGTCCGCCGGCCGCAGCCGAGCGCACCCGCTCGTACGAGGTCTGCACCTGCGCGGGTGACGCTCCGAGCCCGTACTCGGGGTGGCGCGCCGCCCACGGGAGGAACTGCTGCTCGAACCGCCGCTGGAAGCCGTTGGGCTGCAACGCGAAGCTCGCGTCCCACGACTGGGTCAGGCTGACCGACGAGTCCAGGACGACCCGGCCGGTGCGCGTCGGATAGCGCTGCGCGTAGCGCGCCGCGAGCCACGTTCCCGCCGAGATGCCCATCCAGTCGACGACGTCGACGCCCAGCCGGTCCCGGACGTACTCGTGATCCGAGACCATCTGCCGCGTCGAAATGTGCGGCAGGTACCACCCTGCTCGCGCGACGCAGCCGCTGACGGTCTGCTGGGCCGCACGCTGCTGCGCCAGGACGGCGGCCGCCGTCGGGTTGCGGTAGTCGTCGAGGGAGTCGCGCGCCACCGGGCAGTCCAGCGGGGTGGACCCCCCCGAGCCGCGCGCGTCGACGCCGACCACGTCGTACAGGGGACGCAGCTGCGACTCGACCTCGGCGAAATCGACGGCGTACGGGCCCGCGGGCGCGCCCGGGCCGCCAGGGTTGACGAGCAACACCCGTGTCGGACGGGCGTCGCCGGCCCTCTTGTCGCGGGGGATGCGGGTGACCTGCGTGGTGATCGACCCCAGGGACGGGTTGTCCCAGTTCAGCGGCACCTGGACGCGCGCGCACACCGCTGCCACGGTCGACCCCGCCCGACGCAACCGGTCGACCTCCGTCAGCACGGTCGGGTGACATGCACCCTCGCTCCAGGACAGCTGCTGCGAGGACAGCGCGGCCGGGGAGAGCACCGTGCGGCTCGCGCCGTCGAGTACCTGATCGGACGGGACGTCACCGGCTCGTCCCGACGAGGCGCCGGCCGCGGCTGCGCCGGGGGCCGTGGCCGCGTGGTCGACACCGGTCGCACCGGTGACAGCTAGGGCCGCCGCCAGAGCAGCGCGGGTCCACGCGCGCATCCGCCGCGACGCGGCGGGAAGCGTCAGTGGCGCAGCAGGACGCGCCAGCGGCGCGGACGTGTCACGTTGCGCGGACCCACGACGGTCGGGCAGCGGCACGGCGGGCTCCTTTCGCACGCTGCGGCAGGCGTGTCCCCCGATAGTTCCCCGAAAGGCCGAGGAGCCAGAGACGGGGCGCTCGCATCACCCGACGGCTTAAGTCCCCCAGGGTTACTCGCACAGTTTCGCACAGCGGGACCGGGACGCTCGGGAGCGCCGCGCTGGCTCGCCGAATCCGGAGCGCGCGGGAGGGCCGTCGGGCGCGAACCGGTGAGCGCAGGAGGGAGCGCCGACCCGCAGGGAACGCGAGAACACCGCCTTTCGTGGGAGAGTGGGTTCCAACGAACGACGACAGGGGAGGCCCCCAACCATGGCCAGCACCACGCCCTCGCCTGCGGGCGACGGTTACCCCGACGGGCCCGACCGGCTCGACGACCCCGACGGACGCGACACCCGCGACACCTCGGGCGGCGGCGGCCACGCGGCGCACGGCGCCACCGAGGACGCCTCGCCCGCCTGGGGTGAGCAGTTGCAGGCCAGCTACGAACAGGGCGACTCTGGCGGGTGGGGCGCGCCGCACCAGGTCGACACCGGCCCGCTGCGCCTCGGCCTCGGCGCGCATGACGAGGACGTGTCGGCCGGCAGTACCGGCCAGGGGTCGGACGACGTCGGCGCCCGCCAGCCTCCGCCCACGTCCGGACCGGACTCGTCCGCGCGGGGGCCCTACGGGCCGTCGCCTGAGCAGCCGTACGACCAGTCGAATGATCAGCGATACGAGCCGTCGAACGAACCGTCGGCTTACGCGCAGGGCACCTACCCGCAGGGGTCGTACGAATACGCCGGCTACGGGCAGGATCCCGGCCAGCCCGCGTACGAGACATCCCACGGGCCGGGCGCGTTCGCTGCGTCCTACGAGCACGGTGGGTACCCGCCTCCCCCGCAGGGCTACCCCCAGTCGGGGCCGATGCCGGTGGCGCCGCGCCCCTCGCCGGAGTACGGCCCGGGCGCGTACAACCCGGGCGCGTACAACCCGAACTCGCACGGCGCGGGGGCGTACGGGCCGACCCCGCCGCGCAGGTCCGGGCACCGCGACGGGCTGGCCGCGATCCTCGATTTCTCCTTCGCGCGCAAAGCCACTCACGCGATCGCGCCGGTGCTGTTCTGGCTGGTCGTCGCGTGGGGCGTCTTCCAGGTGCTCTACGTCCTGGTGACGATGGCGAGTGCCGGGACGTTCGGTCCCGGCCCCGGCGCCATCTTCCTCGGGGTGGTGGCCGCGATCTTCGACGCGCTGCTGAAAATCGCGCTCGCACGGGTGTTCCTGGAGCTGGCGGTCAACGTGGCCGACATGGCCGAACGAGCCCAGTCCGGTGCGGCTGCCCGGTGACGGATCCGTATCGCATCTGCGTCGTGTGTTCGGGCAACATCTGCCGCTCCCCGATGGGGGAGGTCGTGCTGCGCGAGCGTTTCGCTCAGGCGGGGCTGGACGACGATCAGGTGCTGGTCGACAGCGCCGGTACGGGCGCGTGGCACGTCGGCGGTCCGGCCGATCGGCGGACGGTGACGGCGCTCGCCAAGGGCGGGTACGCGCCCGGGTCACACCGCGCCCGCTCGTACGACATCTCGTGGTTCGCGCGACACGACCTGGTGCTCGCGGCAGACCGGGGGCACTTGCGCTGGCTGCGGCGCGAGGCGCAGACCGAGGGGTACGACGCGGGACCGCCGGGTTCGGGCGCCGATGTGGAGATCGGGCTGCTGCGCGATTTCGACGCCAACGCCGTCGAGGCCGGAACGTTGGACGTGGACGACCCGTACTACGGAGGCGCACGCGAGTTCGACGCCTGTCTGGCGCAGGTGGAGGGCGCGGTCGACGGGGTGGTGGCCTACGTGACGGCGGCGCTGCACGAGCGTTGAGCCGCCCATCCGGGCCGGTGGCGGCTCTGATTGGATGGCGACATGCGTTCACTCGCCAACGCCACACCCCCCTTCGCTCTGGGAGCGCTTGACGGCCGTTACCGCGCCGTCGTCGCCCCGCTCGTCGACCACCTGTCCGAGGCGGCGCTCAACCGTGAACGCGTGCGCATCGAGATCGAGTGGCTGATCCACCTCACCAGCGCCGCGGTGATCCCGGGGGTCCGCGCCCTCACGGCGCCGGAGCAGGCCCGCTTACGCGCCCTCGTCGACGACTTCGGGTCCCCGGACGTGGCGGAGCTGGCCGAGATCGAGCGGGAGACGGTGCACGACGTCAAGGCGGTCGAGTACTACCTGAGGCGCCGTCTGGCGCACATCGCTCCGGACGATCCGGGCCTGGCGGAGCTGATCCATTTCTGCTGCACCAGTGAGGACGTCAACAACCTGTCCTACGCGCTGATGATCTCCGGGGCGATCCGCGAGGTCTGGCTCCCGACGGCGACCTCGCTGGTGGAGCAGGTCGCGGCCATGGCCCGCGACCTGGCCGAGGTGCCATTGCTCGCTCACACCCACGGGCAGCCGGCCACCCCGACCACGCTCGGCAAGGAGTTGGCGGTGTTCGCCCACCGCCTGGCTCGACAGCTGCGCCGGATCCGCGCGCAGGAGTACCTGGGCAAGATCAACGGCGCGACGGGCACGTACGGGGCGCACGTCCTCGCCGTGCCCGGCGTGGACTGGCCAGAGCTCAGCCGCGCCTTCGTCGCCGACGTCCTCGGCCTCACGTGGAACCCGCTCACCACGCAGATCGAGTCGCACGACTGGCAGGCGGAGTTGTACGCGGACGTGGCCCGGTTCAACCGGATCCTGCACAACGCGTGCACCGACATCTGGGCTTACATCTCCTGGGGTTACTTCGCGCAGGTCCGCGGTCAGGGCACGGTCGGATCGTCCACCATGCCGCACAAGGTCAACCCGATCCGCTTCGAGAACGCCGAAGCCAACCTGGAGGTCAGCAACGCGCTGCTCGATGTGCTCGCCGCCACGCTGGTGGCCTCTCGGCTGCAACGCGACCTCACCGACTCCTCGATGCAACGCAACGTCGGCACCGCGCTCGGACACAGCCTGCTCGCGCTCGACAACGTGCGTCGCGGACTCCTGGGGCTGGACGCGGCGCCGGACGTGATGTCCGAAGCCCTCGACCGCAACTGGGAGGTGCTCGGGGAGCCCATCCAATCCGTGATGCGGACGCTCGCCGCGCGGGGGGTGCCCGGCATGGACAACCCGTACGAACGCCTGAAGGATTTGACCCGCGGGCGTCGCGTCACCGGGGAGGACCTGCGGGCGTTCGTGAGGTCCCTGGGGCTTCCCGACGCCGAAAGTGAACGGCTGCTCGCGCTGACCCCGGCGACGTACGTCGGCCTCGCTCCCCAGCTGGTGCGCGACCACCTGCGCGACCACCTCTCGACCGACTGACTGGCCCATTCCCGGCTCATTCTCGGCCCCATCGTCGCCTCGTCAGGGCGCGTCTTCGCCTGGTCAAGGCCCGTCGTCGCCTCCTCAGGGCGCGCCGGTCCACGCGGTGAGCGCACCGTGGTTACGGTGGGATCCGTGAAGCGCATCCTGTCCGGCAAGACCTCGTGGCCACTCTTCGGGGTGCTGGTCGCTTTGCTGTTCATCGCGCTCATCGGGACGAGCGGCGGGCCGTTAACCTCGCCGCGCTTGGCGCCGGGAGGGGGGCAGACCCAGGGCTCGACCACTCTCGCCGGCCCCCCATCCATCGCGGCCGCCACACCCGGCGCTTCTGGCGCGTCCGCGAGTCGGCCGTCGCGCGTCGCCGGTGACGAGCCGGATGGCGGAGTGCCATCAGCGCCGCCGAGCTGCGCCCTGGAATCCCTGCCGTCCGGGGTCCGAGCCACGATCTCTTTGGTCCACTCGCGTGGGCCGTTCCCTGTGCCGGATCGGGACGGGGGCACCTACGCGAACAGCGAGGGACTGCTGGAGAGCAGGCAGAGCGGCTATTACCGCGAATACACCGTGCTCGGCACCGGCATCGGCACCGGCACCGGCTCTGGCTCAGGAAGCGCGTCTTCACGTCTCGTGACCGGCGGTGTCCCGTCGAGCCACCCGCAGGAGTGGTACTACTCCGCCGACTCCTACCGCTCCTTGTGCCAGATCCCCGACGTTCCCTGACCTGCGCAGGCGGCCGCTCCCCTGGAGTGTGGCGACGCCCTCAGAGTGTCACCAGCCCGTCCGGAGTCATGAAGGTGACCGACACCACCCGGGGCGCGCCCATCGCCGTCTGCACCGTCACCGGCACGTCCCGCGGGCCCGCCTCGGCCGCAGGACCGAGCCACTTCTCGATCTGCCAGGCGTCACCCGCGATGGTCAGGCCCGTGATGGCGGTCCGCGGTTCGACGCCCACCGCGAGGGAGGGATGCAGCTCAGGGTTCACGTAATGCACGAGCACCGGAAGTTGGGGGCTACTCACCGGGCACGCGGGATCAATCTGCTTCCAGCGCAGGTACCGACCATCGGGGAAAACGCGATGTGCGTCAATGGGTTCACGTCGCAGGCGCCACGCGTGAGTGCCGATGTCATACACCCGCACCACCCACTGCATCCAGCCGCCACCGGCCTCGCACGACAACCGCACCGCTTGCCCGAACGACGCCTTCGCCGTCGAGGGGTGCTCGAGTGGCTCCACCACTTCGATGTAACGTCCCTGAGCCATCGGGAGGATGACGTTGCGGGTCCCGAACTGCGGGTGTATCCCACCGCTGCGCAGATCCACCCTCAACCGCGCGGCCAGACGCTCAGCGGTCGCTCGCGCACCGTCCCCCTCCGCCGCAAAAGACACGTGGTCGATTGGCATGCGATTCATGCTCCCACATGGGGTTAGGAGTGAGGCACCGCGGTCCTGCCGTGAGACACCTGCAGGGCCGGTTCAGGATATGCGGCGCTGCCGGACCGCCTCATACAGCACGATCGCGGCCGAGGCCGCCACGTTGAGGGAGTCGGCGTGACCTGCCATGGGGATCACCGCGCGCAGCGTCGCGGCGGCGAGGATGTCGTCGGTCAGGCCCGTCTTCTCGGCGCCGACGGCGAGAGCGACCGGCCCGGTGTAATCGATATCGGCGTATCCTCGCGCCCCGGCCGGGGTGAGCGCGACGAGCTCGATCCCGCGGCGGCGCAGCCAGCCCGCGCAGGCGCTCGCGGAGTCAGCGGCGACCGGCACTGAGAAGACGGTGCCCTTGGACGCGCGCACGAGGTTCGGGTTGCCCCAGTCGGTGACCGGGTCGGCGGCGAGAACGGCGGCCACGCCGGCGCCGTCCGCGGTGCGCAACATGGCGCCCAGGTTTCCCGGTTTCTCGACGCCTTGGCACACGAGCACCAGCGGTGCGTGCGGACTGCGCGCTCCGGGACCCTCGCGGGGGTCCGCTCCGGCGACCGCTCGAGGGTCATCGAGGAGCGCGTCCAGATCGCGCAAACTCCGGTCCGCGGTGGGCACCACGGCGAGGACACCGTCGGGGCTCTCGCGGTAGGCGATCTTGTCGAAGGCGGCCCGGCTCAGCTGGACGCATCGGCCGCCCACGTCCCGCACCCGATCCGCGAGGGTCTGCGGGTCGACGCCGGCGTGGACCAGCTCAGGGCACCAGTAGAGCTCATCCGGCGCTGCGCCCGCGTCGAGCGCCAGGGTCACTTCCTCGTACCCCTCGACCAGCGTCAGCCGACGAGCGTCGCGGATCCGGCGGCGTCGGAGGGACACCACCTCGCGCAGGCGAGGGTTGGCGGGGCTGGTGATGACGACGTCGCGCATGACGACCTCAGCATCCCACCGCGAGGGGGGACCATCGCCAGCCGTCGGACCTCAGCGCCGCGAGGCCGGGATAACCACGGCTGGGAAAACCGACGCTGGAGGGAAACCGGCAGGACGGTCAACTCCCGTCGACGCGCAGCGCGTCGGACACATCCTGCATCGCCTGCGCGTAGCCGCGCAGGTACTCGTCGTCGCTGCCCCGGCCATCGCCGGACGTCTCCGACAGCAGTCGGACGGCCAAGCTCGCTGCGAAATCAGAGACGGCCAGACAGCAGCCGCGCGCGCTTTCGTCGAGCGTCGCGACGCAAACGGCCACCGGCCAGTCTGCGAAGCGCGACGTGTCGACGACCGCGCTGACGTTCGCAACGGGTACGTTCGTCGTGCTCCTCATCGCTCCTCCTTTCAGGATGAGTCGTGTCCCGAAGGCGGGTTCACCGTACTGGCCGGCGTCCGTCCCGGGGCTGCTTCCACTGTCCGTACTATCGTCCCCGGGCGCCTTCGATAAAGGCTTTATGTCACGCATAGTTCGCCGTGCCCTATTGCATCGCAGCAGGTCACCCAGACAGCAGCGCAGGTTAGTGGCGGGTCGGACGCCCGAATGTCGCGGGACGAAGAATGCTGACGCGTCCAATACACCCGTTCGAATAGGCGTCTTGGACAGGCGTGCTGCTGCGTGATGAAACACGACCGGGCGCGGCAGTCCTGGTGCGGGTCAAGCGACCTGCTCTCTGGACAGGAGCGGCACGCACGCCGGACCGGCGTCGGGAAGCAGCCTCAGCACATCGACCAGACCGTCGTCGTCGACGTGGCCCGTGACCCAGTCAGCGACCGCGCGGACCTCGTCGGGGGCGTTGCCCATCGCGACGCCGCACGCGGCCCACTGGAGCATCTCGACGTCGTTGCGCTGATCGCCGACGGCGAGCGTGCGTGAGGGGTCGATCCGCAGGAAGCCGCGGACCTTCTCCAGACCGCTCGCCTTGCTCACGCCCTCGGGCGCGATATCCAGCCACGCGGTGAACCCCACCGAGTAGTTCACCCCGTGCAACCCGATCCGGGCAGCCAGATCCAGGAAATCCTGGGCCGTCCCGTTCGGGCTGCGGAAGATGACCCGGGTCGCCGGGCCGTCGATGAGCTGCTCCCAGTCCACGACACGGATCTCCCCTTCCAGCTCACCGGGAGGAAACGGCGTGTGGACCCGGTAGCCCACCCCGACCTCCTCGACAGCGACGTGAGCCTCCGGCCAGGCCGCTCGCAGCGCCGTGAGCGCCGAGGCCGGGTCGAAGGTGTGCCTGGCGAGGATGCACGCGCCGCCGGGCAGGGCTGGGTCGAGCGCGACGACGACGGCGCCGTTGCTGCAGACGGCGAACCCGCGGCGCACGCCGAGTTCGGCGATGACGGTCCGCGCGGACAGCCAGGACCGTCCGGTGGCGATCACCACCTCGTGGCCGGCCGCCGCGACGCGACGGACGCCGTCCCGCACCGTGCGAGACATGCTGCCGTCGTGGTGGACGATCGTGCCGTCGATGTCGAGAGCTACCAGGTGGGAGCCGCTCGGGGTGCCGAGGCCGTCGTGGCGGATGGGTGTGACAGCCGCCAGCCGGCGGGTGGCCACGCGGGTGGCCGATGGATCGAAACTCATGAGTCCTCCTTGCCCGGCCTTCCGCTCGCGCGTCCCCCTGGGCGCCTCGGGCGCCCGACGTCGCGTAGGGCGGCCCCTGCCGCCCCGATATCGCCGGTTTGTGTGATCTGTTCGCAAATGGAGTTAACGCTCGCCGACGCCGAGATAGTTCCCGCGCGATCGCGCGGATCGCGCTGGGACGGCTGGCTGCCGGGCCGCCGAACGTGTAGTCACACCTATCGGCCACCGCATCCTGGCAGTGAGCCCGGGGCGGCCAGGTCTGCCCGGACGGCCCGGACTCCCCGGACTCCCCGGACTCCCCGGACTCCCCGGACGGCCAAGTGTCCGCCGCGACATGAGCGCAACTGGCGATCGGTTACCCTAGACGTGGCCAGCCCGATCCGTTCTGCCGCGGGCTCCCATTTTTCTTCGTGTCGATGCCTTTGCGCGGCGCCATGTGAGACGCCCCAGGCAGCACATATCCGAACATCGGAGTATTTCCCCTTGACCAGCAGCAGTTTCATCTCGCTGGGCGTGCCCAGCAACTTGTCCGACGTGCTCGCCCAGCGTGGCATCACCACGCCGACCCCGATCCAGTCCGCGACGCTTCGTGATGCCTTGGCGGGCCGTGACGTCCTCGGCCGCGGCCGTACCGGATCCGGCAAGACGTACGCCTTTCTTCTCCCGCTCCTGGCGCGCCTGCACGCTCACCCCACCCGCCGCAAGCCCGGCCGCCCGCGCGGGCTGATCCTGGTTCCGACGCGCGAGCTCGCGGTGCAGATCGCGGCCGTGATGGAGCCCCTCGCCACGCCGCTCGGCTTGAACTCGCAGACCATCTTCGGCGGTGTCGGCCAGGGCCCGCAGGTCGCCGCCCTGCGCAGCGGCGTCGACGTCGTGGTCGCCTGCCCGGGACGCCTCGAGGATCTCATCGCCCAAGGCCACATCCACCTCGACGCCGTCGAGATCACCGTGCTCGACGAGGCCGATCACATGGCCGACCTCGGGTTCCTCCCCGTGGTCCGGCGGCTCCTTGAGGCCACCCCCACCGGTGGGCAGCGGATGCTCTTCAGCGCGACGCTGGATGCCGGGGTCAACGTCATCGTCAGGCGCCACCTGACTCGCCCCGTGACCCACGAGGCCGACAGCGAGCAATCGCCCGTCTCGACCATGTCGCACCACGTCCTGCACGTCGCGCCCGAGGAGCACCTGCCGGTCCTGGTCGACCTCACTGCGGCTCCGGGGCGGGCCCTGGTATTCACCCGCACCAAGCACCGCGCAAAACGCCTCGCGCGCGACCTGAACGCGTCGGGCGTGGCCGCTGTCGAGCTGCACGGCAACCTCTCGCAAGGGGCTCGTACCCGGACGATGGAGGCCTTCCATTCCGGTGCGGCGACCACTCTCGTCGCGACCGACATCGCCGCCCGCGGTATCCACGTCGACGACATCAACTTGGTGATCCACGCGGATCCTCCCGTGGAGCACAAGGCGTACCTGCACCGGTCCGGACGAACCGCCCGGGCCGGCGCCGAGGGCACCGTTATCACCCTGATGACCAATGAGCAGGTCCGCGACGTCCGCGACCTGACGCGCAAGGCAGGAGTCAGGCCGACCACGACGCGAGTCACCGCCGCCAGCCCGCTGCTGCGCGAATTGGCGCCCGGGGAACGCATCTTCGCCGGCCCCTACCTCGCGCCCGCCGCCGAGCGGTCCGCCGCTCCCCGCAATGCGGCGCGAAGCAACGAGGCCGGTGGCCGTCGCTCGGCAAGTGGTTCTCGCCGCGGCGGTCCGCAGCGCACCACTGCAGCGCGCAGTGGGACGCCGCGTACCCCCGTACGAGGCGCGCCGCAGCGCACCCCCGCCGCACGGGGTGCAGCCGGGGGTGCCGCGCCAGCGCGTCGCCGCCAGTCGCGCTACTCCGCGTAAGCGCTTGCGCGGAGTAGCGGACCGGCTCCAGGCGGACCTTGCGACCAATTCTTTCTTCGATCGCGAGAGTCGATTTTTATCGCGGCGAAGAGGCACGTGAGACGACTCACCGTCCTTTGCCTAGGCACGCCAATGCGCGGCGCGCGGCGTTCGCCCCGCACATCCCGTGGGCTCCGGGGCCCGGCGGGGTGGCCGCGGAGCAGAGGTACATTCCCCGCACGCCGGTGTCGTACGGAGACCTCCCTACCCGTGGGCCGAACACCAGTTGTCGCGTGTTCTTTGCCCCGGTAAGAATGTCTCCTCCGACGAAGTTCGCGTTGCCTGCCGCGAAGTCAGCCGGTGTGGTGACCTGCATCCCAACAATGCGCTCGCGGACCCCCGGAGCAAAGCGTTCAAGTTGCTTGAGGATCGCTTCACTGGCGTTCTCAGAATAACCGTGCGGTACCTGGGCATACGTCCAGACGGGATGGACAGAATCTACTGAGCGCAGTGGGTCTGCGAGATACTGCTGGCCGACCAGGACGAACGGCCGCGCCGGCATGCGGCCGCCGACAACATCGCGTTCTGCCGCTTCGATCTCTTCAAACGTCCCTCCAACGTGAACCACCCCCGAACGGCCGGCGACCGGCGCCGTCCAGGGAACACCACCTTCGACCGCCAGGTCCAGCTTGAAGGCACCAGGCCCTCGTTGGAATGTCCGGTAAGCACGCGCGACCCTCGCAGGCATCGCCGGACCGAGAATGTCGGCCACCGCGGGCGGCGCAAGGTCGAACATGACCACGTCGCACAGCGGTAAATCGGCCGCGCTTCTGACCGTCGTACCGGTTTCGATCACGCCGCCATGCGCCTCGACGACGGCCCTCAACGCCCTGATAATCGCCGCGGAGCCGCCCTCCGGGATGGCCCAGCCGTCTCGGTGACCAGCCGTAAGGATCCCTAGGCCGATGGCCGAGCTCATCGGTTCTGAAAATGGCCGGAATGCGTGCGCAGCGACGCCGGCGAACAGGGCTCGTGCCGGCTGGGCGCGGAATGCCTGAACCAGGACGGATATCGGCAGCAGGGCCGGCGTCCCAAAACGTGCAAGCAGGGCCGGGTGCCGGGGAATGTGCAGCACGGGCGCTAGGACGTCTTCCGCGAGCAGGTCGTAGCGACGCGACGTCGCCCCGAAAAGCGCACGCCACACTCGAGCATCTGGGCCGAGGTTCCTTGCCGTGTGCTCAACGTCGGTGAACAACGCCACCGCCGTCCCATCATCCAGAGGATGCGAGCAGTCGACGTCCGCGAAGCGCCATCGCAGCCCGTACGAGGCGAGATCCAGCGCGCGAATGACCGGGGAACTGACGGCCATCGGATGAATGGCGGAACAGTGGTCGTGCAACAGTCCTGGGATGATCGCTTCCCCGGAGCGGGCGCCGCCGCCCACCTCGTCTGCCGCCTCGATCACGGTGACCGCTACTCCCGCGACGGCGAGCACGGCCGCAGCCGTGAGGCCGTTCGGGCCGCTCCCCACCACGACGGCGCTGCTCATCCCGGGGTTCCTGGCAACCGTGCGAGGACCATCAGCAGATCTCTTCTTCCCCAGTTCGCGCGGCAGGACATCAGTCCTGGGCGCGCAGCGCCTGCGTGACGGACACCCGGCCTCCCGATTGCAGGACGCTGCGGCGATAGAGCTTCTCCCCCACCAGGATCGCGACCACCGCGAAGGCGAGCGTCACCAGCAGCGACGCGACCGGCTCCCACGCCGCCGCGTTGCCCTGCAGCAGGCGCATGGGCATCGCCACACCGGAGGCGATCGGCAGGTAAGACAACACGGTCTGCACGGAACCGCTCGCCACGATCCCGCCGAAGAACGCGATGAACAGCAGCATGGTCAGCGGCGTCGACGTGGTCTGCAGATCCTCCGACCGGCTGGACAGCGACCCGGCCACGGCCCAGAGGCAGGCGAGCGCCACGAACCCGGCGACGAAGAACGCCACGAACCACCCGATCGGCCCGCTGATCACGGTGATGAACTCTTTGTACGGCGTGAACTGCAGCCCGATCAGGCCGGCGGCCATGAACAGCGTCATCTGCATGAACGCCAGGACCGTGTTGCCCACAATCTTGCCGACCAGCAGCGAGCGCAGCGGGATGGCGCTCGCGATGATCTCCACGATCCGGGACTGCTTCTCCTCCACGACGCTGGACGCGATCGCCATCCCGAACATCAGGCTCACCATGTAGAACAGCGCGGCGAGCGCGAAGCCCGCGACCATCCGGACGATCATCTCGGTGCCGCTGCCCTGCAGGACCTGGGTCTCGACCTGCGTGCCGGCCATCAACCCCGGCACAGTGGTGCCGGCGGCCGCCGCGTTGCGGGCCAGGGCGTCGTCGCGGACCACCTCACGCGTGGCGGGAGTCGCCGGTCACGGCCGCTTCGGCGGCCTGGGCGTCAGCGACCTGGCGGACGACCACGCTCGTCTTGTCGTCCTCGGCGTGCACCCGCGTCCCGACCTGGTCGGCGACCGTCTGAGCCTGGGCGCTCGTCACGACCAGCACGTGCTCGGTGGACCGGTTGGCGAGCAACCCCTGCGCGCCGAACGCGATCAACATCAGCAGGATGGTGGACAGGGTCGAGATGAGGAAGTTGCGGTCGGTCAGACGCACATGGATCTCCCGCGCGGCCACGACCGGCCAGGCGAGCCCGGCGCGGCGAGGGTCGACCCCCGGGTCCGCCCGGTCCGCCGGGTCCGCCCGGGACCCCTCGGTCGCGGTCGCCCCCTCCGGGGCGGTCAGCTCGTCGTCGAGGTAGCGGGATGCCCCGCGGCGGGAGTCGGCGGAGTTCATGCGGTCACCTCACGGTAGATCTCGGACAGGGTGGGGATCATCGGGGCGAAGGAGCGGACCGTGCCGCGGCGCAGCGCCTCCGCGAGCAGATCCTGCTCAGCGCCGGGGGAGAGCACCTCCAGGAGAGCAATGGGCCCGTCGACGTCGGAGACGGCGATGCCGGGCTGACTGCGGGTCCAGCCGGCGTCGCCGCCCAGGATCAGACGGTGGCGCCGGGCGCCAGAGGTGCGCAGTTCTTCGACCGTGCCGCGGGCGAGCACTCGGCCGCGTCCGAGGACGACGAGCCGGTCGCAGAGCCGCTCGACGAGGTCGAGTTGGTGGCTGGAGAACAGCACGGGTACGCCGACCCGGGTGTGTTCGCGCAGGAGGCCGGCCATGGCGTCGACGGCGTCGGGGTCCAACCCGGAGAACGGTTCATCCAGGATCAGCGCAGCCGGCTGGGCGAGGAGCGCGGCGATGATCTGGACGCGCTGTTGATTGCCCAGGCTGAGCTTTTCGACGCGGTCCTTGGCGCGCTCGCGCAGGCCGAAGCGCTCGAGGGAGTCCAGCGCGGATCGGCGGGCCCGCCCAGCGTCCATGCCCTTGAGACGGGCCAGATAGACGAGCTGGTCGAGGACCGGTTGCTTCGGGTAGAGCCCCCGCTCCTCGGGCATATAACCGAACGTTCGCCGGTCCCTGGCGGTGATCGGCCGACCCTGCCAGCGGACCACGCCGCCGTGGATCGCGAGGACGCCCATGATCATGCGCATGGTCGTGGTCTTGCCGGCGCCGTTCCCGCCCACGAAGCCCACCAGATCGCCGTCGCCGACCTCGAAGCTGACCGCGTCCACGGCGGTGATGTCGCCGAACTTTCTTGTCACGGAATCTATGTCAAGCATCGCGCCCGGGATCCTCTCCAGTCGGTCGGCACCTCAGGGAACGCTCACCACCGTACGAGCCGGGCACTGCGTCGCGGATCCGTCGCGCGGCTGACCTTCGCGTCCTCGCGCCCTCCCCCGAGCGGCGGATGGGCACAGGAATGGGCCCGGGGATGGGCACGCGACGGGCACAGAATGGGCACGGGTTGAGCCCGGCATGACCCGCGGCAGCGAGATCAGTCGCCGACGGGGGCCAGGCCCATGTCGTACGCGGCGACGACCGCCTGCACCCGATCCCGCACACCCAGCTTGGCCAGGCAGTTGCTGACGTGGGTCTTCACGGTGGCCTCGCCGAGATACAACTCCCGTGCGATCTCGGCATTGCTGCGACCGCGGGCGACCAGACGCAACACCTCCAGCTCGCGCTCGGTGAGCCGCGCCCGACGGGGATCCTCCCGCGGGGCTACGGCGGGCCCCGGCCGCTCGCGCGGCGGGGCGCCCGTACCGATCGTGCCGACCCCTGGGTGCGCGGCCTCACCGACCATCCGCGCGATCACCCGCCGCGTGACCTCGGGGGCGAGCAGCGCGTGCCCGTGCGCGACGGCCCGGACGGCCTCCACCAGGTGCTCGGGGTCGGCGTTCTTGAGCAGGAACCCGCTGGCCCCTGCGCGGAGCGCGTCGAACAGGTAGTCGTCCCGGTCGAACGTCGTCAGGATCACGACCTTGCCAAGGTGTTCGGCGACGATCTGCGCCGTCGCCGCGATGCCGTCCATGACCGGCATCTGCACATCCATGAGGATCACGTCGGGTCGCAACTCCCGGGCGAGGGCGAGGGCTTGCGCGCCGTCCGCGGCCTGCCCGACGACCCGCAGGTCGTCCTCGACCGAGAGGATCAACGCGAACCCACTGCGCACGAGCTGCTGGTCGTCGACGAGCAGCACTCGCAGCGGCTCGTCCGGCCCGCTCACGCGCCCCTTCGTTCCGTTGCGCCGACGAGGGTACGCGTGGCGCCCGCCGGCCTGTGCAGGCCGAAGCGCACCCGAACGCGGTATCCACCGAGCAACCGGGGCCCGACCTCGACCTGGCCCCCGTGCGAGGCCGCCCGCTCCCGGATGCCGAGCATGCCGAGCCCCGTGCCCGAGGTAGCCCCGATCGGGCGCCCGTCGTCGACCACCTCCACCTCGACGAAACCGTCCGGACCCTCTTGAATCCGCGTCACCGCGTGCGCGTGGGCCGCGGTCGAGTGCCGCCGCACGTTGACGAGCGCTTCCTGGACGATCCGATAGGCCGACAACCCCAGCGGGGCCGGCACCGCGGCGAGAGCGCCCGGGCCGCTGGTGACCAGGTCGTAGGTGACCGTGAAACCCGGCCCGGTGACGCCCGCGGCCAGCTCGGCGATGTCGGCCAGCCCCGGCTCGGGCGCCCGCACCGAGTGTCCACCCGCCTCGCGGCCCGGCCCGAGCGCGCCACGATCCCGCAGGGTGCCGAGCAGGGCGCGCATCTCCCCGACCGCGCAACGCGAGGACTCCTCGACGCGCGAGAGAGCGTCGGCGGCACGCTCGGGATCCCGGGTGAGGACCCGGCGCGCGCCGGCCGCCTGCACTCCCATCACCGAGATGTGGTGGGCGACCACGTCGTGCAGTTCCCGGGCGATCCGGAGACGCTCGTCGACCACGGCCTGGTCGCGCAGGTCATCGGACTGAGCCTCGATCGTGGCCGCCTGCGCCTCGATCGTGGACAGACGCCAGGCGCCGCGCCACAGCGCCCGGCCCCACAGGAGCGCTCCCCCGAAGTAGCAGATGTTGATCACGAACGCATAGAGCACCGTCGCAGCGGTCGGGCCGAGCATTCCTTGCGGCACGATGTCACCGCGGTGACCCAGCATGGAGTCCACCGCGTTGCCGAAGGCGAACCCCCAGGCCAACCAGCCGAACATCAGCGTGAGCACGCCGAGCACCGCGTACGCGAGGAAGAGGCGGTCCCGGGCCCACGCCACCCCTGAGCACAGCGCGAAGAAATACATGATCTGCATCGGGAACTGGCCCATCACGGACACCACCCAGATGCCGGCGACAAACATGTGCAGTTGCAGCAACACCAGCACCGCGATCGGGTAGCGACGGCGCCACGCCAGCGGCACGGTGCCCACGAAGATCGCGACGTACTGTTGCCACGGTGGGCGTTCCAGGCCGTCCAACACCCCCATGGATCGAGTCAGTTCGAGCCCCAGCACCGCGAACGCGAGGAAGAACGCGGCGATGAGCGCGTCCGAACGCATCCCGGCCGGCCCCGGCGCGGGTCGCTGCCACGCCTCGTCGACGTCGAAGAAGTCGCCGAGACGGTCCTTGAGCCCGGCGCGCCCGCCTGTCCACCGCATACCCCTCACCGTAGGCCGAACCACCGACGGCACACATCCGTCGAGCGACGGACGGCCGTGCCTCCGACGCGGCGAGGCCGAGCCGCGGCGACGACCAGACCGAGCTCGCATCGAACGGAGTGCGACGTGGACCGCCGCCACTTTTTGACAACTCGCCGGTACGTTCTCGGACGCTGCCGTCCCGCATCAGGTAGAAAGGGCCACACGTGCGAGGAGGAGGTGAACTGGTGCCGCCTGAGGCAGCCGAGCGTCGTCCCGCTGCACCCGCCCCCGCGCCGACCGTCACGGACGAGCCCCTGCTCGTGACCCGCGCCCTGACCAAGGAGTTCCGCGGCTTCACCGCGGTGAACTCCGTGGACCTGGAGGTCGCCGAAGGCACCATCCACGCGCTGGTCGGCCCCAACGGCGCCGGCAAGACGACGCTGTTCAACCTGCTGACGGGTTTCCTCAAGCCGACGTCGGGCACGATCACCTACGCGGGCATCGACATCACCGGCAAGCCGCCGGAGAAGATCGCCCACCTCGGCGTGGCGCGCTCGTTCCAGATCACAAGCCTGTTCGACAACATGTCGGTGCGTGAGCACGTCGAACTGGCGCTCGCCTCCCCCGCCGGCGTCGGGCGGCAATTCTGGTCCAGCAAGCGCAGGCTGCGGCAGTTCTCGCCACGCGCGATGGAGCTGCTCGAGCAGGTCGGCCTGGCCGACAAGGCGCGCGAGAACGCGGGCGTCCTGCCGTACGGGCGCAAGCGCGCCCTCGAGCTGGCGATCGCCCTCGCGCTCGAGCCGAGGCTCCTGCTGCTCGACGAGCCCACGGCCGGCATGGGCATGGAGGACATCCAGCGCACCATCGATCTGGTCAAGCGCATCGCGGCGGGGCGCACCGTGGTCTTCGTCGATCACAACATGCACGTGGTCGGGTCCCTCGCGGACACGGTCGCCGTCCTGCAGGCGGGCTCGATCATCGCGCAAGGCCCGTACGAGCAGGTGCGTACCGACGAGCGCGTCGTCACCGCCTACCTGGGGAACGCCGATGCCACCCTCTGACGCGACACCAGCCCCCGACGCGGCCACCGCACCCGACGAGGCCACCGCGGGCGAACCGATGCTGAGGGTGGCCGGCGTGAGCGCGCACTACGGCGAGGCGCGCGTCCTCGCGGAGGTGTCTCTGGACGTCCGCGACGGTGAGGTCGTGACCCTCGTGGGACGCAACGGCGCCGGCAAGACCACGCTGCTGCGCTGCATCATGGGGCTGCACCGTGGCATGCGCGGACAGATCACGTTCGATGGCGCGGCCATCACGAAGGCGGCCTCGCACGTGCGCGCCCGCCGGGGCATCGGCTGGGTGCCCGACGACCGTGGAATCTACGCCACCCTCACCGTGGAGGAGAACCTTCGCCTGCCCCCGAACGTGCATCCCGACGCGTGGCCGCTGGAGCGGGTCTACGAGTCCTTCCCCGTGCTGTGGGAACGACGCGACTTCCCCGGCGCGAAGTTGTCCGGCGGCGAGCAGCAGATGCTGGCGATCGCCCGCGTCCTGCGGATGGGCGCCCGGCTCCTGCTGCTGGACGAGCCGAGCGAGGGGCTGGCCCCGGTGATCGTCGCGAGGATCGGGGAGATCCTTCGCGAGATCAAGGCCAACGGCGTGGCGGTCCTGCTCGTGGAGCAGAACGTGCGCTTCGCCGCCACCGTCGCCGATCGGCACTACCTTCTGGCCCAAGGACGGGTGGTGGCCCACCTCGGCAACGATGAGTTCCGGACTCGGGAGCGCGAGCTCCTCACCTACCTCGGCATGTGAATCGCCCCGATAACCCGCTCACCACGCACCCAGGAGACACGATGCGACGCACCCACCTGATCGCGATCTCGATGGCCGGTGTCACCGCCCTCGCCCTGACCGCCTGCGGCAGCTCCGGCGGCCCGCAGTCGGGGGATTCGGGCAAGCTCACCGACGACAAGATCGTCATCGGCCTGATCAACGACCAGTCCGGGGTCTACAAGGATGCGTCAGGCCCCTTCTCCGGCGTGGCGATCCAGATGGCGATCGACGATTACAAGGCGAAGCACGGCGACCAGGCCGTCGCCAAGAACATCGAGCTCGTGCAGGCCGACCACCAGAACAAGGCGGACGTAGCCAACACGAAGAGCCAGGAGATGTACGAACGGCAGGACGCCGACATCATCCTCGACGTGCCGAACTCCGCCGCCGCCCTCGCGATCGCCAACCAGGCGCAGGCCAAGAAGAAGCTCTTCATCAACATCAGCGCCGGCACCACGGCGCTGACCGGCGACAAATGCAACAAGTACACGTTCCACTGGGCCTACAACACGGCCCAGCTCGCGAAGGTGTCCGCGTCGACCATCGTCAAGGACGGCGGGAAGAGCTGGAACATCGTCTATCCCGACTACGCGTTCGGGCAGGACATGAACAACTCTTTCGCCGCCGAGGTCAAGGACGCCGGTGGCAGCGTCGGCCAGTCGATCGCGACACCGTTCCCCAGCGACAACTTCGCCACCTTCATCACCAAGGCCGGCGAGGGCAACCCGCAGGTCGTGGCCTCGATGCACGCGAGCGGAGATCTCGTCAACTTCGTCAAGCAGTACAACCAGTCGAGCATCAAGGACTCCACGCAGCTCGCCGTCGGCCTCATGTTCATCACCGACATCCACTCCCTGGGCGTCGACCAGTTCGCGGGCACGAAGTTCGCGGACACCTGGTACTGGGACTTCGACCAGCAGAACAGGGACTGGGCCGACAAGTTCATGGCCAAGACCGGCACCCGCCCGACGTTCGCGCACGCCGCGAACTACTCGGCGGCGACCCAGTACCTGGAGGCGGTGCAGGACAAGGGCACCGACAAGGCCGAGGACATCATCGCGGCGCTGGAAGGCAAGAAGATCAACGACCTGTACTTGCGCGACGGCGAGGTCCGGGCTGCGGACCACGCGGTCATCCATGACAGCTATCTCGCCCAGGTGAAGAACAAGGCCGACGTCAAGGAGGACTGGGACGTGGAGAAGATCATCAGCACCGTGCCTGCCGCCGAGGCGTTCCCCGCGCCGTCGTCCGCCTGCAAGCTCAACGGCTGACCGGAGACCATCCCCTCCAAGAAGCGACCCAAGGAGCGACATGGGCGCGTTCGTCCAGTACACGCTGCAGGGCCTGGCCGCCGGGGGTTTCTACGCCCTGGCGGCCCTCGGGCTCGCCGTCATCTTCGGCGTGCTCGGGGTGGTCAACTTCTCCCACGGCGCCTGCTACATGCTGGGCGCCGTGGCCGCGGCCGTCCTGCTCGACGAACTGGGGATCGGTTTTTGGCCGGCTCTGCTGATCGTGCCGCTGCTCCTGTTCGCCGTCGGGGTCCTCATGGAGCGGCTGCTGGTGCGCTGGCTGCTGAAGCTCGACCCGATGTACAACTTCCTGCTCACGTTCGGGTTGACGCTGCTGCTGGTCGATCTGGTGAAGCGACGCTACGGGGTGTCGGGCCTGCCGTACGAGCAACCGGCGGGGCTGGACGGACGCGTCACCGTCGGGGAGGTGTCGCTGTCGACGTACCAGGTGTTCGCCTGCCTGTTCTCGGTCCTGGTGTGCGTGTCCGTGTGGATGCTCCTGAACAAGACCAGGGTGGGCATGATTGTGCGGGCCTCCACCGAAGACGCCGACCGGACCCGTGCGCTCGGCATCAACGTGAGCCGCTGGGTGACGCCGGTGTTCGGATTCGGGATCGCGCTGGCCGGCCTCGCCGGTGTTCTGGCCGCGCCGTTCCGGGCGATCACCCCCGACATGGGCGGGCAGTTCATCATCATCCTGTTCGCGGTGGTCGTCATCGGCGGGCTCGGGTCGATCTTCGGCGCGGTCGTCGCAGGGTTTCTCGTGGGGCTGGTGGAGGCGTACGGACAGGCGTACGCCCCCGCCTTCGCCCAGATCGTGATCTTCATGTTGATGGCCGCGGTCATCCTCGTACGGCCTTCGGGTCTGTTCGGACGAGAGGAGGCGGCGTGAGCGTCGGAGCGCAACGCGAAACAGCGCAGCTACAGGTCGACGAGGAGCCGGTCCTGCGCCTGCGCAACCCGCTGACGTGGGTGCTGATCGCGGTGGGGGCGGCGGTGCTGCTCGCCCTGCCCTGGTACGTCTACCCGCCGGTCGCGATGGACATCCTGGCGTGGGGGTTGTTCGCGATCTCGGTGGATCTGCTGCTCGGATACACGGGGCTGTTGTCGTTCGGACACGCCGCGTTCTGGGGCGCCTCGGCGTACGTGACCGGCCTGATCGCGATCAACACCGGCATGCCCTTCCCCGTCGCGGTGCTGGGCGGGGCCGCGTTCGCGATGCTCATCGCGCTGCCGACCGGCTGGTTGTCGGTGCGCCGCACCGGCATCTACTTCGCGATGGTGACGTTGGCTTTCGCCCAGATGCTCTACTTCATCGCCAACCAGTGGCGGGACGTCACCGGCGGGGAGAACGGCTTGCAGGGCATCCCGCGCTCCTTCTTCGGCATCGAGGCCATCGAGTCGGATTCGTTCTATTTTTACTACGTGGGCTTGGCGTTCATCGTGGTGGGCGCCCTGATCGCCTGGCGGGTGGTGAACTCGCCGTTCGGCCGGGTGCTGGTCGCCATCAGGGACAACCCGGCGCGCGCCCGGGCGCTGGGCTACGACGTCGACCGGTTCAAGCTCGTGGCGTTCGTGATCTCCGCCGGGCTGGCGGGGCTGGCGGGCGGCCTCTTCGCGATCTCACACGGGTTCGCGTCCCTGCAGGAACTCGACTGGCGTACGTCCGGCAAGGTTGTGTTGATCACCGTGCTCGGTGGCATCGGGACGCTGTGGGGCGGTCCGGTGGGCGCCGCCATCGTCGTGACGCTGGAGGACCGCCTCGCGACCAGCGGGTTCGAGGGCATCGGGATCCTCACCGGCGCGATCTTCGTGTTCGTGGTGCTGGCGTTCCGGCGCGGCGTGTGGGGCACGGCGCGGCACCTGCTGGGCCGGTGGCTGACCCGGCATCGCGGCGCCGGCAACGCTTCTCGCATCCCGTACGGACACCGCAGCTGTGCGCCATGGCGCCCAACGTCAGCAGGACGTCCGCGGCACCTCGTCATGCCACTCGTGCTCGGCGACCAGCTCCGCTTCGGCATCGACGCCGTCGCGCGCCCAGGCCACCAGGCGATTCGTGCACACGAAACGGTCCGCGGTCGCGCTGATCGACGAGCTCGTGTGCACCTGCGCCGCCCATTGCGGCTTCTCCATCGCGATGCTCCACCTGGCGTCGGTGCGGGCGCTCAGCGGATCGTCCTGCGTGATGACGTAGTACTCACGGGAGTCCTCGGTGAAGTCCAACCCGTCCGGGTAGCGCCGGGTCCCGTCGTAGCCGGGGTCGACCTCGAGCACCCATCGGCCGGTCTCGATGTCGCGAAACACGCTGCGTTGTGAGCGCGGCGCCCGGTGCACGGCCCGGTACTCGACCGCCCCGAAGCGGTCGACCGCGTCCGTCACCGCATAGTCCAGCTCCACCCGCCCGATCTCGATCGGGCGAGCCTGGACGGGGTCCCCGAACCGCACCGCCTCATCCATCGGCCGCGGCGGGTGCGGCCAGACGGGCAGCTCGAGGGCGCAGTCGGCCAGGTCGAGGACGAGCGTCGCCTGCTCCGGGTGTGGCCACACCCACGGCCAATACTGGGAAGACACCGCGACCCGCATTCGGTGCCCCGCGGCGAACGAGTGCCCGATCCCGCGCAGCTCAACGACCACATCGACCGGCTCCCCGACCGGCATCGGCGAGATCCGTTGCATCCCGTCCCGCTTCAGCAGGTTCAACACGCCGAGAGTCACCAGGGTCGAGGCACCCGTGGGGTCGACGTCGCACAGCCGCACGATCACCTGACCTCGAGGTGCATCGCAGGTCAGGCGCAACCGCACCCTGGCCCGGCCGAGGACGTCCACCGGTAGCTCGCCTACCGCGTGGTCGAAGCACACTCCGCGGGCATCCTCCTCCCGCTGATCCGGGGGCATATCCGTGGCGTTGCCGTACGGGAAGTACCGGCCCGCATCGACACCGGTATGCACGGGTGATCGCAGAGTTGCCGTCCGCGTGCCGGCCGGCAGCGCAGTGGCCGCGTCCGAGCCCGCCAAGACCCGCCATTCGACCTCTTGCGCGAGGTTGTCGACCGCGACCCAGCGCCCCGCCCGCGTGTCGTAGTGCGTCGCGGGTGGTACGGATTCGTTGATCCAGGCCCGAAGGGGCGGCTCGTCGAGCACCTCGGTGTCCGCGCCCTTCAGCCAGTGGTCCCACCACCGTAGGGTCTCGCCGAGGAAGTCGATTCCGGGACCGGTAACCCTCGGCCGGTCCGGGTAGTGGTGCGACCAGGGGCCGATGATCCCGCGCACGGGGCAGGACAGCTGGTCGACCAGCCGGAACACGGTGTCCCGGTACGGGTCTGCCCACCCCCCGACGGCGAGCACGGCGGCAGCGATGGAGCTGTAGTCCTCGCACACCGACCCGTACCGCCAGTAGTCGTCTCGCTCCTGGTGGGACAGCCACGTCGGCGCCATCGGCCGATTCGCGGCCAGTCGGTCGCGCCATCGCGCCACCCAGTCGCGTCCCACCACCTCCGGGCGCGGCGGGCGCGCGTTGAACGCGAACATCGTCGAGGCCCACGCCGCCATGTCGATGCCGAGGACGGCGCCACCGATGTAGTGCACGTCGTTGTCGTAGCGGTCATCGGAGGAGCACACGGTGACGATGGCCTTCACCGGCTCCGGCCGGTGCGCGGCCAGCTGCAAGGAGTTGAAGCCACCCCACGAGATCCCGATCAGCCCGACGGCACCCGTGCACCAGCGCTGTTCGGCGATCCAGGCGATCACGTCCAGCCCGTCGGCCTGCTCCTGTGGTGAGTATTCGTCGTCGAACACGCCGTCGGAGGAGCCGGTTCCGCGGATGTCGACCCGTAAGCAGGTGTAGCCGTGGGCGGCATAGTACGGATACCGTTCGCTGTCGCGCGGCCACGTCCAGTCGTCGACCCGATAGGGCAGGTACTCCAGGATCGCGGGGGTGGGATCGGTGGTCGACGGCCGCCACATCTTCGCGTGCAGCCGGGTCCCGTCGGGTAGGGGAATCCAGACCTGCTCGACGACGTACCCCTGAGCCAAGTTGTCACGGTAGCGCACGGACATCGACTCTAGGCGGGGCCTACCCGGCCGCGTCGGAGGGCTCCCACTCCCGCACGAGATGCCCGCCGCCCAGGTCGGTGGCGTGTTCGGCGCCCGTGTCGCGCCAGGTCACCCGGGACACCTCCGGGCTGGGCAGTTCTGTGTCGCCCGGTTCGAGCACGCTGCCCAGCAGGGAGGCGGTGTAGGGGTGGCGGTGGGCGGTGAACAGCGTCTCGGTGGGCGCGAACTCGACCAGCCGCCCGTCACGCATCACCGCCACGTGGTCGGCCACTCCACGCACGACCGCGAGGTCGTGACTGATGAACAGACACGTCAGGTCGCGGTCCTTTTGCAACTGCGCGAGCAACGCGAGGATCTCGGCCTGCACGGAGACGTCCAGCGCGGTGGTGATCTCGTCGGCGATGATCACCTCGGGGTTGGCGGCCAGCGCCCGGGCGATGCCGGCCCGTTGCCGCTGCCCGCCGGACAACTGACCCGGCAACCGGGTCGCGAACTCCGGGCCGAGACCCACGTCCGTGAGCAGCAGGGCCACCTTCTCGTCCACCTCCGAGCGGGTGGCTTGCCCGAAGTAGCGCAGCGGGCGCTTGATCGCGGTCCCGATCGTGGCGCGCGGGTTCAAGGACGTGTCGGCGTTCTGGAAGATCAGCTGAATCCGGCGGCGTACCTGCGGATCGCGGTGCCGGACGTCCCGGGAGAGGTCGGCGGTGCTCCCGTCCGAACTGTTCAGGGTGATCGACCCGGACCGGATCCCGGCCAGACCGGCCACCGCCGTCGCGACCGTCGACTTGCCCGAACCCGACTCCCCGACGAGCGCGACCGTGCTGCCGGCGAAGACCTCCAGGTTGACCTCCGTCACCGCGGGCGGCAGGTGAGCGCCGTAGGCGATCGTGACGTCTCGCAGGTCGATCAGCGGCTTCGTCCGGGTCGCGATGCCGGCGCCCGGCGCCGGTCCGGTGACCCCGGGCCGAACGAGAGAGTCGGCCACGGGCTCCAGCCGCGGCACGGCAGCAAGCAGCTCCCCCGTGTAAGGCTCCCGGGGGTTGGCGAAAAGCTCTCGGGTCGGCTGCTCCTCGACGATGACGCCGTCGCGCATGACCGCGACGTCATCGGCGACGGCAGAGACGACTCCCAGGTCATGGGACACGATCACGGTCGCGGTCTGCAACTCGGCGGTGAGATCCGCGATGAGGCTGAGCACGGTCGCCTGGGTGATCACGTCCAGGGCGGTCGTCGGCTCGTCGAGAACGAGCACCCGCGGTCGGGCCGCGATCGCCATCGCGATCGACACCCGTTGCTGCTGCCCGCCCGAGAGCTGGTGCGGATACCGCTCGGCCATCTCCGCCGGGTCGGGAAGGCGCACCTGGTCGAGGAGATCGACCATCCGGGCCCGGCCGGACTCGAAACCGTGCGCCTGCAGCATCTCGACGATCTGGGCGCCGACCCGCATCGACGGGGTGAGGGAGTGCCCGGCGTTCTGCGCGACGATGGCCACCGTGCCACCACGCAGGTCGCGCAGCCCGGCATCGTCGAGAGAGAACACGTCCGTACCGTCCACGTGCACCGTGCCGGAATCGAGCCGTGAGCCGTGTCGCAGCTCGGCGAGCAGGGTGCGAGCGATGGTCGACTTGCCCGACCCGGACTCACCGACCACACCGAGCGTTCGGCCCGCGACGACGTCGAAGCTCGCGCGGTCGACCACCGTCAGCCGCCCGGCGCCCGCGGCGTAGGAGATCGACACGTCGCGCACGCGCACCAACGGGGTGCTGCCAGTCCCGCGGTCCGGGGCGCCGGGCGTGTCCATCACGCCACCCCCGCTCGCTGGCGGTCGATGCCAAACGCTTTGGACAGCCCGTCTGCGGCGAGGTTCATCCCGATCACGAAGGTGGCCAGGGCAAGGATCGGGGCCAGGGTCGCCCAGGGCACCACGGTGAGCGCGGTCCGGTTCTCCGAGACCATCAGACCCCAGTCCGGCGTCGGGGGGTTGGCGCCGAAGCCGAGGAACGACAGCGAGGAGATGAGCAGGACCACCCAGGACGCGCGCATCGCGAACTCGACGAGGACGGTGTCCAGCACGTTGGGCAGGATCTCGCGGCGGACGATCGACATCGCACCCTCGCCGCGGGCGCGGGCGGCGGTGACGTAGTCCAGCGTCGCGACCCCTCGGCCCGCCCCGCGCACCACCCGCGTGATGGCCGGGACATAGACGATGGTGACCGCGAGGATGATCACCCACATCCCCGCGCCGAAGACGCTGACCACCACGAGCAGAGCAAGGAGCGAGGGGACGGACAGGATGGCGTCCATGATGCGCATCACGAGGTCGTCGACCCAGTTGTCGAGGTAGGCGACCAGCACGCCGAGAACGGAGCCGATGGACACGGCGATAGCGGTCGCGATGAACGTCACCTGGAGCGCGTACCGGCCGCCGAACATGGTGCGGGCGAGCACGTCCCGGCCGTACAGGTCGGTGCCCAGCCAGTGCGCGCCGCTCGGACCCTGCAGGGCGACGCCGGCGTCGTTCGCGACCGGGTCGTACGAGGTGAGCAGGCCGGCGACGATGGCGACCAGGATGTGCACGGCGATGATCAACCCGCCGATGGCGAGGTTGCGGTTCGTGAGCAGCAGGCGCAGGTTGGGCAGGTTGGGTCGAGCCATGCCACTCACCGCCCCATTCGAGTGCGTTGCCGCGGGTCGAGCGCCAAGGCCGCGACGTCTGCGGCGAGGTTGGACAGCACATAGATCGTCGCGCTGATGACCGCGATGGCTTCGATCGTCGGCAGATCCCGGTTGTAGACGGCCTCCAGCATCATCTTGCCCATCCCCGGGTAGTTGAAGACGCTCTCCACGACAACGACGCCGCCGAGCAACCACGCCACGTTGATCGCCACGACGTTCAGGACGGGCAGCAGAGCGGTGGGCAATGCGTGCCGCAGGACGACCCGGCGCCGGGAGATCCCCTTCAGGGTGGCGCTGGTGACGAACTCCGAGCTCATGGTGTCGATCACCGACGATCGGGTCATCCGGATGATGTACGCCCCCATCGCGAAGGTCAGCACGACGACCGGCAGCCAGATGGAGGGCAAGAGCTCGCCCACCGTCGCGGACGGACCGTCGAGCACCACGGCCGGAAAGACCGGGATCGCGATCGCGAACAGCAGGACGAGCACGGTCGCGACCATGAACTCGGGCACGCTCATCAGCACGAGGGCCACCACCGAGATCGTGGTGTCGGCGAAGCGGTCCCGGCGCAAGCCCGCGACGATGCCGAGCAGGATCGACGCGGTGACCGCGATGAGGATGGCCGGGATGGCGATCAGCAAAGTGTTGCCGAAGCGATTCGCCAATTCGGGCCCGACGGGCTCGCCCGAGACGAGGGATGTGCCGAAGTCGCCGGTCACCGCGTGGGACAGCCAACTGAGATAACGCAGCCACACGTTCTGGTCGAGGCCGAGCTGCTCGCGCAGGGTCTTCAGCGCCTCGGGGGTGGCGTTCTGGCCGAGCAGCTGTTGGGCGACGTCGCCGGGCAGCGCCTGCACGGCGAAGAACACCATGAACGAGGCGAGCAGGATCGTCACGACGGAGCTGAGCAGGCGTCGCAGGATCATCCTGGACATGGCGTCACCTCAATCCGATCGCCAGGTAGTCGAACTCGAAGCCCCACTCCGCGTAGTTGACGACCTCGGTGGACAGGCCCACCAGCCGGTCGCCGAACATCGGGGTCATGTCGGCGCCGTCCTGCACGATGAGGCGTTGGGCGTCACCGTAGAGGCTGCGCCGCCGCGCGTCGTTCATCTCGGCGCGGGCGGAGTCGAGGAGCCCGTCGAACTGCGGGTTCGACCAGGCTGACTCGTTGTAGGACGAGCCGCTGCGGAAAATCTGGTTGAGCAGCTGGTCGACGGGACGTCCGGTGAACCAGTAGGAGACCATGAGCGGCTTCTGCATCCAGATCTGGGTGTAGTAGGAGTCGGAGGAGGCGTTGGTGATCTGCAGGTCTATGCCGGCGGCCTTGACACTGTCGCGGTAGGCGATCGCCAGTGGGGTGAACACCGGGTCGTAGGCGGAGGTGTAGATCGAGGTCGAGAACCCCGTTCGGCCCGCCTTCTTGAGGAGCCTCTTGGCGAGCTCGGGATCGTAGGGGCGCTCGACGTCGACGTGGGCGACCAGGCCGGGTGGCACCGGATTGTCCCAGCCGGGGGTCCCGGTCCCCTGCAGGGCGGTGGCGACGATGTCCCGCGGGTCGTAGGCCAGCTTCATCGCGCGGCGCATCGTGGGGTCGGCGAACTCCGCGCTCGTGAACAGCATCGGAATCGTGTACCACTGCGCGTTCTTGACTCGCGCGACCGTGGCCGTGGGACTCGCCTCGACGACGCGGGCGGTGGCGAAGTCGAGATTGGTCTGGGAGAGCAGATCCACTTGGCCGGCGAGCAGGGCGTTGACCCGGGCGGCGGTGTCCTGGATGGAGTAGAAGTCGATCGCGGCGAGGGCCGGAGGGCCGGCGAAGTGGTCGGCGAAAGCGGTGATCCTTCCGCGGCCGGCGGGCACGAACTCCTCCAGACGGAACGGACCGGTGCCGTTGCCCTGCTTCCCGACGGTCTGCGCCGAGCCGTCCGCGATGATGTAGCACTGGTAGGCGGTGAGCAGGGACGGGAACTCCGCGTTCGGTGTGGCCAGGTTGAACACGACCGTGGTCGGACCCTGGGCGACCACGTCTTTCGGTTGGATGAGGCCCTTGAACACGTCGGCCTGCGGGGACGCGGTGGCGGGGTCGAGGATATGCCGGATGGAATACACGACGTCCTGAGCGTCGAGAATCTTGCCGTCGTGGAAGCGGACGTTCGGGCGGAGCAGGAAGCTCCACCGGGTGCCGTCGGCGTTGGTCGACCATTCCTCGGCGAGGTCGGGCACGGGCGTGCCCGCCTTGTCGAGCTTGACCAGTCGGTTGAACAGCGCCCCGAGGTACTCGTACGCGCTGAGGGAGCTGGCCGGATCGAGGGTCTCCGCCGCCGAAGCGGCCGGTCGGGCGATTTTCATCGATAGACCGGCGCGCGCCGTCCCGGTCGCTGCTGCCTCCGGCACCGCGGGTGGTTCCGTCCGACCGCTGCCGCACCCCGCGAGGGTGACGCCCAGGGCGCCCAGGCCCGCGAGAACAGAACGTCTGGTCGGTTCGGCCATCTCACCTCCTGCAGGGCTCCGGCTGGGCCGGGCCAGACTAGCCCGGTACGACGGCTCGCCGTGGTCCGTTGGCGCCTGGGGTTCGAACCGGGATCGCGTCGGGGACCACCAGCCCGGGCAGGTCAGCGGCGTGCGCTTCGGCGAGCACCCCTGGTACGACGCACTGCTCGTCGACATAGCCGGCGACCCAGCCGGCGACCCAGCCGGCAACCCCAGCCGGCGACCCAGCCGGTGAGGATGCGCGCAGCGTCGTTAGCGGCGGGGGATCCGGCCCCCCGGGAGCAACAGCTTGGCCTGGGCGCTCACCACCGCCTGCGAGGCGGCCAGCTTCTCCTCAGGCAGCTTCGAGGTGTAGATAGCCACCGCGTACCGGCCACGGTCCACGTAGCCCACACTCGGGGTCCCCTCGACGTCGGCCGGGTTGCCGTCGCCGCCCCACCCCTGTTTGACCGCCGCCGTCGCGTCAGCCGCCTTCAGCCCGAAGATCTGGTTCGTGCCGTCGGTGGCCGTCGGCGTCATCTTGAGCATCGTCGCCACCAGCCATGAGCTGACGGCCGGGTCCTCAGCGGCCCCCTTGAGGAAGCGCACCATGCCGTGCGGGCTCACCTGGGTGCTGCCCCACTGCGCCGTCCCGCGCGTCGGCGGGGTCCCGAGGCGGGGAATCTGGTAACGCGCCGCCGTCCTGGGGATCAGCGCGTCGCCGCCCGCCGCCGCATACAGGTCGTTCGCGGCGGCATCGTCGGAGGCGGAGATCATGGCGGACGCCGGGCCCGTCTGTCCGCCGGTGATCGTGCCGGCGGCCAACAGGTCAGCGGCGATCAGCAACTTCACCGTCGACATCGCGTGAAAGAAGCCGTCGGCGTCCCCGGCGAGCGTCACGTCGCCGGTCTGCAGGTCCAGCACCGCGATCCCGCTGCGCCAGCCGAACGACTGCGCATACCGGATCGCCTGGTCCGCGGCCCGCTGCCGCGCTCCCGGGGCGGTGTCCGCCGACGTCGGTTTGGCGGCCCCGCCCGCCGGCTCGCCCGCGCGCGTTCGCACCGCGGTCCCGCCGGCCGTCTGCCCCGCGGCGACGGGGGCACCGACGGCCTTGCGAGACACGTCCGGCAGGAGGTCGGGGACGAACACGGCCACGCCCATGCCCGCGACCGTCGCCACCCCCCAGGTCACGACGGCCGCGCACCACATTCGCGCATTCTTCGTGGTGATCGCCTCCCTCCCCTCATCACTCGTCCTCGGGGGCGAGGTCCTGAGGGGATAGCGGCGCGTCGCTCAGAAGTAGTCGCGTATCGCGAACGCCCGCCCGCCGAACACGAGCGCCAGCGTCTCGTCCTCGGTCGCCGGGCCGGACAGTTGGCCGGCCAGGCGGACGGACCGTGGCGGCACGCCCGCGTACACGCGGGCGAGTCCGGCGGCGGTAAGCCGCGGCAGGGTCCTGCCGCGCAGCGCGCCTCGCTTGACCCGGGCTGTCCCGTCGGAGACGTCGAGCCGGTACGTGCCGTCGGTGCGTTCCAGCGGGTGCCCGCTCACCTCGAACGTCAGGCGGGCGCGCAGTCCCTCCGGGTAGCCACGCGCCTCGAGCGCTCCGGCGACATCGAGGAGGAGTAGCTGGTAGGGGAGGTGTTGGGCGAACCGCCAGTTGTTGGAGGGAAGCAGTTGCGGGAGCAGGTCTTCGCCCACCCCGGTGATGCGTGTGAGCGGGGCGACGGCGGCGTGCGCGCCGAAGTTGGCCAGCAGCGCGCGCCCGGCCGCCGGTGTGAGCGCCACCAGGTCGTCGACCTCGAGCCGGCCGACGTCGCCGAGGTACCCGCCGGTGCGCCGCCACACTGCGTACCCGACCGCCGCGCCGTGACGGTCGCGCGCCAGTGTGCCGCAGGCGGCGTTCAGCGCGGTAGCAGGATCGGCGAAGCACGGACCCTGCCGCTCCAGGGCCCCGTTGTGCAGGGGAGCCCACGCCTGGTAGATCGCCGCTGCCTCCCCCCAACCGTGCCGCTCGAAACGCTCCAGCGTCACCTGGCCGTCGTCGCCCGGTCGGACCTGGGCCAGCGCGGACGTCGGAACCTCGGCGACGGTGTACGCCCCCACCGTCTCGAAGCCCAGGCCGCGATAGACGGCGGACGCGGTCGGGTAGAGCCCGGCGAGGCGCGCCCCCCGGTCCCGGGCGGCGCGCAACAGATGGGTGAGCAGCGGGGTCAGCAGGCCGCGGCCGCGTTCCTCCGCCTGGACGGTGACGCTGGCCAGGCCGCTCATCGACACGACGCGCCCCCCGAACCAGGCCGTGAAGGGCCGGTCGCAGGCCTGCGCGACGAGCCGAGCACCGCGGAAGGCGAGATAGGTGGGTCGGTACGCGGCGCTCGGATCCGGTGGCGGGTACCAGTCGCCGGGCTCGGCGGGACCAGAGGTGCCGGGAAACGACTCCCGGCGCAGTCGCAACACCTGTTCGGCGTCTTGTGTCGTCGCGGTCCGGACGATCAGTTCCGCACGCATGAAACACAGCGTAAGGGTGCCCGGCGAGGCCATGACCAGGCCATCGCCGAGCCCGGCGCCCCCCGGATCATGGACGTTCGATCAGATGCGTCAGACCCGATCAATCCTGTTTATTTTCAATGTCTTTGGATGTTCGATACACCTGTTCGAAGACCTTTCACGCGACCGGGACCAGCGTGTCGGTGCCGAGGTAGGGACGCAGCGCCACCGGCACGCCCACCGACCCGTCGGCGCGCTGGTGGTTCTCCACGATCGGCACCAGCCAGCGCGGTGACGTCGCGAGCGTCCCGTTCAGCGTCGCCACGATCTCCGTGCGCCCATCGCGCTTCTCCCGGATGCCGAGTCGCCGGGCCTGGAACGTCGTGCAGTTCGAGGTGGAGGTCAGCTCCCGGTACTTGCCCTGCGTCGGGACCCACGCCTCACAGTCGTACTTGCGCGCGGCTGGACCGCCCAGGTCACCCGCGGCGACGTCAATCACCCGGTACGGGATCTCCATGAGGTCGAGCATCTCCTTCTCGTAGCCCAGCAACCGTTCGTGCTCCGCGACCGCGTCCTCGGGGCGGCAGTACACGAACATCTCGACCTTCTGGAACTGGTGCACCCGGATGATGCCGCGGGTGTCCTTGCCGTAGCTGCCCGCCTCACGCCGGTAGCAGGTCGAGGACGCGCAGAACCGGCGCGGCCCCCCGGACAGGTCGATGATCTCGTCGCGGTAGAACCCGGCGAGGGCGACCTCGGAGGTGCCGGTCAGGTAGAGGTCGTCAGCCGCCAGCCGATAGACCTCGTCGGCGTGCGCGTCGAGGAACCCCGCCCCGCCCATCACGTGGGGGTTGACCAGCGTCGGGACCGACAGCTGGGTGAACCCGTTGCGGTAGGCGGTGTCGAGCGCCAGATTGATCAGGGCTGACTCCAGCCGCGCGCCTTGCCCGACCAGGTAGTAGAAGCGCGACTCGGCGACCTGGACCCCTCGCGCCAGGTCGAGCCCGCCGATCCGCTCCAGCACGTCCACGTGGTCGCGCGGAGCGAACCCCTCGTCATCGAAGGCACGGATCGGTGTCCCGCAGGTCTGCAGGACGACGAAGTCCTCCTCGCCACCCGGCGGGACGCCGTCGATGATGACGTTGGGAATGCGGTGCGAGATCTCGGTCATCTCCGCGTCGGCCCGCGCGGCAGCAACCTCCAGCTCCTTGACATCTTCGGACAGCAGGGCGGCATTGGCGCGAGCCTGCTCGGCCTCATCCTGTAGGCCGACCACCGTCGACGTCGACGAAGACCGCGTCGCCTTGGCGAGGCGCCCCATGATCGCGCCGACCTCTTTGCTGACCGCCTTCTGCTCCGCGCGCGCCTTCTCGTACTCCCCCAGGGCGGCGCGGCGGCGCTCGTCCGCGGCCAGCGCCGCCTCCACCAGGGACTCGTCCTCCCCCCGCGCCCGTTGCGAGCGGCGGACCAGGTCGGGGTTATCGCGCAGCAGCTTGATGTCGATCACACCCGGAAGGGTAGCCAGGGGTGCGAACAAAGCACGAACCAGCTGCGGCCGCTTCGTCGTGCGCTCGCCGACCACGGGCGGAAGTCGCAGCGGCCGGGTACCGTCGGCCACGTGGCCGATCCCACCTCCTGGTTATCCCTCGTGACGGTGCTGGTCGTGGTCGTTGTGGTCGTGGCGGTGACCGTCTTGGCCCCAGGCCGCAGCTCACGCCCGCGTACGACGGGTGACCCCGCACCTGCGGCGGACGACACGGCCCCCAGCGCACCCCCCCACGTGGCCGCCGTGGTGGTCAACCCCACCAAGTTCGACGACCTCGGCCCCGTGCGCGCGACGCTCGCCCGGGTGGCGAAGGAGCGCGGGTGGGGCGAGCCGAGGCTGCTCGAGACGACCGCGGAAGACCCGGGGACGGGCCAGGCCCGGCAGGCGCGCGAGGAAGGCGCCGACGTGATCTGCGCGCTTGGGGGTGACGGCACCGTGCGCGCGGTCGCCGCCGCGCTGGTCGACACCGACACCCCGCTGGGCCTACTGCCGGGCGGCACCGGCAACCTGCTGGCGCGCAACCTGGACCTGCCCATCGACGACCTCGCCGAGGCATTCCGGGTGTGCCTGGACGGGGTGGATCGGCGCATCGACGTCGGGCTCCTGGACGTGACCCGCCCAGGCAAGGCGCGGACCGGCGCCAAAGACCACATCTTCCTGATCATGGCCGGTGTCGGGTTCGACGCGCAGGTGATGGCGCGGGCCCCAGAAGACCTCAAAGCCCAGGTCGGGTGGGCGGCCTACCTCGTGTCCGGGATGAGCCAACTCGCGGGGCCCCGCTTCGCCGCGCGCGTCACCTTCGACGAGGCGCCGCCGATGCACCGCAGGATTCGGTCCCTGATCGTGGGCAACGTCGGCCGCCTCCAGGGCGGACTGGAACTCCTTCCGGACGCCCAGGTCGACGACGGCCATCTCGACGTCGTCCTGCTGTCGCCGAAGGGCCTCGCCGGATGGGGGGCCGTCGCCGCCCGGGTGATCACCAAGCGACGCAAGGGGCACGACCGGGTGGAGCACGCCCGATGCCAGTCGATGGTCGTGCGGCTCACCGAGGCGCAGGAAGTCCAACTCGACGGGGATCCGATCGGTCTCGCTCTCACCCTCACGGTCACGGTGAAACCTCTCGCCCTGGCGGTCCGGACCGTCGCCGTGCCGGCCCGGTGAACGGCGGGGCCTTCGCGCGCCAGGTGGCGCCCCGGCTGCTGCGTGGCTCGGCCGTCGCCGCTGTGGCGTGCCTTCCCGTGGGGGTGCTCTCGGTGCTCGTGACGCGGGGCTGGGAACCGCTGGTGCGGTTCGACGAGCGGGCCATCCGGTCGGCCACCGATGTGACCCGCGCGCATCCGCTGTTGTTCGACGCCCTCATCGTCTGGCAGGAGGTCTTCCAGCCGTGGCGCGTCTATCTGGTCGCCGGCGCGGCGGTCGTGGTCGTCTGGCGTGCCGCGCTGCGTGCGCGCGCCGCGTGGGGGCTGGCCACCATGTTGGTCGGGTGGAACCTGGGGCTGCAGGTGAAATGGTGGGTCGAACGTGCGCGGCCCGTGTACGACGACCCGGTGAGCTCGGCGCCCGGGTTCAGCTTCCCGTCCGGCCATGCCTTCAACACCGCGATGGCCACCGGCACCGTCCTCGTCATGGCCTGGCCGCTGCTGGTGCGCCGTCCGCCCGCGACCCGAATCGCCCTCGTCGCCGCCGCGGTGCTCGTGGTCGTGCTGACCTCGGCGGATCGGGTGTTCCTGGGGGTCCATTTCCCCACCGACGTCACCGCCGGGGTGCTGTTGGCCGCGGGTCTGACGGCCGCGTCGTACGTCGGATTCCGCGATCGCCCCCGGGAGGCTCCATGACACGACCCGACGCCGCCCCGCCCTCTCCCGCGGGCCACGTCGATCCCCGACGGGCGACCGCCCCCGCGCGCGACCCCCGGGTGAGCGAGGTCGCGGCCTCGCTGGTGCGACGCGCGGTGCTGCCCGGCGGGCTCGCAGCGATCCTGCTCTGGGTCGTGGGTTGGACGATCATGAACCCGTGGGGCGGCCTGCGGGCGGAGAACGGAATCAACGTCTGGTTCGCGTCGCTGCGCACGCCGACCGGCGACGCGCTCACCCACGTCTGGTCGACCAGCACGGACACGTTCTTTGCGATCGGGCTGGGGGTCTTCTTTTCGCTTCTCGTATGGGCGTTCACCCGTCGCTGGTGGCTCGGGATCCTCCCGATCGGCGCCATCACGCTGGAGTCGTCGATCTTCGTTCCGGTGACGAACATCCTCGGGCGTCCACGCCCGCTCGTGGAGCACCTGGATGCCGCGCCGCCGACGTCGAGCTACCCCAGTGGGCACACCGCGGCGGCGTTCGCGCTCTACGTGACGCTGTTCCTGCTGGCCCGCCGCATCCCGCAGCGGTGGCTGCGCACCCTGGTGCAGGTGCTCTGCGCGATCTGGCCGTGTCTGGTGGCGATCGCGCGTCTGTACCGGGGCATGCATCACGTGTCCGACGTGCTGATGGGGATGGTGCTCGGGGTGTGGTGCGCGTTCGTCGTCGTGCGAGCGGTGCCCGGGGCGAGGGAATTCACGCGCCGCGCACTCCCGGCCGGCAGGGCCCCCACATGAGCGACCGAAACGTGATGCCGCACGCTCGGACGTGGACTCAACCCAGCTGCTCGTCCAGGTAACACCACCGCCATCCCTCGCCCGGCTCGAACGAGCGCATCACCGGGTGCCCTGTCTCACGGTGGTGGCGCTGAGCATGCAGCCCTGGGGAGGAATCGCAGCAGCCGACGTGCCCGCAGGTCAGACAGAGGCGCAGGTGCACGGGCACCGTGCCTTCGGCGACGCACTCCGGGCAGCCCTGCGGGGTCAGCGGCTCCACGGCGCAGGGTGCGGCGGCGAGATGTGCGCAGCCTCCCCCCGCGTGCGTCGGCCGGAGGACAGGGGCGCCGGCCAGCAGCTCGTCGCGGTTGGCCACGCGGGCGACCATCGACTCCTCGTAATCCAGGGTCATCATCACCGCCGACAGCACGGCGTGGTCCGCTTGCCCCGAGCTTCGGATCCGCAGCAATTCCTCCCGCTGGGCGGCGATGCCGACGAGGCGCAGCCGCCGATGCGCCTGGCCGGGGGTCTCCAGATCCTCGCGTTGCCGGCCGAGCCGCTCCCACGCGGAATTCACGCGCTGGGTCGTGGCGTCCGCGATCTGCGCGACGATCTCCTCTTCGCCGGGGCGGGCCGTCGCGCGAATCGCCGACAGGCCCGCGTGGCCGGCGCGCTGCAGGATCTCGGCGACCTGCAAGGCGTCCTCGCGCGGGTCCGGACCGTGCACGTCGAGGCGCCGCGCCAGCGCGGGCAGCGTCAAGCCCTGCAGGAGCAAGGTCCCCACGGTGACGATGAGGGCGATCAAGATCAGCACGGCACGGGCGGGGGTCTGGGCCGGCAGGCTCAGGGCAGCGGCGAGGGTCACCACCCCGCGCATGCCCGCCCATCCCACGATCATGCTCTCCCCGATCGACAGGTTCGCTGTGGCCTCACTCCGGCGGGCTCGTTGTCGCGCCAGCAGCACCCGCGTGGCGAGCACCCAGACGCCGCGCGTAGCGAGCACCGTCGCGAGCACGGCAGCACTGGCGAGCACGGCGACCTGCGTGCCGCCGATGACGTCCGAGAACTCCAGGGCGTCAGCGACGATCACGCGGGCCTGGAGCCCGATGAGCAGGAAGACCGTGTGTTCGAGCAGGAACTGGATCGTGCGCCAGTTGCTCGTGGCCGCCACTCGCGCCTGTGCGCTCTGCACCACGGGCGCCTTGTGCCCGATCGCGAGGCCCGCCACGACCACGGCCAGCACGCCGGATCCGCGTAGCGCCTCGGTCGGCGCGTACGCCGCGAACGGGATGAAGAAGGACAGCCCGGTGGTGATCATGGGATCGTCCACGTGGCGGTAGACGACGCCCGCGAGCCGCGCTACCGCGTACCCGATCAGCACGGCGACAACGACCGCCCGCGTGAAGTCCAGCGCGATCGCCCCTGCGGTGACGCTCGAGGACAGCGCCACGAGGGCTGTACGAAGGGCCACGAGCGCGCTCGCGTCATTGACCAGCGACTCCCCCTCCAACACCGTGACGACCCGGCGTGGCAGGCCCACCTGCCGGGCGATCGCCGTGGCGGCCACCGCGTCGGGGGGAGCGACGATGGCGCCGAGCGCGAAGCCGGCAGCGAGCGGGATCGGCAGAATCGCCCACGCGACCACGCCGACGGTCCCGCACGTCGCCGCGACGAGACCGACCGACAGCCAACCGATGGAGCTCAGGTTGGCGCGGAAGTCCACCAGCGAGGTGTTCACGGCGGCCGCGTAGAGCAGCGGCGGCAGGAGGCCCACCAGCACCAGCTCCGGAGACAGCGGTGGCACATGCACGAACGGCACCCACGACGCGGCCACCCCGACGAGCATCAGGACCAGCGGTGTCGAGACGGCCACCTGGTCCGCGACCCACGTCACGGCGAGCACGGCGGTCAGGACCAGGCACACGGTCAGGAGCAGTTCCACGGGCCGATCCTGCCACCGGCGGACGGTCGCCTGGCACTCCTTGCGACGCGTTGCCCGGCCGAGCCTCGCTATCTACAGGCTGTGTCCACAGGCTGTCTACAGACGGCGGCGGCGCGACGGACCGCCGAGCGCCGCCCACACGGTGCGGCCGCTCTTGTCGTCCTGCACACCCCATTCGTGCGCGAGACTGCGCACGATCCGCAGGCCGCGACCACTGTTGGCCCACGGCGAGGGCGGCACAGGACGCGGCACCGACGGCGCGCCGCCGTCGCTCACCTCGACCTCGACGGTGTCGGCCTTGACCTTCCAACGAACGCGCACGCAGCCGTCGCCGAGGGGCCGGGCGTGCCGGACGGCGTTCGCGACCAGTTCGGAGGCAACGGTCTGCGCTTCTTCCAGAATCTCGCGGTCGACGCCTCGGCCGGTGAGATCCTCATCGAGGATGGCCCGAATGGTCGGCACCGAGGCGATGGCGTGCGGGATCCGGACGCTGCGCTGCCCTTCACTGATCCCCCGTCGCAACTCCTGGCCGTCCTTCACTCGCGCCGCCTCTCCTGTTCTCACCCATCCGACGTCCAAGACATGCTCCAGCGCATGGTACGCATCGTGCGCTGGCTGCGCACGCCGCGTGGTCGCGACGGCCACTCATCGCACCGTAGCGAACCGCGCGGCGGGGCACTCGCCTCAGCGGGTGAGTCGCTGGAGGTCGGTGGCATCGTGGCCGGGGACATGGCCGAAGCGGTGCACCGTGCGACTCACCGCCTGCTCACGCAGCAACCCGAGCAATTCGCGCCGGCCGAGCGCCAAGACCGGTCCCGTCAGCAACGTCGGCCCGGCGTCGCGCCGGGCCAGGTCCGCGACCAGGTCAGAGTCGTCGCCGATCAGCCGCACGCGGTCGGCCACGATGCCGAGGTCGACGCGCTCCAGGAACTGTTCGCGCGTCTCGGCGCGGTCCACGTGGGCGGCTAGCACGCGCAGGGCGGCGCTGGTTTCGGCGTCGCGCCCGTCGAGCTCCTTGAGGTACGCGGAGGTGTCGGGGTCCAGACTCACCCGCACGGTGGTGCGGGTGGCGATCCCGCCGAGCACGAGGCGCAGCATCTCCACGACCCGGCACCCGGGGGCGGTACGCACCCAGACCCGCGGGGCGGCCCGGTAGCGAAACACGTTGGACTCCACGACGAGGCCCGACTCGTCGACGACTCGACCGAGATCTTCGGTCAGCGCCGCGGCGTCGGAGCCCGCGGCGGCGCGCAGCCAGGTGCGTTCGGTGCGCTCGCCGATGAGCGGGAGAAGCCCCTTGAGGACGGGGCGGACGCGCTCGTCGGGGTCGCCGATCCGCTGCGGCAGTCCGTCCGGCGCCCAGGAGCCGATCTGGGCCACGTAGTTGGGGCCGCCCGCCTTGGCTCCGGGACCGAGCACCGATCCCTTCCAGCCGCCGAAGCTCTGCCGCCGGACGACGGCGCTGGTGATGTGCCGGTTCACGTACGCGTTGCCGACCTCGACCCGGTCCAGCCACCGCTCGATCTCGCGTTCGTCGAGGCTGTGCAGACCACCGGTCAATCCGTACGCGGTCCCGTTCTGCCAGTCGAGCGCCTCGTCGAGATCGGCCGCCGTCATCAGCCCGAGGACCGGCCCGAACACCTCCGTGCGATGGAAGAAGGATCCCGGTCGGACGCCATCCTTCAGTCCCGGCGACCACAGGCGGCCGGTGTCATCGAGCTGCCGCGGCTCCACCAGCCAGGACTCACCGGGCTCCAGGGTGGTCAGGGCGCGCAGCAGCTTGCCCTCCGGCGGTTCGATCACGGGGCCCATCGCGACGCCGAGGTCGACCGGCCACCCGACGCGCACGCTGCGTACTGCGTCGATCAGCTGGCGCCGGAACCGCTCGGAGGTCGCGACCGAACCGACCAGGATCCCCAAGGACGCGGCCGAACACTTCTGCCCGGCGTGACCGAAGGCGGAGCGCACGAGGTCGGCGACCGCGAGGTCCAGGTCCGCCGCCGGGGTGATCACCAACGCGTTCTTGCCGGACGTCTCTCCGTACACGCGGGGTCCGCCGGGCCGGTCGGCCCGCCACGACGCGAAGAGCGCCCCCGTCTCCGATGCTCCGGTGAGGATCACCGTGTCGACGTCTCGGTGCGCCACCAGAGCACGTCCCGTGTCCCGGTCGGCGACCCGGACGACCTGGAGGGCCGATGCAGGCACTCCGGCGAAGTGCAGCGCGGCCACGCCCACCTCGACGCACCCGACGGTGGCGTGGGCGGGCTTGATGATCACGGCCGCCCCGGCGGCGAGCGCGGCGAGCACCCCGCCGAGGGGGATCGCAATGGGAAAGTTCCACGGCGGCGTCACGAGCACGACGCGGTCCGGGGTGAACCGCGCGCCGTCCGCGGACAGCCCCTCTCCGAGGTCTACCGCGCGGTCAGCGTAGTAACGCGCGAAGTCGATCGCCTCGGAGATCTCGGGGTCGGCCTCCTGGACCGTCTTGCCCCCCTCAGCCGCCATGACCGTGAGAAGCGGTCCGCGGCGCTCTTGCAAGGCGCGTGCGGCCTCCCGCAGGATCGCGGCGCGCTCGCGTGTGGATCGCGCGCCCCAATCACTTTGTGCGCTCAAAGCCGTCGCCACCACCCCGTCGACATCCCCGGCGGCGAGCACCGGGCAGGAGAGGTGATGCGGGGGCGCATCGAGCGACGCTCGCGCCCAGGCGCGCACCTGGGCGACGGCGGGATCGGAATCGGGGGTGTTCGCGAACTCCTCGCCGATGCCGGGCCCCTCGCCCGTACGCCGGGGCGTCGGGGGTACGTCCCGGGCGGCCGCGACCGACGCGCGGAAGCGTTCCTGCTGGCTGTCCATCGCCTCAGGCGCGAAGATCGCGTGCAGGAAGTTGTCCCCCGCCGCGTTCTCCTCCAGGCGGCGAATGAGGTAGCTCACGGCCGCGTCGAAGTCTGTCGGGGCGACCACGGGCGTGTAGAGCAGCACCGACCCGACGTCCTCGCGAACCGCGCGCGCCTGTGCCGGGGCCATCCCCTGCAGCATTTCGACGTCGAGCGCGTCGCTCACGCCACGCGCCCGCGCCAGCAGGTGTGACACGGCCACGGCGTAGAGGTTGTGACTCGCCACCCCGAGGCGCACCGCGTCGACCACGTCAGGGCGCAGGGCCCGCTCCACACACCGCAGGAAGTTCGCGTCGACGTCGGCCTTGCCGCGGTATGGGGCCTGAGCCCAGCCGTGCAGGATGGCCTCGACCTGCTCCATCGCGAGGTTCGCGCCCTTGACCAGGCGGATCTTGATCCGCGCGCCCCCCCGGGCCCGGCGCGCGCGGGCCCAGTCGATCAGCACCTCCATGGCGCCGAGCGCGTCCGGCAGGTACGCCTGCAAGACGATGCCCGCCTCCAGATCCGCAAACTCCTCCTCGTCCAGCAGCCGCGTGAACAGCTCGATCGTCAGGTCGAGGTCGCGGTACTCCTCCATGTCGAGGTTGACGAACGCCGCCGGGCTCTTCGCAGCGGCCGCCCGGTAGAGCGGGCGGAGCCGCTCCAGGCAGCGGGCCACCGTGCCCGCCGTGTCCCACGTAGAGATCTGGGAGACCAGTGAGGTGACCTTGATCGAGACGTAGTCGACGTCGTCGCGGCGCACCAGCTCGGTCGTCCGGGCGGTACGGGACGCCGCCTCCGCCTCGCCGAGCACCTCCTCACCCAGGAGGTTGACGTTGAGCCGGAAGCCGTCCGCGGCGGCCGTCGCCAGGTGCTCGGCGAGGGCCGGGTCGCGGGCGTCGACCACCAGATGGCCGATGAGCTGGCGCAGCCGGCGCCGGGCGAGCGGTACCACCAGCGCGGGGGCCAACGGCGCGGCCACGGTGCCGAGCGCGAGCAGACTCCGGTCGGCCCGGCCGAGGAAGCCGGCGGCGTCTTTGGCGGAGATCCGGGCCACCTCGCGCGCCGCGACGCGCAAGTCCTCCGGGCGCGCGACCCGGTCCACGAACCGCACGGCCAGGTCCAGGCCCTTCTCGTCGCGTACGAGTGCGGCCAGCTGGTCGCTCGTGGCGCGTTCCTGCGCAGTCTGGGCCGCCTCCGTGGCGGCATGCCAGCGGCGCGCCAGCTCTATGGCGTCCTGCTCGAACGCGGCGAGGGCCTGCGGTCCATAGGACGGGTCGGTGGGGGCGGACGTCGTCATGGACCCAGGATGTCAGCAGCCGCCGAGCTGGGCGCGACGATCCCGTTCCCGGGAGAGGCCGCAAGACGAGGCGAGAGATTGCCGCACGAGATCCACCAAGGCGTCCACGCCGAGCGGGTTGGGGTGCACGCCGTCGCGCAGCAGTGCGTCGATGTTGGGGGGGTGAGCCCGAAAGAGCGCGTCCCAGTCGACGAGCCGCAGGTTCGGCGTCCGAGCCGCACGGGCGGCGATCACGTCATTGATCCACCCCGTGTTGCGCTCGTCGGCCGCCGAACGCGAGGTCCTGGGGCGCCGCGAGTCGAAGGTGGTGAGCCAGAGAATCTCGTGGGCCGGGCCGATCCCTTGGACGATCCGGTTCATCTGCGGCTCGAAGAGCGGCGGATTGAAGATGTCGTTCGTGCCCGACATCACGACGACCCGTCGCGGGAGCCCGTACCGGCGCTTCAGATCCAGCAGCGCGTTGGCGGTGCCCTCCGTCGCGCGCCCGGGCCACGCGTCGTACACGCAGGTGGCGCCAAGCGTGTCGCGAAGATCCGCGACGAGGTCGCTCACCACGCTCGAGGCGATCGAGTCGCCGATGATGAGACAGCCTTTCGGGCTCGCGACCGCGGACACGAGCTCGGCCTCCGGCGAGGTCTGCCGGGTGAACCGGCCGTAATCACCGTGGTACCCGCTGCCGTAATCGAGGTCGGGCAGTCGGACGACGACCGCATCCGGATCACCGTGGTCGTCGGTACCGGTGGGAATGGGCGCCGCCGCGACGGGCCCGCCGGTGACGGGGCGTTCAGTGGCATAGGTGGAGACGGACATGCGCGGCGACGTCGCTGCTGTGCGCGTCGACGGTGACCCCGCTTCCGTCGTGTCGCCGCGCCCGGGGGCCGGCGGCGCGCTCGTCGTCGCCTGAGGCGTCGGACGCGCTGCCGTGGCGTGGGTGGGCACGGCGACCGACGACCGCGAGCTGAAGAAGTCGCCATTCGAGGCCCCCAGGCCGACGCAGACGACGAGTGCGACGGCGGCCGTCGCGACGGCTCCCCGCGCTCGCGCCTGTGCCATCCCCCGCCTCCCCCTGCCGTGGACCCGCAGCCCAAACCATGACGACTGCTTCTCCTATTCGTGTCTGTTGCAATAGGATTCAGGCTCATTCTCGTAACTTCGTACGAGACAGAACATAACCCGTCCACCGCCGCCACCGCGACGCCGGCCACACTCCTGGCGCAACGAATGTGCATCGATGCAGATCGCGCGAGCAGGGCCCGTGACCAGGACAAACGTCCTGATGCGACGCCCGCGTCCACCAGCCGCGCAGAAGCCGCCGAAGAGATCTGTGGGACGATCGTCTAAGTCGGGGGACCTGGTGACCGATGGGGGAGGTGAGCGCGTTGGGGAACGCGCCACATGGGAATCCGGCGGAGCCCGCTCCGCTGACGAAAACGGGGGAAAACGACATGACCGACGCCAGCGCAGTGCGCTCTGATCCGTCCGCGGATCTGTCTGCGAGCCGACCCACGAGCGCCGTGAGCGAGACGCCGATCGGGCCGGCCCTGCAGATGAACGTCCTGGGCGCAGCCCGCGCGGCGGCCGAACTGGCGAGCTACGTGGGGGTCTGCCCGACGTGCCTCGCCTGGCACGATCCCGCGGCCCTCGCGCCCGAGCACGAGTCGGTCCCCGGACGCGCCGTCTGTCCGACCTGCGGGCAGAGCTCCGTGGAGTGGGATCTCGCGGTCGCGATCGACGACCAGGTCGAGGAGATGCGGGCTCTGGCCCTTCTCGATGAGGCCGTTCAGGCGGAGAAACCCGCTGCGGACGACGCGCGGCCGGGATCGCCGAGCCAGCTGCCACGGCGCGGGCTCTGAGGGGAGCCGCGTCCCGTATCGGAGCAGGGCAGCCGGCGAGTGCGCTCGCGCCCGCAGGGCCGACTCGGCCCGTGAATCGCCTTGTTACCAGCGGATGCTCAGACGGAGCACGGGAACAGCCACGATTTGCCTAGCCGCAAGTAAACTTCGTCAAGAGTTCTTAAAGCTCTCGGATCTCCGCTTGGGACATGGGGATTGGCGGCCGAAGGGCAGGGCGTAAGCATCGCACGGCGTGAGACTTCCTCATCCGCGCGGTGCTCGCCCCTCACTCCGGCGGGGCGGGCGACGCTTCAGTTCCAGGGGGTTTGGATGTACGCCAACCGCACCGCTTCCGTCGCTCGTGGCCGCCACCAGCGCGGGCTGGGCAGCACACGATCCCGCGCAGCGGCCGGCGACATCGCGAGCCCAGACCGAGAGCTCGGCGGACTGCCGACTGAGCTTCGCCAGGACGCCTGCCCGACGTGTCTCGCCTGCACCGACCCGCGTCTCGACGCCCTGGCCGGGGTCACCGCCTCCGGGGCGAACGCCGCAACCTGCCCGACGTGTGGTCAGACATCCCTCGAGTTCGGCTTGCTGGTGGCCATCGAGGAGATTCTCGGCGATCTGCAGGGCCTGGCCCGCGTGGACGCCGCGCTCTGATTATCGGCCGTCGGGTCGTGCTCATGCTCACTCCCGACGACGCGGCCGACCGAATCGGCCGGCTCGACACTGCAAGGGACCTGTCGTGGGGGCAGGTCCCTTGCAGCGTGCACGGCGCAGCTTTCAGGCCCGGGCCGCCACCATCAGGTGACGGCCCGGGCCTGAAAGCGGCTCGTCCCCCGTGGCGGGCCACTCGACCCCTGACGGGCCGGGTATGCCGGACATCGCTGTCGGGCACTCGCCCAGCATGCGTGTCCCTATGGCCGCTCCACCGCCTCGTCCCGCCGACGTCAGACTTTCGTCGACGTTCCGGGCAGTCGTCCTAGACGCAAGGATGAGTTCCACGGTTGGCGCGGCATTAGTCGTGGGGATCTCGGCTGTCGTGGCGGGCCCGTCGTGTCCGGGACACAGGTCGTGCACGGCCCGGTCGCGCGCCGGTCGCATACCGTTCGTCCGTCGCGACGCTCTCGGGGGGAGCGAAGGGCAGCGCGGCACGGATGATCCACCGGTTCGCGTCGCGGGACGCCTCGAACGTTCCCCCGAGGATCAGCAGCCGTTCCTCCAACCCCCACAGGCCGAGCCGCGTCGAGGGCAGACCTCGATCGGTCCCCACCCCCTGCGCGTGAGGCAGCGCGTTGCACACGCTCACGTGCAGGACCGCATCGCGTGTCCGGACCTCGATCGCGCACGGCGCGCGCTGCGCAGCGTGCTTGATGATGTTGGTGGTCGCCTCGCGCAGGATGCGGTCAGCAGCGAGCTCGATGCTGCGCGGCATCGACCCGACCTCGCAAGACACCTCGACAGGGTGGCCGAGCGTACGGAGTCGGTGAGCCATGTCCTCGACCACGGCGGGGACCTCGCGCGCCACGGCCGCGTCTCCCTCGTCGATGACCTCGCTCGTCCGGAGCACCTGGAGCAGACGTTTCAGCTCGTCGAGGGCGGTCCTGGAGGTGCGCTCGATGGCGTCCCGCGCCTCCGCGAGCTGCGAGGACTCGCTCGTCATCCGCATCACCGAGGCTTGCATCGCGATGATGGTCAGCTCGTGGGCGACCACGTCGTGCAACTCCCGAGCGAGGAGCGACCGCTCGCGTTCCCGGGCCTGCTCGGCCTGTCGGGCCAGCTCGCGCACCCGCTCCTCAGCGACCTCGCGGCGACGCACCGCGTTCCCCAGCGTCCAGCCCGCCACCCCGATCAGCGCGATGAGGGGGAGCTCCAGGAACACGACGTTGCGCCACACCGCACGCCCCGTGAGGGCGGTGGCCAGGCTCACGACGAAGAACGCGCTGACGAGCACGGTCGATGGGCGACGGTCGTTGCTGAAGGTCGCGGCGCCCAGCGCCAGGCACAGGGCCAGCATGAAGGAACTCTTCGGATGGACGAAGGCCACCGCGCCGCCGACGCACACGAAGGAGACGGGCAGCCAACGCCCCCGCAGCACCACCGCGATCCCCACCGCGGACAGCGACGCCGAGTTGATGAGGTCGAACGCGGCCCCCGGCCACGGCCGGCCGACGACTGAGCGGGCATCGTCGAGGAACGAGACGATCGCGAAGACGATGACGGCGAGCGAGAGCCAGTAGAGTCCCCGGTGTTGCGGCAGTGCCATCCCCCGCGGGTCATCCGTCGCGGCGGTCCGACTCCTGCGAGCGTCCACGAGACGGCGCGCCGCGCGTCTGCAGGTCACGGGCTTGCGCCGAGCGTGGCCGTCACGAAGGCACCGTTGCCGACGAACGGTCAGCAAAGACGGGGGAACCGCTCACAGAACTGTTCGAAGAAGCCATTGGTGCTCGCGCCGCCATCGCCACGCCCGAGGCGCAGCGCGCTTCGGTCGCCGCGGCCGTCCTGGGCAGAGTCCACCGAGACGCTGCCGCCCACCGCGGTATGCGTCGTCGCCACCGCCACCCCCGGGCTCATGGCAAGAACGGCCGCCGCCGCCACGAGTGACAGTCCTGCTCGCTTCATCTTCGACTCCTCGCACGAAATGGTCTTCGCCCCCCGGGCGACTGTCACACTCACGATTATCAGACCCTATCCCAGGAGTGATAAGAGGGGACGCAGAATGTCTGTCACGACCGTCGTGATCGCCGACGACGAACAGCTGATGCTCCAGGCCCTGAAGGTGTTTGTCTCTGCCGCCCAGGACCTGACCGTCGTCGGCGAAGCCGTCAACGGCGTCGAGGCGGTCGACAGATGCGCGCAGCTCAAGCCCGACATCGTCCTGATGGATCTGCAGATGCCGTTGCTCAACGGCATTGACGCCACCCGCAGGATTCATGCCACCCAACCCGCAGTGAAAATCATCGCCGTCACGACTTTTGGGACCACCAAGACAGTCGTGCCCGCGCTTCGGGCCGGCGCGAGCGGTTATTTGCTGAAGGACACCGACCCCGAGGCTCTCGTCCAAGCGATCCGCGATGTCCGGGACGGTCAGAACGTCCTGTCGGCCGTCGTCACGAGCGCTCTCGTCGAGGCCGTCCGCGCCCACCGCGGACCGGCCGAGCACCCGCCGCAGCTGCTCCACGACGACGCGTCCGCGGGTCTGAGCGGGCGGGAATTGGCCGTCATCAAGCTGCTCGCGCAGGGCCTGAGCAACGCCGACATCGCTGCGGAGCTGTTCCTGTCGGAGGCCGCGGTGAAGTCTCGGCTCAGCCAGATCACCCAGAAGCTCGGCGTGAGCAACCGCGTGCAGGTGCTCGTGCGCGCCTGCGAGTTGGGCCTCGTGCAACCACGCCTGCGCCGCTCCGGCGATGCCTACGCCTGACGGGCGCACCCCCGACGGTGGACTGCCTCCCGCCGCGTGCGGCGCGTTGCGGGCTACCCTGAGGCATGCGGACCGGCGAGCGGGTTCTGGCGACCACGGATGGCACCGGTCTTTTCGTCCATTCCTGGCTCCCCGACCAGGAATTGCCGGGCCGAGCTCGCGCGGTTGTGCAGGTGGCGCACGGGATGGCGGAGCACGCCGCGCGGTACGAGGGGTTCGCTCGAGCGCTGACCGACGAGGGTTACGCGCTCTACGCAAACGACCACCGGGGCCACGGCCGGACGGCCGGCTCCCTGGATCGGGCCGGGCACCTCGCCGACTCACACGGTTGGCAGCGGGCCGTCGGAGACCTCGCGACGGTGACCGAGCACATCGAAGGCATGCATCCCGGCGTGCCGATCGTCCTGTTCGGGCACAGCATGGGGAGCTCGCTGGCGAGGACGTACGCGCGGGAGTACGGCACGGGGCTGGCCGCCCTGATCCTGGCCGGCGTGAGCGACAACCCCGGGCTTCTCGGCCTGGCCGGGGTCACGGCGGCCCGGTTAGAGGCGCGGCTGCGCGGACGGTCGGCCCGCAGCTCGCTGATGGACAAACTGCTGTTCGGCGGGTTCAACCGGCCGTTCACCCACGCCGGCAAGGCCCGTACCGACTTCGAATGGCTGTCGCGCGACCCCGAGCAGGTGGACGCATACGTCGCCGACCCCTGGTGCGGGTTCGTGTGCACGACCACCTTCTACGCGGACCTCATCGCGGGAGTCCGGAGCGTCCACGTGAACTCCGACAGCGTTCCCTGCGACCTGCCGATCCTCATCCTGGTGGGTGGCGATGACCCGGTCGGCGGGGAGAGGGCGGGCGTAGAGGTGGAGAAGCAGTACACGGACGGGGGGGTGCGCGACGTGATTCTGCGGGTGTACCAGGGGGGACGGCACGAACTGCTCCACGAGACCAACCGCGGCGAGGTCACCTCCGACATCCTGCAGTGGCTGGCGCAGCGCCTCACTTCAGCAGACCACCTCGACTGAAATCCGTTTGATCGCATCGCGAGACAGATGGTCTCGACTGATGACCATTCGCCATGATTTTGCAGGTGATGGACTCCACTCCTGATGGCGCTCGCCCTAGTTCTGGCCCTGGCTATGTCCACGGACACCACGCGAGCGTCCTGGCCGCCCACAGCACCCGAACGGCCGCGAACAGCGCCGCCTACCTCCTGCCACATCTTCGTCCCGGGATGCACATCCTCGACGTCGGCTGCGGGCCGGGCACGATCACCCTCGACCTCGCCGCGGCCGTGGCGACGGGGGACTCCTCGAGCCGACCGCTCGTCGTCGGGGTCGACAGCGCCGCGCCCGCGATCGAGGCCGCCCGCGCGGAGGCCGCCCGACGAGGCGACGTCAGCACGCGGTTCGAGACCGTAGACGTGGCCCGATTGCCGTACGAGGGCGGCTCGTTCGACGCGGTCCACGCGCATCAGGTCCTGCAGCACCTGGTGGACCCCGTAGGCGCGCTCGTCGAGATGGCCCGCATGGTGGCGCCCGGCGGGCTGGTCGCGGTCCGCGACTGCGACTACGGATCAATGCGCTGGTGGCCCGACCACCCGGGCCTCGACGCGTGGCGGGATCTCTATCGAGCGCTGACGCAGGCCCATCGCGTTCATTGCGACGCCGGGCGCCGGCTTCGCGGGTGGGCGCGCCGGGCCGGGTTGGCTGAGATCACTGCCTCAGCCACCTGCTGGTGGTACGCCGACGAGCAGGAGACGACCTGGTGGGCCGACACGTGGGCCCGGCGGGCCGTCGAGTCCTCCTTCGCGGAGCAAGCCCGTGACCTTGGCCTTGCCGACGACGCGCAACTGGCGCGGATCGCGGGGGCCTGGCGGGAGTGGGGGGCCGACCCCGACGCGTACTTCTCCATGACGCACGGCGAAATCCTCGCGCGGGTCACCTGAGCGACGCGCTGATCGGGCTTCGCGAGCCGAGTCGGAGCACCCCCGTTACCCTAAGCCTGGCATCGGGGCGGGTCATTGCGGAGGTGACGGCGTGGGCAACGTGTGGTTCGCCTTCGGACTGTCCTTGTTCGCCGGCCTCGCGACCGGGCTGGGCAGCATCATCGCGCTCGCCCGTCGCCGCCCCGGCCCCCGCTTCCTCGGCGCCAGCCTCGGCCTGTCCGCGGGAGTCATGATTTACGTCTCGCTGGTCGAGCTCCTGCCCCAGGCTCGCGGCCTCGTGTCTGGAGCCGTCGGGGCGTCCCTCGCGGGCTGGGTCGCGATCGGGGCGTTCTTCATCGGTGTCTTGATCGTCGGGGTCATCGATCGCCTCATCCCCAGCGAGATCAATCCTCACGAACCAGTCGACAGCGAGGCGTATCAGCGGGCCATGCTCATGCGCACCGGCATGATGACCGCGCTGGCGTTGGCGATCCACAACTTCCCGGAGGGGTTCGCCACCTTCATGGCGGCCCTCACCGACCCTCAGATCGGCTTCCCGGTCGCCGTGGCGGTGGCCATCCACAACGTGCCCGAGGGCGTCGCGGTGGCCGTGCCCGTCTACCAGGCCACCGGCTCACGGTCGCGCGCTCTCCTGTATTCGTTCGGCTCCGGCCTCGCCGAACCCGCGGGCGCGGTGATCGGCTACCTCGTGCTGGCGCCCTTCCTGAGCGACCTGGTGACGGGTCTCACCTTCTCCGTGATCGCCGGAATCATGGTGTTCATCTCGGTGGACGAGCTGCTGCCGAGCGCGCACGAGTTCGGCGACCATCACTCCGCGGTCTACGGGGTGATGGCGGGTATGGCCATCATGGGCGCCAGCCTGCTCCTGCTGGGATGAGGGGCCTTCGGGCGTAGAACTCCAGAACTCGTTCAGGCCGATCGCGTGACGATCGTCCGGCCCGCCGCCGACCGTTAGGCGTCCGCGTCAGCCATGATGGTGGCCGTGAGTTCCGCACCGGCGCTGCCCGATATCCGCTTCTCCCTGATCGGTGGCCATGTCGCCATGGACCTGATCAATACCGTCGAATGGCGCCGCGATCCCTCCCACTCGGCGGAGGAGCTCACCTCTTACGGGCACCTGGTGGTCTGGGCCCGCCAGACGGAAGTGCTGTCCCAGGACGAGGCGCGCTCTCTCGCCGCGCTGGCGCACGAGCACCCAGATCCGGCCGAGCGCGCGCTGGCCGACGTCACCGCGCTGCGGGAGTCGGCATACGCGGCCCTGCTTCGCGCCGACGACACCGCCCCCGAGCGGATCACGCGGCGCTACGCCGACGCGCTGTCCCGTTCCGTTCTAGCCCGCGGCGAGCCCGCCTGGTCATGGCTCGAGCTGGGCCTGGGTCTCGACACCATCGGCGACCGTCTCGCGATCTCCGTCGTCGACCTCATGCGATCTCCCGACGTCGTCTGGCTCCACGAGTGCGAAGACGTGATCTGCGGCTGGGTGTACCTCGACACTTCCCGCCGACGCAACCGGCGTTGGTGCGTCGCCGACGAGTGCGGCAACCGCAACCGGGCCCGTGCGTACTACGCGAGGAAGACCGGCCGTGCCTGACCGCCCACATCACGCGCCGCGTCGCGACAACTCGGGGCACCCTCGGATCATGCCCGGCGATTCGCCTGACGAGGATCCGACCCCCGGAACCGTGCGGCTCCCCGGGCTGGTGGGCTCCGCGGGGCGACGGGAGTTGACCGACGCCGCGGTGCCTTACCCCGTCCGGGTCGCCGGAGCGTGGTCGTGGCGCCTCATCGTGATCGCCGCCGCCGTGTCGCTGCTGTTCGCCGGGATCCGCATGGTCAGCAACGTCCTGATCCCGATCGCGGTCGCGGTCCTGCTCACCTCCCTCCTGACGCCCTTCGTGAACAGGTTGCACCACCGGGTGGCCCTGCCCCGGGCGCTGGCGTCGCTGACCGGTGTCCTGGCCCTGATCGGCGCGGTGGTCGGCATGCTCACCATCGCCAGCACGCAGGTCGCTGCCGGCTGGCCCGACTTGGTCGACAGCGTGTCCACCGGCCTCGACAGTCTCCAGACCTGGCTCCGGCAAGGGCCGTTCCAGGTCACCGGCGACCAACTGTCACAGCTCCTGGACACGCTCCGCGCAGCGGTACAGAACAACCAGTCCACGATCACCTCGGGGGCGCTGGCCGTCGGATCGAGCGCGCTGGACTTCCTCGCGGGAACGTTGATCGCGCTCATCGCGACGTTCTTCTTCCTGCTCGAGGGGCGGGCCATCTGGGCGTTCTTCGTGGGTATGCTGCCGCAGGCCGCCCGTGCGCCGGTGTTCGAATCCTCCCGGCGGGGCTGGCGCTCCCTCGGGCAGTACGCCCGCACTCAAGTGCTCGTGGCCGGAGTGGACGCCATCGGCATCGGCATCGGCGCGTTCGCCCTCGGGCTGCCGTTCGTCGTGCCGATCACCCTGATCGTGTTCGTGTCGTCGTTCATCCCGATCGTGGGCGCCATCGTGTCCGGCGCGCTCGCCGTGCTCATCGCGTTCGTGGTCAAGGGTCCCGTCACGGCCCTGATCATGCTGCTCATCGTCCTGGCCGTGCAGCAGCTGGAGTCGCAAGTGCTTCAACCGTTCTTGATGGGCCACGCGGTGTCGCTGCACCCCCTGTCGGTCATCTGCGCGGTCGCGACGGGCAGCTTCCTCTTCGGGATCGTCGGCGCCCTCTTCTCGGTGCCGCTCCTCGCGAGCCTCAACAGCACCATCCGCTACCTGGTCGGCCACGATCAATTCCCCGCGTTAGGCGAAGACCTCCCCGCGCGTCTGCTCCCCGGCGGCGCTCCGCCCGGCGCGGCCGACGCGCATCCCGACGGAGCGCGGTCGACGAGCCCGACATCGCGGGGCCCAGAATCCGACGCCGAGCGGGCCTCTGACTCGCCCTCATGACCGCATCGCAGCGGAGAGGGCGCGGCGCACCAGGAGGGGCGGGGGGTTGGTGCGTGCCACGCCGTCGATCACGACCGTCGGCACGGTCTCGCTGCCGTTGTTGACCGATCGCACGTATGCGGCGGCATCTGCGTCGGCCCAGATGTCCACCCATACCGCGTCGGCCCGCCGTCGTCCGAGCACATGAGCGAGCCGCTGGCAGGAAAAGCAGCTGGAGCGGTGGTAGACCACGACGCGACCCTCCCGCGCCGCCGCCGCCGCTTCCTGCTGCGAGGTCGGGGCCGGCAACGAGGTGGGCGCAAAATAGGCGGCCCCAAGCAGCAGCACGACCGCCAGCAATACCCCGACGCCGAGTCGGCCGCCCCCCGCAGGCACCGCCAGCGCGAGCTGCACCAGCCCGAGCACGCCGTACAGGATCGTGGGAAGCCAAGCCTTCATCTCATGACGTTACCGGTGCGTCCAGCGCGTCGCGCAATCCTTGAGACCCGTTGCGGTCGCGAAGCCCACCGCGAAGGATGGCGCCCATGGACACTGCGCTCCCCCACCCCCCGTACGAGAACATCCGATCCACCCGCAACGGCGACGTGATCACGATCACCCTGGCCCGCCCCGAGAAACGCAACGCCCTCTCGGTGGCGACGATGACCGAGCTGGTCGACGCGCTGCGTCAGGCGGGGCCCAGCGACGCGCTCGCCGTGGTGTTGGCGGCGGAGGGTCCGGTGTTCAGCGCGGGGCACAACTTCGCGGATATGGCCGGGGCGGATCTCGCGGCGGCGCGGGAGGTCTTCGGGCTCTGCACCGAGATGATGCAGGTCGTCCAGTCCATCGGGCAGCCGGTGATCGCCCGGGTCCACGCGCTCGCGACCGCTGCCGGCTGCCAGTTGGTCGCCTCCTGCGACCTCGCCGTCGCCGCGGAGTCGTCAGCGTTCGCGATCCCCGGCGGGCGAGGGGGCCTGTTCTGCCACACCCCTCTCGTCGCGGTCGCTCGCAGCATGGGACGTAAACGCGCGTTGGAGTTCGCGCTGTCGGGTGACCCCATCGACGCACAGACGGCGTGCGACTGGGGGTTGATCAACGCCGTCGTGCCGGACGAACACCTGGACGAGGCGGTGGCGGAACTGGTCGCGCGCGTCACCCGGGGCAGCGCGTCCAGTCGTACGCTCGGCAAGCAGACGTTCTACGCCCAGGTAGGGCTCGACCAGCACGCCGCGTACGCGCTCGCCGTGGAGGTGATGGCCGCGGCTGCCACCAGCGCCGACGCTCAGGAGGGCTTCGCGGCGTTCCTCGGCAAGCGCCCGCCGCGCTTCACCGGAGCGCCGTGAGGTGGCTCTCCTGACACGGTTCCTCCTGCGTCCTGGTGCGCCGGGGCGATTCACGGGACGATCCACGGGACGATAGGGCCGAGATCAACAGCGAGGAGGCGGCGGTGGACACATGCGACGCGACGATCGCGTCGTACGACTCAGGCGTCGCTACCTATCTGGCGAAGACCCCGCCGGAGCCGAGCGCTCTGGCCCGGTGGCTCGCGGACTTCGTCGGTGACGAAGTGAGCCCCGGCGCGCGCGTCCTGGAGGTCGGGTCAGCCGGGGGTGTCGACGCCGCCTTCCTGCGCGATCAAGGGCTGGACGTGCAGGTCACCGACGCATCCGCCGGATTTGTCGACTACCTGCGTGGACACGGATTCCCGGACGTCATGCCGTACGACGTGTGCCGCGATGTCCCACCGCCCGGGCCGTGGGACATCGTCTTCGCCAACGCGGTCCTGCCGCACGTGCCGCGCGAGGAGTTGGTCGGCGTTCTGCGTCGCCTGCACGACGGGCTCGGCGACGAGGCGGTTCTGGTGGTCAGCATGAAGGCCGGCGACGGGCAAGGCTGGAGCACTGAGAAGCTGGGCGCCCCCCGCTGGTACACGTACTGGCGGGCGCAGTCCTTCCACCGCGCCCTGCGGGAGGCCGGCTGGGTGGTCGAGGAATCCCGTTCGCGCTCCGGCCAGTTCGACGACTGGATCAGCGTCGTCGCGGTACCGGAGCGCGGCGCACTGGTGACGGCGTTCGATGAGCGCGCCGAACACTATCGGCGCAGCCGGTGGCATCGCGACCACGCCGAGCACCTTGTGACGTCGGCGCGGCTCACGCCCGGCTCCCTCGTTGTGGACGCTGCGGCCGGGACCGGCTTCGTGACGCGACGTGCCGCCGCGGCGGCCGGCCCCACGGGGCGGGTGATCGCCGTCGACCTGTCCGAGGCGATGTTGCGGATCCTCGCCGCATCCGGGGAGGGGGACCCTGGCCCCGGACGCGCCGAGGCGCTCGCGCCGATCGAGGGGGTGATCGGGGACGCCACCGAGTTGCCCCTGCCGGACGCCTCGGTGGACGCGGTCCTCTGCGGCGCCGGCCTCACGTACATGCCCGTGGAGGCCGCGCTCGCCGAGTGGCATCGGGTCCTGCGGCCCGGCGGCCTCATCGCCTTGGCGACATTGCGCACCGGCCAGCCGCCGGCGGCGGCTTTGTTCCGCCGACACGCGCAGGCCTTCGGACTGGACCTGATCGACCCGACGCGTCGGCTCGGCACGGCCCACGACTGCGCGGCCGCGCTGACCGCGGCGGGTTTCGTCGACGCGACCTGCACTCCGGGCGTCGTCCACTTCTCGCAACAGGACCTGGACCGGGCGTGGCCGGTGATGGAGCGGATGTGCCGCGGAGAACTCCTCTCCTTGCCCAGCGCGGACCGCAGGCGGCTGCGCGCGTCGTACCTGAGCGAGCTCGATCTGCTGGCCCGTACGGACCCGCAGTTCACGATGGGACTCTCCCTGTACTCCCGCGCAAGCCGCCCCTGAGCCCGCGCCAGCCCGCGTGTGGGGTCCCGCGGGACGCTGTCCACCGGACACGCCTGGACCGGCACGCAACGTATAGGGCGACGAGCGTGCATGGCACCATCGACGGGACAGGGGCCGCTGCCGGGGGCGGTCTCGTGAACCATCGGAGGCCACCCATGACCGAATCGCCGTATCCGCCGCCAGAGGGATCGCCGCAGTACGGGCAGCCGTACGAGGGGCAGTCGCCGTACGGCCCGCCGCAACCCGCGGGTTCGTGGGCGCCCGCGCCGGTGATCCGCCCGCCCGCCATGGACCGGGCCGTCCTCCTGATGAAGGTCGGGGCGGTCGTCAGCGCGCTGTCCGCGCTACTGATGGTGGGCCAAGTGCGCGACATGGTCGTCGAGAGCAGCCGGTCCCAGCCAGCTAACCCGCCCTTGACGCCGGATCAGATCGACACCCTCGTCAACGTCTCGATGGCGATAATGATCGTCACGGGCCTCGTCGGCGTCGGGCTATGGATCCTGATGGCCGTCATGAACGGTAAGGGCACGTCGTGGGCCCGCATCGTCGCCACGATCTTCTTCGTGATCTCGGTGCTGTCCCTCGTCGCCAGCTTCACGCAGCCGCAGTCACTCACCTCGCAATCGCTGCCGATCCTCACCGTCGCGATCGGCGCCGGCGCCATCTACTACATGTATCAAAAGGAGTCGACGGCCTTCTACGAGGCGTCGTCCAGACGCTGAGGCGATCCCGCCCGGCTCAGGCGCCGAGGCGGCGCTGCTCGGCGTCGACGATGGCCGCCGCCGCCGTGAGTGCCCTGGGCGCGTCGGCGCCGGTGAGCAGCACCGATGCGACCGCATCGCTCAGGGCGGTGGCGCACGCGGGGCTCCAGCGCATCGGGAGAACGTAGCCCGCGGTTTTGACCGCGGCGGACGCCTGACCGGTAAAGCCGGTGCGCAGTTGGTCGACGCGGCCGGCGACGGAGGCCTGCGCCGGGATGTGCAGGCCGTCGCTGGTCGCGAGATCGAGCTGGGCATCGGCACCGTCGATCCAGAGCCACTTGAGGTAGCGCTTGGCGAGGTCCAGGCGCGGCGAATCCGGGGCGACGCACGCCGTGTGGGCGCTCACCATGACGGTTGGGCGCCCCCCGGCCATGGCCGGCCAGGGAAGCACTCCGACGTCGTCCCCGATCGCTTTGTGGATCGCGGGAAACGCGTAAAGGCCCGTCACCTGCATCGCCGCGAGACCCTGCGTGAAGGCGTCCGAGGGATACCACTGCGCCGGGATGTCGAGCAGGATCTGCTTCTTCACGTGCAGGACGCGCAGCAACGCCAGAGCCGCCGCGACCTTCGGGTCGGCAAAGGAGGCGCTCTGATCCGCGGTCAGCACGTCCAGCCCCGCCGAGCGGACCACGGGCACAGCGATCAGGTCGGCGCCCCCGCGATCGCCGAGGTGGATGCCCTTGACCTTGTCGGTGGTGAGCGCGGCGCAGGCCGCGACCAACTCCTCCAACGTGGTCGGCGGCTTCACGCCTGCCTTGTCGAGCATCGACGTGCGGTAGATGAGCAGGCGCGCGTCGAGCAACTCGGGGACGCCCCAGATCTTGCCTCGGTCGGTGAGCCGCGCGAGGACCTGGGCGTGGATGTCGGAACTGGTTCCGGAGCTGGCGCCGGAACCGACGCTGGAGCTGGCGTTGGTGCCGGAACCGACGCTGGTGCTGGTGTTGATGCTGGCGCGCGGGAACAGGTCGCTCAGGTCGGCGATCTGGCCGGAGCGCACCTGGTCGATCGTGGGGCCGTCGTCGGTATCGAACACGTCCGGGCCGACGCCCGCGGCGAGAGCCGCCGTCAGCTCCCGGGCGTAGTCGTCTTCTTTCCAGGTCAGCTCGACGCGGGCGTCCGGGAATTCGGCCGCATACCGGTCCAGCGCCCGGGCCCCGGCGGTCGGCGACAGGTTCTGCGCTTCCGCGAACCGGTGCACCCACTGGGTGAGCACGGGCGTCGGGGCGCTGGTCGAGCCGGTCGGCTGCGGCGCGGGTTCGGCGCCCCCGCCGCAGGCCGCGAGCGTCCCGGCTGCTGCGAGCCCCCCGCCGAGGGCGAGCATTCGCCGTCTCGTCAGCACGGTCGTGGCCGGGTGTCGGGTCGACATCGAGGACTCTCCTTTCGCGCTCGGCTGCGGCGGGTCGCGCCGCCCGGTCGCCGATGACGGGCGCGTACGAATGCACGGCCGCCTTCTGGGGAAATTCTGCGCTACGGGGAGCCTCGGATCCGGGTCGGCCCCAAATCCGGCGGGCTGTGTGATGCAGATCGCAGCCACGAATCTCCCTCTGAGAGAGCTTACGGCTGGTCAGCCGCTTGGCGCGCGGGCTGTGACGCAGCTCGCGGACCCAGCGACGCCCACGCCTGAGCGGGCTGCCGACGGGGAACGTACGATCGATGGACAGCGCTTGGTTTATCACGCAGACGCCTGAGCGCGGTCCCGCGCTGGGCAGTCCCACGCTGGTGGAAAGGCGGGTGCAACATGCGAGACAGCAGCGTCCCGCTCTTCATGCTCGACGCGGACATCCCCGGGCTGCGGTCCGGCCGCTACGTCGACGCCCACGCCATCGCCGCGCTGGAACGCGACGTGGACCCGATGGACGTCGACGTACTGCCGCACACCCCATACGACCTCAGCTACCCCCTCGGAGCCGCCGTCGCGCGGTGGCGCCGCGAGCTGATCGATCCGGCGTTTCACGTGGTCGTCGCCGAGGGCCTCACGCGCGGGATCGTCGCCTACTGCGTGAGCCGGGACGTCGGCACAGATGTGTGGCTCGAGCACATCGGCGTGGCGCAGGATCTGCACGGCACCGGCCTGGCCGCTCGGCTGCTCTCCGGCGTCCGCGCCCGCCACCCGCGACGTGAGCTGCACCTCATGGTGACGGAGACGAAGGCGCGAGCGCGGCGCTTTTACGAACGCGAGGGATGGGTCGTCTCGGAGCGCGAGGCCCCCGTCGTGGGCATCTGGGCCCCGCCGATGGTGGAGTACGTGCGGACGCCGGCTTTCGCGTGAGCCATCCTGGAACCGTGCACTCCCGACACAGCCTCCAGGAACGAGTCCGCGACACCGCGCACGATGCGCTCTCGGCCCTGCGCGCCGCGGCCGCGGTGCTGCCCGGCGGGCCACAAGCGCTCGGCGCGCACGCGCTGCGCGTGCTCGGCCCGACACCGGGGCGTCTCGAGGTGGATTGGTCAGCGCGACCCTCCCGGGAGCACCCCCGCCCCGCAGTCCTCGTCCACGGCACCAACGACACCTCCGCTGCCTGGGCCGACGCGGCGGCGACGCTGCGCGAGCACGGGTACGTCGTGTTCGCGCCCGACTACGGCCGCGAGGAGCGCAGCGCCCGGGGCCGCGCGGGCGGCGGCGGGATCGGCGACATCACGTCCTCCGCGCGCGAGATCGCGCGGTACGTGCGCGAGGTGCTGCGCGTCACCGACGCGTCCGCGGTGGACCTGGTCGGGCACAGCCAGGGCGGCCTGCTCGCACACCTCGCAGCGCGCGAGGCAGACCTGCCGATCGACCGACTCGTCACCCTCGGTTCGACCCTGAGCGGGGCTGCGCCGCTGGGCCCGCTGGACTCGATCGCGCACACGCCCCTCGTCGCGACCGCCCTGGACGGCATCCTCGGGCCGTCCGCCCGCCAGCAGATCCGCGGCAGCGCGCTGCTCACCCGACTCGCCGCCGAGCCGGAAACCCGCGACGGGATCACGTATACCTCCATCGCGTCCCGGTTCGACCGCACCGTGCGCCCGGTGCGCGCGCAGCACCTCGCGCCCGGTCCCGGCGTCCACAACGTGTGGCTCGACGATCGCGACCAGGTGACACACGCGCAGATGCCGAGCCACCCGGCCGTGATCGCGTTGCTGCGTGAGGCCCTCAGCGGCTGACCTCGCCCCTGGGCGGGCGTTCCCGCAGCTCGGCGAACGCTTCGGCTGCGCAGTACTGAGCTCAGCCGGCCCGCTCGGTGATCGCCTCGATGATGGCGGCATCCAGCGCGGCCCGGTCGGGCCCCCCGTCGAGGCGGAGGATGGCCGACCAGGCCGGCACGGTTTCGGGCGCGTAATAGCGGTGCCCGTGCCCGCCGGGCACGTTGTTGGACATCGCCATGTCAGCCGTCACCTGCCAAAACGTCACCAGCGGCAGCCAGCTCATCTGCGCCATCGGGTCGTCGCCGCGCGTCTCCGCGAGCCAGTCCGGGGTCTGCCACGCCAGGGTCGGTGACCACCACGCCACCGGGTCGGAGCGGTGCTGAAGGTAGACCACGCGCGGGGTGCCCCACGCCCCGAGCGGCCGGCCCCATCGATCGGCCGTCAGCTCGGTGGGCCGGCCCGCGAACCTGAAGTTGACGCCGTTGGCCACAACCGGGTCCACCTCGTCCGAGCCCGGGCTGCGCGACGCGGTCAACTGCCCGTGCAGCGCGGTGAAGCTCGGGGTGCCGGTCCACAACGCCCCGGCCGAGTCCGCCAGCATCTTCTCCGGTGAATCGAACGCCCCGTTGCCCCCGTACGCTCCCAGCGACTCCCCCGTCAGGTACAGCTTCGGCCGCGACCCGACGGGCAAGGCGGCGATCCGCCCCGACACCGCGTCCACGAGCGTGCGAGCCGCCTTCGCGGGGTCGTCCGGCGCGGTGATCAGACCCAGCGCCGAGGGCAGCGTCGAGTACTGCATCGACGCGATCGCGGTGTCACCGTCCTGCAGGTACTCGAACGAGGACGCGCCCCACTCGTTGATGTATCCCGTGGTCGTCGCCGACACGACGAGGATCGAGCGCCTCGACCAGGCGTCGGTACGGTCCAGCTCGGCCAGGACGACGTCGCGCGTCTCGTCCATCGTCGGGTTGCGTTCCACCCCCGCGAACACCCGGATCGGTTCTTTGGCGGCCCGCCCCGTGACCGCCTCGATGTCGCCCTGGCGCGGACCACCGCTGACGAAGATCGCGCCGTCCTGCCCGAGCGACGTCCACGGCTGGCTCGACCCGGGCCCACCCGAGTGGAACGGCGACGACGGCGCCGTCATGCCCGTCGGGTTGGTCTCGTTGACCCGGTTCGCGCTGCGGGTGGCGATCGCCAGGCCCCCGCGCAGGACGACCTGGTCTACGAAGACCCCGACGATCAGCACGGTGAGCACGCTGGCCAACGCGCGGGAGATTGAAGCTCGGATGAACCGGCGGCGCTCCAACCGGACGGTCAGCCAGCGCGTCAGGCGCTCGACGAGACGCCAGAGAAGCAGGAACAACCACCCCACGGCCACCGCCACCACGGTGGAGAGCGCCACCCACTCCGGGCCGGGCGGAGGCAGATCCGCGTACCTCGATGTCGCCTGCTGGCTGCGAAGCGACGCCCACGGCACCGCGACGAGGCCGATCGCCAACGCCGCCCACCACGCCGCGTGCAGCGCCCGGGCGGCGCGGGCCCGCACGCTCACCTGGAGGCCGAGGGCGGACCGCACAGCCCCACCGATCGACCCCAGCACCGACCCGATCGCGTACCCGATGAGCCCGCAGATCGCGGCGATGAGCCCCTGCAGATACCAGGGCCTGGGCAGCAGTGAAGCGGTCAACGACCCCCAGTAGAACAGCAGAGCCACGAGGGCGCCCGGCCCAGACGCCCCGCCCAACCACGTGACCCACCGCGACGTCATGTCCGGATGCTACGTCGCCCCGCCGGGTGTCCCGACCGGCATCCCGGCCCCGCGGGGCGCCCGATACCCAGCCACCCGATCCCGTGATCGCCGCCGCGGTCATGTTAAGGATCACGACGTCGTACGATCTTCCTGAACTGCGATGATGACTCAAGTGTGATGGAACATGCACGTCTGCAAGATCTAGAGGCCGATCAGCTCAGGTCCCGGTCGCGCCGGACGATGGGATCCGCCGAATGGTGACATCCACGGATGAGATCCACAGGACGGGCGCGAGGCGTGTCGACGCGACGCCCGGGAAAGGACGGTGAGCGGTGGCGCTCATGTGTTGGGGCCCTGCCATGCAGGTCGGATTCGGCGACATCGACGCCCAGCACCGGCGCCTCGTACGCCTGGTCAACACGCTCGACGACGCCATGCGCGACGGCCGCGACCGGGACATCATGGGCACCGTCCTCGCCGAGCTGATCCGGTACACGACGCTGCATTTCGCGTACGAGGAGAAGCTCATGGCCCGCCACGGACTGGCCGGCGATGAGCACAGCCGACAGCACCTCGTGGAGCACGAGCGTCTGCGCAGCGAGGTCGAGACGTTTCAGCGCGACTTCCTCCTCGGCGATGCGGACGTGTCCGCAGACCTTCTCGACTTCCTCAGCTCCTGGCTCGGCGACCATGTCCTCGGCACCGACAAGGAGCTCGCGAGCGCACTTCTGGCCGCCGGCGCGGTCTCCGCCGCCTGATCATCCGGACCGGTAGACGCACACCGCCCCCTTCCGAGTAATCTCAGGAGCAGGCACAGCACGATTCGACCCGTCGCCCGCTTCGTGCGATCCGAAAGATTCGGGTCGCGGCACCTCTCGAAGCGCGTGGGCCGGAGCAGGAGGAGCGGACCACGTCGATGTCTGATCAGAGTCTGGACGCCGAGTTCGCGGCGACGCGTCAGCGCCTCGACGTGCAGACCCGGGCCTGGGTCATCGGCGTCGGCCGGCTGACGCGCTTCCGCAGTGTTTCCGAGCCTGTCGAGACCGCCGAACTTCGTCCGGTCGTCGGCAGCGCCTTCGACTCCGGAGCCTTCCCCGCCGGCCCCTTCCCGTTCACGCCCGGCCTGGCTCGATTCGCGACCTTCGGCAGCCGCCAGGAGGCGGTGGCGCAGTTCGAGCTGGAGGCCCGGCGGAGGTTCGAGTACCGGGTGGGCATCGGCGCGCAGGGACTGCTGTCGGTGGCCCTCACGCGCAGCGGCTGCCTCGACGACGACACGGCCCGACCCTCACACGTGATGCTCAGCGACGTCGAGTCGGTCCTGTCCGACACCATCGTGCTGCTGGAATGCATGGCCGACGAGCTGGACCATACGGGTCCGCGGCACCTGATGATCGGGATCGCCAGCGACGTGCCCGGCGAGGACTTGGAGCTGCGCGCCTTCGACGAGGACGGCGGCGACGCGTTGCGGCCCGAGGCCGGCTATAACGCCTTCGCCCCGGTCGTCGTGGAGTATCCGGGTCGGCTGGACACCGAGGAGACTGAGCGGCTCCTGTGGGAGACGGCCCTTTCGATCTCTTTGGCGTTCGGGGTGTTCGTGCCCCAAATGGTCGGCCAGGCCAAGACCCGGTCCGCGTACCAGTTCGGCGACATGACCGGTTGAGCGCGCCCCCGCCGGGCGTGCCAACCCACGCGAACCCCCGGGCCACGCCAACCCCTGAAGCACGCGAATCCCCGCCTACAGTGAGCACGTGAGCGTGCCCCCACGCCGGCTTCCCGGTCGGCCGAGCAGTCCCCCGCCGGGTACCCCGGAGCACCGGGTGTCCTTCAAGGTCTACTACGAGGACACCGACAGTCTCGGGGTCGTCTACTACGCGAACTACTTCCACTTCTTGGAGCGGGGCCGCACCGAGTACCTGCAGGCCAGCGGTCAGGGTGTCGCGCAGCTGAACGCGTCCGGGGTCCTCATCGTGGTGCACTCGCTGGAGGCGAAGTTCCGCCAGCCGGCCAGGCTCGGCGACGTTCTCGAGGTCGTCTCCCAGGCGGTCCTGGAATCTGCCTACCGGCTGCGGTTCTCTCAGCGCCTGGAGCGCGCGGGCCAGGTCGTGCTGACCGCCACCATCGACTGCGCGTGCCTGGATGCCGCGGGCGGGCTGATCGCGGTCCCGGACAGCATCGTGCGTGCGCTCGGCGGGCAGGAGTGATCCTGCACCACCGAGCGCACGCGAACCTGCGCCGTGCCTCGTGGGTGGATTCGCTCGACGTCCGGTTGACCTCGACAATGTTCGCCGTGATCGCGGTGGACTCGCTCGACGCCTCGTGCACGTTGCGGCCCATCTCGTTCGTGGTCGCGGTCTGTTCCTCCACCGCGGAGGCGATCGTCGACTGCGTGTCGTTGATGCGCGCGATGATCCCCGAGATCTGGGAGATCGCCGCCACCGAGGCCTGCGTGTCCACCTGAATCTGCTCGACCCGGTGCGAGATGTCCTCGGTCACCGTGCTCAGCTGACGCGACGCGGACTCCGCGTTGCCTCCCAGCTGCGCGGACGTGGTGGACAACTCCTCGGAAGCCGCGGCGACGGAACTGGACGCCTGGCCCACCTGGCCGAGTACGTCGCGCATCGACACGCGGGTGGCCTCGGATGCGGCAGCCATCTGGCCGACCTCGTCCCCCGAGGTGACCGGCACCTCATAGGTGCTCCTGGACCACGGATATCGCGTTTTCGCCGGTCTTGAGGGTGCCCGCGTCGTCACTCACGCCGTGCAGCGCGATGGCGCTGCTCACCCTCGAGATCAGGGTGCAGCGCAGCCCGACCACCCCGATGGACAGGATCTTCAAGCCCAGTCCTAGGCGCGCGGACCCTCCAACGGCGGGGCCCCGTTCGTAGCACCGACTTCTGGCCGGCATCCGTACCATCGGCCCCAAGACGACGGAGCACAGCGAAAGCCGGGTCTGGGCACCGAAGGCCACCCGGACCGCGGGCCCCGGGCTTGCCGCAGGCTTGCCGCGGGCTTGCTACGGCCCGGACGAACGGGCCACGCTGGCACCATGCCGGTCACTCTCACCCCCGCGCAGCTGCGCGCCCGCCACACGATGAAGTGGACGCGTCACGACCCGGAGATCTTGCCGCTGTGGGTCGCCGAGATGGACTTCGCGACGTGCCCCGCGGTGGGCGAGGCGGTGCGGGAAGCGGCCGCGCGTGAGGTGTTCGGCTACGAGACCCGCGACGGTCGCCTGGCGCGCGCAACGGCCGCCTGGTGTGAGCGCCGGTACGGGTGGGCCGTGGACCCCGCGCGGATTCGCGAGATCCCCGACGTGTTGCGGGGCGTCGAGCTGGTGATCAACCACTTCACGACGCCCGGTTCGGACATCGTGCTGCCCGTCCCCGCGTACATGCCGTTCTTCGACGTCCTGCACCTGACCGGCCGGCGGGGGGTGTACGTGCCGATGCTGCGCAACGACGCCGCGTACCACTTCGATCTGGAGGCGATCGAGCACGCGTTCCGGCGCGGCGCGGGCGGGATCATCGTGTGCAACCCGTACAACCCGATCGGCGCCGTGTTCAGCGCGCAGGAGCTGCACGCCGTCTGCGCGCTGGCGGAGCGGTACGGCGCTCGGGTCATCTCCGATGAGATCCACGCGACGCTCGTCTACGACGGGCCGCATGTCCCGACCGCCTCGGTGTCCGACCTGGCCGCCGAGGTCACGATCACGTTGCTGTCCAGCTCGAAGGGTTTCAACACACCTGGCCTGAAGTGCGCGCAGCTGGTGTTCTCCCACGACCGCGACCTTCGGGTGCTGGCACAGGTCAACCGGATGGTCATGCACGGCGCTTCCACGCTCGGGATCGAGGCGTCGATCGCCGCCTACGAGGGGGGCGAGCCGTGGCTGGACGAGTTGCTTGTCTATCTGCGCGGCAACCGCGACTACCTCGTGGGGGCATTGACCGCGGCCGCGCCCGGGATCGGCTACGTGCCACCGGCGGCGACCTATCTGGCGTGGTTGGACTTCACGGGCGTGGACGCCTTGAAGGGAGAGGATCCCTCGGCCTGGCTGTTGCGCCACGCGAAGGTGGCCGTCAACCCGGGGCCGGCGTTCGGCCAGGGCGGAGAGCATCACACGCGGCTGAACTTCGGCACGTCGCGGGCGATCCTCACCGAGTGCGTGGAACGGATGGGCGAGGCGATCGCTTCCGCCTGACACCCCCTCGTCTTGGGGCGACGCCCGGAACATGACACCGCCCGGATCGTGGCCTCGCCCCCAGCACGGTCAGCGAGCAAGGATCAGCCGGATCGCCACCCACACCATGACGGCCGCCGCGATCAGGTCGATGACCCGCCAGGTCAGCGGGCGCGACAGGGGCCGGGACAGGGCGTGCGCCCCGTACCCCAACGCGACGAACCACAACGCGCTCGCGGCGAGCACCCCGGACGTGAACCACCAGCGGCCGTCGCCGTACGCGTTGGCGAGGCCGCCCAGCATGACCAGCGTGTCCAGGTAGACGTGCGGGTTGAGGAATGTGAGTGCGGCCGCGGTGCGCGCCACGTCCCTGCGGGCGGCCAGCGGGCGTGTGCCGGCGCCCGCCGCCTCCAGCGCGCCGGGGCGCAGGGCCGAGCGCACCGAGCGTGCCGCGAACCACAGCAGGTAGGCCGCGCCCGCCCAACGCACGACCTCGACGAACGCGGGCCGGTCGCCGACCAGGGCCCCGATTCCCGCCGTTCCGAGGCTGATCAGCACGATGTCCGAGGCCAGGCAGATCGCGACCACGACGCCGACGTGCTCGCGTCGGATGCCCTGCCGCAGGACGTAGGCGTTCTGCGGTCCGATCGCGATGATGAGCGACAGCCCCGTCACGAAACCTGCGACAACGAGCGGCACGCCTCGACGTTAAGGGAGCTGATCGGCTCCCTGCCATGGAGACTCAGGTGGCGGAAGCGATACTCAGGTGGCAGTCCCGCGCCCCAGCGCCGCGCGGTGCTCGGCGGCGAAGCCCGCGTAGCGTTCCGCCGTCGCACGCCCCGCGCCTGCTTGCGCGTCGTCGAGCTCGCGCTTCACCCGGCCCGGAATACCCATCACCATCGAGCGCGGCGGGATCACCACCCCCTCGCCGACAACGGCCCCCGCGGCGACGATCGACCCCTCCCCGATCACGGCGCCGTTCAGGACGCGGGCGCCGATGCCGATGAGCGCTCCGTCGCGCACCTGGCAGCCGTGCAGCATCACCATGTGCCCGACCGTGACGTGCGCCCCGATCCGCAGCTCCAGCCCGGGGTCGGTGTGCAGCACGCTGCCGTCCTGGATGTTGCTGCCCGCGCCGATCGTGATCGTGTCGCGATCGCCGCGCAGCACACACCCGTACCAGACGCTCGAGCTCTCCTCCAGCACCACGGAACCGATGACGGTCGCGGTCGGGGCGATCCAGGCGGCATCGTGGATGCGGGGAGAACGCCCGGGCAGTTCGATCAGCATGGCCCTACGGTACGTAGAGATTCACATGCCCGCGAGGATCTCGTCGACCTGGGCGTCGGTGAGCTCATGATGGAAGGCGTCCGTGTAGAACCGCTCGGTGATCGGCTCGAGGCCGGGCGGCCGTCATCTGGTCCGCTTTGTGAGATCACTCATGTGACCCCGGCCTGCCCGCCGCCCGGGCTCGTTGGATAAGATGCTGGTCGACCGGTAATCGTCGTCGCGTCTGATCCATGATCCGGCGCACCCGAGGCCCACACCTGGACCCCACCGCACGAGCAGCACGTCACGAGCAGTTGCGTCACGAGGAGTTCCTACCCGAACCGTCCCCGTCACACACACGTCACGTCACGCCCCGGCCCTCCCGTACTCTGCCTGGCACCGGTCCTTCTCCGACGTATCTCGACCGGCCCCGAATTGTTGCCCGGCAGTCACCGCCGTTTCATCCTCCATGCCACATCCCGTGACCCGGAAGGATCACTACGTTGCAGTTCAAGACCATGGTCAGCGGCAAGATTCATCGCGCCCGCGTCACCGCGGCGGACCTGCACTACGTCGGGTCGATCACCGTCGACGAAGACCTCCTGGACGCAGCCGGGATCGAACCCTTCGAGCGTGTCCAAGTCGTCGACATCGACAACGGTGCGCGACTGGAGACGTACACGATCGCGGGACGCCGCGGCTCCGGCGAGATCCAACTGAACGGCGCCGCCGCGCGCCTCGTGCAGGCCGGTGACCTCGTGATCATCATGGCCTACCAGCAGATTCTCACGCCTGTCCCAGGCGACTGGCATCCGAAGGTGGTGCTCATCGATCCCCGGGACAACAGCATCGTCGAGGTCATCCGCGACAAGAATCACCCGCACGCCCTCAAGGGCGCCACCTTGCATGACCCGACCCTCGACCCCACGGGCCGCTCCGCGGCGAGCCCCAGCATGGACCGCCTCGACGCCTTCGATCTGGAGGAGACCTCGTGCGGGTGAGTCTCGCCGACGTCGCGGCCATGAAGGAACGCGGCGAGAAAATCACGATGGTGACGTCGTACGACTACACGAGCGCACGCCTCGTCGACCGGACGAGCATCCCGCTGATCCTCGTCGGGGACTCGCTCGGCATGGTCATCCAGGGCCGCGACTCAACGTTGCCGGTCACGCTGGACGACATCGTCTACCACCTGCGCGCGGTCATGCGAGGCTCCACCAGGCCGCTCGTGGTGGGGGACCTGCCGTTCCTCACCTACGCCACGCAGGAGGACGCGCTGCGTTCCGCGGGCCGGCTGATGGCCGAGGGCGGCTGCCAGTCCGTGAAACTGGAGGGCGGCGTCTCGTCGGCCCCGGTGATCCGGCGCCTGGTCGACGCCGGCATCCCCGTCATGGCGCACCTGGGCTTCACGCCGCAATCGGTGCACCAGCTCGGTCTGCGAGTGCAGGGCAAGGACGCCGCGCGGGCCCGCCAGCTCGTCGAGGACGCGTTCGCCGTTCAGGAGGCGGGAGCGTGGGCCGTCGTCCTGGAGTTGATCCCCGCGGCGCTCGCCCGAGAGATCACGGACCGCCTCACCATCCCCACCATCGGGATCGGCGCGGGGGCCGACTGCGGCGGGGAAGTGCAGGTCTGGCACGACATTCTGGGCCTGTACGACGAGTTCCTCCCCCGCCACACCCGACGGTTCGCCACGCTGGGCGAGCAGGTCGTCGCGGCGCTGGAGGAGTACGCGAGCGACGTGCGGGAAGCGCGCTTCCCCACCGATGCCCACAGCGCCCGCATCGAGGA
>CAJDVG010000008.1_pt1 | contig 66522 bp, 59 predicted proteins | sample 7391321 | NCBI WGS metagenome assembly CAJDVG01 (sample SAMEA7055706, study PRJEB34461) | soil metagenome | biome: terrestrial ecosystem; feature: Peninsula; material: soil | place: Antarctica | collected 2016
ATAGCGAGAGGGAAACGCCCGGTCCCATTCCGAACCCGGAAGCTAAGCCTTTCAGCGCCGATGGTACTGCACTGGTGACGGTGTGGGAGAGTAGGACGCTGCCGGACAAACATTGACAAAGGAGGGGCGAAGACCACTGGTCTTCGCCCCTCCTTTGTCGTCGTCGGCTACCCTGGTGCCGGATGGAACTGGCGCAGTCATCGTCGGCGCTTACAGCGCGAATCGTTCATCGAGAGTGAGGCACCAGCGTGTCGTTGGAAGGGCCCGCTCGATGGGCGAAGGTGGAGCCGTATGACGGGGGCGCCGAGACGAGTGCGGCACGGGGCCAGGACGCGGGACAGCAGCGCAGCGAGCCGGCCAAGAGTGAGCAAAAGCCGCGCCGACGGGAGACGGCCGTCGATCGCGAGAAGCAAAGCTCGACGGGTGAGATCGCTGGGGCTGGGGCGCGACGAGCGGGCCGGGATGACCGGCGGGGTGGGGACCAAAGAGCAGCAGGGAGTCAGGGGCGATCACCGGATCGCGGTGACGGACCCGGAGCCGGGCAGCGCGGGGGTCGAGACTCGAGGCAGGGGCGCGGCCCTGATCGCGCACGCCAGGATGGGCGAACTTCCTCAGGTGGTCGTGCTGGTGATGACTCGAGACGTGGTGGGTTCCGTCGCGACGACCGTCCGTCGGCTGGGGAGGGGAACTCGTCGGGGGCTGGGTCCTCGGCGGGCGGGGTAGAAGGGGTCGATTCGGCAGGCCGCGGCGGACCCCAGGCGCCGAGAAGCGCGCAACGTGAAGGCCCACGTCGGGGCGACGTCCGCGACCCCCGAGGGGCCGACGAGCGTCGTGGGTCGAGCGGCAGCAACTCCCCTCGGGGCGGGCGGGTCGACGATCGCGAGGGCCGGGGGAAGAGGAAGGACGACCGGGGCTCTGCTGGAAGGGGCCGTGAGGGTGCCCGCCGTGACGGTGCTCGGCGTGAGGGTGCTCGGCGTGAGGACGCTCGGATTGGCGGCGCGGCCGGGGGGCAGGATCGTTCCCGCCGGGGACCACGCCGCGCGGCCCTCGGTGAGCGGCGCCCTGAACCGATCATCGCGGAGGGGGTCACCGGCCACGAGCTCGACGCGAGTGTTCGCCATGAACTGCGCACCTTGAGCAAGGACAATGCCCAGGGTGTGGCGCAGCACCTGGTCATGGTCTTGCAACTCCTCGACGCTGATCTCCCGACCGCCCGCGAGCACGCTGACACGGCTGTGCGCAGGGCGGGCCGCGTGGCCGCGGTACGGGAGGCGCGCGGTCTGGTGGCGTACCGCGAGGGGGACTTCCAGCTCGCATTGGCCGAGCTGCGGACGGCTCGACGACTCTCAGGGTCGCACCATCTGCTCCCGATGATGGTCGATTGTGAACGGGGCCTGGGCCGTCCGGAGCATGCCTTGGAACTCGCTGGGTCCCCCGAGGCGCGCACGCTGGGCGCGGCGGAGCGTGTGGAGTTGCGCATCGTGTGCTCGGGTATCCGCCGCGACATGGGTGATCTCGACGCGGCGGTCGTGCTCCTCGAGACGCCTGACCTGGATCCGGCACGTCGGGACCCGTGGTCACCTCGACTGTTCTACGCGTACGCGGAGGCCTTGGTCGCGCGGGGTGATCGTGAGCTGTCCCGCGCTTGGTTCGCGGCGGCCGCGGAGGCGGATCCGCAGGGCCTGACGGATGCGGCGGAACGCCTCGACGACATTGATGGCGTCGTCTTTGTCGACCTTGGTGACGACGACCTTGGTGACGACGACCTCGCCGCCGACGGCCCCGCCACCGATGGTGACCCCGCAGGCGAGCCGACGGACGAGGTGCCCTCTGGCTCCGGGACGTCGCCGGAGGGCACGTCGACGGAGGGCACGTCGACGGACGTACCCGTCGGCGATGGTGACCCCGCGGGCGACCTGGCCGATGACGCCGGGGAGGGCCCGGAAGCCGAGGGACCGCTCGAGCCGGACGCAGACGGCCGATCCGACGCTGCGCCCTGACGTGCCTGCTTGGAGCGCTTCGTCGATCGCGACAGGATAGGGCCATGAACGAGAAGACGCGGCCTCCCGATGATGCGAGTCTGCGGTCGCGGTTTCGGGGCCTGCTGTTCGACTTGGACGGTGTGGTCTTCCGTGGCCACGTCGCGGTGCCCCACGCCGTGGAGGTCATCAACGAGATGCGCGAAACGGGGCTGGGCGTCGCGTTCGTGACCAACAACGCGTCGAGCCCACCCGAGGACGTCGGGGATCGTCTGCGTGGTTTCGGCGTACGGATGCGCGACGAGGAGGTCGTGACGAGCGCGCAGGCGGCCGCGGCGTACGTGGCGAGGTTGGTGCCGCCCGGGACTCCGGTGTTGGCCATAGGCGGTCCTGGAGTCTCCAGGGCGCTCCAGGGGGTTGGGCTCGTGCCGGTGTCGCCTGCCGAGCGGGCCGCGGCGTCGCGGCCCGTGGAGGCGGTCCTGCAGGGCTTCGGCAAGGACATCGGATGGTCTGATCTGGCCGAGGCGAGCTACGCGGTGCAGACCGGGGTGCCGTGGGTGGCGACGAACGGCGACCTGACCATCCCCATGGCGGACGGCATCGCCCCCGGCAACGGTTCGTTGCTCGGCTGCGTGCGCAATGCCTGCGGAGTGGACCCTGTCGCCATCGTGGGAAAGCCGCACCCGCCCCTGTACGAGCTGGCCGCTTCCGTGCTCGGTGTCCCGGCGGACGGCACGTTGGCGATCGGGGACCGCCTCGACACCGACATCGCGGGCGCGGTAGCGGTCAGGATGGAGTCGCTGTGGGTGACGACCGGCGCCAACACCCCGGCGGATACGGCGCTGGCTCCGCCAAGTCATCGACCCCGGTTCATCGCGTACGACCTGCGGGCGCTGCGGGAACCGTACGATGACCCGGTCGTGGACGCCCAGCCCGGGGTGTACCGCGCCACTTGCGGCGCCGCGGAATTCACGGTCACCGGGGGGGCCGTTCGAGGCGCCGGACGTGGCACGCCGAATCAGCGCCTGCGGGCCTTCATCGTGGCGTGCTGGGCCGCTGCGGACGGCGGAACGCCACTTGATCTGGACTCGGTGCGTCGTTGCTCGGAGACCCTCGTGGGCGAACAGGACAACTTCGACCAGAACAACCCCATCCGAAACAACCCCATCGGCCAGGACAAACTCTTCGAACGGGGCGACCTCGCCGACCAGGACGCTCAGGGGGCGCCATGATGCAGCCTCGTGTGCCCACACCGGGCGCCGATCCGCTCCAGGAGGCGGTAGACGCCGCTCTGGCCGCCCTCGAGCGGGTCGAACCCGGGGAGCTCGACGCCCAGATCGCTGCGGCAACCGCGCTCGAGGGCACGTTGCGCGCGGTGCTGTCTGGCGCCGAAGACGCCTAGCCGATGCGCCTGGACGCAGTGCTGGTGGAGCGTGGGCTGGCCCGTTCGAGGGGCGATGCCCGGGATCTCGTCCGGGAGGGAGCGGTCCGGCTCAACGGTGCGCCTGCCGGCAAGCCTTCCGCGCCGGTGGCGGTCGGAGACGACGTGAGCGTCGCCGACCGCGCGATCTGGGTCGGCCGGGGCGCGCGCAAACTTGACGCGGCCTTTGAGGCGTTCGGCGGAGCGCGGATCGATCCGCTGTCCGCCAGTGGTCTGCGCTGCCTCGACGCCGGCGCCTCGACGGGGGGATTCACGCAGGTACTGCTCCAACGGGGCGCCGCCCATGTGGTCGCCCTGGACGTGGGGCATGGACAGCTGGTCGGAGAGCTGGCGCGCGACCCTCGGGTCACCAACGCCGAAGGTGTCACGGTCCGCGACGTCGATCCGGCCGCCTTGGGCGGACCGTTCGATCTGGTGGTCGCCGATCTCAGCTTCATCTCACTGCGCGTCGTTGCCGCGGATTTGTCGCGCCTGACGAGCGCGCGAGGTCAGGGGGTGTGGCTTGTGAAGCCGCAGTTCGAGGTGGGGCGTCGCGCCCTAGGTAAGCGAGGCCTGGTGACGGATCCCGTCGAGCACCGGGAAGCGCTCCTCGGCGTGCTCGACGCCGCGCGCCAGGTGGGGCTGCCACCGCGATCGGTCGTGCCGAGCCCCGTGACAGGAGCCACCGGTAACAGGGAGTATCTACTCTGGGTGTGTCGACGGCCAGACCTGGCCCTGCCCGATACGGACGCGGCAATAGATGACGCGGCCATACCCATGACGAAAGGCGAATGATGACCCGCCGGATCCTGCTGATCGCCAACGTGGCGCGGCCGGAGATGGTGCGCCACACGCTCGACATCATCGGCCTCATCGTGCGGCAGGGGTTGGAGGTCGCCATGCTGCCCGCCGATCTGGCCGCAACGCGCGCCCAGGGCTTGACGGGAGTCGTCCAGGCGGATCCACGGGCACCGGCCAACGGCACCGAGCTCGTCTGCATCCTCGGCGGTGACGGCACGATCCTGCGGGCGGCCGACATGTCGCGGGGGTCGGGGACGCCCCTGCTCGGGATCAATTTCGGGCACGTCGGCTTCCTCGCGCAGGCCGAGCAGGAGGACCTGCGAGAGGCGGTCGGCCGGATCGTCGACCGCGACTACTCGGTGGAGGAGCGACTCACACTCGACGTCGCCGCCATGGCGGGAACACGCCTGGTGGCCCGCAGCTGGGCGCTCAACGAGGTCACGGTCGAGAAGGCGTCGCGCGAGCGGATGCTTGAGCTGATCGTGGAGATCGACGGTCGCCCCGTGTCGACGCTCGGCGCGGACGGCATGATCATCGCCACCCCCACCGGCAGCACCGCGTACGCGTTCTCCTCGGGGGGCCCGATCATCTGGCCGGACGTGGCCGCGCTGCTCGTCGTCCCGATCTCGGCGCACGCGTTGTTCGCCCGTCCGATGGTCGTGGGGCCCTACTCGAAGGTCGCGATCGAGCTGGTGCCGGACACCGAAGGCGTCGGCATCATGTGGTGCGACGGGGCGCGCCTGTTCGAGCTGCCCGAGGGAGCGCGCGTAGAGGTCTCACGCGGGCGAACCCCGGTGATGCTGGCCCGGCTGAACTCAGCGCCCTTCGCCGACCGGCTCGTGGAGAAGTTCGCGCTGCCCGTCGTCGGGTGGCGGGGCCGGGGCCGCCAACCGGGGGCCTACCGCTGGCGCTCGGACCTGCCGCCGCCCGTGTGACCGGGTACGGCGGCCGTAAGAGTTCGTACGAGTTCGCACGACGCACGAATTCGCCCGCCGTAGGGGTGTCGCAGTGGGAGTGTGCGCGGGAGTGGCGAGCGTCGCCGCGCGGCCGCCTTACGCTGGCGTCATGCTCCGGCAGATACGCATCCAGGGTCTGGGCGTCATCGATGACGCCACCTTGGACCTGGCTCCAGGGCTCAACGTGCTCACCGGGGAGACGGGGGCGGGCAAGACGATGGTGGTCACGGGGTTGGGCTTGCTCCTTGGCGCCCGCTCCGACGCGCAGGCGGTGCGTCACGGTGTCGGGCAGGCGGTCATCGAGGGGGTCGTGGCGGTCGGCGTCGATCACCCGGCCCGGGCGCGGGTGGCCGAGGCCGGAGGTGATGCAGGCGACGAGCTGATCCTCGCCCGCACCGTCTCCGCGCAGGGGCGCTCGCACGCGCACGTGGGCGGCCGTCGAGCGCCTGTGGCTCTGCTCGCCGACCTGGGAGAGCTTCTCGTGGCCGTCCACGGCCAGGCCGACCAGTGGCGCTTGCGTAGCCCTGAGCAGCATCGGGTCCTCCTCGACGACTACGGGGCGGAGCCGGTCGCCGCCGCCCGTGAGGCGTACGCGGTGACGTACCGCTCGCTCGCCGATGGCCAGGCCGCTCTGCGCAGCGCGCAGCGAGCCTCCAGCGAGCGGGACGCGCAGGCCGAGACCTTGCGCTTGGGGCTGGATGAGCTCGAACGTCTCGACCCGCGACCTGGGGAGGACGAGGAGCTGGCCACCGAACAACACCGGCTCGCTCACCTGGACGCGCTGCGTACCGCGGCAGGGAGCGCGCGGGAACAGCTGGCCGGCGACGACTCGGCGAGACCGGGGGCGGTCGGCGCCCTCGCGCTGGCGCACGAGAGCCTTTCCGGCGGCGACGGACACGATCCGGCGCTCGCCGACCTCGGGCGCCGGGTCGGCGAGCTGGCGTTGTCGGCCGCGGATCTCGGCGCCGACCTCGCGGCCTACCTGGACGGGCTCGACGTCGACCCGGCCCGGTTGGCGGCGGTGCACCAGCGTCGCGCCGACCTGGCCCGCGTGGCGCGCGCCCACGGCGGATCGGTGGACGCCGCCGTGGCCTGGGGCAAAGACGCGGCGGCCCGCCTCACCGAGCTCGACGGGGCCGCCGACCGCGCCGCGGAGCTGAGGGTCCAGGCGGTCGCCCTGCAGAACCGGCTCGCCGCGGAGGCGCAGGCCCTGTCCTCGGCGCGTCGCGAGGCCGCCGTCCGGCTGGCCGACGCCGTCTCGGAGGAGCTGTCGCACCTGGCCATGGGCCGCGCACGCCTTGAGGTGGCCGTGGACCGTGAGGAGGATCCGCGCGGTCTGCCGCTGCCGGAGGGTGGCCGCGTGCGGTTCGGACCGACGGGGGTCGACGCGGTCGAGATCCGTCTGGCCGCCAACCCGGGCACACCGGCTCGCAGCGTCGCCAGGGCCGCGAGCGGCGGCGAACTCTCCCGGGTGATGCTGGCCCTGGAGGTGGTGACGGCGGCCCCCGCCGGAGGGTCAGCGGCGGGCGGACCGGGCCGCCCGACGTTTGTCTTCGACGAGGTGGACGCGGGGGTCGGCGGCGCCGTGGCGCTCGATGTGGGCGCACGCCTGGCCGCCCTGGCCCGGCACGCACAGGTCCTGGTCGTGACCCACCTTCCGCAGGTCGCGGCGTACGCAGACCGTCACCTCGTCGTGCACAAGGCCAGTGACGGGCACGTCACCTCCAGCGGGGTCGAAGCGGTCGAAGGCGAGGCCCGGCTCGCTGAGCTCGCCCGCATGATGGCCGGCGCGCACAGCGACGTCGCACGGGCCCATGCGCGGGAGCTGCTCGACGAGGCGCAGGCCCGGCGCCGAGCGTGAGCGGAGAGCGGCGCGCTCACTCCCGCCACGCTGCGAGCTGGACAGCTCCGCACGACCCGCCACGCCGCGCGCCCTGCGCGGGGGTGAGCCGGCGTCGCGCTGTCCGGGGCACCCGGTAGAATGGGGGCCCGTGGTGGACACCAAGCACATCTTCGTGACCGGAGGCGTCGCCTCTTCGCTCGGCAAGGGCCTCACCGCCTCTTCCCTCGGTTTCCTGCTCCGCCAACGCGGCCTGCACGTGACGATGCAAAAGCTGGATCCGTATCTGAACGTCGACCCGGGCACCATGAACCCGTTCCAGCACGGCGAGGTCTTCGTGACCGAAGACGGCGCGGAGACGGACCTGGACATCGGGCACTACGAGCGTTTCCTGGATGTGCCTCTGTCTCAGGCGGCCAACGTGACGACCGGGCAGGTGTACAGCCGTGTGATCGCCAAGGAGCGCCGCGGGGAGTACCTCGGCGACACCGTCCAGGTGATCCCGCACATCACCAACGAGATCAAGGAACGGATGCGCGAACAGGCGCATCAGACCCACCCGCCGCAGGTGATCATCACCGAGATCGGCGGGACGGTCGGCGACATCGAGTCGCTGCCGTTCCTCGAGGCGGCCCGCCAGGTGCGCCACGACCTGGGCCGTGACAACTGCTTCTTCTTGCACGTGAGCCTCGTGCCCTACCTGGCGCCGAGCGGCGAGCTCAAGACCAAGCCGACCCAGCACTCGGTGGCGGCGTTGCGCCAGCTCGGCTTGCAGCCGGACGCGATCGTGCTGCGCGCCGACCGTGAGATCCCCGACAAGCTCAAGCGCAAGATCGCGATGGCCTGCGACGTCGATCTCGACGGGACGGCCGCGTGCATGGACGCGGGGAGCATCTACGACATCCCTAAGGTGCTGCACGCGGAGGGACTGGACGCCTACGTCGTGCGGCGGTTATCGCTGCCTTTCCGCGACGTCGACTGGACGGAGTGGGACCGGCTGCTGCGGCGTGTCCACGATCCCGCGCACCACGTCGAGATCGCCCTGGTCGGCAAGTACATCGACCTACCCGACGCGTACCTGTCCGTCACGCAGGCGATGCGGGCGGGCGGCTACCACCACGACTGCGCCGTCACCGTGCGCTGGGTGGCCTCCGACGAGTGCGAGACCCCATCCGGCGCGCGGGCCGCGCTGAGCGGGGCGGACGCGATCCTGGTGCCCGGCGGGTTCGGGGTGAGAGGCATCGAGGGCAAGCTCGGCGCGCTGCGTTGGGCCCGCGAGCAGCAGATACCGACGTTGGGCATCTGCCTCGGCCTGCAGTGCATGGTCATCGAGTACGCCCGCGACGTCGCGGGGATCGAGGGGGCGAGCAGCAGCGAGTTCGATCCCGACACTCTCGCGCCGGTCATCGCGACGATGGCCGAGCAGGCCGATTTCGTCGAGGGCGCGGGCGGTGACATGGGCGGGACGATGCGCCTCGGGTCCTACCCGGCCGTGCTCACCCCCGGCTCCGTCGTCGCGGACGCGTACGGCGCCGGTCGGGTGGAGGAGCGTCACCGGCACCGATACGAGGTCAACCTCAACTTCAAGGATCGCCTGGAGGCCTGCGGCCTCGTGTTCTCCGGGATGTCGCCGGACGGACGCCTGGCGGAGTTCGTCGAGCTACCCCGCGAGGTGCACCCGTACTACGTGGCCACCCAGGCGCACCCGGAGTTCCTGTCCCGCCCGAACCGGGCGCACCCCTTGTTTGCGGGCCTGGTCGGCGCCGCCCTGGAGCGTCAACGCGCGAGCAGACTGGTCGAAGTCGAGCGCCCGGAGCCCGAGCCGGAAGCAGCTGGAGTGGGCGCCCTCGGCGCAGGGGCCGACAGATGAGCCTGGCCGCGCCGCGGCTTGACCCGGCCCAGGTGGCCGACCGCTTCGGGTCCCGTCCGGTGTTGGCTCACGAGATGTTGCACGCAGGGATGGTCTTCGACCTGGTCGCGGACCGCATCGACCTGGGGGACGGAGGCGTCGTCACCCGTGAGTACCTCGAGCATCCCGGCGCCGTGGTGATCGTCGCCCTGCGCGGCGGACCCGGCGCGGAAGAGATCGCGCTCATCCAGCAGTACCGTCACCCGATGGCCGTCACCGAGTGGGAGTTTCCGGCCGGGCTGCTCGACGTGGACGGTGAGCCGCCGTGGGAGGCCGCCCGGCGGGAGCTCGCCGAGGAGATCGACGTGCGGGCCGCGCGGTGGGACGTGCTCGCCGACTACGTGGCCTCCCCGGGCGGGATGGGGGAGGCGCTGCGGATCTATCTGGCGCGCGACCTCAGCCCCGTACCTCCTGATGAGCGCCACGAACGCGAGGCGGAGGAGGTCGGGATGCCGATGGGATGGCTCGACCTCGGCGACGCGCTCGACGTGGCCCTGTCCGGCCGGGTGAACAACGCGGCCCTGCTGATCGGCATCTTCGCGGTCCACGCGGCGCGAGCACGAGGGTGGGCGTCGCTACGGGCGTACGATGGTCTGTGGCCGCAGCACCCGACGTACCGCCCCGGCGGCATGCGGCCGTGATCTTGACCGATCAGGGAGCCGAGATGCGGCCTCGGGTCGCCCCGTCGAGATCGTCAAGGCTGTCGTCTAGGTCATCTCATCCGCCGAGGTCGTGTCTAGGTCCCCGAGACCTCGTGGGTGGCGGCCCAGGCCTGACGGAGGGCATCCAGCAGGACGTCAGCGCTCTGGGCGCCGACCACGCCGAAGCGTTCGGCCAGGACGAACGTGGGCACGCTGGTGATCCCCAGCTCCCGGGCCATCCGTTCATCGTCGCGCACCGCACCCGCGTAGGCGTCCGAGGTTGCCGACCCTCGCTGAAGTAGGCCCGCAGCAGGCGCCCGGACACGTCATGCCCGACCCCACGATCATCCGCCAGGTGCGCCACACGGTGCGCGTCGAACGTGTTGCCCCAGCGCGCCGCCGCCCAGTCGTAGGGCAGCCCGAGCTCCGCGGACCGCTCGCCGATCTTTTCCTGCGCAGCCCGCGACTGCTCGGTACTCATCCCGTACTTCTCCGCGATCTTGGTGACCACGTCCGTCTGCGGATCCACAGGAGCATCCGGGTCGAGCTCGAAGCTGCGCCACCGGATCTCGACGTCGTCGCGGTGTTCGAAATCGGCCAGCGCGCGCTCCAGCTCGGCGTTCCCGATGGAGCAGTACGGGCAGACCAGGTCGGACCAGATGTCGAGGCGCATAACGGTGGCAACCGACGTGGGGCGGCCCGGATTCCCCATGGGCACACTCGTCCCGGCAGATCGGATGCGTACGCGATCGTGACCGCCGCGTAGAATCGCCAAGGCGCCTGCGCGCCCGATGACCTCGAAGATTGTCCGTCCGTGAACACTCGCCCCTCCGTGAACACTCGCCCGTCCGTCAACACCGAGACGGCTCGAATCGCACCCCGACGAAGGACCCACTGTGATCCGTACCCACACCGCCGGCACCCTGCGCGCCGAGAACGCCACGACCCCTCCCACGACCGTCGTCCTTGCGGGGTGGGTGGCGGGGCGCCGCGATCACGGCGGGGTGGAGTTCATCGACCTGCGCGACGCCAGCGGCGTCGTGCAGGTGGTGGCGCGGGACGAGGTCCTCACCGGCGTCGCGCACGGGCTCCGCAACGAGTACTGCGTCAAGGTCACCGGCACGGTCACCCGTCGCACCCCGGAGAACGTCAACCCAGACCTGCCCACGGGGGAGATCGAGGTCGTCGCGGACGACATCGACGTGCTCTCGGCCGCCGAGCCGTTGCCGTTCCAGCTCGACGAACGCGCGGGCGTCGGTGAGGAGGCGCGCCTGAAGTACCGCTATCTCGACCTGCGCCGTCCCGGCGCCCACAACGTCGGCCACGCGCTGCGCCTGCGCTCCAAGGTCTCGGCCGCGGCCCGCCGTGTCCTTCAGGAACGCGACTTCGTCGAGATCGAGACCCCGACCCTGACCCGGTCCACCCCCGAGGGCGCCCGCGACTTCCTCGTACCTGCGCGACTGTCGCCCGGGTGCTGGTACGCCCTCCCGCAGTCTCCTCAGCTCTTCAAGCAGCTGCTCATGGTGGCGGGCATGGAACGCTACTACCAGATCGCCCGCTGCTACCGCGACGAGGACTTCCGGGCCGACCGGCAGCCGGAGTTCACCCAACTCGACATCGAGATGAGCTTCGTGACGCAGGACGACGTCCTCGAGGTCGGCGAGGCCGTGGTGAAGGAGATCTGGAAGCTCAACGGCGTCGACCTGCCGACGCCGTTCCCGCGCATGCCCTACGGGGAGGCGATGGCCCGCTTCGGTACCGACAAGCCGGACCTGCGCTTCGGGTGCGAGCTGGTCGATTGCACAGAATTCTTCAAGGACACGCCGTTCCGGGTGTTCCAGAACGAGTACGTGGGTGCTGTGGTCATGCCGGGCGGCGGCAGCCAGCCTCGTCGGCAGTTCGACGCGTGGCAGGAGTGGGCCAAGCAACGCGGAGCGAAGGGGCTCGCGTACGTCACGGTCGAGCGTGGGGACGACGAGGCTCCCGCGTTGTCTGGTCCGGTCGCCAAGAACATCTCCGACGCCGAACGGGCCGGCCTGGCGGCGCACACCGGGGCCGAGCCGGGTGACTGCATCTTCTTCGGTGCCGGCGCCCCCAGCCAGGCGCGTGCGCTGCTGGGGGCGGCCCGCCTCGAGATCGGCGCGCGCTGCGGTCTGATCGACGAGGGCGCCTGGAGCTTCCTGTGGGTGAACGACGCCCCGATGTTCGAGCCCGCGGCGGACGCGCGAGCGGCCGGTGACGTCACGGTCGGCGGCGGCGCCTGGACGGCGGTCCATCACGCGTTCACCTCGCCGAAGACGGAGTATCTCGACACGTTCGACACCGACCCCGGCCCGGCGCTGGCGTACGCGTACGACATGGTCTGCAACGGCAACGAGATCGGCGGCGGCTCGATCCGTATCCACCGCCGCGACGTCCAGGAGCGCGTGTTCACGGTGATGGGTCTGAGCCAGGAGCAGGCCCAGGAGAAATTCGGGTTCCTGCTCGACGCGTTCCAGTACGGGGCTCCGCCGCACGGCGGGATCGCTTTCGGGTGGGACCGGATCGTCATGCTGCTCGGCGGGTACGAGTCGATCCGCGACGTGATCGCCTTCCCGAAGTCCGGCGGCGGCTTCGACCCGCTGACGGGGGCGCCCGCACCGATCACCCCCGCGCAGCGCAAGGAGGCCGGCGTCGACGCGGTGCCTGCGCCCAAGGGCGGTGACGCCCCGTCGGGGGATGGCGAGGGCGCCTGACGCAAGCCCCGCCGAGCAGCGACACCCCCGCATCAGGCGTCCATGACGCACGTTCAGGTCGAGACCCGTTATGGCCTAGGCTGCCCAGTAGATTCACAGGTGGTTTTAAGCGAGATGTGACAGGGGGTCGGGGCCATGTCGTCCCGTCGTACGTGGGCAGCCGTGGTGGCGTCGGTCATGCTGCTCGGAGTAAGCGCCCCAGCGTGGGGTGGGCCGCAGGCGCCGGCGTACCGGGCTGAGGTCATCGACATGAGCGCCATCATCCCCGCCGGTCAGAGCATCGTCGACTCGTCCGTCGGGGGCGCCTCCAGCACGGGGCTCATCACCGGCAACGTGACGCTCCAGGCCGGTGACGCGATGATCACCCGGGGGTTCGTCTCCTCCCCGGACGGGGCGACTCGGTGGGTCGACGCCTCGCCGGCGAGCGGTTGCCGGCTCACCGCCGCCTGGGACGTCAGCAGCTCCGGGGAAGTCGCGGGAGCCGCTACCTGCCCGGGGGTGCCCGCCCCGAGCGGCGTGCGCATCGCCCCCGACGGCACCACGACGATCCTCGACACGAAACCGGGGTACACGACGCAGGTTTCCTCGATCAACGACCGGGGCACCATCCTGGGCCGGATCAACTACAGCACGCAGACGCAGTACGTGCTCGACGCAGTGCTCTGGCCGGCCGCCGGACCGCCCCGCATCACGGACGTCAGCACCGTGGATCAATACATGTGGGGTTTGTCGAACACGGACGTGGTCGTCGGGTCGCGCGCGGGAGTGGCATCGTACTCGGTCGGGACCGCCGAGCTGGACGGGGCGCTTTCTACGCCGCCTGCGCAGGCGAACGGTGGAGCCATCTCCCCGAACGGGAAAATCACGGTGGGCTACACGGCGGCCGGTGCGTACCGGTACCGTCCGGGCGGTCCAGCATCCTCGGTCTCGGGAGCTGCCGACTTCCAGGTCACTTCCGTGAACGACGCCGGGCGAGCCATCGGGTGGGTCAGCACCCCGACGGCGGAGTACGACGCGGTCTGGCAGCGCGGCGTCAGCCGCCCTCTGGCCGACGTCACGCAAGAGTTGCCCGTGGGCTGGCGGACCCTCGCCGTCGACATTGCCAACACCGGTGACATCGCGGCCCAGGTATGGGATGTGCAGGGCAAGCCGCGCGCGATGCGTCTGGTCGCCCTGAGCTGACCCACGACGCCGTTCGCCCGCGGCGGTGTGAGGTGGCAACCACCCGGTGGTGGATGTATCGGTGGTGGTCGCGGCGGCAGAGCTCGGCGGTGGATGCGTCAGTGCTGGAGGCCGAGCCGCTGATGCCAGCGGCGCAACGGGGGTGGTGCCCACCAGTTCCACGCACCGAGTACGTGCATCGTCGCGGGAACCAGCAGCATGCGGACGAGCGTGGCGTCGAGCACGATGGAGATCCCCAGACCGATCCCGATCTGTTTGACGACGATCATCTGCCCAAACGCCAAACCCCCGAGCACGATCAGGATCAGCAGCGCCGCCGACGTGATGATCCGCCCGGACCGCTGCAGTCCGAGCCGGACGGCGTCGGCGTCAGAGTGACCCTGCTCGTGCAATTCCACGATGCGCGACAGAAGGAACAGTTCGTAGTCCATCGCCAGCCCGAACCCGAAGGCCACCATGATCACCGGGGTCGTCGACTCGATGCCGCCGGTGGCGGTGAACCCGAGCACCGTCTGCAGGTGGCCTTCCTGGAAGATCCACGTCAGGATGCCCAGGCTCGCGCCGAGCGACAACACGTTGATCACCAAGGCCTTGAGCGGCAAGGCCACCGATCCCGTCATGAGGAACATGAGGATGATCGTGACCAGCGCGACGATGCCGATGGCGTACGGGGCTCGAGCGCCCGTCGCGTCCAGGTAGTCGGACAGTCGCGCGCTGGACCCCGTGACCCATGTTTCGAAGCCGGGACGGTTGGCGCGAAGCTCAGCGACGATGTCGCGGCCCTGACCGTTCTCGGCGGTGGCCGTCGTCGAACGTACCGACAGCGTGCTGTGCGTCTCGTCGAGCACGCTCGGCGCGTCGACCGAGGCCACGCCGGGAAGGTTGGAGACGACGTCGCGCCCGTACTGACCGAGCGCCGTCGGCGAGGCCTTCGCGACCACGATCGCGACCGGCTCGGCCGTCATCGGGAAGTCGCGCGCGGTCGACATCAAGAAATCCCTCTGCGGGTTGCCTGCCGGCAAGAGCTCGGTGTTGGAGGAGATCTGGCGCATGGATGCCGTGGGGACGGCGAGCGCGACGAGTAGCCCGAACGAGATCAGCATGACCGGGATGTGGGCACGCTGCACCCAGCGGGCCAGCCGGGCGAAGAGACCATCGTCGGGGGACTCGTCGCTGTGCCTCCGGACCAGGCGCCGGCCGCCCATCGCGCAAAGGGCGGGGACGAGGGTGAGAGCCACGAGCAGCGCGACCAGCACGACGGTCACCCCGGCCAGGCCGACCGCTCGGATGACCGGCGCCGGGAAAATCGTGAGGCCGCTCAGGGAGATCGCCACGATCACGGCGGAGAAGAAGACGGTCCGCCCGGCGGTGGCCATCGTGTGCGCCGTGGCCTCGACGAACTGGTCTTGGCCCAGGCTCCGAAGGCCCAGGTCGCGGGCGATCCGGCGGACCTCCTCGCGGAAGCGGCTGACGATCAGCAGCCCGTAGTCAATGCACAGCGCCAGCCCGAGCAGCGTGGTGATGTTGACGACTGTCGCGTCGAGCTCGGTGAAGAACGAGAATCCCCAGAGGCTCGCCAGGCCACCGGCGATCGAGGCGATCGCCCCGACGATCGGCAGGCCCGCGGCGAGGAAGCCGCCGAACACGAAGACCATGACCGCGAGAGACAGCGGCAGCGCGATGCCCTCGCCGCGACTCAAGTCACTTTGGATCTGGCTGGTGATCTCGTGTAGAAAAGTGATTCCTCCGCCGGCGCTCACGCTCGCGCCGGGCGCAACCGCGAAGGCGTCCCGGGCGCTGGCCTCCACGCGGGTCGCCAGGTCGTATCGCGCGGACTGGCTCAGCTCATCGTCGACGCCGACCACCATCAGGAACGAATCATCCCGGTCGGCAGCGAACAAGGGGGCCGTTTGTGGCGTCTTGATGCCCTTCGGGACTGCGAACGGCGATTGGACCGAGCGCACCCCCGGCAGCGCCGATAGCTGCCGCTGCAGCCCGGTCCCCGCCTCAAGGGCCGAAGGATCCGTGGTGCGAAGCCCGTCCACGCGCAACAACACGGTGGGACCCGCGGTATCTGCCCGCTCGAGCAGGTCGGTACCGACGTGAGATTCGCTCGGCACGTACGGCTCTGCCTGTTGTAACCGGGAGAACAGCGACGGCGCACCGAGCATCCCGGTCGCCCCGGCGAAGCACAGCGCCGCGAGGATCGCCCAGATGAGGACCACCGCGCGGGCATGGCGACCCATCGTCCGCCCCCACCGCTGCATGAGAGGCGTACGCGTCGCCGGCTGCGCGATGTTACTCACTGGTCCAGCCTCTCATCGCCCACGTCGGTCCGCCCCCGGGGGCCCTGTCCCACTCCTGATATCGGCTGATGCGCGGTCGGGTCGGAGGGTTTCCTGACGGCGCTGCCCGTTGGGGGTGGCCGCCACGTGCGGATGACACACTGACGACGTGGAGCCCGTGGACCTGTTCGCCGCTTCCCAGGGGGCGCTCGGCCCGGGCCGCGACGCGACGTCCGCGACGGGGGGCGCGCAGATGTCCGGGGTGCCCGCGCCGTTGGCGGTGCGGATGCGGCCGCGCTCCATCGACGAGGTGCGTGGTCAGGGGGATGTGCTGGGGCCGGGAAGCCCCTTGCGGCGTCTCATCGAGGGGGAGGCTTCCGGCGCGATCGGTCCGATCAGCGCGATCCTGTGGGGACCGCCCGGGACGGGCAAGACGACGCTGGCGCACCTGGCGGCGACTGCGGCGGCCCGGCGCTTCGTGGAGCTGTCGGCCGTGACAGCCGGGGTCAAGGATGTGCGGCGGGTCATGGACGAGGCCTCACGGGACCGCTCGCTGTTCGGGCGCACCACGGTGCTCTTCCTCGACGAGATTCACCGCTTCACGAAGGCTCAACAGGACGCGCTCCTGCCCGGCGTCGAGAACCGCCAGGTCATCTTTGTGGCGGCCACCACCGAGAACCCGTCCTTCAGCGTGATCGCACCGTTGCTGTCAAGGTCGCTCCTGGTGACGTTGTCGTCGTTGGCCGACGAGGACGTGGCCGACGTCGTCGAGTCCGCCCTTGCGGACGAGCGGGGCCTGGCGGGCGCGTTCACCCTGCGGCAGGATGCTCTTGCGCACCTGGTACGGATGGCCGGAGGCGACGCCCGGCGCGCGCTGACCGTCGTGGAGGCGTCCGCGGGCGTGGCCGTCGCCGCCCGGGCCGGCGGGACCGGTGAGCCGAGCGCCGAAGAGCCACAAGATATCTCGCTAGCCGACGTCGAGGCGGCGGTCGCGCAGGCGGCGGTGCGCTACGACCGGGCCGGAGACCAGCACTACGACGTGGCGAGCGCGTTCATCAAGTCGATACGTGGCTCGGACGTCGACGCAGCGCTGCATTACCTGGCGAGGATGCTGGTCGCGGGCGAGGACCCGCGGTTCATCGCCCGACGGATCGTGATCTCGGCCAGCGAGGAGATCGGGATGGCCGATCCGTCGGCGCTCTCGACGGCGGTGGCGGCGATGCATGCCGTCGCGCAGATCGGGCTGCCCGAAGCGCGGATCGTCCTGGCCCAGGCCGTGATCCACAACTGCCTGGCGCCGAAATCGAACGCCACCTATCGGGCGATCGATGCTGCGCTCGCCGACGTGCGGGGCGGTCTCGGCGGCTCGGTGCCCGCGCACCTGCGTGGGTCCGGGTACGCGGGCGCGGAACGGCTCGGCCACGGGAAGGGGTACGTGTACGCCCACGACGAACCCGATTCCGTGGCCGCGCAACAGTACCTGCCCGACGACCTGGCCGCCACGGCCGATTACTACCATCCGAAGGACCGCGGCTTCGAGGCCCGGCTGACGGAGCGCTGGTCCCGGCTACGCGCCCTGTTGCGTGCCGGGTGCTCCGGGCCGGGTCCGTGACGTGAAGTGACGTGAAGAAGCGGTGACGCGGACGTGACGCGGAGGTGAGGTGGCGCTGACGTGGCGGTGCCGTCCTGATCGCGACGCGGCGCGTCGCTCGCCTGTCCGATGAGCGACGAGGCAGCCGGTCTGGCGAGCCCGGGAGAGCGAAAGGGCGTCAGCCGCGCGGCTCGTAGGCCATCTTGTGCGAGAGCGTGGCGTCACGAATCTTGCTCAATCGAACCAGCTCCATGTCGCGCAATCCCGGGTTAGGACCGTGGGGGGCCGCGCTCGTGCGCGCCGCGTGCGCCGCGTCGGCGAACTCGTGCAGCAGTCCGGCCAGCTCCTTGGGGCCCTTGGCTGCGGCCTGCTGGACGGCGTCGCGAATGGTCTGGTCCATGTCCACTCCCAGGGTCGTTCGATCAACTCGATGCTGCCTCTGATCGTAGGCACTACGCCGACGCCGCAGGCGGTTTCGGCAGAAGGCGCGCTCCAGCAGGAATCGGTCGAGCCCCAGCTGTTTGAGGCGGGCGGCGCGGTCGGCTCTCCCCGGGCGACGCTCGGGCCGTGTCGGGCGAGGTCAGGGCGTCCGGCGGGCGTCGCTGTCGGGCACGTCGAGCCCGTCGGGCACGGCTACGGTGTCCAGTACCACCCGACGCTCCGCGAAGTGGCACGCTGACTCGTGTCCCTGTCCCTGTCCCTGTCCGCCGTCCGGCCTCACGATCAAGGCAGGTTCGCTCACCCGGCACTGCTCCTGCACCTTCCAACAGCGCGTGTGGAACCGGCACCCGGACGGGGGGTTCGCGGGCGAGGGGACGTCGCCGACCAGCACGATCTGGTCGCGCCGACCGCGCCGAGTGGGGTCGGGAACGGGCACTGCAGACAGCAGCGCCTGCGTGTACGGGTGGGTCGGATGCTCGTAGATCTCGTCCTCGGTGCCCAACTCCACGATCTTGCCCACGTACATGACGCCGACCCGGTCCGAGATATGCCGCACCACCGACAGGTCGTGGGCGATGAAGATATAGGCCAGCCCCAGCTCGTCCTGCAGCTTCTCGAGCAGGTTGACGACCTGAGCCTGCACGGACACGTCGAGCGCCGACACCGGTTCGTCGCAGATCAACACCTTCGGCCGCAACGCGATGCCGCGGGCGATGCCGATGCGCTGGCGCTGCCCTCCGGAGAATTGGTGCGGGTAGCGGTTGATGTGTTCTGGGCTCAGTCCGACGAGGTCGAGCAGCTCCTGCACCGCCTTGCGCCGCCCGGCCCTCGGCACGGCGTCCGGGTGGATCGCGAACGGTTCGCCCACGATGTCGCCCACCGTCATCCGCGGGTTCAGCGACGTGTACGGGTCCTGGAACACGATCTGGATGTCGCGCCGCAGCCGGCGCATGCCGGCCCCGGACTGGGAGTACATCGCCGTGCCACCGAACTCCACGCTTCCGGAGGTCGGTTCCTCCAGGCGCATCAGCACGCGCGCGAGCGTGGACTTGCCGCACCCGGATTCGCCGACGATGCCGAGCGTCTCGCCGGTGTGTAGGTCGAAGGACACACCGTCGACGGCGCGCACAGACCCCACCGTGCGCCGCAGCACGCCCCCCCTGATGGGGTAGTGCTTCACGAGATCCTTCGCGGACAGGATCACCTCAGCCACGGCGCGTCTCCGCCGACGACAGGTGCAACTCGCCCGAGAAGTGGCAGGCGCTCGACCGACCCGGCGCGAACCTCATCAACTCCGGCCGCTCGACCCGGCAGATGTCTTCGGCTCGAGCACACCGCGGGTGGAACGGACAGCCGCCGGGCAAGTTCATCAAGTTCGGCGGCAGTCCGCCGATGGCGTACAGCTTTTGGCCCTTGCGGTCCAACCGCGGGATCGACTCGATGAGCCCCACGGTGTACGGGTGCGCGGGAGAGGCGTAGATCTCCTGCACGGGCGCGTCCTCCATGACCCGGCCCGCATACAGCACGCAGATACGGTCGGCCACGTCGGCGACCACCCCCAGGTCGTGAGTGATGAGGAGCAGACCCATCCCCGTCTCTTCCTGCAGCTCGCGCAGCAGCCCCATCACCTGGGCCTGCACGGTCACGTCGAGCGCCGTCGTGGGCTCGTCCGCGATGAGCAACGCCGGCTGTAGGGCGATCGCCATCGCGATCATGATCCGCTGGCGCATCCCCCCGGAGAACTGGTGGGGGTAGTCGCCGGCGCGTTGGCGGGCCGCGGGGATCCCCACCCGCTCCATGAGTCGGACGGCCTCAGCCTTCGCGTCCGAGCGGTTCATCCCGCGGTGCGTGCGGAACATCTCCGCGATCTGCCAGCCGACGGAGAAGACCGGGTTCAGCGCCGACAGCGCGTCCTGGAAGATCATCGCGATCTGCTCACCGCGGACCGCCCGCCGGTCCGCCGCGTTCATCGTGAGCAGGTTGCGGCCGAGATACCGGATCGATCCCCCGGTGACCCGGGCGGGTGGCGTGTCGAGGATGCCCATGATCGCCTGGGCCGTGACCGATTTGCCGGAGCCGGACTCACCGAGGATCGCCAGGGTCGTGCCCCGGTCCACGCTGAAGCTGACGCCGTTGATCGCCTTCGCCACGCCCTCGCGCATTCGGAACTCGACGGACAGATCCGCGACGTCGAGCAGGGGGCCGTCATTCGGCGCGCTGGCGGGCTGCCGGTCCGGCGCGGCGGCGGGAACGTGGGCTCGGCGCATCGGTTGCTCCTAGCGGCTCTTGGGATCGAACGCGTCCTGGGCGGCGTCGCCGAGCATGATGAACGCCAAGACGCACAGGCTGAGAAAAATGGCCGGGAAAAACAGGATGTGCGGGTACGTGCGCACCGCCACCAGGCCGTCGCTGATCGCCACACCCCACGAGATCGCGGGAGGCACCAGGCCGATCCCGAGGAAGGAAAGCGACGCCTCCGCGACGATGAACACGCCGAGGTTGATCGCGGAGACCACCAGCGCCGGGGCCATCGCGTTGGGAATCACGTGTCGGGTAATGATCCGCATCGGGCCGGCCCCGAGCGCGCGGGCCGCCTGGATGTAGTCGTTCGGCAGGACCTGCAGCACCGAGCCGCGCATGAGCCGCGCGATGCTCGGCCACGCCAGCACCGTCAGGACGAGCACGACCTTGCTGACGACGACGAGGTACGGCGACGACTGGTCGGAAGGGAAGGCGCTCATGAAGAGGATGCCGCCGAGCAGCAGGGGGATCGCGAAGAACATGTCGGTGATCCTGCTGATGAGCGCGTCGACCCAGCCTCCGCGGTAAGCGGCGAACACACCGACGACGGTGCCGATCGACGTGGTCAGGATCGTCGTCACGAGGCCGACGACGATCGATGCCCGGGCACCGTAGACGGTGCGAGCGTAGATGTCGTACCCCTGCATGTCGCGCCCGAAGATCGCATCGGCGTTGGGGGTCTCGCGCACCGGCCCGACGGCTCGGGGATCGACCGAGGTGAACAGCTGCGGGACGATCGCCATGACCACGAGCACGGCGATCAGGACGGCGGACAGCCAGAACATCCAGTTGCCGCGCAGCTCGCGCCACGCGTCGGCGTTGAGTGAGCGGGCGCGGCCGACGTCGGCGTTCTCCGCGGCGAGGGCGTGCTCCTGCGCGCGTCGCAGCTCCTCGCCGGTGATCCCGGCCGCCGCCGCGAGGCCCGGTTCTACCCCGGTGGCGGGCACATCGGGGCGAGGGTCAGTCATGGCGGATCCTCGGATCCAGGACTCCGTAGAGGAGGTCCACGAGCAGGTTGACGACCAGGTAGACGAGCACGAGGGCGGTGACCGCGCCGACGACGGCGAACCCGTCGCGCTGACCGATGCCGGTGAAGATGTAGCCGCCGATGCCCTGGATGTTGAAGATCCGTTCGGTGATGATCGCGCCGCCCATCAACGCACCGAAGTCGTAGCCCACGAACGTGATCACGGGGATCATCGAGTTGCGCAGGGCGTGGATGCCGACGGTGCGCCGGTCGGACAGTCCCTTGGCCCGCGCCGTGCGCACGTAGTCGGCCCGCAGGTTTTCCGTCAGGCTCGAGCGCGTCAGCCGGGCCACGTACGCCAGCGACAGCGAGGCCAGGACGAAGGCCGGCAGCAACAGGTCGTACAGGCCGGGGCTGTACGAGGCGGTCACGGGGAACCAGCCGAGGCGCACGCCCAGGAGGTACTGGGCCAGCGCGCCGGTGACGAACACCGGGATCGAGATCATCGCGAGCGTCGAGACGAGCACCAGATGGTCGAGGAAGCGCCCCTTGCGGATCGCGGCCAGCGCCCCGGCACCGATGCCGAGGAGCCCCTCGATGGCGAGCGCCATGAGCGCCAGCTTCCCGGTCACGGAGTAGCGCTGTTGAAGATCCTTCAGCACCGGGACCCCGTACGAGTTCTCACCGAAGTCACCCGTCGCCAGGCCGGCGACGTACTTGGCGTACGCGATGGGCAGCGGGTCGTCCAGGTGGTACTTCTCCACGATCTGCTCCTGGACCGCGAGGGGGCAGCCCCGGTCGCCGCACTTGCCGGCCGTCGGGTCACCAGGCAATGCGAAGACCATGGCGTAGATCAGGAACGTGGCGCCGATGACCACAGGGATCATCTGCATCAGCCGCCTGAGGACGTACGTGCCCATCGGACCTCCGACCGTTCGCCTGCCTCCGCCGGGGTCGTTGCGCGGCAGGCACGCTCACTCAACCACGGGCCATGGTCGCCGGATGCCCGGAGCCGTCGGTTCGCGAGTCGTGTCGCGGATGACGGATCCGGTCCCTCATCCGATCCTCACGTCGTCGTGATTCGTGACTTCGTCTTGATGGTGAGCAGGTCGGCGCGCCCGTCGGTGCGGTTCAGCTGCACGTTTGTGACCTTGGTGCCGTAGCCGATGTTGACCTCGTAGTACCAGAGCGGGATCGAAGGCATGTCGGTGCTGAGCATCCTCTCCGCCTCCTGGTAGAGCTTCAGCGAGTCGGCGCCGGTCGCTGCGGCGGCCGCGGCCAGCTTGGCGTCGAAGGCGGGATTGTCGTACTCGGTGTCGTTGCTCGCCGCGCCCTTCGCGTATTGCGGGGTGAGGAAGTTCTCGATGTGCGGGTAGTCCGCGGTCCACCCGGAGCGGAACATGTACTTCAGCTCGTGCTTCCCGATCGCGTCGCGGTAAGCAGCGAAGTCGCTGGTCGGTGCCCCGAGGCAGTCGACGCCGAGGGCCTGCCGGATCGAGTTGCAGGTGGCCTCGACCCACGCCTTGTGGCTGGCGTCCGCGTTGTAGCCGATCTCCAGCTTGCCGTTGAAGCCGCCTGCCTTGGCCAGCAGGTCTTTGGCCTTCGCGGGGTCGTACCGGCAGTCTTCGCCGCACGCGCCGGCCCGGTAGCCCTCGACACCCGGGGCGACCCAGCCGTCCGCCGGGACGCGGGTGCCGGCGAACTGGTCCTTGGTCACCTTGTCGCGGTCGATCGCCATTGAGATCGCCTTGCGCAGCTCCGGCTTTGCGTACTCCGGGGCGACGGACGTCGGCGGCAGCATGATCGTTGCCAGCGCCGGGAAGGGTCCGTTGATGTACCTGCCGTCGAGGTCCTGCTCGTACTTCTTGTCGATCAGCGACCCGGCCGGGATCTCGACGGTGACGTCCAGGTTGTCGGCGAGCAGGTCGTTGTACGCCGCCTCGGATTCCTTATAAATCCGGAACGTGATTTGGTCGACGTTGCCCTTCTCGGCCGCACCGCCGTAGTCGTTGAACCTCTTGAGCACGATCGGCGATTCGGACCCGTACTCGTATTCGGCCAGTTGGTACGGACCGGCGCCGATGGGCTTCTTCGCCGCCTCGGCGGGGTTGGCGAAGAACGAGTCGGGCAGCGGCGCGAACGCCGTGAAGCCAAGGCGAAGCGGCATGTTCGACACCGGATCCGCGGTCTTGATCGTGAAGGTGTGATCGTCGATGACGTTCAGACCCGTCATCGCGGTGGACGTCGGGGTGGCGCCCTTTTCGGCTTGCAGGTCGGCGTACCCCTCGATCGGTTCCATGAAAGTCGCCAGGTACTGCTTGTTCGGCGCGTACGCGGTGTAGTTCCACGCGTCGACGAAGCTCTTCGCCGTCAGCGCGGAACCGTCGTGGAACGTCACGCCCTTCTTGATCTTCACGGTGAAGTTCTGGTTGTCCGTGGTCTCGACGGACTCGGCCAGATCGTTCTTCGGTAAGGACGTGTCTCGGTCGTAACGAAAGAGCATGGAGGTCGTGAGCGTCACGATGTCGTGGCCGCATTGCTCGCCCGTGTTGCCGCCCAGCAGCGTGTTCTGCGGCTTGCAGCCCTGGACCGTGATCTCTCCGCCTGCGTTCCTGCCCGTGTCCGTGCTCGTCCCACCGACGCTGCCGCCGCAGGCGCCGGCCGCCAGAACCGTCCCGGCCAGTCCGGCCGCGACGGCCGCACGGCGTGTTGCTCGCATCGAACTCTCCTCCATGGGTGGCCGGGTTTGCGCGTACCCGGACAGACGGGAACCCACCGGGTGACGCCGATGGGCAGTCCGTCCCCCTCGACGTGTCGGCGATCACGCATCCTTCGCTACGGCGCATGGATGAGCATCTGGTCGTCCGACACGAGACGGCCTGCTGGCAACATAATGCCTTTACCCGGAACAGACTACTTCGTGATGCAGACGTGAGAGTCCAGCCACTTTTCCTCCGGCCCTCTGTCCGCGCTCCCACCGCCATCCCCCCGAGCTGCCGAGACGGCGCCGGGCGCCATACTGGAGGTCAGGTGTGCCTCACCTCCCGCGACGCCACATCCACGGTGGCGGGGCGTCGGCGCACCGCTGGTACCGGAGTCCACACCATCACCCCAAGGACAGCACTCATGGAAACCGCCGAGATCAGGCGCCGCTGGCTCAGCTACTTCGAGGGCAAGGGCCACACGGTCGTCGCGAGTGCCCCGCTGCTCTATGACGACCCGAACCTGTTGTTTGTCAACGCGGGCATGGTGCCGTTCAAGCCGTACTTTTTAGGGCAGGAGACACCCCCCTACTCGCGCGCCACGTCCGTACAGAAGTGCGTGCGCACCCAGGACATCGAAGAAGTGGGCAAGACGTCCCGGCACGGCACGTTCTTCCAGATGAACGGCAACTTCTCCTTCGGGGACTACTTCAAGGAAGACGCGATCAGGTACGCCTGGGAGCTGATCACGTCCCCGCAGTCCGCGGGTGGTTACGGGATGGACGGTGAGCGCCTCTGGGCCACGGTCTACGAGGACGACGACGAGGCCATCGCCCTGTGGCTGGAACTGACGGACATCCCCGCGCAGCGCCTGGTCCGTCGCGGCAAGCAGGACAACTACTGGCACATGGGGGTGCCCGGCCCGGGCGGCCCGTGCTCGGAGATCTATTACGACCGCGGCCGGGAGTACGGGCCGGACGGCGGTCCTGAGGTCGACGAGGACCGCTTCCTGGAGTTCTGGAACCTCGTGTTCATGCAGTACGAGCTCTCCGAGGTGCGCGCGAAAGCCGACTTCGACATCGCTCGGGAGCTGCCGCATAAAAACATTGACACCGGCGCGGGCCTGGAGCGGATGGCATCCATCCTGCAGGGCGTCGACAACATGTACGAGATCGACGAGGTCTATCCGGTGCTCGGGCGCGCCGCGGAGTTGGCGGGTAAGGACTACGGGACCCGCTCGGGGCGGGACTCGGCGACGAGCCACCCCGACGACGTGCGGCTGCGCGTGGTCGCCGACCACGTGCGCAGCTCGCTCATGCTGATCGGCGACGGCGTCACGCCGGGCAACGAGGGCCGCGGGTACGTGCTGCGCCGGATGCTGCGTCGGGCCGTGCGCGCGATGCGCCTGCTGGGCGTCAACGACCCCGTCCTGCCGGACCTGCTGCCCGTGTCACTGGAGCGGATGAGCCAGTCCTATCCGGAGCTGCGGCGCGACTTCGGCCGGATCAGCGCGGTGGCCTACGAGGAAGAGGACGCCTTCCGGCGCACCCTGACAGCCGGCATCACGATCCTGGACACGGCGGTGGCCCGGACCAAATCCACCGGCTCGGCCGTGCTCGGAGGCGAGCAGGCGTTCGCGTTGCACGACACGTACGGTTTTCCGATCGACCTCACGTTGGAGATGGCCGCGGAGCAGGGTCTGTCGGTCGACGAGGGCGAGTTCCGGCGTCTGATGGCCGAGCAGAGAGACCGGGCCAAGGCGGACGCGCGCGCCAAGAAGCACGGACACGGAGGCACGGGCATTTACCGCCAGGTCGCCGATTCCCTCGCCGGGCCCGTCACCTTCACCGGATATGACGAGATCGCCACGGCGGGCACGGTGCGTGGGCTGCTTATCGGCGGCCAGCCGGCAACCGTGGCACGGGTCGGCGATGAGGTCGAAGTGGTCCTGGACGTGACCCCGTTCTACGCCGAGTCCGGTGGCCAGCTCGCCGACCACGGCCGCATAGAGCTACCCGGGGGTGTGGTCGAGGTCCTCGATGTGCAGTCGCCGATCACCGGCCTCGTGGTGCACAAGGCGAGGGTGACGTCCGGCGAGGTCGCTATCGGCGAGCTGGGGACGTCGTACGTCGACGCCGACCGCCGTCGCTCCGTCGCGCGCTCCCATACCGCCACCCATCTGGTGCACCAGGCGATTCGGGACGCGCTCGGTGACACGGCCACCCAGGCGGGATCGGAGAACTCCCCGGGCCGGATCCGGTTCGACTTCCACAACGGCGGGGCCGTACCGATCGAGGTGCTGCGCCGGATCGAGGACGAGGTCAACGCCAAGTTGCTGGAGGATCTGCCGGTCAGCGCGCAGGTGATGAGCCAGCCCGAGGCCATGGCGCAGGGTGCGATGGCCCTGTTTGGTGAGAAGTACGGCGACCGTGTACGCGTCGTCTCGGTCGGCGACTGGTCCCGGGAGCTTTGCGGCGGCACTCACGTGCAACGCAGCGGCCAGATCGGCATCGTCAAGCTGCTCGGCGAGTCTTCCATCGGTTCTGGCGTGCGCCGCGTCGAGGCGCTGGTCGGCGCAAACGCCTATGAGTACCTGTCCACCGAGAGCGTCGTGGTCGGACAACTGACGGAGGCCCTCAAGGTCCGCACCGACGAATTGCCCGACCGCATCAGCTCACTCCTCGGTCGTCTGAAGGAGGCGGAGAAGGAGATCCATCAGTTGCGCCAGGCCCAGGTTCTCGCCCAGGCGGGAGCTCTGCTGGACACGGTCCAGGACGTGTTCGGTGTGTCCGTGCTCACGTACGACGCCGGCGAGGGCGTCGGCGGCGACGATTTGCGTACTCTCGCGCTCGATCTGCGCGCCCGCCTCGGCGCAGATCGCCCCGCGGTGGTCGCGGCGGCCTCGGTGACCAACGGCCGCCCGGTCGTGGTCGTCGCCACGAACCAGATCGCTCGCGATTGGCGGGTCACGGCGGGGGCCCTGGTCAAGGTGGCCGCCCAGACCCTTGGTGGTGGAGGCGGCGGCAAGGACGATCTCGCGCAAGGCGGCGGATCCGACCCGTCCAAGATCGGCGAGGCGCTTCAGGTGGTCGAGTACACCGTCGGCCGAATCGTCACGGGCTGAGCGGCCGACAGGCGTGAGACAAGGTAGGCGGCTCGGGGTCGACGTGGGGCAGGTGCGTGTCGGGGTCGCCGTGTGCGACCCGGACGGCATCCTCGCGACACCGTTGGCGACCGTGGCGCGACGCGGCGGGCCCCGAAGTGTCGCCGACCTGGCGGCCTCCGAAGCGGTCATCGAGGTCGTCGTCGGCCTGCCGCGTTCCCTGAACGGGCAAGAAGGCCGCGCGGCCCAGGACGTCCGGCGCTTCGCCGCCGCCCTCGCACCCCTGGTGGCGCCCGCCGAGATCCGGCTGGTCGACGAACGCTTCACGACGACGTCCGCCCACGCCGACCTGCGGGCCAGCGGAGTCGACACACGACGCCACCGCGCGGTCGTCGATCAGCAGGCCGCGGTGCGAATCCTCCAGCTCGCCCTGGATGCTGAACGGGCGTCCGGCTTCGCGGCCGGAGCCGAGCTAGACTCCCGAAAGTCGTCGGTGTCGCCTCAGCGGGAACGCAGCCCGGCGGCGGGACCGGAGCGACCGTGTGGCGTTGAGCGCCCGCGTGGCACGCCAGACGACGCGCAGGACGGGAGCACAGTGACGGAAGGATCTCGCCGATGAACCGGCGAGTGGGTGAGCCCCTCTTCGGGGACGCCGACACCTCGCAGGGTCCGGACCGCGAGCGAGACCCCCGCGGATCCCACCGACCTCCCGCGCGTCGCGCTCGCCGCGTCGTCGTCGTGATGGTTTCGCTCGCGGTCCTCGCGCTCGGCGCGCTGTTCGCCTACTCCGTGTTGCGCCCGATGATCATCTCCTGGACCGCCGACAACGATTATTCCGGCGACGGCACCGATCCGGTGACCATCACGGTCAACCCCGGCGACACGGGCGCGTCGATCGCGGGCCACCTCGAGCAAGAGGGCGTCGTGAAGACGTCGAAGGCGTTCGTGGACGCCCTGTCCTCCACGAAGGGCGACGAGATCCAGCCCGGCACGTACACGTTGCGCCACGAGATGTCCGCCGCGGCGGCCCTGTCCGCGCTGCGTGGCAACTCGGCGAAGGCTGTCTTCCGGGTGACGATCCGGGAGGGGTTGTGGAAGAGCGAGGTGTACGGCGAACTCGCCCAGGCCTCCGGGCGATCCGTGGCTGACTACCAGGCCGTCGACAAGGCCGCCGCGTCCAACCCCGCGAGCGTCGGGTTGCCGGCCGCGGCGAAGGGCAACCCCGAGGGGTATCTCTTCCCCGCCACGTACACCTTCGATCGCGCTTCCACGCCAAAGGACCAGATCACGCAGATGGTGAGCAGCGCGACGGCCGTACTCGGTGAGCTCGGCGTGAGCGCCGACGGTGCGCAGCGGGTTCTGACCGTCGCGAGCCTGGTGGAGGCCGAGGCTCGTCACCCGGAGGACCGTCCCAAGGTGGCCCGCGTGATCGAGAACCGGCTCGCCGACGGCATGCCCCTGCAACTCGACTCGACCTCCGCGTACGGGGCCGGGGTGCGTACGAAGGTGCTGACCACCACCGAGCAGCGCGAAGCGAAGAACGCGTACAACACGTACGCGATCGACGGCCTGCCCGTCGGCCCGATCGGCAACCCCGGCAGGGAGTCCATCCAGGCCGCCTTGAACCCGGCCGACGGATCATGGCTGTTCTTCGTGACCACGAACCCCGCCACGGGCGAGACGGTCTTCTCGACGACGAACGCCGAGCATGACGCCGAGGTGGACAAGCTGAACGCCTGGTGCGCCGAAAATTCTGGCGCGTGCTGAGCCGGTCGCGTATGGCGCCGGTCGTGTCGAGGATGGTGGCGTGAGCGACGAGCGGCCGAGTCGTGGCCAGGCGCGGGAGGGGCGTTTGTCTCGCGCCGCGGTGCTGGGATCGCCGATCATGCACTCCCTGTCCCCGGTACTCCACGGTGCCGCGTACGAGGCCCTCGGGTTGCACGATTGGCGCTACGGCCGGGCCGCCGTCGGAGGCGTCGGGGAGCCGTCGTTGCCGTCGTTCTTGGAGACTCTTGGCCCGGAGTGGGTCGGGCTGTCGCTGACGCTGCCCCTCAAGGAGGCGGCGCTCGCGTGCGCGGCGTCCTCATCTCCGCACGCGCGGCTTCTGGGGGCGGCGAACACGCTGGTGCGCAGGGGCCCCGGATGGCACGCCGAAAGCACCGACGCATACGGCGCCCGCGTGTCGTTGCAAGAGGCGGGGGTCCGTCAGGTTGACGAGGCGCTCATGCTCGGGGCGGGCGCGACCGCGCGGTCCGTGCTGGCCGCCCTGGCCGAGCTCGGCTGCCGCCGCGTCACCGTGGCGGTGCGTGACCGGGCGCGCCCGGAGACGCTCGCGCTGGCCGACGCGCTGGGGCTCGCCGTGGTGGTGCTTCCGCTCGATGGATTGACCCGGTACGCGGCCGACTTCCCCGTGGTGGTGAGCACGCTGCCGACCGGGACGGATCTGGGCCTAACGCCGGGCGACGCGCCGCTCGGCGATGTCGACTCGGCGCCGCGGGACGGAGCGGTGGTGCTGGACGTGGTGTACGCGGGGTGGCCCACCCCATTGGCCCGATGGGCCGCCTTCGGGGGCGCGACGGTCCTGTCCGGTCGGCAGATGCTGCTGTACCAGGCGTGCGAGCAGGTACGGCTCATGACGGGCCGGGCTGCCCCGGTGGCGGCTATGCGCGCGGCCCTGGTCACGGCTCAGGCGTAAGCACACCACCGCCGTTGGGGTGTGCGTGCTCCGCGCAGTTCGACACCGAACATCGGCACCCACACCCGCGAGGCGTCCCCGACCTCAGCATGCCGTGGGAGGGTGTTCCCTAACGATGGGTCTAAAGGATCGAGTCAGGCATGCAGAGCATGACGGCGTTTGTCATCCCCAGCGTCCATGACCAGGCCATCGCGCTGGCACAGGTCGCAGTACCCGGCATCGCGGCGGATGAGCTGCTGGTAGAGGTTAAGGCGGTGGGGGTGGGCATTCACGACTCGTATTTCCTGCCGCGCGAGCCGAGTTACCCCTACCCGATCGGGATCGAGGCAGCCGGGGTCGTCGCGCAGGTCGGCAGCTCGGTCAGCGGTTACGCGCCGGGCGACCGGATCGTGTTCATCAGCGCGATGCAGCCCAAGGGTGGGGTATGGGCGCAGTACGCCGCGGTGCGCCGCGACTCCCTCATCTTGCCGATCCCTGAGGGGATGAGCTTCGAGCAGGCGGCTGCCGTGCCGGTGGCCGGCAACACGACGCTGCGCGCCTTACACACGCTGCCGACGATCGACAAGGGCGGGTCAATCTTCGTGGCCGGGGCTTCCGGTGCGATCGGGACCTTCGCCCTGCAGCTGGCGCGTGCCCGGGGTTGGCAGGTGGCAGCCTCTGCCTCACCGCGTAACCACGACTACCTGCGCTCCCTGGGTGCGGCGGTGACCGTCGACTACCACGACGCCGTCTGGCCCGAGCAGGTGCGACAGTGGCGCCCTGAGGGCGTGGACGGCGCGCTGGCCGTGCAGCCGCAGACCACGGCCGACACTGCGCGCGTGGTCAAGGACGGCGGCACGGTCGTGACGATCTCCGGGGACCAGGTGCCCCCGACCCGCGGGGTGCGGATCGCAGGACTGGACTACCAGTGCGACGTCCACGGGGAGCTCCTGGCACTCATGGACGACATCGTCGCCGGGCGCATCGAGCTCGTCATCGAGAAGACCTATCCCTTCACGGACGCGTTGAGCGCGCTGACCAAGGTCCAGACCCGACGCGCACGGGGGAAAGTCGTCCTCTCCCTCACCTGACCCAGCGTCCGCATCCACCGCGTGGACGGCGCTCCCGTCGATGTGGCGAGCCGGGTTCCACGATCGGGCTCTACTTCGCGGGTGACGCGCCGATGAGGTCGGCATGATTCGTGCAGAGGCATCGGGAGCGGGCCGGGTACGGAGCAGGCCTGCTGGGGGATGGGCGCCCTCCCTGCGCGCCATGCTGGTCCCTCGGCGGGGTGAGAGTGCAGCAGGGGTCAGGAGGCGTCGTCCCAGCGCGCCAGCCTGGTCCTCACAGTCCTGGCCATCGTGGTCGCGGTGCTCGGGGCCTGCCTCTCGGTCATGAGCGTGCGCACCTCGTCCCTGTCCGCCGATGACGACTGGCTGATCACGCAGGAGACCGCAGCCGCCCAGGCCGTCGTGATCGGTCAGCACATCACGACCCCGCTCGTCACCGCGCGGGACCTCGCGACGTCCCTGGCGGCGCTGCAACAGACCGGTTCCGTCGACCGCGAGGACGTCAACGCGGTGCTGCGCGGCGTCACCTCGGCGCACCCAGAGACCATTGGGTTTGCCACAGGCTGGGAACCGAACGCCTTTGACGGCAAAGACAAGCAGTTCGCCGGCACCGCGGAGTCGGACACGACCGGCCGGCTCCTCCCCTACTAGTACTGGGACTCGGGCAAGGTCGAGGTCGCGCCGCTCGCCGACTACGAGACCCCCGGCGTCGGCGATTGGTACCTGCTCCCGCGCACGACCGGAAAAGAGATGGTCCTCGACCCCTTCACGTACCGCGTGGGTGGCCAGGATGTGCTCATGACGACCGCGGTGGCGCCCATCACGGTCCAGGGGAAGTTCGCGGGCGTGGCCACGGCCGATATCCGGCTCACGAGCCTGAGCGAGTCCATCTCGAAGATCAAGCCCTACGGCACCGGGTACGCCAAGCTCGTCACCGCTTCCGGATCGGTCGTCGCCCACCCCGACACCAACAAGCTCAACAGTAAGCTCGAGGGGTCCGCCCTGAGCGCCGCTCAACAGGCCGCGAGCTCGAACCAGCCGGTCGTCGTGACCGAAGACAACGCCCACCTGGGCGAAGAGGCCCTCACCGTCTACCAGCCGATCCAGCTCGCCGCGGACTCGACCTGGGTGCTGGCCCTGAGCGTCCCGACGTCGAGCACGATGGCGCAGGTGCACTCCCTGCAACTGCTTTTCATCGCCCTCGGCCTCATCGCCGTGCTCGGAGCGGCCGCTTTGGCCTGGTGGTCCGCGCGCTCGATCACCCGGCCGATCGACGCGCTGCGCGACCGCCTCGCCGAGATCGCCTCCGGCGGCGGCGACCTCACCCAGCGGGTCGACGAATCGCGTCGTGACGAAGTCGGCGCCCTCGGGCGCGAGTTCAGTCGCTTCATCGCGAAGATCGCCGATCTCGTGGGACAGATCCAGTCGCGCGCCACCGAGTTGCGTTCCTCGGCGGTGCAGCTGGGTGAGGTGAGCACTCGCCTCCAAGACAACGCCCAGACCGCCGCTTCGCAGACCAGTACCGCCACGAACACGGTCGGCGACGTGTCGACGACCATCAGCACGGTCGCCTCCGGGGCTGAGGAGATGGGCGCCTCGATCCAGGAGATCAGTCGCAGCGTCACGTCGGCGGCGGCGGCGGGGGGCCACGCCGTCGATCAAGCTCGGGCCGCCGAAAGCACCGTCGGCCGCCTCGGTTCGTCGTCGACCCAGATCGGCGACGTCGTCAGGGTCATCACGGCCATTGCCGAGCAGACCAACCTCCTCGCGCTGAACGCAACGATCGAGGCGGCGCGGGCCGGTGACGCCGGCAAGGGATTCGCCGTCGTGGCGAGCGAGGTCAAGGACCTGACCCAAGAGACGGCGGCGCCTGACCCACACCTGTCCAGGTGCCGGAGTACTCCTCGGGCGCCTGGACAGCCCGTGACACCATGGCGGTCATGGTGCGTTGGTTGACCGCTGGCGAGTCGCACGGCCCCTCGTTGGTCGCGATCATCGAAGGACTACCCGCGGGTATCGAGGTGAACAGCGCGGACATCGGTTCGGCGCTGGCTCGGCGGCGGCTCGGTTACGGCAGGGGCGCTCGGCAGAAGTTCGAGCAGGACGCCTTGGAGATCCTGGGCGGGGTCCGGCACGGCAGGACCCTGGGGTCCCCGATCGCGTTGGAGATCGGCAACAGCGAGTGGCCCAAGTGGCGCACCGTGATGAGTCCTGACCCGGTCAGCGAGCAGGCGTTCGCCGCATCCGACGACGTCAACGCTCCGCAGGAGCTCGCCCGAAACCGCCCCCTCACCCGCCCCCGGCCTGGGCACGCGGATCTGGCGGGCATGCAAAAGTACGGCTTCGACGACGCCCGACCGATCCTGGAGCGCGCGTCGGCCCGCGAGACCGCCGCACGGGTAGCCCTGGGCGCCATCGCGGCGGCGTACCTGGCGCAGACCTGCGGCATACGTCTCGTGTCGCACACGGTGGCGATCGGCGGGGCCGGCGCTCCCGACGTGGGGACAGGTGAGCCCGCGGCGCTGCCCACCCCTGACGACGTGACGAAGCTTGATGCCGACCCCGTGCGCGCGTTCCTGCCGGCGGCGTCGACCGCGATGATCGCCCAGATCGAGGCAGCCAAGGCCGACGGCGACACGCTCGGGGGAGTGGTGGAGGTGCTCGCGTACGGGTGCCCCCCCGGCCTCGGCAGCCACGTGCACTGGGACCGCCGCCTCGACGCTCGCCTCGCCGCGGCCCTCATGGGCATCCAGGCGATCAAGGGCGTGGAAGTCGGCGACGGGTTCACGGGCGCCGCGCGACGCGGGAGCGCCGCGCACGACGAGCTGGCGTGGGACGAGGGCGTCATCCGTCGACGCACCCACCGCGCCGGTGGCACCGAAGGCGGCATGAGTACCGGGGAGGTGCTGCGCGTGCGCGCCGCAATGAAGCCGATCAGCACGGTCCCGCGCGCCCTGGCCACCGTCGACGTGGCGACGGGCGAGGAGGCCACCGGCCACCACCAGCGTTCGGACACCTGCGCGGTCCCCGCCGCGGGGGTGGTGGCCGAGGCGATGGTCGCACTCGTGCTCGCCGACGCGGTGGCCGAAAAGTTCGGCGGCGACAGCGTGGGGCAGACCCGCAGCTCGTACGAGTCCTACCTGGCCTCCATCCCGGAGGGAATGCGTTCGTGGTGACGAAACCGTTGATTGTGCTGACCGGGCCACCGGGCGCCGGTAAGTCGACGGTTGGCGCCGCCCTGGCCGAGTCCCTCGGTGTCGACGTCGTCGACACCGACGAGCGCGTCGAGGTCCGCGCGGGCCTGGCGATCTCGGACATCTTCATCGAGCGGGGCGAGCCCGTCTTTCGGGAGTTCGAACGCCAGGTTGTCGCCGAAGAACTCGCCGGCCACGACGGCATCCTTGCGCTCGGAGGCGGGGCGGTCGTGGACCCGAGCACCCAGGAGGCGCTGTCCGGGCATCGCGTGGTCTTCCTGGACGTCAACGTCGCCGAAGCGATGCGCCGCACCGGATTGAATGCCGCGAGACCCCTGCTCGCGTTGCAGCCACGCGCGTCCTGGCTCAAGCTCATGGCGGCGCGGCGACCCACGTACGAGCGACTGGCGGTCTTGAGGGTCGACACGTCTACGGCCGAGCCGTCGGACATCGCGCGGCACATCATCGACCGGTTGGGACTGGGCCGTCAGGGGCCGGGTGCAGCGATCCCTGAAACGCAGGAGGGCGCGCCGTGAGCCAGGAGACGCGCTCGATCCGTGTCGGTGGCGCAGGCCCGCAGGGCTACGACGTGCTGGTCGGCCACGGCCTGGCCGGTCGCATTCCCCTGATGGTGGGCCCGAACGCCCAGCGGGTCCTGCTGCTGTACCCGGACCCGCTTCCGCAGCTGGCCGAACCGGCCCGCCGGGCGTTGCTGGACGCGGGCTACGAGGTCCACGCGCAGCCCCTCCCCGACGCGGAAGCTGCGAAGACGGCACAGGTGGCGGCGCGGCTGTGGGACGTGCTGGGCCAGGCCGCGTTCACGAGGACGGACGCCGTCGTGGCGGTCGGGGGCGGGTCGGTGACCGACCTCGGCGGATTCGTTGCCGCCACCTGGCTGCGGGGCATCCGGGTCGTCCAGGTGCCCACCACGCTGCTCGGCATGGTGGACGCCGCCGTCGGCGGCAAAACCGGCATCAACACGCCCGAGGGCAAGAACCTCGTCGGGTCGTTCCACCCGCCGGCCGGCGTGGTGGTCGACCTTGAGGCGCTCACGACCCTCCCGCGCGCTGACCTGGCGGCGGGGATGGCTGAGGTGGTCAAGGGGGGGTTCATCCGGGACACCGGCATCCTCGACCTGGTGAGCCGCGAGCCGCAGGCTGCCCTCGACGTCACCGGCCCCGTACTGCCTGAGCTGGTGCGCCGCAAGATCCAGGTGAAAGCCGACGTGGTGACCGAGGACCTCAAGGAGTCCTCGCTGCGTGAGATCCTAAATTATGGTCACACCTTCGCCCACGCGATCGAGCAGGTCGAGGGCTACACCTGGCGGCACGGCGACGCCGTCGCGGTGGGCATGGTCTACGCCGCGGAGCTGGCTCGCCTCGCCGGTCGCCTCGCCGCTGACGACGTGCGGGTGCACCGCGAGATCATCGGCAGCCTGGGCCTGCCCACCGGCTACGTCTCAGGTCGCTGGGATGCGCTGCTGCATGCCATGACGCGCGACAAGAAGACCCGCGGCGCGACCCTGCGGTTCGTCGTGCTCGATGGGATAGGTCACCCAGGGCGTCTGGAGGGCCCGGACGAGGCCTTGTTGCGAGCCGCCTACGACGCCGTGAGCTGATCGGTGTCCTCAGCGCGCGGAGCGGTCCTGGGTCAGGGACGCTCGATCTCGGTGTAGATCGGCACCCCGAACACGTCCGTACGGACCTCGCCGACGCGCTCGCTGCGGCTGACCGTCGCGTTCAGGTTCCACAGCGGGATCTCCGGCAGTTCCGACAGTACGCTGCGCTCGGCGTCCTGATAGGCCGCGTTGCGGGCCTCCGGGTTCGTGGCCGCGGAAGCCGTCGCGAAGTAGGCCTGGGCCGCCCCTCCGGCGTACCCGCTCGGGTTGCGCGAGGACCCCGCCACGAACCGGGGAGCCAGGAAACCATCCAGTTCAGGGCGGTCCATCACCCAGGTGAACAGCACAGGCGTGGTGACCGTGCGCGTCGCGACCGCGCGTTCCAGCGCGGACTGACTCGGGTACGGGAGACCGGTGCACCCCAAAGACAGGGTGTGGGTGACCGCCGCGCAGAGGGCCTCGACCGTCGGGCCGCCGCCACCGTCGACCCCGTAGGCGATCACCAGCGGCGGGGGAGTCTTCACCAGCCGTTCCATCTGCGCCAGGGCAGCGTCGGGATCGTGGGCGCACGCCGCGCCGCATAGGTCGGGCGCGTAGCCCGCCACGACCGGCGCGGCGAGGTCCCCCGCCTTCGCGCGCGTCCCCGCGAACAGGGAGTCGGCGAGCGCCTTCCGGTCGATGGAACGCGAGACGGCCAGGCGCAGGTGCCGGGCGTCGGCGGTGGCCCATTGTGGAAGGTACATCGGGAACACGAGCGTCTGTTCCCGACCCACCGGCTGATTCGCTCCGCGGAATCCCAAGTCCGCTCGATAACGCCCCAGGTCAGGGATGGGGACGTCGTCGAGGACGTCCAGTCGGCCGGAGCGCAGCAGCGGGTACGTCATGGAGGGGTCGGCGAAGAACCGGAACGTCAGTCCCGCGTTGCGGGCCACGTCCCCTCCGGAGTAGGAGGCGTTCGGGATGAGGCGCACCTCCTTGCGGGCCACCCATCCGCCGGGCGCGAGCTGGTAGGGCCCGTTGCCGACGGGCGCGACCGCGTAGCGCGCCGGGTCAGCCAGCGTGACCTTCGGCAGCGGCACGTAGGGGAGCCGCGCCAGCTGGTCGAGGAACGTCGGGTCAGGTCTCACCAGCCGGATCGTGAACGTGAGGTCGTCGACGACGTTCAGGCCCGCCATCGTCGTCGGGGACGCCCCGACGCTCCGAGGCGCGATCGGCGATGGGGGCGCAGGCGAGGGCGTGGCGGACGGCGTGGGCGGGGTGGACGCTCCGGTCGGCGGTGAAGCGGACGCAGAGCCTGTGCCGGCGGTTCGGGACGCCGACGGCGTTGCCCTCGCGGCCGGTGGCAGCGGCGCGGGGATGGGCTCCGGCAGGCCACGCACGGAGGCGTACCCGACGATCGGGGCGTACGCGTCGGCGTGCAGCTGTCGGCGGGAGGGTACGGCCGCCCAGTTCCAGGCGTTGACGAAGGAGCGTGCGGTGACCGGTTCCCCGTTGCCGAACACCCACCCCTTGCGCAGCTTGACCCGGTAGAACACATCGCCGACGTTCTCCACGCCCTCGGCGGCCTCGTCGGTCAACTTGCCCTTCGCGTCGTACCGGACGAGGCCGCGGAACAACAGGCTCGCGACGCGCTCGCCGCTGCTGTCGCTGATGTCCGCAGGCAGCAGATGCTGGGCCGGCTCGACGGTGTTGGTCACGATCGGTGCCCGCTCCGGGGAGGATGTCGCGCTGCTCGACGGTGGCGCCGGCGCGGGCTCGCTCGAGCAGCCCGCGATCATGGCTACCGCGCAGAGCGTCGTGATCGCCGTGCGGGCCCGCGTCGCCCCGAAGATGGCAGGGGCGGGACGGGCACGCATCAGGATCCTCTCCGTCGGGATATCCGTCCCAGCCTGTCACGCCTCCACGCCGCACGCCGCACGGTGTGCGGCGTGCCCGCGCGGGCGGTCCGCCCGTAGACTGAGCCGCGATCACGCGAGACGAGGGGACGAGACGAGGAGAAACGACGCACCGTGGCAACGACGAATGACCTGAAGAACGGCCTGGTCCTCAACATCGACGGCCAGCTGTGGAGCGTTGTGGAATTCCAGCACGTGAAGCCCGGCAAGGGCGGCGCGTTCGTGCGCACGAAGCTCAAGAACGTGCTCACCGGCAAGGTACTCGACCGGACATTCAACGCGGGGACGAAGGTCGAGACGAGTAACGTCGACCGCTCCACGATGCAGTATCTGTACAAAGACGGTGACGACTTCGTCTTCATGGATGGCAAGACCTACGACCAGATCCATGTGTCGTCGACGGTCGTCGGGGACGCTGCGAAATATCTCCTGGAAAACCAGGACGCCATCGTCGCCACCCACGACGGCGACCCGCTCTTCGTCGAGCTGCCCGCCTCCGTCGAGCTGGTGATCACGTTCACGGAGCCCGGGCTGCAGGGCGATCGTTCCACCGGCGGCACGAAACCCGCCACGTTGGAGACCGGCGCCCTGATCCAGGTGCCTCTCTTCCTGGATTCCGGTACGAAGGTCAAGGTGGACACGCGCGACGGCAGCTACCTGGGCCGCGTCAACTGATGGCGGCCCGGGAATCCGGCCGCGGTCCGCTCACCGGCTCCCGGACCAAGGCGCGCCGCGCCGCGCTCGACCTGCTGTACGAGGCCGAACAACGAGGTCTCAACGCCGCGAACCTCCTCGCGGACCGAGTGGCGCGTCCGGTGAGCGACGTCCCCATGCGCCCGTACACGACCCGGCTCGTCGAAGGTGCGGTGGCGCGCTGGTCGGCGATCAACGAGGTGCTTGGCACGTACAGCCAGGGCTGGGCCCTGGAGCGGATGCCCGCCGTCGACCGCGCCATTCTGCGCCTTGGGGCGTGGGAGATCCTCTTCAACGACGACGTCCCGGATGGTGTCGCCGTGTCTGAGGCCGTCGAGCTCGCCAAGGCCCTATCGACCGACGACTCGCCTTCTTTCGTCGCGGGCCTGCTGTCGCGGGTGGCTGAGGTGAAACCTTCTCTCGATCTCGACTGAGCCGCCACGGGGCGGGAACGGGCGCGGGCGTCAGGAACGGACGCGCTGTTCCAGGTAGTAGCGGAGCAGACCCTGCGTCGAGGAGTCCTGCCTGTTCAACGCCGAGAGGTCGCCGCCGACGGCCGGGGTCAGCTCTTTGGCCAGTTGCTTGCCAAGTTCGACGCCCCACTGGTCGAAGCTGTCGATGCCCCACACGATGCCTTGCACGAACGTGATGTGCTCGTACAGGGCGATCAGCTGACCGAGGACGCTCGGGGTGAGCGCCGGGGCCATGATCGACGTGGTCGGCCGGTTGCCCGCGAAGACCCGCGCCGGGACGATCTCCTCTGTCGTGCCGTCGGCGCGTACCTCCTCGGCCGTCTTGCCGAACGCCAGCGCGGCGGTCTGGGCAAAGAAGTTCGCCAGGAACAGTTCGTGGACGTCGACGGCCTGGCCGTCCTCATCGTGGTCCGCCAGCGGGTAGGCCGGGTTGGCCACGGCGATGAAGTCTGCCGGAATCAGCAGCGTGCCCTGATGAATGAGCTGGTAAAAAGCGTGCTGCCCGTTGGTGCCCGGCTCGCCCCAGAAGATCTCGCCGGTCGCGCACGTCACTGGCGTACCGTCCCAGCGCACCGACTTGCCGTTGGACTCCATGGTGAGCTGTTGCAGGTAGGCGGCGAACCGGTGCAGATGTTGCGCGTACGGGAGGACCGCGTGCGAGGCGGCACCGAAGAAGTTGACGTACCAGACGTTGAGCAGGCCCATCAGGACGGGCACGTTGTCCGCGAACGGGGTGCGGCGGAAATGTTCGTCGATCGCGTGGAACCCGGCGAGGAAGTCCTCGAAACCCTCCGGGCCGATGGCCACCGCGAGCGAGGTGCCAACGGCCGAGTCGACCGAGTAACGCCCGCCCACCCAGTCCCAGAAGCCGAACGCGTTGGCAGGGTCGATCCCGAACGCCGCCACCTTGTCCAGGGCCGTCGACACCGCCACGAAGTGCTTGGCGACCGCCGCCTGCCGCGCCTGCGCGGTGTCCTCGATCGCGCCCGCCGCGACGAGGCCGTCGAGCAGCCAGGCCCGCACCAGCCGGGCGTTCGTGATGGTCTCCAGGGTGGTGAACGTCTTGCTCGCGACGATCACGAGCGTGGTCTCCGGGTCGAGGCCCGCCGTCGTGGTCGCAGCGTCGGCCGGGTCGATGTTCGAGATGAACCGGCAGTCCAGGCCTTCCTGGACGTGGGGGAGTAACGCCTCGTAGGCCATGACCGGGCCGAGGTCCGAGCCGCCGATGCCGACGTTGAGCACCGTCTGGATGCGCCGGCCCGTCATCCCGGTCCACGCACCGGAGCGCACCGCGCGAGCGAAGTCGTACACCTTCGCGAGCACCTCGTGGACGTCGGCGTCCACGTCCTGCCCGTCCACCACGAGCTTCGTGCCTTTCGGCGCGCGTAGCGCTGTGTGCAGCACCGCGCGGTCCTCGGTGACGTTGATGTGCTCGCCGGTGAACAGTGCCTCCGTCCGCTCACCGAGACCGACTTCCTCGGCGAGCTGGACCAGCGCGGCGACGACGTCGTCGGTGATGAGGTTCTTCGAGAGGTCGACGCGCAGTTCACCGGCGACCTTCGTGAAACGCTGCGCTCTTTCCGGATCGTCCGCGAACGCCTCGCGCAGGTTCAGATCGAGGCTATCCCGCAGCGACGTGAGCGTCGCCCAGGCCGGTGTGCTCGTCGGGTCGATGGGAGCGCGCATGGCGGGGACCTTTCGTCCGGCGGTGCGGGTCGTGCGGTCAGGGCGCCGTGGGCGGTATGGCGTGAGTACGGCGAGAGCCCGGGGCACCTTCATCCTGCCGGCAGCGTAGCCGCCCGGCGGGGCGCGTCGGGGCCCTCGCGGGGAGCTATCGCGGAGGCCGGGCGGGGTGGTGCGCCAGAGGTCGGGGTGGTGCGGAAGAGGCCGCGGGCGGCGGTAGGATCAGCCACGACCGACGTCCTTTAACCACCGTCCCGTGAGGCGGGGAAGGAGGTCCGCGCCGTGAGCCGGCCAGACCCGCACGAGTCATCAGCGCCGTCACCCACCGATCCCGAGGCTCCGCCCGACGCGCGGGTCGTCCTCGGCCCCGACGACATCGCCCGCGGCCTTCGCCGCATGGCCCATGAGGTGCTTGAACACAACAAGGGGGGACACGACCTTGTCCTCCTCGGCATCCCGACCCGGGGGGCGCCCCTCGCGCGGCGCATGGCCAGGCTCATGCAGGACGTCGAGGGCGCCGAGATCCCCTGCGGGACCATCGACATCACGCTCTACCGCGATGACCTGCGCCGCAAACCCACGCGGGCGCTGGAACCGACGCACATCCCGGCCTGCGGCATCGACGACAAGGTGGTCGTCCTCGTGGACGACGTGCTCTACTCCGGCCGCACGGTCCGGGCCGCGCTGGACGCCCTCGTAGACATCGGCCGTCCCCGCGCGGTGCGGCTCGTGGTCCTCGTCGACCGCGGCCACCGCGAGCTGCCGATCCGCGCCGACCACGTCGGCAAGAACCTGCCCACCTCGTCATCCGAGCGCGTCGTCGTGCGCATCGAGGAGCTCGACGGGCTGGACGAGGTCCGGATCGCCGGAGGCGACCGCTGATGCATCTGCCCCACCTGCTCGGCATCGAGGGGCTCTCTCGCGACCAGATCGTCCAGCTTCTCGACACAGCCGAGGAGATGGTGAAGGTCCGTCAACGGGAGATGAAGAAGATCCCCGCGCTGCGGGGCGTGACGATCGTGAACGCGTTCTTCGAGGATTCGACGCGCACGAAGATGAGCTTCGACCTCGCGGCCAAGTCGCTGTCGGCGGACACGATGGCCTTCGCCTCCAAGGGGTCCTCGACCGCCAAGGGGGAGTCACTTCGAGACACCGTGAAGACGATCGCGGCGCTCGGTGTCGACGGTTTCGTCATCCGGCACCACGCCTCCGGAGCGCCGAAGCTCGCCATGGAGTGGACTGGCCTGCCCGTGCTCAACGCGGGGGACGGCACCCACGAGCACCCCACGCAGGCACTGCTCGACGCGTTCGCGATGCGGTCGGCGCTGGGGCCTTTGGAGGGCAAGCACGTCGCGATCGTCGGCGACCTGCTGCACAGTCGTGTCGTGCGTTCCAACCTGCTGTGCCTGCGCGCGCTGGACGTCCAGGTCACCCTGGTGGCGCCGCCGACCCTGATGCCGCCAGGCATCGAGTCGTGGGCGGCGCGGGACGGTTTCGCGATCACCTACGACCTGGACGAGGTCATCTCCGGGGTCGACTCGTTGATGATGCTGCGGGTCCAGCGAGAGCGCATGTCCGGCGCGTTCTTTCCCACGGAGTATGAGTACACGCTCGCGTACGGGCTGACCCGCGAGCGCCTCGAGGTCCTGCAGGATCACACGGTGATCTGTCACCCCGGCCCGATGAACCGCGGCCTGGAGATCTCGCCGGAGGCGGCCGACCACGCCCGCTCGCTGATTCTCGAGCAGGTCAACGCCGGCGTCGCCGTGCGCATGGCTGCCCTCTATCACATCTTCTCCGGCGAAGGGAGCTCGGCGTGACCTGGTTCATCAAGGGGGCCGACCTGCTCGGACAGGGTCGCACCGACATCGCGATCGCGAACGGCAGAATCGTCGCGGTGGGGAGCGACGCCGAGCAGCAGAAGGGCGCCGAGGTGATCGACGCGGACGGGCTGGTCGCCTTGCCCGGGCTGGTCGACATCCACACGCACCTGCGGGAGCCAGGTGGTGAGGACGCGGAGACGATCGAGTCCGGGTCGCAGTGCGCGGCGGCGGGCGGCTTCACCGCGGTGCTCGCGATGGCCAACACCGACCCGGTCACGGACACGGTGCAGAAGGCCGAGTGGATCTACGCGCGGGGGCAACGCTCGGCGTACGCCGACGTCTTCCCGGTGGGGGCTGTGACCAAGGGGCTGGAGGGCAAGGAACTCGCCGAGCTGGGGCTGATGGCCCGTTCCAAGGCGAAGGTGCGGTTCTTCTCCGACGACGGCCGGTGCATTGACGACGCCCAAGTGATGCGTCGGGCGTTGGACTATGTCAAGGCGTTCGACGGGGTCGTCGCGCAGCACGCGCAGGACCCGCACCTCGCTCCACACCCCGGCGCCTGCTGCCACGAGGGCGAGCTGTCCGGCCGCCTCGGCCTGATGGGCTGGCCGGGGGTCGCCGAGGACGTCATCGTCGCTCGCGACGTGATGCTCGCCCGCATGACCGGCTCGCGCTTGCACATCTGCCACGTCAGCACGGCCGGTTCGGTGGACGTGATCCGCTGGGCCAAATCCCGCGGCGTCCCGGTGACCGCGGAGGCCACGCCGCACCACCTGTTGCTGACCACCGACCTGGTCGCGACCTACGACTCGGTCTATAAAGTCAACCCGCCGCTGCGCCCCGCCGAGGACGTCGAAGCGCTGCGGGCGGCCGTGGCCGACGGGACGATCGACGCGGTCGCGACCGACCACGCCCCGCACCCCGCGCACGCCAAACAGCACGACTTCCCGCTCGCGGCGTTCGGGATGCTCGGCCTGGAGACCGCGGTCCCGATCATCAGCGATGTGATGGTTCGCTCCGGGCTGATGAGCTGGGCCGACGTTGGGCAGGCGATGAGCGCACGGCCCGCGCGGATCGCGCGCCTGGAGGGCCACGGGCGATCGATCACGGTCGGCGAGCCGGCCAACATCGTGTTGATCGACCCGGAGGCCGAGGTGGTCGTGGACGCCTCCGTGACGCACTCACGCTCGCGCAACAACCCCTACGACGGGCGCACTTTCCGGGGACGCGTGATGACGACGCTTCTGCGGGGCGTGCCGACCGTGCTGGAGGGACGTCTGCAGTGACCGCCTTCCCCGTGAACGAGTCCCGCAACGAGTCCCGCAACGAGTTGCGCATCGAGGATGCCGCGCGCCTGCTGGAGCCGCGGGAGCCGGCCGTGCTGGTGGCGGAGGACGGCCGGGTGTTCCGCGGCCGTGCGTACGGTGCCGTAGGCCAGACGCTGGGGGAAGTGGTCTTCGCGACGGGGATGACGGGCTATCAGGAGACCCTGACCGACCCCAGCTACCACCGGCAGATCGTCGTGATGACCGCGCCGCACGTGGGCAACACGGGGATGAACGACGAGGACCCCGAGAGCCGGCGCATCTGGGTGGCCGGTTTCGTGGTCCGCGACCCCGCGCTGCGGCCCAGCAACTGGAGGTCCCAGCGCGCGTTGGAGGCAGACCTGCGCGACGCCGGCGTGGTCGGCATCTGCGAGATCGACACCCGGGCCCTGACGCGGCACATCCGCCAGGGCGGCGCGATGCGCGCCGGGATCTTCTCCGGGGAGCTCGCGCACGGTAGCGACGCAGCGTTGCTCGCGCAGGTCCTGGACTCGCCGCGGATGGCGGGCGCGGCCCTGGCCGAGGAGGTCAGCACGGACGACCCGTACGTCCTGGAACCGATCGGTGAGCGCCGCGCGGTGGTGGTGGCGATCGACTTGGGCATCAAGGCGATGACGCCGGTCCTGATGGCGCAACGCGGCATCGAGGTGCACGTGCTGCCGGCCACCGCGACGTTCGAGGATGTCCTGGCCGTGCCGGGCGTCCGACGGGAGCACGGCCCGGACGGGGTGTTCTTCAGTAACGGCCCCGGCGACCCCGCCACCGCCCACGCTCAGGTGGCGCTCCTGCGACAGGTGCTCGCCGCGCGGATCCCGTTCTTCGGGATCTGCTTCGGGCACCAGCTGTTGGGGCGGGCGCTCGGACTGGACACGTACAAGCTGGCGTACGGACACCGGGGGATCAACCAGCCGGTGCTCGACCGGGCGACCGGAACGGTGGAGATCACCGCGCACAACCACGGCTTCGCCATCGCCTGGCCCGGCCCGATCTCCGGCGACCCGGTCGTGGCGCCGAGCGACGCGGGGCAGGGCGCCGGCCTCGGGCGGGTCCGGGTCAGCCACGTCTGTCTCAACGACGACGTCGTGGAAGGACTGGAATGCCTGGACTTGCCAGCGTTCTCGGTCCAGTACCACCCCGAGGCCGCCGCCGGCCCGCACGACGCGGTACACCTCTTCGATCGTTACCTCGCCCTGATCGAGGGGACCTACTGCCCCGCGGGAGCCAGCTGATGCCCAAACGCGACGACATCCGTTGTGTGCTCGTGATCGGATCCGGCCCGATCGTCATCGGGCAGGCCGCGGAGTTCGACTATTCCGGAACGCAGGCCTGCCGGGTGTTGCGCGCTGAAGGCGTGAGGGTGGTGCTCGTCAACTCCAACCCCGCGACGATCATGACCGACCCGGAGGTGGCCGACGCGACGTACGTCGAACCGATCACCCCCGAGGTCATCGAGTCGATCATCGTCAAGGAGAAGCCCGACGCGGTGCTCGCCACCCTCGGCGGGCAGACCGCCCTCAACGCGGCGATGATCCTGCACGAGCGGGGCATCCTGGAGCGCTACGGCTGCCCGCTCATCGGCGCCAACGTGGACGCGATCCAGCTCGGCGAGGACCGCGCGAAGTTCAAGGGCGTGGTCGAGCGCTGCGGCGCGCAGAGCGCCCGCAGCTTCATCTGCCAATCCATGGAAGAGGTGTGGGCGGCCGCCGAGGACCTCGGCTATCCGCTCGTGGTCCGGCCGTCGTTCACGATGGGCGGGCTTGGCTCCGGGTTCGCCTACACGCCGGAAGACTTGGAGCGGATCGCCGGCGCGGGCCTGCATGACTCCCCGGTCACCGAGGTACTCCTGGAGGAGTCGATCCTCGGCTGGAAAGAGTTCGAGCTGGAGGTCATGCGCGACCACGCCGACAACGTCGTCGTCGTCTGTTCCATCGAGAACCTCGACCCGATGGGAGTGCACACCGGTGACTCGATCACGGTCGCCCCCGCCCTCACGTTGACCGACCGCGAGTACCAGGACCTGCGCGACATCGGCATCGCGATCATTCGCGAGGTCGGCGTCGACACCGGCGGCTGCAACATCCAGGTCGCCGTCAACCCGGCCGACGGACGGGTCATCGTCATCGAGATGAACCCGCGCGTGTCCCGCAGCTCCGCCCTCGCGTCCAAGGCCACCGGCTTTCCCATCGCGAAGATCGCCGCGAAGATGGCCATCGGGTACACGCTCGACGAGGTCCCCAACGACATCACCCAGCAGACACCGGCGAGCTTCGAACCGACGCTGGACTACGTCGTCGTCAAGGCGCCGCGGTTCAACTTCGAGAAGTTCCCCGACGCCGACGCCACGCTGACCACGACGATGAAGTCGGTCGGTGAGGCGATGGCGATCGGACGCAACTTCACCGAGGCCCTGCAGAAGGCGCTGCGCAGCCTGGAATGCAAAAACAGCTCCTTCCACTGGCGCGGGCCGCGCCCCGACTCGGACGCGGCCCAGGCATACCTCATGACCGCCCGCATCCCGACCGACGGGCGCATCATCGCCGTTCAGCAGGCGCTGCGCGGCGGCGTGCCCGTCGCGGACGTGCATGAGGCGACCGGGATCGACCCCTGGTTCCTGGACCAGATCCAGCTGCTCAACGAGATCGCTGACGACATCCGGTCGTCGGGTCGCAGCCTGCGCCACCTCGACCCGGACACGCTGCGCGCGGCGAAGCGGCACGGGTTTTCCGACGCCCAGATCGGCGAGCTCGTCGGGCTCGGGGAGGCGGTCGTGCGCGGGGTACGCCAAGCCCTCGACATCCGGCCCGTCTACAAGACGGTGGATACGTGCGCGGCGGAGTTCGCCGCGGACACTCCGTACCACTACTCCACGTACGACGAAGAGACCGAGGTGGCGCCCCGGCAACGGCCCGCTGTCATCATCCTCGGCTCCGGACCGAACCGGATCGGCCAGGGTATCGAGTTCGACTACAGCTGCGTCCATGCCAGCTTTGCGCTACGCGACGCGGGCTACGACACGATCATGGTCAACTGCAACCCCGAGACCGTGTCGACCGATTACGACACGTCCTCCCGCCTGTACTTCGAGCCGCTCACGCTCGAAGACGTCCTGGAAGTGGTGGACGCGGAGCGCATCGCCGGTCCGATCGCCGGGGTCATCGTGCAGCTCGGCGGCCAGACCCCGCTCGGGCTTGCTCAGGCCCTCAAGGACGAGGGCGTCCCGATCGTTGGGACGTCGCCGGAGTCGATCGATCTGGCCGAGGATCGCGGCCACTTCGGGCGTGTGCTCGCCGAGGCGGGACTGCCGGCGCCGCGGCACGGCACGGCGTTCTCCGCCGACGAGGCGGTGCGGATCGCCCAGGACATCGGCTATCCCGTCCTCGTGCGCCCGAGCTACGTCCTGGGCGGCGCGGGGATGCAGATCGTGTACGACGATGCCACGCTGACCAGCTACGTCGACCGGGCGACCGAGGCCTCCGGCGAGCACCCCGTGCTGGTGGACCGTTTCCTCGACGACGCCGTCGAGATCGACGTGGACATCCTGTTCGACGGCGAGGACATCTTCGTCGGTGGGATCATGGAGCACATCGAGGAGGCCGGCATTCACTCCGGTGACTCCGCCTGCGTGCTGCCGCCCGTCACCCTCGGCCCGCGGGAGCTTCGCCGGGTGCGAGAGTCCAGCTTCGCACTCGCCGAAGGGCTCGGGGTTCGCGGACTGATGAACGTGCAATTCGCGCTGGCCCAGGACGTGCTTTACGTCCTGGAGGCCAACCCCCGAGCGTCCCGGACGGTCCCCTTCGTCGCCAAGGCGACCGGGGTGCCGCTGGCGAAGGCCGCGGCCCGGGTGATGCTGGGCGCGAGCATCGCGCAGCTGCGCGGCGAGGGGCTGCTGCCCCCGGCCGGAGACGGCGGCACGATGCCACTGGACGCGCCGGTCTCGGTGAAAGAGGCGATCCTGCCGTTCAAGCGATTCCGAACCGCGCAGGGCAGCGTTGTCGACTCGGTGCTCGGACCGGAGATGCGCTCCACCGGCGAGGTCATGGGTATCGACGCCAGTTTCGGAGCGGCGTTCGCCAAGACGCAGATGGGCGCCCTATGGGGCCTGCCGACCACCGGGCGGATCTTCGTGTCTGTGGCCAATCGGGACAAGCGGGCGATGATCTTCCCGCTCAAACGGCTTGCCGATCTGGGGTTCGAGCTGCTGTCCACGCTGGGCACCGCGGACGTGTTGCGCCGCAACGGCGTCCCGGCCACCGTCGTGCGCAAATACAGCGAAGGCCGCGGCCCCGGCGGCGAGCCGACGATCGTCGATCAGATCCTCGCTGGAGACATCGATATGGTCGTGAACACCCCCGAAGGCAGCGACGCCCGCAAGGATGGGTACGCGATCCGGACGGCCACCACGAGCATGGATCGGCCGATCATCACGACCGTGCAGCAGTTGGGGGCCGCCGTGCAGGGGATCGAGTCGATTCGCAGCGGTCCTGTGACGGTGCGTTCGTTGCAGGAGCACGCGCATGACCTGGACCTGGGGTCCGGCGCCGCACAGGCGCTGCCCGCTCGACGCAGGGAGGACCGATGAGTGAGCTGACCGCGCAGTTGGGGCCCGCAGAGCGCGCCCGGACCGCGGGCGTCGCCCAGCAGAACGCCCGCCTTGTGGAAGTCCACTCGGAAGGGGTCTATCGCCGGATGGTTTTCGAGGTCAACGAGATCGCGGAACTGGCCCGGCCCGGACAGTTCGTCGCCCTTACCGTCGGGGGGGATTTGTCGGCCGCGCTGCTGCGCCGTTCGTTCTCCATCTACCGGGCGCTGCCCCCGATCGGCCCCGGGCCCGGCCGGATCGAGCTGATCGTCGCCGCCTATGGAAAGGGGACCCGGTGGCTGACGTCGCGCGGCCCCGGCGAGGTCCTCGACATGGTCGGCCCCCTCGGTCGGCCGTTTCCGCTGCCGACCCAGCCCGTCGGGTGCGTCCTCGTCGGGGGCGGGTACGGCAGCGTGCCCCTGTTCTGGTTGACCGCGGCGCTCCGTGAGCGCGGATGCGCGGTGTCCCTCGTCCTGGGCGCGGGCAGCAGAGATCGGCTTTTCGGGGTCCTGGAGGCGCAACGTCTCGTGGACCAGGTGTCGGTCACCACGGACGACGGCTCCCTCGGCATGACGGGGCTGGTCTCCGACGCCTTGCCCGGCGCGATCCAGCAGATCGAGGCCGGGGTGGTCTACGCCTGCGGACCGATGCCGATGCTGCGCGCCGTCCAGGAGGTCGCGCAGGCCCAGGGCGTGGTGTCCCAGCTCGCCGTGGAGGAGTCGATGGCCTGCGGCATCGGCGTCTGCATGACCTGCGTTGTGCCGGTGGTCGGCCGCGACGGGGTCACCCGGATGGTCCGCTCATGCGTGGAGGGTCCCGTCTTCCGCGGCGACCGGATTCGGTGGGACGCCATCGAGGACGGACGGTGCTCGGTGCCCCCAGACGCGCTGGGCGCCCTCGTCTCGGAGGAGCAACCATGAGCCCGCCCCCGAGCGCACCTCGGAACCCGCCCCGCAACACACCTCGCAACACACCTCAAAACCCCTCCCGTCCCGGCGGCCGCGCCCGGGCGGTGGGAGATGACCGAGATCACCGCGAAGCCCACGAGCAGCACGATGATCTCGACGCGCTCGCCGAAGCTGCGGGCGTGGAGCGCCTGAGCGGGCCGGTCGCCCCCGAACCGGACGACGCCGTGCCGGAGACGTCCGTCACCGACGCGGTGCGCGACGTGGGATCCCGTGAGGAGTCCATGCCCGACATCACGCCCGATATCACACCAGACGGCACGCCAGGCGCGGACGTTCCGTACGATCAGGAGGCCGGTACCCCCGGCGCTGGCGAGGCGGATCCCCCCGATGAAGCCCCGGCCCAGGTCGCCGACAGCCCGCAGCAGAGCGTCCCACGAAGGCCCACTTCGTACGTGGTCGACGGGCGCGACATCGACATGAGCGTCGACCTCGGCTCTGACATGTCACTGCCCAACCCCGTCATGACCGCTTCAGGCTGCGCTGCGAACGGACGGGAGCTGCACCGATTCTTCGACGTCGCAGAGCTCGGCGCGTTCGTGACGAAGACCGTGATGCTCAACCCGCGTTCCGGGCGCGGGACGCCGCGCATGGCGGAGACCGCGAGCGGCATGCTCAACTCGATCGGCCTGCAGGGCCCCGGCATCGAGGCGTTCGTCACGGAGGATCTGCCCTGGCTGAAGTCGGTGGGCGCGCGGGTGCTCGTGTCGATCGCGGGCATTGAGCCGCGCGAATTCGCCGACGTCACACGCGTCTTACGCAACAGCGAGGCCTTCGACGCGGTGGTGGGGATCGAGGTGAACATCTCCTGCCCCAACGTGGCCAATCGGGGCCTGGTCTACGCGTGCGACGTCACCTCGACGACGCAGGTGCTCAAAGAGGTCCGCACGGAGCTGCCGCCGGACATCCCGGCGTTCGCCAAGCTCAGCCCCGACGTGACCGACATCGTGATGATCGCCCGCGCCGCGCTGGCGGCGGGTGCGAGCGGCCTGACGATGATCAACACGCTGCTCGGGATGCAGATCGACACGGACCGGCTGGCCCCCACGCTGGGAGGGATCACGGGTGGGCTGTCCGGCCCCGCGATACACCCGATCGCCGTACGTGCCGTGTATCAGGTGCACGCCGCGATGCGCTCGGGGCGGATCCCCTCGGCCCCGATCATCGGGGTCGGCGGGGTCTCTTCCGGGTTGGACGCGCTCCAACTCATCGCGGCCGGAGCCTGTGCGGTGCAGGTCGGGACGGCCATCTTCCACGACCCCCACGCTCCCGCGCGGGTGCTCGGCGAGCTCGCGGAGGCGGTCGGTCGACGCGGCTTCGCGGGCCTGAGCGACGTCGTGGGGATCGCCCACACTCGCTGACCCCCTTCACGTCCAGGAGAAGCCCGTGCCCGACCAGACACCCCACGAGCCCTTCGGTGCGCGGCTGCGCGTCGCGATGGACTCCGCCGGACCGCTGTGCGCCGGCATCGACCCGCACCCTGGGCTCCTCGACGCGTGGGGCCTGCCCGACAGCCCTGCAGGGTTGGAGTCGTTCGCGCAGCGGTGCGTCGAGGCGTTCGCCGGAGTTGTGGCCTGCGTCAAGCCGCAGTCGGCGTTCTTCGAGCGGCACGGGGCGGCGGGCCTCGCCGTACTGGAGCGGACGCTCACCGCCCTGCGAGCGGCCCGCACCCTGTCCATCCTCGACGTGAAACGTGGCGACATCGGTTCGACGATGGACGCGTACGCCCAGGCGTACCTCGCCGACGGAGCCCCGCTCGCCGCGGACGCGATCACGGTGAGCCCCTACCTCGGGTATGGATCTCTGCGGCCCGCGCTCGACCTGGCCCGCCGAAGCGGACGGGGGGTGTTCGTGCTCGCGCTGACCTCGAACCCGGAGGGAGCGACCGTGCAGCACGCGACGGTTCCAGGGGGTGCGGGATCGGTCGCCGCGTCGATGGTGGCCGGCGTGACGTCGGACAACGAGCAGGCCCTCGCGCAGGGTCGGCTGGGGAGCGTCGGGATGGTCGTGGGCGCCACCGTTGGCGACGCCGTAGCGCGGCTGGGCCTAGATCTGGCCGCGGCCAATGCGCCGCTGCTGGCCCCCGGGGTCGGCGCGCAGGGCGCGACAGGGGCGGACGTCGTGGCCGTTTTCGGCGCGGCGCGGCGGAACGTGCTCGCGTCTTCCAGCCGCGAAATTCTTTCTACCGGACCGCAAGTCGGCGCCTTGAGGGCGGCCGCTCAGCGCACCGCGACGCAGTTCGTCGACATGTGGGAGGCGTCGTGACCCGTGCGGAGCGGGCAGGCGACGGCGGGGACGACGCGGTTCACGCCGAGCTCAACGCCATCAGAGCGAGCATCGACAACTTCGACGCCGCGCTGGTCCACCTCCTGGCGGAGCGCTTCAAGTGCACTCAACGCGTGGGACGACTGAAAGCCGAACACGGCTTGCCACCAGCGGATCCGCAGCGGGAAGCGGAGCAGATCGCCCGACTGCGCACCCTCGCCGAAGAGGTGCACCTCGACCCGGCGTTCGCCGAGAAGCTTCTCGGCTTCATCATCGACGAGGTGATCCGGCACCATCGTGCGATCGCCGAGCGCAGCACCCGCTGAGCAGGAGACCGCCGGACGAACGTCGCGGAGGCCGCGCCGTGCCAACGTTGCACGTGACGGGCTGTTTCGCTAGGTTCTACCCGAGGTCGGCGCCAAATGTCGCCGGTCAGGGGGCCTCAGGTGAGCGCCCCCCCGACGCCCGATGTTCCCGGGCCGACCCTGACGCATCCAGCAGCACGTCGAGGAGAAACCGTGGCCCTACCCCAGCTGACACCCGAGCAGCGCGCGGAAGCACTCGAGAAGGCCGCGGCGGCGCGGCGTGAGCGGGCGACCGTCAAGAACCGGCTCAAAAACTCGCAGGGCTCACTCGCCGACGTGGTCAAGGAAGGCAAGAGCAACGACGTCGTCGGCAAGATGAAGGTGTCCTCCCTCCTGGAGTCGATGCCTGGTGTCGGGCGCGTTCGCGCGCGCCAGATCATGGAGGAGATCGGCATCTCCGAGACGCGGCGCGTCCGCGGCCTCGGCGCGAACCAGATTGCCGCACTCCTTGAGCGTTTCAGCAAGAAGGCCTGACGCGCCACTATGCCGACGGGCCATGACCCAGACGCCACTCGGCGCGCCTCGGCACGGCTGATCGTCCTCGTCGGCCCCACCGCTGTCGGCAAAGGCGCCGTCTCAGCGTGGGTCCTCGAGCATGATCCACGCGTCTGGATGTCCGTCTCCGCGACGACCCGTCCCGCCCGGCCGGGAGAGGCTGACGGTGCGGACTACATCTTTCTCGATGAGTGCGCGTTCGACGCGATGGTGCAGGGCGGCGACTTGTTGGAGTGGGCCGAGGTCCACGGACGGGCGCGGTACGGGACTCCACGTCGGCCCGTCGAAGAGGCGCTCGGCCAGGGACACCCCGTGCTGCTGGAGATCGACGTCCAGGGCGCACGGCAGCTGCGCGAGACGATTCCCGAGGCACGGTTCGTCTTTCTCGCCCCGCCGAGCTGGGATGAGCTCGTCCGTCGGCTCGTGGGTCGTGGAACCGAGAGGGAGGCCGAGCGCGAAGCGCGATTGGCCACCGCCCGCGTGGAATTGGAGGCGGCAGAGGAGTTCGACGTGATCATCGTCAACGACGACGTCGAGCGGGCTGGCGCTGAACTCGTACACTGGATCTGGGAAGGCCGCACCGGCGATGAGAACATCCGGGCCGCGACCGCCCATCTTTACGCGGGACGACACCGCGACGGCAAGAACCCCGAGGAAACGAGAGAGCGCCTGTGTCCGGCACCGTAGCCAACCCGATCGGCATCACTAACCCGCCCATCGACGACCTGCTCGTGGTCGCCGAGAGCAAGTATGCGCTGGTGATCTACTCGGCCAAGCGGGCCCGGCAGATCAACGCGTACTACAGCCAGCTTTCCGAAGGACTTCTGGAATACGTGGGCCCGCTCGTGGAGACTCAGGTGCACGAGAAGCCGCTGTCGGTGGCCCTGCGCGAGATCAACGCTCACCTGCTCACGTCGACGCCGCTCGAGGTGTGAGAGGGATCGGATCGTGGGCTCGCCGAACTGTTGCCCGCCGTGACATCTCCTGCCCCGAAGCCTTCTGAGGCCCTACCGCTACGCGTCGTCCTCGGCGTGGGGGGCGGCATCGCTGCGTACAAGGCTTGTCTGCTTTCCCGTCTGTTCAGCGAGGGCGGCGCGGACGTCACCGTCGTGCCGACCGAGGCGGCTTTGCACTTCGTGGGCTCCGCCACTTGGGAGGCCCTCTCGGGTCACCCGGTGAGCGCGAGCGTATGGGACGGGGTCGACGAGGTACGTCATGTGCGGGTCGGACAGTGCGCCGAGCTGGTCGTGGTGGCCCCGGCGACCGCGGACCTTCTGGCCAGGGCCGCTCACGGCCTGGCCAACGATCTGCTCACGAATGTGTTGCTGACAGCCAGCTGCCCGGTCGTGATGGCCCCGGCGATGCACTCGGAGATGTGGCTGCATCCGGCGACGCGGGACAACGTGGCGACGCTGCGCTCTCGCGGGGTCGTGGTGCTCGATCCCGCCGTCGGTCGCCTCACCGGCGTCGACACCGGGCCCGGTCGGCTTCCCGAGCCGGAGGACATCTACGCGGCCGCGTTGGCGGTTCTCGACCACGAGGCGCCGGGGGCGGGCACCCTGGCCGGACGGCGCATCGTGATCACGGCCGGCGGCACGCGCGAAGCGCTGGATCCCGTCCGGTACCTCGGCAATCGCAGCTCCGGGAAGCAGGGGTACGCGCTCGCGGCCGAAGCCGTTCGCCGCGGGGCGATCGTCGACCTGATCAGCGCGAACGTGTCCCTCCCGATGCCAGGCGAAGCGTCCTCGGCCATCGGGGCAGGTCGGTTGAACGTGTTTCCCGTCGAGTCGGCGCTGGAGCTCCAAGCGGTCGTCGAGGACGCTTACCAGCGTGCGGACGCGATCGTGATGGCGGCGGCCGTGGCGGATTTCCGTCCCGCCAGTTATGTGGGCAGCAAGATCAAGAAGCGACATGACGCCGGGCACGAGGACGACGCGCCCGTGATCGAGCTGGTGCGCACTCCGGATGTCCTCGCGGGCTTGGTGCGGCGGCGGGAGGAGTCGGGCGCGGACCGACCGGTGATCGTTGGGTTCGCCGCCGAGACCGGGGATGGCCAGCAGTCGCTGCTTGACCTGGCCCGCGCCAAGCTGGCTCGCAAGGGGTGCGATCTGCTCGTGGCCAACCAGGTGGGGCCGGACCTGGTGTTCGGCAGGGACACGACGTCCGTGACCGTTCTGGCGCCTGGGCGCCAGGCGCCGATAGCTGAGGTGAGCGGCACCAAGGCGGAGGCCGCCGCCGTCATCCTGGACGTGCTAACAGACCTCATCTGAGGCGTGCGGGAGAGAGGCGGGGATCGCCGACAGATGACTGATGCGCGCTGTCAGCGTGGCTGGCTGTCCCGCCGCCTGCTGCCCGACGGCGACGAACCGGATCCACGCTTCTCCCTGGCCAACGAGCGCACGTTCCTGGCGTGGATCCGGACGTCGTTGGCGCTGGTCGGCGGCGCTATCGCGGTCGAGGCGTTCGCCGGTGGGGTGTTCACCGGCGGCAGCCGCACGGCCCTGTCGATCGCGCTGGCCACCCTGGGTTTCGTGACCTCCGCGTCGGCCGGGGTGCGGTGGTTGCGCGTGGAGCGGGCCATGCGCGTCCATCGGCCGCTCCCGATCCCTGCGCTGATCCCCGTCCTCGCGGGCGGGGTCACGGCCGTGGTGCTGCTCACCCTGGCGATCGTCTGGGCCAACGCTCGGTGAGCGAGAGGGATCCGGGACTGCAACCCGAGCGGACCACCCTGGCCTGGTTTCGCACGTCGTTGGCGAGCAGCGTGGTCTCGCTGCTGCTCCTGAGGGGGCTCGACCGCGCGGACCTCGAGCTGGCCGTCCTCGCCGTGGCCTCCTGGGTGCTCGCCGCGGGTGCCTACCTGGCCGCGACGCTCACCCATCGGCGGCGTGTCCTGGGCGTGCGCGAGGAGCAGTATCCGCGCTCCGGCTGGGCGGTGCTGACCCTGTCGGCTTCGGTCATGGCGCTGGCGGCCGGGGCGGTTCACTTGGCACTGCGGGCGCCCTGACCCCAGGTACGCGGGCGAAGTTTGCCGCGGCAGGAAGGAACAACGTCGCTGCTAGCATGTGATTCGCGCGTCGACCCGCGTCGGTGACCGCGGCCGGCCGTCTCGGCGCCGCTCGTCCTTTCGCGAGCTGCCTGCCCCGTCGCTAGGAGTCCATGTGGCCCGCCTGTTCACGTCCGAGTCCGTCACCGAAGGCCACCCGGACAAGATCTGTGACCAGATCTCGGACGCGATCCTGGACGCGATGCTCACCCAGGACCCCCACGCGCGGGTCGCGGTCGAGACGTTGGTCACCACGGGGCTGGTGCACGTGGCGGGTGAGGTGGATACGGTGGGCTACGTCGACATCCCTCGCCTGGTGCGCGACACGATTGTCGGGATCGGCTACGACAGCTCGGTCAAGGGCTTCGATGGCAGGACGTGCGGCGTCGAGATCTCCATCGGTCAGCAGAGCGCCGACATCGCCCAGGGCGTCGACACCGCGTACGAGAACCGCACGGGCGGGGTCGACCCCCTGGACAAGCAGGGCGCGGGCGACCAGGGGCTGATGTTCGGGTACGCGTGTGACGACACGCCCGAGCTGATGCCGCTGCCGATCCACCTGGCCCACCGGCTCGCCGAGCGACTCACGGCCGTGCGCAAGTCGGGGCAGATGGCCTACCTGCGTCCCGACGGCAAGACGCTGGTGACGATCGCCTACGACGCAGACCGACCGGTCGCGCTGGACACCGTCGTGGTGTCCAGCCAACACGCCTCGGATGTCTCCCTGGAAGCGCTGCTCGCCCCGGACGTGGAGCACTACGTCATCGAGCCGGTCCTGCGGGACTTGCAGCACGCCGGCGTCACGCTGGACGTGTCCGACTACCGCACGCTGATCAACCCGACCGGCCGCTTCGAGATCGGTGGCCCGATGGGCGACGCAGGGCTGACCGGTCGCAAGATCATCGTCGACACCTACGGCGGGATGGCCCGCCACGGCGGCGGCGCCTTCTCCGGTAAAGATCCGAGCAAGGTCGACCGCTCTGCGGCGTACGCGACGCGCTGGGTCGCCAAGAACGTGGTGGCCGCCGGCCTGGCGCGGCGCTGCGAGGTGCAGGTGGCGTACGCGATCGGCAAGGCGCAGCCCGTCGGCCTGTACGTGGAGACGTTCGGCACCGAGAGCGTCCCGGCGGAAACGATCCTGGGCGCGATCACCTCGGTGTTCGACCTGCGCCCCTCGGCGATCATCGAGGCGCTCGACCTTCTGCGGCCGATCTACCAGGCGACTGCCGCGTATGGGCACTTCGGTCGCACCCGCGCCGCGGGCCTGACCAACGCGTTCACGTGGGAGAAAACCGACAAGGTGGAGGACCTGCGCCGCGCGGTCGGCTGACGGGCGCCAGCCTGGCGTCCCTCGAGGTCACCCGAAGCGTCGCGTGCCCGAGCGTCGCGTGTCGGCCGGGTGCGGTAGAAGTACGGGCATGACGGCCGACCCGGACGACGCAGAAGTTGCGCTGCCTGTCGCCGTCGTCGCGGTTGACATTCCGTTGCCCCACCTGGACCGCGGCTTCGATTACGCGGTGCCTCCTGAGCTGGCTCACACCGCGGTGCCGGGAGTCCGCGTAAAGGTGCGGTTCGCGGGTCGCGACGTGAGCGGATACGTGCTGGCGCGGCGGGCTGTCCCGGTCCATGGGGGACGGCTCACGCCCTTGCGTCGTGTCGTCAGCCCCGAGCCGGTCCTCACCCCCCGGCTCGCGGATCTGTGTCGCCGGGTCGCCGATGAACACGTGGGGACCCTCTCCGACGTGTTGCGACTGGCGATCCCCCCGCGCCACGCCCGCGCTGAACGTGCCTTGGACACTGCTGCGGAGCGCGCGGCGGTTGCCGTCGCGGCGGAGGGGAGCGTAGGGGGACCGGCCGTCTCCGCGTCGGCCCGCGCCGCGGAGCAGGGTGCCCCGTACGGCGAGGCCTGGCGGGGTTACCCGGCTGGCGACAGCCTCATTCGCCGGCTCGCAGCGGGGGAGTCGCCGTCGGCGGCGTGGACCGCGTTGCCGTGCCGCGATGAGGCGCACGACTGGCCCACCGCGCTGGCGCAGGCCGCCGCCGCGACGCTGGCGAGCGGGCGTGGAGCGCTGCTGGTGGTGCCGGACGCTCGTGACCTGCGGCGCCTCGGTGCCGCGCTGACCGTCGCCGTCGGCTCCGACGCGCACGTGACGCTGTCTGCGGCCCAGGGCCCCCAAGCCCGTTACACGGCGTGGCTCAAGGTGCTGCGCGGCCAGGTGCGCTGCGTCGCGGGCACGCGCTCCGCCGCCTTCGCCCCGGTGGCCGGCCTGGGGTTGGTCGCCTGGTGGGACGACGGCGACGACGCGTACGAGGAGCCGCGGGCTCCGTACCCTCACACCCGCGCCGTTCTGCGCGCCCACGCAGCCCTCGCGGGGGCCGCCGTGCTGGTCGGGGGGTTTGCGCGCACCGCACACACCCAGCTGGCGCTCGAGGACGAGCTGCTTCGAGAGGTGCTGCCCGAGGCTGCGTCGCGTCGGGGCCTCGCGCCCCGCGTCCACGTGTCGGGGGAGGGCGCGGACGAGGATCGCGACGGCCCGGCAGCCCACGCGCACCTGCCGGCCGCCGCCTGGCGCGCGGCGCACGATGGGCTCGCCGAGGGGCCGGTGCTCGTCCAGGTGCCCCGACGCGGCTACCTGCCGGGTGTGTCTTGTCGTACGTGTTTCCGGCCGGCCCGGTGCTCGGCGTGCGCGGGCCCGTTGGGACTGGAGGTTGCCGCCGGGCCACCGATCTGCCGACGGTGCGGCGTCTCAGCAGTGGGCTACGTGTGTCCTACCTGCGGCGACGCCCGTCTTCGCAGCCGCGTCGTGGGGGAGCGGCGCACCGCGGAGGAGCTCGGCAGGGCGTTCCCCGGGACGCTGGTCGTGACGTCGTCCGGAGAGAACGTCCGGGACACGGTCGACGCCCGGCCGTCGCTGGTGATCGCGACCCCGGGGGCTGAACCGATGGCCGAAGGCGGGTACGCGGCGGTGCTGCTGCTCGACGCCTGGGCGAGCTTGGACCGCCCCGAACTCGACGCGGGAGAAGAAGCGCTACGGCGGTGGCTCGGCGCGGCAGCGCTCGCGCGGCCGAAGGCGCGCGTGGTGCTCGCCGGCGCCCCCGAGGGGGTGACGGTCCCGGCGGTCGAAGCATTGGTGCGGTGGGCACCGGAGTGGTTCGCCGCGCGGGAGCTTGCGGAACGATCCGAGCTCGACCTGCCCCCGGCCGCCTGGACGGCGTCGCTGTGCGGTGCCCAGCAAGGACTGCAGTCCCTGCTGGACGCGACCACCCTGCCGGAGGGTGTCGAACGCCTCGGTCCGCTCCCGATTCCAGGGGGCGCAGACCTGCAGCTGCTGCTGCGCGCACCACGCGCACGCGGCAGCCAAGTGGCGGCCACCCTCGCGGCCGCGAAGCGAATTCGTAGCGCCCGCAAGGCTATTGATCTGGTCATTATTCAGATCGGCACGGTGCGCGCGGGTCGCTGAGAACCCGTTCAGGGTTATCGTCAGGTGGACCGGACCGGTCGTTTTCGCCGATTGCGAGTTTCCGAGGAGCCGCCGTGGAGGGGAGCAACGATGCGCTTTCGCCGTTGCGTGACCCTGCTTTCCGATGGTTTTTCGCCGCGAGGCTGATCTCGACCGCCGGGTCGGCCATGGCGCCGGTGGCCTTGGTGTTCGCCGTCCTTCACGTCACGTCGTCCCCGTCGGCCCTCGGGCAGGTGCTTGCGGCCCGAAGCATCCCCCTCGTCCTGCTGCTGCTCGTCGGTGGCGTCGTCGCCGACCGATTCCCCCGCTCGAAGGTGTTGATCTTCTCCCACCTGGGCTCCGCGTTGACCCAAGGCGCTGCCGCTTGCCTGGTGATCACGGGCCACGCCGAGCTATGGCAGCTGATCATTCTGGAGGCGTGCAACGGTGCGGTGACCGCGTTCACGATGCCCGCCATCCTCGGCGTTGTCCCCCAGCTGGTCGCGAGATCTCATCTGCAGCAGGCCAATGCGCTGCTGGCGTTCACGCGTGGCGGACTGGCCATCCTCGGCCCGACGTTGGCTGCGCTCCTCGTGGTGACGGCGGGCCCCGGCTGGGCTTTGCTGGCCGACGCGCTGACCTGGGTGGTCGCGGCGGCGTGCATCGTGCCCATCCGGCTGCCCGCCCCCGCCGCGCCGGAGGAATCCCTGTCAATGCTGGCCCAGTTACGCTCCGGCTGGGACGTTTTCGTGGACGCCACCTGGCTGTGGGTCGTCGTCGTCGCCTGCGGCATCCTCATGGCGATCCACGCTGGAGCGTGGAGCACTCTCGGGCCGGTGGCGGCGTTGCAGCTTGCGCACGTGGGGGAGCGCGGTTGGGGCCTGGCGCTATCCGCAGAGGCGGTCGGCTTGCTGGTGTTCACGCTCGTCATGCTCCGCGCCCGGGTCGTTCATCCCCTGAGGTGGGGGATCCCGGCCATGATGCTGCTGGCGCTGCCGCTGTTCGCCCTCGGGGCCGGTGCGTCGCTCGGCGTGCTGGTCATGGCGGCCTTCTTGGCCGGCGGCGGCGTACAAGTCTTCATGATCACGTGGCAGACGGCCATCCACGAGCACGTTCCGGAGCGTTATCTCTCGCGCGTCAGCGCGTACGATTCCATGGGCTCCTTCGTCGGGATCCCGATCGGGCAGCTCGCGGTGGGGTCCCTGGCGGTCGGCGGACAGGTGCGGGGCGTGATCTGGTGGTCCGGATGGGCGTTCATCCTGGTGCTGGCCTGCACCCTCGCCGTCCCGGCGGTGCGCGCCTTGCGCCGGCCGGAGTTCGATGCCGGCCCGGGACCGGACGCCCCGCAGCCTGAAGCCACACCGCCGGACGTGAGCCTGCCCGGGGCGGACGATCCGGGCGAGCACCCCCGCAAACGTCGTCACGACGGCCGTCGGTCGGGCGACCCCGGCGGTCCAGCGCCGAACCCGCAGGCGCAGCGTCCCGGTCCGGAGCCAGAGCACGGGCGGCCGCGCGGGCGCGGCGGCGAGCACTCGCCGAGGACGTCGTAGACTGGGGGTGACCACGCTTCCCACCAGCGAAGGAACACTGTGGCCGTCAAGGACATCCGCCTCTTCGGCGACCCGGTGCTGCGCACCCCCGCGGAGCCCGTCGTCGACTTCGACAAAGAACTACGCCGGCTCGTGGCGGATCTCACCGACACGATGCGTGAGGCGCCCGGCGCCGGTCTGGCGGCGCCACAGATCGGCGTGGGCCTGCGAGTTTTCACCTGGTGGGTCGACGACGAGCTCGGTCACCTGTGCAATCCCGTGCTGGAGCTGTCCGAGGAGATGCAGGAGGGCGAGGAGGGATGCTTGTCCTTCCCGGGCATCTATTGCGACACGCCGCGTGCCATGCGGGTGGCCGCCCAGGGCATGAACATGTATGGAGACCCGGTCACCATCGAGGGCAGCGAGCTGTTGGCGCGGTGCATCCAGCATGAGACCGACCACCTCGACGGCGTCCTGTTCATCGACCGGATGGACAAGGCGCAGCGGCGCCTGGTCATGAAAGAGATCCGGGCGACGGAGTGGGCCGGCGGGACGCCCGCCACGGTCAAGATCAGCCCGCACTCCACTTTCGGTCTGGGCATGTAGGCGGCGATGCGGGTCGTCTTCGCCGGCACACCAGAAGTGGCAGTGCCCTCCCTCGACGCGCTACTGGCCTCATCCCACGAGGTGGTAGCCGTGCTCACGCGCCCAGATGCCCCGTCCGGCAGGGGCCGCACGCTGCGCGCCAGCCCGGTCAAGGAGCGCGCCCTGAACGCGGGGGTGCCCGTCCTCGACGCTGCGTCCGCCAAAGACCCGGAGCTGGCCACGCAGCTCGGGCGGCTGCGCCTGGACGCGTGCGCCGTCGTCGCGTACGGACAGATCTTGCCGCGGGCCCTCCTCGACGTACCGGCCCATGGTTGGATCAACCTGCACTTCTCCTTGCTGCCCGCGTGGCGCGGCGCCGCCCCCGTCCAACGGGCGCTGATTGCGGGCGACGACGTCACCGGGGCCACCACGTTCGTCATCGAGGAGGGCCTGGACTCCGGCCCGGTGCTCGGAACGATGACCGAGGAGGTTCGCCCTGCCGACACGGCCGGTGCGCTGCTCGACCGCCTCGCCCGCGCGGGTGCCGGTCTGCTGATGGCGAGTCTGGATGCTGTCCAGGCCGGCCTGACTGAGCCCGTGCCGCAGCCGCTCCACGGGATCACCCTCGCGCCCAAAGTGACCGTCGAGGACGCCCGGCTCCGGTGGAACGACCCAGCTTCAGGGGTCGACCGCCGTATCCGCGGGTGCACGCCCGCGCCCGGCGCGTGGGGCGTTTTCCGTGGCCAGCGTGTCAAGCTCGGGCCGGTGCGGCCCCTCGCGCCGGGAGAGGCACGCGAGGTCGTCCCTCCGGGGCGTCTGCTGGTGACGCGAGACGAGGTGCTCACGGGCACCGCGACGACACCCGTCAGGCTCGGCGAGGTCCAGACGCCGGGTAAGCGGCCGATGCCCGCTCCTGATTGGGCGCGCGGCGCGCGGATCGAGCCCGGCGAGGGTTTCGCCCTGGACGGCGTCGACTCCGCATGAATGAGCCTTCCCACAAGTCTTCCAGCGATCCGCCGGCCGGACGTCGCGGGCCCCGCCGCCGATCCCTGACCCAGCCCGCTCAGCGCACCCGCTCGGCTGACCCCGCGCGCCTCGTCGCGTACGAGGTGCTTCGGGCCGTCGACGACGGCGCGTACACCAACTTGGAGCTGCCCGGCCGGCTCCGGCAAGCCGGACTCACGGGACGCGACGCGGCCTTCGCCACGGAGCTCACGTACGGGGCCACCCGGATGCGCGGCCTGTACGACCCGATCATCGAAGTGGCTGCCGGACGCCCGCTCGACGCGCTCGAGCCCGCTGTGCTGGACGTCCTACGCCTTGGTGCGCACCAGCTGCTCGGGATGCGCGTACCGCCGCACGCCGCCTGCGACTCGACGGTGGCGTTGGCGCGGCAGACCCGGGGCCTAGGGGTGGCCGGGCTGGTCAACGCTGCCCTGCACCGCATCACGGAGCGGTCCCGCGAAGAGTGGGTCGCGACGGTGGCGCCGGCCGGGACCCCGCCGGAGGCGCGGCTTGCGACGATCACGAGCCACCCCGCGTGGATCGTCCGGGCGCTGCGTGCCGCTTTGCTGGGCCACGAGGCGTCCGTACCGGAGACGGTCGACGCGGACCTGCGGTCGCTGTTGGAGGCCGACAACGCGGCGCCGCGCGTGACGCTGGCGCTGCGACCGGGGCTCACCGACATCGGGGAGGTGCGTGCCGCCGGTGCGCGACCCGGGGCACTCGCCCCCACGGCCGCCGTGCTCGCCGAGGGAGGAGACCCGGGGGCGCTGGCCGCCGTGCGCCAGGCGCGGGCGGCGGTGCAGGACGAAGGGAGCCAACTCGTCGCTCTCGCCCTGGTCGCGGTCGACGTGGCGTCAGGTCGGGCGCCCGGCGCCGGGCGCCTCGACGCAGCCGGAACGCCCGACACCGACGGGACGCTCGAAGCGGCCGACGGCTCGGGCGCGGAGCAAGCGGGGGAGCGGTGGTTGGACCTGTGCGCCGGTCCGGGCGGCAAGGCGGGACTGCTCGCGGCTCTTGCCCGTCAGCGTGGGGCGACCCTCTTCGCCAACGACGTCAGCGAGCACCGCGCCCAGCTCGTACGCCAGTCCGTGCGGGCGACGGCCCAGGCTGGTGTCGACGTCTATGTCGGCGTGGGCGACGGACGCGAGCTCGGCGTGCTCGAACCCGCTTCGTACGACCGGGTGCTGGTCGACGCCCCGTGCACGGGGCTCGGTGCGTTGCGCCGCCGCCCAGAGGCTCGATGGCGTCGAGCGGCGCAGGACCTCCCCGGACTGACCGCCCTGCAGGGGGAACTCCTCGACTCGGCGCTGGCGGCCGTCCGACCGGGCGGGATCGTGCTGTATGCGACATGCAGTCCGCATCTGGCCGAGACGCGCTACGTCGTGCAGGACGCGGTGGGGCGCGCGCAGGCCCGGGGATGGGGCGTGCAGATGCTGGACACGGCGGAGGCGTTCCGGGCCGTGGCGGTCGGGGAGCTGCTGGACACGGGCGCGGCGCCGTACGTGCAGCTCTGGCCACACCTGCACGGCACCGACGGGATGTTCGCGGCGCTGCTGCGCCGCACGGCGTGAGCGCGTGGTCCTGTGCACCGGTCTTGTTCTCCGACCCTGGTCGTAGTGCTGGCCGTGGTCGTGCTCAGGCCCTACAGGTGCCCGTCGCAGGGGTCGAGCGGGCAGGTGGCCCGCTGAGCGCGCCGATGGTTAGGCTGGCGGGGTGCTGATCTGCCCGAGCATCCTGTCCGCTGACTTCGCCAACCTGCAAGCCGCGTTGGAGACGATCCGCAACGCCGACTGGGCTCACGTGGACGTCATGGACGGCCATTTCGTACCGAACCTCACCATCGGGCCGCCGGTCGTGACGTCTCTGGCGAAGGTCAGTCCCCTGCCACTCGACTGCCACCTGATGATCGACGACCCGGACCGCTGGGCGCCGGACTACGTCGAGGCGGGCGCGGCCATGGTGACGTTCCATGTCGAGGGGGCGCGCGATCCTGTCGCGACCGCCCGGTCCATCCGAGAGCGCGGCGCGCGGGCCGGCATCTCGGTCAAGCCCGGCACTCCGTGGGCGCCCTACGCGACACTGCTGCCCGAAGTCGACATCGTCCTGGTGATGACCGTCGAGCCAGGTTTCGGCGGTCAGTCGTTCATGGCCGATATGATGCCCAAGGTCGCTCAGGTGCGTGAGGATATCCGGAGCGCGGGCCGAGATGTGTGGGTCCAGGTGGATGGCGGCGTGTCGCCCGACACCATCGGAACGTGTGTCCGGGCTGGTGCGAATGCTTTCGTGGCCGGGTCGGCCGTGTTCTCGGGCGACGCCGCGGCCAACGTCGACCTGCTGCGCGAGCTCGCCGTCGCCGCCGGGTGAGGCGTAAAGCCGTGGGTGAGGCGCGAGACCGTGGGTGAGGTGATTTGCCTCGGTATCGCCGTTCTGGACGTCATCCAGCGGGTGCCCGAGCCGCCCCCGTGGGGGCTCAAGTCGGTGGCGCGCAGCACCGAACTCGCGGCCGGGGGCCCGGCCACGAACGCCGCGGTGACGGCCGCCCGGCTCCTCGGCCGCGCGACGCTGGTGACCGCTTTGGGCGCCGCCCCGGCCGCGGAGATGGTCCGTGCCGACCTGGCGCGGCACGGTGTCGACGTGGTCGATCTCGCCGACCAGGACTGGGAGTTGCCCGTGTCCACGTGTCTGGTCGGCGACGACGGAGAACGTACCGTCGTGTGTGTCGGGGCCACGGGGACGAGCTTCCCGCTGACCCGGTGCGCTCGAGACCGCCTCGCCGGCGAGGGCCCGCGTCCCGAGGACGCGGAGCGCCCGCGCGCTGGGGACGCCCCCTCGGGCCGGCGGGTGCTACTGCTCGACGGCCATCACCCGGTCGCCGCCGAGCAGGCTCTGTCCGCCCGCCCCGAAGGCTGCACCGCCGTCCTCGACGCGGGAAGCGTCAAGCCGTACGCAGAGAGCTGGCTCGCGCGGCTCGACGTCGTCGCCGGGTCCGCTGACTACGCGGCTGGACTGGGGTTCAATCTGCCGGCGGCCGTGCGGCACGTGCTCGAGGCGGGCGCCGGGGCCGCCGTCATGACGGATGGCCCGGATGACGTCCATTGGGCGGAGCAGGGCGCCGTCATATCCCGGACCGCTCCTCCCCGCGCGCGAGCGGTAGACACTCTGGGGGCGGGTGACGCTTTCCACGGGGCGCTTGCCGCGGGCGTGGCGCTCGGCTTCGACCTGGGCGCGGCGGTCGAGCTGGGCTGCCGGGTGGCCTCGACGCGCGTCGCCCACCAGGGCGCGCGCGGCTGGCTCGCGCACGTCGCGCCTCTGCGGGTCGCCCGATAGGTGAGGCGCGGCGGCATCGCTCTGACCTGAGCGCGCTATGAACGGTCCGTCCCAGCCACCCTTCAGGGCGTCGATCTAAATCAGCTGCCTCGTCCCGATCTCAACGCCGACCGGACCGCATGGCCGCCGTCTTGACCGTGGCGTCATCGGCCACGAACGCGGCGTACCGCTCCGATTCCATCCCCACCAGCGCGACGCGTCCGGCGGCGTCCGAGTGGATCCCCCAGCCATAGGTCTTGGCCAGCGGTGAGGTCCGCAGGCAGGGCTGCCCCCGAGCGAAGAAAGCGGCCCACGCCTCGCCGCGGGCCTCGATCTGAATGCCCGAGCGATCGCAATGCACGGTAAAAAGCACGTCGTCGCTGGTCAGCTCATAGTCGTGCGTCGCTAGCAGCGCGTATTGCCGCTGCGCCACCGTCCCCTTTCCCGAGGGGGGCGCGATCCCGCGAGTGGCGCTGGTGTCGGGGGCGGTCGTGATGAGCGTGTTCGCGTAGTTGGTGGTGCGCATGCCGCCAGTCTCGCGCGTGGCGACGATTGCTCACGGCGGACCTGGCGTGGAAGGGTGGCGCTAGCCGCGAGAACGAGGAGAGCAGATGGTCGATCTCAAGGACGTGCTGCATGAGCAACTCCAACGTCAACGGGCGGCGTTGCTGGCCAAGCTCGACGGCCTGAGCGAACGCGACGCCCGGACGCCACGCACGCCGACCGGCACCAACCTGCTCGGGCTGATCAAGCATTGCGCCGTGGTGGAACTGGGCTACTTCGGGCCGGTCTTCGGCCGCCTGTCGACGTTGGCCTTCCCGTGGGACGCACCCGGCGCGAGCCCGCAAGACAACCTCGACATGTTCGCGCCGCGAGACGAGTCGATGACGGACGTCCTGCGCTACGCCCGGGACTGCTTCGAGCACGCCGACGCGACCATCCGGGCTCTGCCGCTCGACGCGCCGGGCGCGGTGCCCTGGTGGCCGGAAGACCGCCGAGCCGCGACGCTCGGCCAGATCCTCGTACACGTGGCGCTCGACGAGGCCCGGCACGCCGGACACGCGGACATCCTGCGTGAACAGCTCGACGGGACCACCGGCCTGCACGGCCGGGGCAACAACTTGCCCGAGTGGGACGCGGCCCACTGGCAGGCGTACGTCGCGCGTCTCCAGCGGATCGCTGACGCCTGTCCCGACGCGCCGCACGTCGTCCAGGGCGTTGTCACTCCCTGACGGGCGACCCACGATGAGGGGCGTCATCTCGCGGCCCTGCACGGAAGGGTGACGTGCATGTCGACGTTGGCGACGACCACGCCGCGGACGATGTTGGCCAGGTTCTCGCGATCGACGACGAAACCGAATCGCTCGAAGGCGGGCTGGGCGGCACGGCTTGCTCGAGTGTCGACCCGCGACATTCCTCGGGTGAGCGCCTCCTGGAGCACGCGCGTGACCAGAGCTCGGGCGACGCCCCGCCTCCCGGCGTCTGGGTGAACGAAGAGCATGTCCAGCTCGCCGCGGTCCGTCAGGTCGCTGAAGCCGACCACCTGATCATCGACCGTGGCGACGATGGTCCAGGCCGCCTGGCGTCTGGCGTCCCACTGATCGAGCGGCATGCTGCCGGGGCACCACGCCGCGATCTGTCCGG
>CAJDVG010000006.1_pt1 | contig 63505 bp, 52 predicted proteins | sample 7391321 | NCBI WGS metagenome assembly CAJDVG01 (sample SAMEA7055706, study PRJEB34461) | soil metagenome | biome: terrestrial ecosystem; feature: Peninsula; material: soil | place: Antarctica | collected 2016
GACGGTCACGTGGTCACTGACCGGATGGGCTTGGCAGGTCAGCACGAAGCCGGCCGCCATCTCATAGGGTTCCAGCGCGAAGTTGCTGTCCATCGAGACGTCGCCGGACATGACTTTGGCCCGGCAGGTGCCGCAGACGCCGTTTTTGCAGGCGTACGGGGCGTCGGGGCGGAACTCCATGAGGGCGTCGAGGATCGCGGGCCCGTTCGGCGCGAGGACGAAGCTTTGCGAACGACCGTCGAGCATGACGGTCACCGACGAGCCGCTCTTGACGACTGCCTCGTCCGGGGGCGGCGCGGTGGATGTGGCGGCAGGACCTCCGACGTGGAACAGCTCACGGTGGATGTGCTCGGGGTCGGCGCCGGCGTCCATCAGCACCTGGCGCGCGGAATCCGTCATCGGCAGCGGGCCGCATAGGAACCAATCGTCGATCTCATCAGCCTGGATGAGGTGGTGCAGGATGCGGTTGAGCCGCTCAGCGTCCAGCCGTCCCGACAGGATGTCGACGTCGACGGATTCGTAGTCAAGAACATGGATGAGCTGGAACCTCGACGGGTATGCGTTTTTCAGGTCTTCGAGCTCCTCCAGGAACATGATGTTCAAGGTGGTGCGATTCACGTAGATCAGCGTCGCCCTGCTGTCCGGCTCTTGCTCCAGGGCCGTGGACAGGATCGACAGGACGGGCGTGATCCCAGAGCCCGCCGCGATCGCGCCGTAGTGATGCGCGCGCGCGGCCTCAGGGTCGATGGTGAAGCTGCCTGTGGGGGTCAGCACGTCCAGGACGTCGCCGGCGCGGAGCTTCTCGGTGGCGAATCCGGAGAACACGCCGTTCGGGATCTTCTTCACGCCGATCCGAAGCCTGCCCGACCCCGCGGGCGCGCAGATCGAGTAGTTGCGTCGGACACGGTCGCCGAGGACCTTGGAACGCACAGACACGTGCTGGCCCGGCTTGAACTGGAAGTGTTCGCGCAGCTCCGCCGGCACGTCGAAGGTGACCGCGACGGCGTCCTCGGTGAGCCGGTCAACTGCCGCCACGCGCAACGTGTGGAAGGTCAGCTGGCGGCGTCCGCCAGGAGCGGTGGTGGGCCGGGCGGCCTGCCCGGGAATCGCCGTGTCAACCATTAGATCGCCTTGAAGAAATCGAAGGGCTCGCTACAGGATCGGCATGTCCACAAGGACTTGCATGGGGTGGAGCCGAAGCGGCTCACCTCCGTGGTGTCGCTCGAGTCGCAGCGAGGGCATCGGACCGTCATGGCGAGGGGCAGCGTCGCTCGGCCCGGAGGGGCGATGCCGTAACCGCGCAGCTTCTCCCGCCCGTCCTCGCTGATCCAGTCGGTCGTCCACGCGGGGGAGAGCACCGTGTGCACTCGCACCGCTGGCGCGCCGCAGGCCCGGAGGGCCGTCGTGACGTCCTGCGCCATCACCGCCGTGGCTGGGCACCCGGAATAGGTCGGCGTCATGTCGACTCAGCGATGCGCACATCGCGAATCACCCCCAGGTCGCCCAGTGACAGCACGGGGATCTCTGGGTCGGGGACAGCTTTGGCCGCGACGATCAACGCGTCGAGGTGGGGCGAGGTCAGCGACGAGTTGCTCACCACGTGGCTCCCGGGTGTGAGCGATGCAGATGCTGCATCTCGGCGAGCAGGTGTCCCAGATGCTCGGAGTGGTATCCGTCGCGACCTCCGCGGGAACGCCACGTGAACTCGGGCACGACGAGGCCAGCCTCCGCGAGGACCGGTTCGACGAACGCCCGCCACGGCGCACGCAGGCTCGCAGGGTCCACCGCCACCGAGGGCAACTGCGTCACGACGTCGCTGGCATCGAAAAGCTCGTCGACATAGGGCCAGACATCGTCCAGCCCGTCCTGCATCCGCTGGTGGGACAGCTCCGTGCCGTCGCCGAGCCGCAACACCCACAACGTGGCGTGCTCCCGGTGGTAGCTGACCTCCTTGACCGCCTTGCCGGCCACGCCGGCCAACAGCTGGTCACCGGACCCGAGCAGCGCGGCATAGAGCTCGTATTGGTACGCGGAGAACACGAGCTGGCGCGCCATCGAGAAGGCGAAGTCGCCGTTTGGAGTCTCCACCAGGTGGACGTTGAGGAAGTCGGCGTCGTTGCGCAGGAACGCAAGATCGTCCTCGTCGCGCCCGGCGCCTTCGACCTCACCCGCGTACGTGAGCAAGGACCGCGCCTGACCGAGCAGATCCAGTGCGATGTTGCCCATCGCCAGATCTTCTTCGATCTGGGGCGCGTCGGTGACCCAATCGCCGAGTCGCTGGGCGAGAACGAGCGCGTCGTCGCCGAGTCCCAACGCGTACCGGGACAGCGGTGAGAGCTTCGTGGAGGTGCTGATGACGGTCACAGGTGCTCCGCTCCTTCCGGGACGTCATAGAACGTCGGGTGCCGGTACGGCTTGTCCATGGACGGATCGAAGAAGGAGTCTTTCTCGTCGGGGCTGTTCGCAACGATCGCGCTCGACGGCACGACCCACAAGGACACGCCCTCGGACCGGCGGGTGTAGGCGTCGCGCGCGTTATGCAGGGCCATCTGGGCGTCCGGAGCGTGCAGGCTGCCCACGTGATGATGGGACAAGCCGCGCTTGGCGCGGACGAAGACCTCCCAGAGCGGCCAAGAGCCCCGGTTGGTCGACCCCGCCGGCGAGTTCGTCTGTCCTTCGGTCATGATGCTGCCGCCTCCAAGAGTTCGCGACCGGCCCGCTTCGCCGCGTAGGCCTGGGCGGCCTCCCGGACCCAGGCGCCCTCCTCATGGGCCTTCACGCGTTTGCGCATGCGCTGCACGTTGCACGGTCCGTCACCGGACACGACCCGCTTGAACTCGGCCCAGTCGATCTCGCCGAAGTCGTAGTGGCCACGCTCCTCGTTCCAGCGCAGGTGCTCGTCCGGCAGGCTCAGACCGAGGACTTCGGCCTGCGGGACGGACATGTCCACGAAGCGCTGCCGCAGTTCGTCGTTGCTGAAGCGCTTGATGCCCCACGCCATGGACTGCGCCGAGTGCGGCGAGTCGGTGTCGGAGGGCCCGAACATCATCAGGGCCGGCCACCAGAAGCGGTTGATCGCGTCCTGCGCCATCTCCTTCTGCTCCGGGGACCCCTTGGCCAGGGTGTAGAGGAGCTCGAAGCCCTGTCGCTGGTGGAACGACTCTTCCTTGCAGACGCGCACCATCGCTCGTGCGTACGGCCCGTACGAACACCGGCACAACGGCACCTGATTCATGATCGCGGCCCCGTCGACCAGCCATCCGACCGCGCCCACGTCAGCCCACGTGAGGGTCGGGTAGTTGAAGATGGTCGAGTACTTCTGACGGCCGGTGTGGAGCATGTCGAGCAGGTCGTCGCGGTCTACCCCGAGCGTCTCGGCCGCAGAGTAGAGGTACAGCCCGTGGCCGCCCTCGTCCTGGACCTTCGCGATGAGGATGGCCTTGCGGCGCAGGTTCGGCGCCCGGCTGATCCAGTTGCCCTCCGGCTGCATGCCGATGATCTCGGAGTGCGCGTGCTGGGCGATCTGTCGGACCAGGGTCTTGCGGTAGGCCTCGGGCATCCAATCCCGGGGTTCGATCCGCTGATCGTCTGCGATCAGCTGGTTGAAGTAGACCTCCTGCTCCGCCGAGTCGTTCGCGGCATGAGCAGGGGTTTCGGTGTCGTGATCTCCGTACACTGGAACTCCTTGGGTACCGAACGTTCAGTCAGTTTTTCATTGGCTCCGCGAGTCTGTCAACTGGCGGGTGTGACCTGTGTCTCTCAGGGTCGCTCAAGCAGGAGGGCCACGCCCTGCCCCACGCCGACGCACATGGTCGCGATCGCGCGGCGGGCGTCGTGAAGCCCCAGCTCGATGGCGGCGGTCAGCACCAACCGGGCACCACTCATGCCGAGCGGGTGACCCAAAGCTATCGCCCCCCCGTTGGGGTTGACGTGGTCCGCGTCGTCGGGCAGACCGAGCCCGCGAAGCACCGCGAGCGACTGTGACGCGAACGCCTCGTTCAGTTCGATCACGTCGACGTCGCCGATGGCCAGCCCGTTGCGCGCGAGGAGCTTCTTGGTCGCTGGGTCCGGCCCGATGCCCATGACCCGCGGCGCAACACCGACGGTCGCCATGGACGAGATCCGCGCCAGGGGTGTGAGTCCGTACTTCTGCACCGCCCGGTCGGAGGCGATCAGCAACGCCGCCGCTCCGTCGTTCACGCCCGACGCGTTGCCGGCCGTGACCGTGCCATCTTTGAAGAGCGGGCGCAGGCGGGCGAGCGACTCCAGGGTGGTGGCGCGGGGATGCTCGTCCGTGTCGACGATCACCGGGTCGCCCTTGCGCTGAGGCACGGGAACCGGCGTGATCTCCTGCGAGAGACGGCCTGACGCGATCGCGGCCGCAGTCCGGGTCTGGCTACGAAGCGCAAACGCGTCCTGGTCCTCTCGGCTGACCCCGAAGTCTCGCGCGACGTTTTCCGCGGTTTCCGGCATGGTGTCGACGCCGAACCACTCCTTGAGGACCGGGTTCACAAAGCGCCAACCGATCGTCGTGTCGTACACGGCATTGCTGCGGCTGTACGCGGATGCTGCCTTCGGCATCACGAACGGCGCCCGGCTCATCGACTCGACGCCGCCGGCGATGATGAGGTCCGCGTCGCCGGCCCGGATCGTCCGGGCGGCCAGACCGACGGCGTCGGCACCCGAACCGCACAAGCGGTTGACGGTCGTGCCCGAAACCCCGACGGGCAGCCCGGCGAGTAGCACGGCCATGCGCGCGACGTCGCGGTTGTCCTCTCCGGCCTGGTTGGCGCAGCCGAGGAGCACATCGTCGACAGCCTCCCAGTCGACACCCGGAAGGCTTTCGGCGAGCGCGCGCATCGCGTGCGCTGCGAGATCGTCGGGGCGGACGGACGCGAGGGCCCCGCCGTATCGGCCGATGGGGGAGCGGGTACCGGCTACCAGGAAGGCGTCCAAGGCGAGTCTCCGTTCATGGCGGGTGACGCGGGCGTAGGGGGGGCTGCGGATGCGAGGTGAGGAATGGGCTGTCCCAGGCTGGCCGCTCGGTCGGGGTCAGCCGCTCAGCATCCCGCCGGTCAGGGCAACGCGACGCAGGAAGGGGCACGGGCGATAGCGACCGTCCCCGTAGTGAGTTCCGAGGCTTGTCAGCAGGTGACGAACCCACCGCGGCCCCACGGCATCGCCCCACTCCAGTGGCCCCTTGGGGTAGTTCGCCCCGAGTCGCATCGCGGCGTCGATGTCCGCCGGGCTCGCCACCCCGCGACCGGCGACGTCCGCGGCCTCGTTGACGAGCATGGACACGGTGCGGGCCACGAGCATTCCGGGCAGATCGTCGATCACGCTGACCGTCGCCCCGCTCGACTGGAGGACGCCGACGACCTCGGCGAGGGTCTCGGTCGGGCAGCCGTCAGAGGGGGCCAGCGCCAGACGCGTGGCGGTGGTGACGTCAAGGGCGAGGTCCAGCACGACGGTGGGTCGGCCGCTGGCGGCAGCGATCTCGGTGGCGGTCGGTCCGCTGACCGGTACAAGGTCGGCGCCGGTCGTCCGAGCCGCGGCGGGGCCACCGGGCTCGCCGCGCCGCACGTCGACCCCACCGTCGGCGATCCGAGTCCACAGCGGTTCCCAGGGACCCCACTCGCCGCACACGTCGATGTGCGACGGGGCAGGAGTTGCGCCCGCCGAGGTCGGTTCGGGCTGGTCCGACCCGTCGTAGGCGTAGAACCCTCGGCCGGTCTTGCGCCCGAGCAGTCCAGCGGCGACGAGCTCCCCCTGAGTCAGCGAGGGGGCGTACCGGGGGTCGAACCCGAAGCCCTCCCACACACTGCGGGACGACGCGTAGTTGATGTCTTGGCCGATCAGATCCGTGAGCTCGAGCGGGCCCATCCGAAACCCTCCGGACTCGCGCATGACCGCGTCGATCGTGGCGGGAGACGCCGCCTGCTCCTCGTACGCACGCAGCGCCTCACCGTAGAACGGGCGTGCCACCCGATTGACCACGAACCCCGGGGTCGAGGCGACCTTGATGGCGGTCTTGCCCCACGACGTCGCGGTGAGCGCCACCCTCTCCATCGCGTCCGGGTCGGTCCGCAGACCGTTGATCACCTCGACGAGGCGCATCACCGGGGCGGGGTTGAAGAAGTGCATGCCGACAACGCGGCCGCCGTGCTGCAGCGGGGCCGCGATCGCGGAGATGGAGATCGTGGAGGTGTTCGTCGCGAGGACGCAGTCCGGCGACACGATCTGCTCCAGCTCCGCGAACAGCCGGGTCTTGACGTCGAGTCGTTCCAGGGCCGCCTCGATGATGAGGGACGCGCCCGCCAGCGAGGAGAGGCCGTCGCCGACGCTCAACCGCGCCGCCGACTCTCCAGCGGCCTCCGGGGTCATGCGGCCCTTGGCGGCCAGCTTCTCGAACGTGACGTGGAGCTGTGCGACGGCTTGCGCGGCGCGGCCCGGCGCGACGTCCGTCAAGACGACCGGGTGCCCGGCCGAGGCCGCCACCTGAGCAATCCCCGCGCCCATGGTCCCGACGCCGATGACCCCGACGACCTCAGCGGGTTGCAGGGCGTTGACCATAGCGGGTTCCTCACAGGTGGCGATGGGGAAGGGGGCGGCCCGGCACCGAACGTTCGGTCGCCGGCGACGGATCTCATCGTCGGGTCGCCCTCCTGCCCTTGTCAACCGAAACGATGGCGGGGTGTGTTCCCGGCGCCGAGTGATCCCGCCATCCCAAGGGCACGGCCTGCGGGGACACCGGTCGGCGATTCGGCCAGACGCGCGAAGGAAAACCGAATGAATAGTCAGTAAAGGGGCCCAGGACTCGCTACTCTGGTAGGGACGGCGCCGAACGCGCCGATCCGACCGCGCGCCACCCCGGCGCCGAACCGCTCAGACGCGTCCGCGCGGCGCGCACGGTGACCAGGAGATGCTCTGTGAGCGAACGCCACCAGAAGATCGCCCACTTGCAGGACTTCCCGCCGGAGGTCCCGCAGCCCAATATCTACCCGTTGAGCTGGCACGAGGGCCCGCCCAACATGGAGGAGATCTGGCAGTCCTCGCTGCGCGAATTGTGGGAACCCGCCAAGTTGCCCTGGGCCGGGTTCGACGTGCACCGGTATACATGGGAACAACGCGAGGCGATCGCGTATTGGTGGACGCTGTGCGCCACGTTCGACGCGTCGGCACCCCCCGTGATGGCCACCGCGTTCGTGAAAACGTACGAGGACCACGAGGACGACGTGGTGCGGCGGTGCTTCTTCAGCATCACCCGGGACGAGGGCGTCCACGAGCAGATGTGCAAGCTCGCCATCACGTCCTTGCTGGAGCACGACGACCCGTCCACTTATGTTCCTAAGACCGAGCTGGGGCACCGGCTGCAGAAGAACGTCCGCTGGCTGTTTCACAACGGCGGTCGCTACTGGGTGGGGTACAAGGAGGCCGTCCCGAAGTACAGCCTGGCTGTGCTGTTCTCCTCGTTCCTCATGGGCGAGATCGCCGCAGCGACGATCTTCCATCAGATGGCCGCTGGGTGCACCGAGCCGGTCTTCCAGGAGGCGTTCCGGCGGATCGGCCGCGACGAGGGACGTCACATGGGCATCTGCCTGGCGCTCATGGAGCGGGACTACCCCAAGATCGACGTGGCGGACCACGCCCTGATCACGAAGCAGATCCGCGCAGGGTACCTGTTCTTGTCGGCCATCCTGTTTGAGCCGCCGACGGACTTCTGGGACTTACCGGACGATTTCATCACCAACCAGCGCCTCGGCGAGTCGGTGGCGCGGGAGGCCGGCTTCGCGATCCCCGAGTACGAGGAGAAGAAGGCGAACTGGCGTCGGGCGATGCTCAACCTCAAGGGCGTCCTCGACCGCTACGGCATCCCGTTCCCGGCGATCCCCGAGGTCGAGATCACCGGTGTCGAGGTCACCGATGTCGACATGGAAGACATCATCCCGGTCTTCTGAGCGGCGCCGATCCAGGTCACCCGCCGACCGGCGGGTGACCTGGAAGGTACGGCCGGGAGTGCGGCGGGAGAGCGCGGCGGGAGGGTGATGTGCCATGGGGCGGATTCGCCTGTATCCGTCATCCCACGTGGTGCCCTGTGAGTCCGGGGACACAGCGCTGGAGGCTCTGGAGCGGGCCGGGTACGCCCTGCCCAACAACTGCCGCGCGGGCGCGTGCGGGGAGTGCAAGGTCAAGGTGCGCTCCGGTGCTTTCGATCAGGGGTTCGTCCTGGACATGGCCCTGTCGCCGGAGGAGCGCGCCGAGGGCTACGGGCTCATGTGCATGGCGAAGTTGACGTCTCCGGAGTTGGAGATCGAGTGGGGGACCGTCGACGCGCGGCCCGCCATGTTCCCGGTGCGTGAGGGGCAGCGGTTCGCGGTGGTCGACAGTGTTCTGCGGACGCCACGGATCGCGGAACTCGTGCTGCGTCCCTTGGCGGAGCCGATGCGCTACTGGGCGGGTCAGTACGTGCGCGTCGGAGACCCTGCGCGGGGCATGCCACCGCGCTCCTATTCGCTCGCGAGCGCGCCGCACCCCGACGGGGAGCTGCGTTTGCAGGTGACCAAGGTGAGCGGTGGCCGGACGAGCGCCTGGCTGCACGCCCTGGCGCCGGGGGAGTCCGTGGAGCTGTCGGGTCCGCACGGCACGTTCGTGGGGGATCCGTCCGAGGAGACGCCCGTCTTGTGTTTGGCGGCGGGGTCGGGGTTGGCACCGATCCTGTCGCTAGCGGAGGCGGCCCTCCGGCGCGGTTTCCGCGAGTTGGTGACGCTTGTCTTCTCGGCGAGGCAGCGGGGCGACCTCTACGACCTGGGGTTGCTGCACTACTGGGAGGCTAAGCACCCGAACTTCCGCATCGTGCCCACGCTGACCCGCGAGAAGGTCCCAGGGGTGCGTCACGGGCGGATCCCGGACATCCTGCCAGTCCTGATGCCGACGCTGCGTCAACATAGCGTCTTCATCGCCGGTGTGCCAGAGTTCGTAGAGGCGTGCGCCGACGCCGTCCACGTGTTGGGCGCGGAAGAGCGGCGCACCCACACGGAGGGCTTCTACGAGCAGCTGGATGGGTAGGCCCGACGCACCGATGGGGGCGCCGATGGGGGCGCCGATGGAGGCGTCGATCGAGAGGTGAGATGGTCGTGCGCCAGCTCAGCGGGATGGACGCGGAGTTCCTGGCGATGGAGTCGGGCGCTGTCCACGGCCACTTCGGGACCGTCACCGTCGTGCGGACCGTCACGACCGGGCCTTTTGACCTGGGTGTGGTGCGGGAGCGCGTGGCCTCTCGCTTGCATGCTGTGCCCGTGCTTCGTCAGCGTCTGATGATGGTGGCCCTGGGGATCGACCAGCCGTACTGGGTCGATGACACGGGTTTCGACCTCGACTTCCACGTGCGCGAGGTGGCGCTCCCGCTGGGCTCGGACCTGTGGCAGCTCGCGAACGCGGTCGCGGGGTTGCACGCCCGGCGCCTCGACCGGAGCCGTCCCCTGTGGGAGCTGTACCTGATCAGCGGACTGTCCGAGGGAAGGTCCGCGATCTATCTCAAGATCCACCACGCCGTCATGGACGGCGCCGGGTGGGCGGCGTTGATGGACACGCTGTTGGACGACGGCCCCGTGATCCCCGCGGTCCCGGCCGCCGCGTGGGAGGCGCGCTCCGGTCCCACCCCGTGGGACCTGGTGAGCCGCGGCGGGTGGTCGATGACCCGCGCGTCCGTGCGCAGCATCAAACTGGGATTGGACGTCATGTTCCGCGCGCCGCTGGTCGCGGCCAATCGCCTCGCCCCGGAGCAGTGGCCGCTGCCGCTGACTGCTCCTCCGGCGCCCTTCAACCGCGAGATCACCGGGGCGCGCAGTTGCGTCCTGCTCGATTTGCCTATGGCGGACGTCCTGGAGCTTCGTCGCCGCGCGGACGCGACGGTGAACGACGTCGTGATGGCGATCGCCGCCGGCGCCCTACGACGCTGGCTGATCGACGCGGAGGCGCTGCCGAGCGCGCCGCTCATGGCCGTCGTCCCGGTATCTGTGCGCGACCGGCGAGATGACCAGGCGTTCGGCAACCGGCTGTCGCTCATCCGAGCGCTGCTGCCGACTCACCTCGCGGACCCGCTCGAGCGCCTCGCTGCGACACGGGAGGAGATGAGGGCGTCGCGGCGGCGGCATGGCGCCCGCCCGCCGCAGCTGCTGATCGATGCCGCGCAGTACGCTCCACCAATCGTCGCCGACGCCGCATGGCGACTGTCGGCGAGCGTGATGAAGCACGTCAACGCGTGGAACGTGATGATCTCGAATGTGCGCGGGCCCGACAGGACGAGGTACTTCGCGGGTGCCGAGGTGATCGGGAACTACCCGGTGTCGGTGTTGGTTCACGGCCAGGGGCTCAACATCTCTGTCTTCAGTATCGCGGGACGGCTGTGCTGGGGTTTGATCGCGGATCCGTCGCTCGTCCCCGACCTTCCGCGCTTGGGCGGCTACCTGAAGGACGAACTCGAGTTGCTTTGCGAGGCAATGGCCTCGACAGGCTGAACGGGACGTGCGTCGAGACCTTCGTGAGGGGGCGGCCGCGCGCCCGACGGAACGTGATCGGCCGGTGTCTAGACATCAGAACGTTCGGTCGATAATACTGAGCCTCGTCCTTCCGGGCGTGACCTAAGCCACATGGCATCATGCGAGGTGGCAAGGAGAATCCTCCACGGTCGGCGGGAAGGTGAGGCGCGAACAGCCCCGTCGTCGCAAACGGCGCAGGGATGCTCGCGTCTCACTGACGATAGGCACTGAGGCGTTGCTTGTGGCGGCCGTACACGGGCCGGACTGGGTTCCGCCGGACGTGGCTTCGCTGTTCCTTGACGTCGTCGGACGTCGTGTTCGTCTCACCCCGTCACCGACGCCAGGGCCCCACCAGAACGCGGAGGGTCGCCCGGCGGGAAGGATCCAACTGCATGCCTCCGAACCTTGAACACACCAGAACGGCGAACGACCGCTATTACGCGGAGATGGTCGCCGCGCGGCGCAAGATCGTCGTCCCGCTGGTGGTGCTCACCCTGGTTTTCTTCTTCCTCCAGCAGGTGCTCACGAACTTCACCCCCGTTCTTGACGGTATGGCTTTCGACGGCATGAGCTGGGCCTATGTATATTCTTTCGCGCAGTTCTTCTTCGTCGTCATCCTGACGACCATTTATCGAAGCCGGATGCAAAAGGTCGAGGATGAACTGCGTCCGCTACGCGACACGGTGATAGGGGGGAACGACCGATGAGCGTTCAGTCTGCGGTTCTTTTCCTCATGCTGGTCGCGGTCACGCTGGGTATTACCTACTGGGCGGGCAAGCGCAACACGAGCGTTGAATCCCATCTCGTCGCCAGAGGGTCGATCTCGGGTCGCGCCAACGGCGTGGCCATCGCGGGCGACTTCATCTCGGCCGCGACATTTCTCGGCACCACCGGCGCGATCGCGCTCGGCGGGTTCAACGGTTTCTACCTGGCAGTCTATATCCCGATCGCGTACTTGCTGTGCATGCTCCTCGTGGCCGAGCCGCTACGGAACCTGGGCCATTTCACCCTGGGTGACGTGCTGGCCACGCGGTTCCCCGGGAGCGGGGTCCGAGCCGTCATCGCGACCGCATCTATTATCGTCTCGCTGCTCTACATCGTCGCTCAATTCGTGGGTGCGGCGTTGCTCGTGAAGTTGCTCTTCGGCATCCCGTACTTCGTGGCCGCTCTGGCCATCGGCGTGTTGACCATGATTTACACGCTTTTCGGCGGGATGATCGCGACGACGTACATTCAGATCGTCAAGACGGCGATGCTGTTGTTCTGCGGCGCGCTGCTCCTGGCTCTCGTGCTCGCGAAATTCGGCTGGAACCCGCTCGAGGTGTTCCGGGCAGCCGGCGCAGAGAACGGGAACAAGGCGCTCATCCCGACCCGAGCGGGCGCCGGGATGCAGATCGAGCAGTTCTCGCTGATCTTCGGTGTCACGCTCGGCGTGCTCGGCCTGCCCCACGTCATGATCCGCTTCCTGACCGTGAAGGACGGCGCCGCGGCGCGCACCTCCGCCGTGACCGCGATCTGGATCTTTGCGTGCTTCTTGATCACGCTCCCCGTGGTGAGCTACGGCGCGATGCTGCTCGTGACCCAGGCGGAGATCAAAAAGGCAAGTCCCGGCGGCAACCTCGCGATGCCGCAGCTGGCGAACGTGCTCGGCGGAGACCTCCTCCTCGCGTTCGTGTCTGCGGTGGCGTTCGCGACGATCCTTGCGGCGCTGTCCGGTCTGGTGATCGCTACCACCGGCTGCGTGGCTCACGACATCTACGCCAAGCTCATCAAGCGCGACCACTTCAACCACCGCGCGCAGCTTCGGGTGACGCGGTTCGCGACATTCGCGAGCGTCCTCATCTCGATGCTGATCGCGCTAGCCGCTCAGAAGCAGAACGTGGCGTTCCTGGCGACGCTCGCCATCGCGGTGGCAGCGAGCGCTAACCTGCCCGCGCTGCTGTTCACGATCTACTGGCGCAGGGCGACAGCTCAGGGCATCGCGGTCGGCATGGTGGCGGGCTTGGTCACCGCTGTCACGATCATCTTGTTGAGCCCGACGTTCCACGGCTCGGCCGAAAGCGCCCTCTTGCCGTTCAGCAGCCCCGGCATCGTCTCGGTGCCGCAGCCGCGCGGGGAGGATCTCACCGCGGCGAACCGCACCTTCGATCGGATCCGTATTCAGGCGGTCACGGGTGTCGACCCCGACTCTCTGCTGACCCCCGACAGCGTGCGGACATCGTCGGCGTAGCCGGACGTCCGACGACGTAGGCCGGGCCGCTCGACGCACGCCGTCGAGCGGCCCGTCACGTGTGAGGAGGATCCATGAAGGACACCCGTACAGCCCGGCAGTCGGGCCGCGGCGACGGCTCGTGGGCGGCGCGTCTTGCGGGGAGCCGCGTGCACTACGGCTGGATGATCGCTGCTCTGGGGATGGCGACGGTCTTCGCCTGCCTCCTCGGGGTCGCGCGGTTCTCGCTGGGCATGCTGCTGCCGTCCATGCGGGCCGACATGAACCTGTCGTACACCGACATGGGCTTCATCAGCACCGGGAACTTCGTCGGGTACTTGGTGGCGGCCCTGGTCTGCGGAAGGCTGGTGCGGCGCTTCGGAGCCCGCGCGGTGGTCTTCTTCTCACTCGTCATCATCGCGGCGAGCCTCTTCGTCGTCGCGTCGGCGAGCGCGGTGACGGTCATCTGGCCGGCCTATCTCGTCACCGGCCTCGGCAGCGGGGCTGCCAACGTGGGGGTGATGAGCCTCGTGCCGCATTGGTTCTCACGGCGTTGGCGGGGCCGCGCGGCGGGAATCATGGTGATCGGTAGCGGACCGGCCATCATGATGAGCGGGCTGCTCATCCCGGCGATCACCGCCCGCTGGGGGCCGGCGGGCTGGCGGATCGGCTGGGTCTGCTTGGCCGTCGTCGTCCTCGTGGTCGCGCTGGTCGTCGGCGTGCTCATCCGCAACGACCCTGCCGACCTCGGGATACGTGCCCACACACACCGCGCCGATATGGCGACGTACGGACGTCAGAGCGCCGCGTCTGCGCCGGTGGGCAACGCGCGCACCGTGGCACACCTCGGGGCGATCTACTTTCTGTTTGGCTTCACCTACGTGGTGTACATCACGTTCATCGTGACGTTTCTGGTCCAGGAGCGAGGCGTCAGCGAGCGTAACGCGGGCTATTTCTGGTTCGCCGTCGGCGCGCTGAGCATGTTTTCGGGACCTGTCTTCGGGGCCTTGTCAGACCGCGCGGGGCGCGGCGTCGGCATGGCGGCGGTCTTTGCCCTGCACACCGTGTCGTACCTGCTCGTCGGTCTGCACCTGCCTATCGAAGCCGTCTACGTCTCGGTGGCCTTTTTCGGTTTCGCCGCGTGGAGCGTCCCCGGGATCGTCGCGGCGGCGGTCGGCGACTATATGGGTCCTGGCCAGGCGGCGACGACGTTCGGCATGCTCACCGTGATCTTCGGTCTGGGCCAAGCGATCGGCCCTCTCGTGGCGGGGTTGCTTGCGGAACAGTCCGGGGGCTTCTCGACGTCGTTCCTGATGGCGTCGGCTCTCGCGGCCTGCGCCTGCGCCTTGTCGCTGGCCCTGCGACCGCCCGAACCGGCTATCTCCTCCTGAAGGTCACGGCACGGGAGCGGAGAGCAGAGGCCGACCGAGCACTCAACAACGAGCACTCAACAACGAGCACTTAACAACGAGCACTTAACAACGAGCACTTAACAACCGTTCGGGGCCCGGATGAGAGGAAATCTCGACCAGCATCCGTCCCAGGCGCGGCTCGGTGTGTCCCAAAAGTGTCTTGGCACCCCTACTCGCGCAGGAACTTGGAAATGACCGGGCCGACCCGCTCCGGGCTGTCGAGCAGCACCATGTGTCCGCCATCGGGGACGACGTGCAGGCGCGCCTTCGGGATCATCCGAGCCATCACCTTGTGGTTGAACAGGCGGGTCACCGGGTCATCGTTTCCGGCCACGATCAGCGTGGGTTGCCGGATGGCCCACATCCATGGCAACGATGTCCAGCCCATCAGCGCGGACATCCGGAGCATCGCCGCTCGCAGGCTGGGTGCACGGGTCATGTGCAAGGAGTTGATGATCTCCGGTTCCTCGCGCAGGCGTCCGCCGTACAACTCCCCGGCGACCTTTTCCACCTTTCCCGGCTTGTGGCTGGAGGGCTGGCAGAAGTAGTAGAACGACTTCAGCTTGCCGGGCAGGGCGAACCCACCGAAGGACGTGGACACCAAGACGAGCTTGTCCACGCGACGCGGATGCATGAGCGCCATCTGCTGCGCCGTGGCTCCGCCGAACGAGACCCCCAGCACGTGCGCCTTCTCGATCTCGAGGAAGTCCAGGACCAACGTGCCGAGCTCGGCCAGCGCGAACATGTTCATCGGCAGGAGCGGGATCTCGGTCTGTCCGACACCCGGCGGGTCGAACATGATGATCCGGAAGCCCTTCAGGTACGGAAGGAGGGCCTTCCACAGGTCCACTTCGGCGAAGGCTCCGTTGTACATGAGCAAGGCTGGACCCGTTCCCCCACACATCTGCACGTGGATGTTGAGTCCGCGCAGGTGGATCGTCGTGCTGGTGATTTCGGCCTGGGAAATCCCGGCCAGCAGGTCAGAGATCGAGATGTCGGGCATGTCAGCTCCTCGCGGTGTTCGGACCACACCGACTGGCGTAGCGCCGTCGTGCGCCGTGGCGGTGGTCCGCTCGGTCCTGTCGGACTTTTATAACCGAACGTTCGGTTCCATCTTGCGCCGCGAACGAGCCCCACTCCAGAGGGTGATCCTGTTGAATGGGTTACATCTTGCGCCTACACAGCCCAGGTCAGCAAGGGGAGCGCCCTCACCCGGGGCGCCTCGAAGCCTTGACGTCACGAGCGTCGGGGGAGGCCCTCCGTCACGCCCCGGCGACCCGGAGAGGTGGTTGACTCCCACCGGACGGTCGGTTATTTTTGGTGGCCAAACGTGGGTCAGGTCACACGCAAGTCGGCGCTGCTCTGAAGGCCCCGGCATCGGAGCAATGTCGTGTTCCCATCCGGCCGACGATCGGCGGGACACGAAGCCACGTCGAGATACGGACCGCTTCTCGACATAGACCTGCCCCGCGAGTCCAACGGGCCCTTCGCAACACTTTCACTGTCGGACCAGAGCCGTGCCGGTGCACGGGATAGCGAGCCAGCATGTACACGTTTGCCACTCCCCTCGACCGGGCCGTCCGGACCAACCCGAACGCCCGCGCCGTGGTGTGCGAGGGTCGTGAACTCACGTACGCGGAATTGGCCGTCCACTGCCGCAAGCTGGGCGGTGCCCTGCGAGGCCTGGGCTTGAACAAGGGCGACCGCATCGGGGTCGTCGGCCCGAACTCCGAGCGGTACTTCGAGCTCTACTTCACCGTGCCGGCGTGCGGCTACATCCTCGTCCCGGTCAACTCCCGGCTCGCGGGTCCGGAGATTGCGGACGTTCTCGAAGACGCCGGGGCGAGGGTGGTCTTCATGGAAGGCGACTTCCCCGTCCCGGACTGCGTCGAGCGGGTCATTCGCATTCCCGACGAGTACGAGGCCTTGGTGGCGGAAGGCGAGGAGGTCACGCTGGGAGAGGATGTCCATGAAGACGACCTCGCCGTCCTGTTCTACACGTCCGGCACGACGGGGCTCGCCAAGGGGGCCATGCACACCCATCGCGGGCTGCTCTCGAGCGGACTGCACTTCATGGCGGCCTGGCCGTTCAACCCCGACGCGATCTGGCTCGTCGCGTCGCCCATGTTCCATACCGGCGGGATCCTCGCCGTGATGTCCACCGTGTGGGGCGCGGGAACCCACGTCATTTTGCCGAGCTTCGATCCGGAGAAGGCGCTCGACCTGATCGAGAAGGAGAAGGTGACGCACACCCTCCTCGTACCGACGATGCTCGCAGCGGCCGCGCGCGCCCAGGCGGCCAACCCCCGGGACGTCTCATCCATGCGATACCTGAGCCACGGCGCCTCACCCATCTCCGTGGAGACGCTGCGCCTCGCGCATGAGCAGTTCCCTAACGCGGAGCTGGTGCACCTTTACGGCACCACGGAGACCACGCCCATCACCGCGGTCCTCGCCCACGAAGAACAGCTCTTCGACACCGCGCAGATCAAGTCGTGTGGGCAGCCGGCGATCGGGATGGAACTGCGCATCGTGGATCCGGCGACAGGCGAGGAGCGGGCACCGAATGACATCGGCGAGCTCTACGTCCGGGGCGCGAGCGTGATGCAGGGGTACTGGGGAAAGGCCGACGACTCGTCGAGCGCCATCATCAACGGCTGGTACAAGGGACATGATCGTCACCGGCGGTGAGAACGTGTACTCGGTCGAGGTGGAGAACGCGCTCGCGTCACACCCCGCGGTGCAAGAGGTCGCCGTCTTCGGCATTCCGCACCCGCGCTGGGGCGAGGCGGTGCATGCGGTCGTTGTCACTGGCGCCGACGTGTCGTCGGATGAGCTCATCGAACACTGCCGCTCGCGGATCGCCAGCTTCAAGGTGCCCAAGTCTCTGCAGGTCAGGGGCGAGCAGCTGCCGAAGTCCGCGGCCGGAAAGATCCTCAAGCGCGATCTGCGCGACCCGTTCTGGGCCGACACCGGCTCACACGTCTCAGGGAGTTGACGCACGCCTTGACCATGCTGAGCACCATGCCGGACTTCCCACACGTACCCGGACAGTCAGATCGTCACGTTCACGGCCGACGGGATGCGGCGCATCGACTTCGCCTCTCTGGCGCAGCGGGTGGGACAGCTTGCCAACGCGCTGCAACGCGCGGGGGTGCGACAAGGCGACCGGGTCGGCACGTTCGCGTGGAACACCCAGGAGCACCAAGAGGCCTACATGGCCGTTCCGTGCTCAGGCGCGGTCCTGCACACCATCAACATCCGCCTCGACCCTCAGCAGATCGCCTACATCATCAACCACGCGGAGGACAGGATCCTCCTCCTGGACGCGCACCTGGCGGCGCACATCGCCCCAGCGCTCGAGCAAGCGAAGACCCTGGAGAAGGTCGTCGTCTTCGGCGACGGCGACCGGTCGGTCATCCCCGTTGCGTGGGTCGAGTACGAGGACTTCATCGCCGGGGAGTCCGCCGACTTCGATTGGCCCGACGTCGACGAGAACCAGGCCGCCGCCATGTGTTACACGAGTGGCACCACCGGCCCCCCGAAGGGCGTCGTCTACAGCCAGCGGTCCACGTTCATCTTCTCGCTCGGCATGGCCTCCGGGGAGGCCCTGAAGATGAACTACCAGGACCGGGTGCTACCGATCGTGCCGATGTTCCACGGGAACGCGTGGGGACTTCCGTACGTGTGCTGGATGGTCGGTGCCGATCTGTACCTGCCGTCCTCGTACGCTCAGGCGCCACGCATCGCGCGCACCATCACGGACGAGAAGATCACCGTGGCGGGCGCCGTGCCCACCGTCTGGTGGGACGTGCTCGGCCTGGATGACCCGACCGTCGACTTGAGTGCGCTGCGCATGATCCTGTGCGGGGGGGCGGCGTCGCCACGAAGCCTCATCGAGGCCTACCACAAGCGGTACGGGGCCACCTTCGCCGCCGGCTGGGGGCTCACGGAGACCCACCCGATCGCGTCCCTGGCGTTTCCGCCGCGGGGCTCGTCGTCGGACGAGGCGTTGGACTACCAAGCCACGGCCGGTCAGGTGCTCGCCGGGGTGGAGATCCGCATCGTCGACGGCGCGGACCACGTGTTGCCGCGCGACGGGGAGTCTGTGGGAGAGATCGAGGTCCGGGGCCCGTGGGTCACGACGAGCTATTACAAGGACCCCGCGGAGGAGAAGTTCCACGACGGGTGGCTGCGGACAGGTGACGTCGGCACCATCGACGCGCGCGGATTCATCCGGATCAGCGACCGCGCGAAGGACGTCGTGAAGTCTGGCGGCGAATGGATCTCATCCCTCGACCTGGAGTCGGCGCTGCTGGAGCACCCGGCGGTTCGCGAGGTCGCGATCATCGCGGCTCCCGATCAGCGCTGGGGCGAACGACCCCTCGCATGCGTCGCACTGCAGCCGGGCAGCGAGGTCACTCCGGCGGAACTGCGTGACTTCCTCAAGGGCAAGGTCGCCAAGTGGTGGCTGCCCGAGCTGTGGGCCTACGTCGAGAATACGACAAGAAACTGCTGCGACATCAGCTCGCCGACGGATACCTCGACGTCTCATCAGGAGGCACCGCTGCGGCCTCCTCGGCCACCTGATGAACCGCCTCGCGCCGGCTCGCGCGCCGCAGGGCAGAGTCCTTGCCGGCGCGGCGTCGACCTCACCAGATCCGACGTCGCGAGCAGACGTCACCGCATGACCAGACCAGATCAGACCTAGAGATTCCTCGACAGAGCGGGAGCGCAACCATGCCAGAAGCAGTCATCGTCGCCATCGGCCGGACGCCGATCGGCCGTGCCGTGAAGGGATCGCTCATCCACAAGCGCCCCGACGATCTCGGTGCTCTCGTGGTCGACGAGGTCCTCAAGAAGATCCCTCAGTTCGACCGGTCCGAGGTCGAGGACGTCATCGCAGGCTGTGCCCTCCCTGGTGGCGAGCAGGCCCACAACCTGGGCCGCATCGTCAGCCTGTTAGCTGGGGTCAACGCGCCCGGCGCGACCGTCAACCGCTACTGCTCGTCGTCGCTGTTGGCCGTGCGCATGGCGTTCCATGCCATCAAGGCCGGTGAGGGCGACGCCTTCGTCGCCGTAGGCATCGAATCCAGCACCCACTCGCCGCTCGGCGTATACGCCGACCAGCCGGAGACGGCCAACCCCCGGCTGTTCAGGGGGAACGCCGAGGGCCTGCCGCAGGCGTTCATGCCGATGGGCCTGACCGCGGAGCTGGTCGCCGACGAGTACGGCATCACCCGCGAGGACATGGACCGACTCGCCGTCCAGAGCCACGCGAAGGCGCTGGCGGCCATGGAAGCGGGCTACATCGCCCACGAGATCATCCCGGTGCCCCTCGGCGACGGCACCTTCGCCGCCACGGACGACGGGCCGCGCAAGGGCGTCACGATGGAGTCCCTGGCAGGACTGCGTCCGGTGTTCCGTCGCGGCGGCAAGGTCACCGCGGGCAACGCATGCCCCCTCAACGACGGCGCCGCCGCCACCGTGATCATGTCCGACACCAAGGCCAAGTCCCTCGGTCTGGAACCGATCGCCCGCATCCTGTCGACCGGCGTCAGCGCATGCGCGCCCGAGGCCATGGGCATCGGACCGATCGCGTCGAGCCAGCAGGCGCTCGCGAGGGCCGGCAAGACCATCGACGACATCGACATCGTCGAGATCAACGAGGCGTTTGCCGCCCAGGTCATCCCGTCGGCGCAGGCCATCGGCGTCGACCCCTTCAGCGACAAGCTCAACCCGTTCGGTGGGGCGATCGCGCTCGGTCACCCCTTCGGGATGACCGGCGTGCGCATGCTCTCGACGCTGCTCAACGGCCTCAGGGTCAAGGACAAGACCTTTGGCCTGGAGACCATGTGCGTCGGTGGCGGCCAGGGCATGGCGATCGTCGTGGAGCGGCTGTCCTAATGACGAACACACGTGGGATGGTCTCTCCCCAGGGCGCCGGAGACTCATCTCCCACCACGCGCCGGGGAGGGACCGCTCACGTCCCCGATCCACAGAACACGACGTCCACGGCGTCCGTCGAGTCCACCGTGTCTGCCGTGTCTGCCGCTCCCAGCGTGTCCGGGCCCGCCGGCCCGGCCACCCCGACACCCCGCCGAGCGAGGGTTCCGTGACCGAACCAACACCACCCGCGTCGACCCCTGATCCCTCTCACACGGCGGCCGCCGAGGCGACGCCCAGCTCCGACTGGGACGCCTCGCCCCACCCCCAGATGCAGCCGGTGTGGGACCATGTCGACCACTTGGTGGACCGCCAGGAGGACTTTCCGGACGACCTCCGCATCGCGTTCGACGCCGAAAACCTCGCTGGCGGCGCCGGTGCGGTTGTCGGGCCGAGCCCGTTCGTCGGATTCGGCGTCCAGGACGCGATCGGCGGCCTCGTCACGTTAGGTCGCGAGTCGTTGCGTAATCCGAGAGCGTTGCTGTCGGCCGCTCCTCGGACCGCGGCGGAGTTGGTCAAGATCGTTGCCGGACAGTCGATCGTCTCACCGGATCAGAAGGACAAGCGGTTCCGGGATTCGGCGTGGCAGGACCAGCGACTCCTGCGCCGGATCATGCAGGCATACCTTTTCCTTGGGGCCGAAGTCGAGTTCGTCATCGGTTTGATCCGTGAAGGCCTAGCGCCGACGAACAGCATCCTCACCAACCCGACAGCGATCAAGAAGGCGCAGGAGACCAAGGGCAAGAGCCTCGTCCGCGGTTTCGGTCGCCTGGTGAGGGATGTCCGGCAGAACCACGGCATGCCCGCGCAGGTCAATCGGGAACCGTTCCACGTCGGTATCAATCTCGCCGTGACCCGAGGGCGAGTGATCTATCGTACGGATGCGTTGGAGATCCTTCATTATCAGCCGCAATCCGAGCAGGTGGGGACGCGGCCGATGGTGATTGTCCCGCCGCAGGTCAACAAGTATTACGCTCTCGACCTGGCCCCAGGACGCAGCATGTACGAGTACCTCTTGCAGCACGGCATTCAAGTGTTCGGCATCAGCTGGCGCAACCCCACGGCCAAGGAACGGCACTGGGACTTCAGTACCTATGCGGAGGCCACACTCGACGCGATCGACGTCGTCCGTGAGGTGTCCGGCTCACCAGACGTCAACGTCATGGGCGGCTGCGCAGGCGGCATGATGGTCGCCATCCTCGCGGCCATGGACGCAGCCCGCGATGAGCAGCGAATCCACTCGACAACCATGCTCGTGACGCTCCTGGACAGCCGCACCGACGCCGAGATCCTGCTCTTCGCATCACCCAAGACCGTCAACGCGGCCAAGAAGTTGTCCAGCAAGCGGGGCTATCTCGAGGGGTGGAGGATGGCCCAGGTTTTCGCCTGGTTGCGACCCAACGAACTGGTGTGGAACTACTGGGTCAACAACTACCTGCTCGGCAACGAGCCGCCGACGTTCGACATCCTCGCCTGGAACGCCGACACCACTCGACTCCCCGAGGCGCTGCACCACCAACTCCTGGATATCGTCATCCACAACCAGCTGACGAAACCGGGGAGCCTGAACATCCTGGGTAATCCGATCGATATCAGCGATATCACTCAAGACGTATACGTGGTGGGTGGGCTCACCGACCACATCACGCCGTGGCACGGGTGCTACTCCACGACGCAGATGGTGTCCGGGGATTGCAGGTTCGTGCTGTGTTCCAGCGGGCATGTGCAGAGCCTCGTCGCCGCCCCGAATCATCGTGGCCTCGGCTACTACACCAACTCGACTCTGTCGAAGGATGCCGACGACTGGTTCGCCGGGTCCGAGCGGCACGACGGCAGCTGGTGGGCGGACTGGGTCGAGTGGCTTCAGCCCCGCTCCGGGGAACTCAAGGATCCACCGAAGACGGCCGGCAACGAGAACTTTCCTGCGATGGAAGAGGCACCCGGTACATACATCTTCACCTGACCCTGTTCGTGATGCGCTCGCGGCTACGCAAGGCGCGGCCGATCCAGACACGACTGAATAAGGACAGGCCTGCGCGTCTCGACGCGCGGCAAGAGCACGCTGTGCGGATGCCCTCCGCTACGCCGAAGAAATGGAGAACCGATGAGTGATAACGAAGCCCGTGTGGCTCTAGTGACCGGTGGGACGCGGGGGATCGGCTCGGCCATCTCGCGGTGTCTGGCCAAAGAAGGCGCCAAGGTGGTCGCGGTCTATAACAGCAACACCAAGGCCGCCACCGCGTACTCCGAGGCGGCCAAGAGCGAAGGCTTGGAGATCGACATCCGCCAGGCCAACGTCGCCAACACCTCCGACTGCCAGACCCTGGTGGATTCGATCTTCAGCGACTACGGCCGGATCGACTGGCTTGTCAACAACGCTGGCATCGTGCGCGACCGCACCGCCGTCAAGATGAATCAGCTCGACTGGGATCAGGTCATCAAGACGAACCTTTCGGGCCCGTTCTGGCTGGCTAAGGCGGCCTTGCCGTACATGTACGAGGCAAACTACGGTCGGATTGTGAACATCTCCTCGTTCTCCGGCGCGCTCGGCCGCGTCGGCCAGTCCAACTATGCGGCCGCCAAGTCCGGTCTGTTCGGCCTGACCAAGACGCTGGCGTTGGAATCTGCCCAGAAGGGGGTGACGGTCAACTGCGTCATCCCGGGAGCTGTCACCACGGAGATGACGGCGAAGCTGCCTCAGGAGATTATTGACGCGGTCACCGAGACGATTCCGATGCGCGATTGGGCGAGCGGGGACGACATCGCGGACGCGGTGCGCTACCTGTGCTCGGACGGCGCCCGCTACGTGACCGGCGTATTGCTCCCGGTGACCGGCGGCCTGTTGATGATCTGACGGCGGCACCCCCGCGCCTGCGCTCAGGATGACGCCCCCCGGCCCTTCGCCGGGGGGCTTCGTCATGCTCAGGAACTGGGCGCACGCCTCGGGCCGTTCACGGGTCGTACGGTGGGATTCGTGGGCGGGATTCGTGGGTTGTTCGGGAGGGATGTCGTGTCGGGCGAGGACGGAGGCAGGAGCGGAGGTCAGGTCGACGAACCGCCGCGCGTGGACCTTCCGGGGCCGGACTGGCGGTGGCGGCAGCGGCTCCACGCGTGGCGCGAGCGCCTTCGGGCCAACGCGGCCACGCGGAAGGTTTATCGGTGGGTCGTCGGCGGCGTCGGCCTCGTGGTCGTGATCGTCGGCTTGATCATGGTGCCGTTTCCCGGCCCGGGTTGGTTGATCGTCTTCATCGGCGTCGCGATCTGGGCGTCTGAGTTCCACTGGGCGCGTCGACTGCTCACGGTCGGTCGCCGCCTCCTGTCGCGCTGGACCGACTGGATGCTGCGGCAGGGCTGGGTGGTGCGCGCGCTGGTGACGCTCGCCACCATTGCGGTGGTCGTCGCGATGTTCTGGGTGCTGTTCAAGGTGATGGGCGTCCCTGGTTGGCTGCCGGACATCGCTCAAGGCTCGCTGCGGACCTACGGGAGGTTGTGAGTCGTCTTGGGCGTGGCGTGGCTGTCGAACACACGTGGGATCCGGGTTTTGCCGGGCGAGCCCCGGACGCTAGTCTGGACAGCACGATCGGACGTATAGCTCAGTTGGTTAGAGCGTTCGCTTCACACGCGAAAGGCCAGGGGTTCGAGTCCCTTTACGTCCACGCCACACGCATGCCTCGACCCCAACCAAGAGAGAATCCTTGGTTAGGGCTCGGGGCTTGTCGGCGTTATGGACCCGGGAGCCTTCCACGGATGCGCTGTGACCGCACCTGGAAGACTGGTGTGGTGACGGCCTTCATTCCAGAGCCAACTCGCCCCAACCCACTCGTGCGGCTCGGTGTCGCCGTCGCAGAGCGCATGACGGGCAGAGCGATGCCACCCGCGCGGCTGCTGGCGTGGTCGACCAGGGCGGCGCTCGGGGCGGGGGTCTTGGAGGCCACGGCCGCCGCGCCCGGCAAGGGCATCAGCCCACGGCTCCTCAAACTTGTCCGGTTGACGGTGTCCCTAGAGGTCAACTGCCCCTTCTGCATCGACATGAACGCCTCTGAACACCGTCAGTTCGGCATCACCGACGAGCAGGTCCGCGCGATCAGGGCCGGTGATCACATGATCGAGGGGCTGTCGGAGACGGAAAACCTCGCCGTGGCCTACGCCCGGGGGATGTCCGCGACGCCCGCCAACCTCCACGACGACGTGATCGCGCGGGTGATATCAACGTTCACGCCCCAGCAGGTGGTCATCCTCGCCAGCACCGCGGCGCAGGTGAACTACTGGGCTCGTCTCAACCAGGGCCTGGGGGTGCCATCGGTCGGGTTCGGCGACCATTGCCTCATCCTGGACACCGACCACGCCGACACCGGCAACGGCCACGTCGACACCGACCACGCCGACACCGGCAACGGCGGCTCGACGTTCCGCGTCGATTCCTAGGGAGCCACGGAGGGAGCGGTCGACAGTCCGGAGCATGCGACTGCGGCGTCCCACACTCCCCTCAATCTCTGGGTGGTCGCCTCCTCGGCGGCGGGGCGCGGCACCCCGTCCGCACCGATCAGCATCGGCTGCCATTCCGCACGGGTGATGAGTGATGTGTCCGTGAGGCGTTCGGCGCCCGCAGCCTGGCCGCGCGTCCGAGCCGCCTCCGCGTCTGCTGTGAGCGTCAGGACCCCAGAGCGGGCCTCGGGCTCCGAGGAGCGCCACCAGACAAAGTTCCCCAAGGCGTAGCCGACGTAGCTGCGCCCGGACCAGCCACCGCCCTGCAGGCGATGTGCGTGGCCGCCGACGATGACGTCCGCGCCGTCGGCCTCCAGGGCCCGCGCGGTGGCCGACTGGGCGGCGTCGGCGCAGGTGGCGTACTCGGTGCCCCAGTGCATCATGACCACCACCAGGTCCGCGGTCGCGGCCGCCGCACGGGTCGCCTCACGGAGAAGCGTGAGTGCCGCGGGGTTCTGTGAGGTGGCAACTCCAGCTTGGCCGTCGGCGGCGGAGTGGCGCGTGGCGGTCTCCTCCCACAGTTGGAGCGCGGCGAGGACTGCGACACGCACGCCCTTGACGTCGACGACGTACGGTTGGTACGCCTCACGTGTGTCGCGGCCGATACCCACTATCGGAACGGGACTGGCGGCCTTTGCGGCGAGCGTATCGGCCAGGCCTGTGGGGCCGAAGTCGACCGCGTGGTTGTTGGCGAGGCTGACGGCGTCGACGCCCGCGGCAGCCAGGGCCTGCAGAGCGGACGGTGGGGCCCGGAACGTGAAGGACTTGTCCTCCCGCTCCCCGCCGGTCGTGATCGCGGTCTCCAGGTTGACCATCGAGAAATCGGCGGCACCCAGCGTGGGCCGCAGATCGGACAAGGCGTGGTCCGGGTCCATGAGCAGGCCCGCTACGTAGTCCTCGAAGTGCACGTCGCCGCCGAACGCGAGCGTGATCGTCCGGGGCGCCTCCATTGCCGAGGACGCGGCGGTCGTGGGTGAGCTGGCGGATTGGGGGGAGACCGCCGTCCCGCACGCCGTCGATGCGAGGAGCAGGCCCGCGCACGCTGCGGCGAACGGTCGTCTTCGCCCGATGCCCTGTGTGTTCACGCCCGCCTCTCCCGCGCGGCCCGTGCAGGATGCCAGCCTCCGCGTCGGTGGTCAGTTTACGGGCGCTCCCCCCAATCCTCTTGACGCGCCACGTACTTGGCGCCCCTCGAGATCAGATTCGGGCGTTGTCGCACCGCGACGTTACCCTGGTCGGGCACGCGTTCTTCGTACGACGTGTGCTTTCCGCGAACTCCAAAGGAGCCCGATCGTGTCCACTCAGATCACCGTCACCGTCGAAGGCGAGCAGCGCGCGATGGACGCGGGCTCGACGTACGGAGACGTCTTGGCGGTCACCGGTAGCGGGGCCGACCGGGTGGTCGCTGCCAAGGTCGGCGACGAGGTGTTCGACCTGTTCCGGCCCGCTGCCGACGGCGACAGCGTCGCGCCCGTCCTGCTCGGCACGTCCGAGGGCACCGACGTGCTGCGTCACTCCGCCGCCCACGTGCTCGCGCAGGCCGTGCAGGAGATCAACCCCGCCGCTCGCTTGGGGATCGGGCCGCCCGTGCGTGACGGGTTCTACTACGACTTCGACGTCGCCGCGCCGTTCACCCCCGAGGACCTCAAGAAGCTGGAGAAGACGATGCAGCGCATCGTCAACTCCGGACAGACCTTCCGGCGTCGCGTGATCACTGAGGCCGAGGCGCGTGAGCTGTTGAAGGACGAGCCGTACAAGCTGGAGCTCGTCACCCTCAAGGGCCGCGCGATGAACGCCGACGAGGTCGGCGCCCTCGCGGAGGGCGCCGAGGTGGAGATCGGCGGCACCGACCTGACGGTGTACGAGAGCGTCGATCGTCAGGGCGACGTCGTCTGGTTCGACCTCTGCCGCGGGCCCCATGTGCCGTCGACCAAGGTGTTGGGCAACGCTTTCAAGTTGATGCGCAGCGCGGCTGCATATTGGCGCGGCGATCAGAAGAACGCTCAGCTCCAGCGCCTCTACGGCACCGCGTGGCCGACCAAGGACGCCCTGAAGGACTACCTGTTTCGTCTCGCCGAGGCCGAGAAGCGTGACCACCGCAAGCTCGGCGTCGAGATGGACTTGTTCAGCTTCCCCGACGAGATCGGCTCCGGCCTTCCGGTCTTCCACCCGCGCGGCGGGATCATCCGCATGGAGATGGAGGAATACAGCCGCCGCAGGCATGTGGAGGAGGGCTACCAGTTCGTGAACACCCCGCACATCACCAAGGGGCAGCTGTTCCAGACGTCGGGACACCTCGACTGGTACGGCGAGAGCATGTTCCCGCCGATGCACGTGGACGAGGAGTTGAACGCGGACGGCACCCTCAAGCGGCAGGGGCAGGATTACTACCTCAAGCCGATGAACTGCCCGATGCACAACCTCATCTTCCGCTCGCGCGGCCGGTCGTATCGCGAGCTCCCGATGCGGCTCTTCGAGTTCGGGACCGTCTACCGCTACGAGAAGTCCGGAGTGATCCACGGTCTCACCCGGGCGCGCGGGTTCACCCAGGACGACGCGCACATTTACTGCACCCGCGAGCAGATGAAGGACGAGTTGTCCTCCCTGCTCACGTTCGTCCTCGACCTGCTCAAGGACTACGGGCTGGACGATTTCTACCTTGAGTTGTCGACCAAGAACCCGGAGAAGTCCGTCGGTGACGACGCCACCTGGGAGGAGGCGACCGAGACGCTGCGCCAGGTCGCGACCGACTCCGGCCTGGAGTTGATCCCCGACCCGGGCGGCGCCGCCTTCTATGGCCCGAAGATCTCCGTCCAGGCCAGGGACGCCATCGGCCGCACGTGGCAGATGTCGACGATCCAGCTCGATTTCAACCTGCCGGAGCTGTTCGAACTGGAGTACCAGGCCCCCGATGGTTCCCGCCGGCGCCCGGTGATGATCCACCGAGTGCTTTTCGGCTCGATCGAACGCTTCCTGGGGGTGCTGGTCGAGCACTACGCGGGCGCGTTCCCGGTGTGGCTCGCCCCCGTGCAGGTCACGTGCGTGCCGGTCGCCGACGAGTATGTGCCCTACCTGGAGGAGGTCGCCGCGCAGCTCGTCGCCCAGGGCGTGCGGGTCGACATCGATGCCTCCGACGACCGATTCCCCAAGAAGATCCGCAACGCCAGCCGGTCGAAGGTGCCGTTCACGATGATCGCCGGGGAGGAGGATCGGGCCGCAGGCGCCGTGTCCTTCCGATACCGCGACGGAGCTCAAGACAACGGCGTGCCGGTCAGCCAGGCGGTGGCGAGGATCCTCGAGGCGATTCGCACCCGCGCGCAGGTGTGAGAGCACGCACGGACCCGGGTCGGCAAACGCGGACGGAAGTGCGGTCCGAGGCGTGAGATCCGTGGTTATATGCCCTCGTGAGGGCAGACGTGAGGGCAGATCAGGGTCAGCTATGGCAGGTGACGCGCGCCCGGACGGCGGACGCGTTCGCCCTCGCCGCCCTGGAGCTCCAGATCAGCCGTGAGCAGGGGGGCGCCGGGGAGACAGGCTTCCTCGACCGGTACGCAGACGCCTGGCTCACCGACTCTGACCGTCGACCGGCCTGGATCGCCAAGTCCCTCGACGGCAGACCGCGTGGGGGCGTGACGCTTTTCGTTGTCGACGGTCTGCCGAGACCGGGCCGCCTGTCACGCCCGTGGGTGCACGTGACCAACCTCTACGTCACGCCGGGAGCCCGCCGCATGGGCGCCGGCGAGGAACTGTTGCGCAACGCCTTGGCGTGGTGCCGCGACAACCGGGCGCTGTGGGTGCAGCTCGGGGCCGGCGCTAGCGGAGGATCTAGTCTTTACCGCCGGGCCGGATTCACCTCGGCCGACGCCCGCCTGGTGCGTCTTGACTTCCCTGAGCCCAGCCGGGCGCACCTTCCCTCAGGGAGCGGCGGGCGGGCCTAGGATCGGCGTATGGGGACGGATTGCGACGCGCCGGAGTCCTGGCCCGACGGAATCGAGGTCGAGCCGCTGGGCGATTTCGTGGGGATCCCCGACGGCTTCGACCGGCTGTGGACGCCGCACCGCATGGTGTACATCAAGGGAGAACGGCCCAGCGAGGCTGCCGGCGACGGTTGTCCCTTCTGTGCAGCCCCCGGCCGCCCTGACCCGGACAGCCTCATCGTGCATCGCGGCCATCACTGCTTCGTGGTGATGAACCTCTTTCCGTACAACCCCGGGCACCTGCTCATCTGCCCGTACCGCCACGTGCCCCTATACATTGACCTCACCGAAGAGGAGACCGCGGAGTTCTCTGACCTCACGAAGCGGGCGCTGCGGGCTCTGGACACCTCGGCCCGCCCCATGGGGTACAACCTCGGGATGAACCAGGGGGCCGTCGCGGGCGCGGGCGTCGCCGCCCATCTTCACCAGCACATCGTGCCGCGGTGGAGTGGCGATATGAACTTCCTGCCGGTCGTGGCCCAGACCAAGGCCCTCCCTCGACTCCTGGAGGAAGCCCGCCAGGCGCTGGTCGACGCCTGGATCTGATGCCGAGCCGGGCAGCACCTGCTTCTGGCCGACCCTGACGGCCTCGTCGACAGCGTCGGTGTCGTCGATGACGTACGTGACTGGGTGATCGACGAGCTCGGGCACGGTTGGCCTGAGCTGTACGGCGAGGACGGCAGCTTCACCGGGTTGCTCGAACCCGCCCTGGACGACGACGGCAGTCTCTCCTGGGCGACGGGCGATCACCGGGTGCGGGTCGGCCGGCTTGCCGGTGCACCGGTGGCGTTGCCACCCCGATGGGACGGGGTCCGTCGCTGAGCTCGGTTCACCTGCGGGCGGCGCTCACCGCCGTGGCCCTCGGGCTGCTCGTCGTCCCTCTGACGCAGGCGCTGATCGCGGCCTTCACACCGACCCTCGTCGGCGTGAAGGGCCCTTCGGCCTGTCACGGTTGACTGACGGCTAGGGAGCTCAGGCCAAGCGTTGCAGTTCCAGCGCCTGGATCTGGTACGGCTGCAGGCCCACGTTCAGCCCTTCGTCGAGGATCGTCCGACCCTCGATCGCCCGGCTCCACAGGCTTCGTTGCGGGTCCAGACCCATGAGATCGCGGACCTGGTAGAAGTCGCCCGGCGCCTCGGAGAGCCAGGAGCCCAGCCCCGCCCCCACGTCGTACCTGGCGGTGACCCACTCGTCGCGGTCGAGGTTATTGAAGATCATCAGCGGCACCCCGGCACCCGGCGCGGACCGGGCGCACGCCAGGATCGGCGGCCGCGGCCCGGAGCCCATGACGTGTCCGGAGTCCTTGAGGTGCCCGGAGTCCCTGACGCGAAGGCGCTCCCGGTGCGTGCCGGCCAGCGCGGGGTGGGTCGTCCGCAGGACGCCGCAGCGCGATACCCAGCTGGCCAGTTCCCTGTTGGCCTGAGGCAATTGCGTGAGTCGAAGCTGCCACAGGGTCGGTATCCCGCCCTTCGCCTTGAACGTGAGCTGCTGGGCCTCTGCGAACTCGTCACCCGCGAGCATGGTCATGGCACCGCCCATGAGCATCATGGTGAGCACCGCGTTTCCGTAGGCGAGCAGGTCGTCCCCGAAGAACGTCGATCCGCGGACCTCGTCATGGTTCCCGGTGCCGGTGAACTCCAGCGCGTGATCGGGGTCGTCGTAGTAACCCCACACACCCTCCACGTCGCCGCCGTCCAACCGATGCAGGAGCGACGCGTACTCGTTGGATTGCACGACGTCGCCCACGCTGGCCGAGTACCGCTTGCGATCATGATCCTCGACGACCAGAAGCAGGGCCGCGTCGTTCCCGCGCTTCTCACGCATCTTCATCTCGACCCACGGCAGGGTGTGCTCGAAGAAGACATACGGCATGCCGAGCCCGTGGTCTACGCGGAACCCGTCGACCCCCAGGTCCGTCACAGCCCACAGCATCGCGCGCCCGATCCAGGCCAGGACGCGAAGGTTCTGCTCGGTGCGCGGGTACCAGACCCGCTGGCCGGCGTGTCCTCCGTGGTTGAGGTGCTTGGTGTCGGCCCACAGGCCGCACCAGTCGGGGGAATAGGTGTCGTACACACTGGCCGCGCCAAAGGGGTTATAGGTCCCATCGGGATACTTTGCGGCGTAGAGCTGCGGCAGCATGTACTCGGCGTAGTCCTTGAGGGACTCGTCGATGTCCGGCGAAGCCAGTCTGGCGGCGACCTGCGCGAGCTGGGCGGCATCGACCGCGACCTGAGCGTAATCGCGGCGCCGGACGTCGGCGACGGCTCCCGCATCGAACACGTCGAACGCGTCCCGGAAGATGAAGTTGTGGCCGACGTGGTTGGGAGCGATCCCGAACAGCACCCGCATCCCGAGTTCGTGCGCTCGCTCGACAAAACGTCGCATCGCATCGTTGGCCAGCCGGCGCTGACGATCGGAGTCCCACGCCGGGACATCGCGGGCCTGCTGCGAGAGTTCGGGATCGATGGCGAACCAGTCGGTGCTGGCGTAGTCGCTTCCGGCGTCGTCGACCGCGGGCAGCCGGTCCCACAGGTCGAGACGGTACGGGACTTGCACCCATAGACAGTTGACGCCCGCGGCGGCAAGGCGCGTTAGGTTGTACTTCGTGTCGTCGGTCTCCAGCATGTCCTCGATCGTGGAGATCTCGGTGCTGTCCGAGCGGGCATTCGCCTTGTCCAGGGGCACCTGACGCACGAGCAGCCGGTCCATCTCGGGGTCGGATACGCGAAAAACCAGGCGATTGGCCTGCCCGGGAGGGACGGCGTGCGAATCGCCCAACGCGTGGTCCAGTGCCCAGAAGCGGTCGCCGCCGATCGAGACGAAGGCGGTGACGATGTAGGTGCCGATCGTCGCCGGTCCCAGGGTCGCTTCGAAGGCCCGCTGGTGTCCGTCCGTCGGCGGCACAGCGCCCATCGCCACCTCGACGAAGGCGTCCGGATCGCCAGACCCGTAGTTGGTCCACACGGTCGCGCTCGCTTCGACCAACTCGTCCGGCGTGTCCGCGGTGACGCCCAGGCCGACTCTCAGCCGTTGCCCCGGACGGATCGTCACCCGATTCGTCCGCTCGTGCACCTGCGCGGTCCCAAAACCGATGCTGCGGATCATGAATTCCCTCCCAGCCACAACCAGCCTAGGCGGTCACACCGCCCGCATGCCGCCCGCGGGCGGCCGTCGTGCAGGCGAGCGTCAGACGGCCGACGGGGGCCGGCGGGAAGCCGCCGGCTCAGGAGTATCACCGGCGCGGCGACACGCCCATCCGCATCAGTCCGTAGGAGATTCCGTCCACGAGCGCGACCCAGCTGGCTTCCACGATGTTGGCCGCCACGCCGACCGTGGACCATGCCGTGTCGCCGTTCTGGTGTTCGATCAGGACGCGCGTCACCGCGTCGGTGCCATGCGACGCCTCCAGGATGCGGACCCGGAAGTCGATCAGCTCGATCTGACCCAGCTCGGGATACACCTTCAGCAGCGCGAAGCGCAACGCGTGGTCCAAGGCGTTGACGGGGCCGTTACCCTCTCCCAGCGCGATGTGTCGCGCCCCGGCCGCGTGGATCTTCACGCTCGCCTCGGACATGGCGGGTGCCCTGCCTTGGTGATCGGTCGTGACGCGCCAGGACTCCACGTCGAAGAAGGTCAGGTCCTCCCCGAGCTGGCGGCGCAGCAGCATCTCGAACGAGGCGTCCGCCGCGTCGAACGTGTAGCCCACGGCCTCCAACGACTTGACCTCTGCCAGCACCTTCGCCAGCAGATCTTTGTCCTCGGCGAGATCGAAGCCCAGCTCGCGCCCCTTGAGCTCGATGCTCGCACGGCCGGCCATATCGGAGACCAGCATCCGCATCTCGTTGCCGACGGCCGCCGGGTCGTGGTGCTGATAGAGGTCACTGTCGATCTTGATCGCGCTCGCGTGCAGTCCGGCCTTGTGCGCGAAAGCGCTCGCACCGACGTACGGCTGCCGGGAGGTGGGCGCGATATTGGTGACCTCTGCGATGGAATGGGCGATCCGGGTGGCCTCCTGGAGGTGCTCCTGCGACAGCAGCGAGAAGCCACGCTTGAGCTGCAAGTTGGCGACCACGGTGATGAGATTCGCGTTGCCCGTCCGCTCGCCGTAGCCGTTGATGGTCCCCTGGACGTGGGTGACCCCGGCGGACACCGCGGCCAGACTGTTGGCGACCGCGCACCCGGTGTCGTCGTGGCAGTGGATGCCCAGACGGGCCCCGCTGACGTCGAGCACGTCGACGACCGCCTCGCCGATCTGGTCGGGCAGCATGCCGCCGTTGGTGTCGCACAAAGCGATGACCTCGGCCCCTGACTCCGCTGCTACCTGAAGCACCTCCAACGCGTACGCCCGGTCGGCGCGGTAGCCGTCGAAGAAGTGCTCCGCGTCGAGAAAGACCCGCCGACCCTCCCCGCGCAGGAAGGAGACCGTGTCTCGGATCATCTCCAGGTTTTCCTCCGGTGAGGTCCGAAGCGCCAGCTCGACGTGGCGTACATGTGATTTGGCCACCAGTGTGATGACGTTGGTCTGCGCGTCGAGGAGCCCCCGGACCTGCGGGTCGTCCGCCGCCCTCGCCCCCGCACGTCGGGTCGCACCGAACGCCGTCAGCTGGGCGTTGCGCAGGTTCAGTTCGCGCGCCGCCCGGGCGAAGAATTCGGTGTCCTTCGGGTTGGCACCGGGCCACCCGCCCTCGATGAATCCGACGCCCAGGTCGTCCAGGTGCCGTGCGATCGCCAGCTTGTCCTCGACGGACAGGTTGAGACCCTCCTGCTGGGCCCCGTCGCGCAGGGTCGTGTCGTAGACGTGCAGCGAACTCACGGCGGGTCTCCTGGGTCGGTTCGGGTGCGGGACAAGCAGCGCGCACCGTGATGAAGACCACAGGTGCCGCCATCGATCCTAAGGGTCGATCTGAACCCGGCCGATCAACCCTTGGCTGCCATCTGCTCTGCCACAAGGCGCGGCGGCATCTGCTCGTACCCGATCATCTGGCGCGTGAACGCACCGGAGCCCTGAGACAGCGAGCGCAGGTCGACCGCGTACCGCGCGAGCTCGAGCTGTGGGATCTCTCCCTTGACGACGGTTGTTCCCTCCTGATCGCCCTGCTCGGTGCCCTGTAGATGTCCGCGCCGGCTCTGCAGGTCGGTCATGACGGCGCCGACGTACTCGTCGGGGATCATCACGGTGAGCAGGTCGATCGGCTCCAGCAACGTGGCCACCCCCGGTTTGGCTGCCGCCTCCTTGAGGGCGAGCGAGCCCGCCATCTGGAACGCGGCGTCGGAGGAGTCGACGGAGTGCGCCTTCCCGTCGAACAGCGTCACCCGCACGTCGACCATCGGGTATCCGGCGATGCAGCCCTTCTCAAGCTGTGCTCGCACGCCCTTCTCCACCGACGGGATGAACTGGCGAGGCACGGAGCCGCCGACGACCCGGTCCACGAACTCAAAGCCCGCGCCACGCTCGGTGGGCTGGACGTCGATGTCGCACACCGCGAACTGCCCGTGGCCGCCGGACTGCTTGACGTGCCGGCCTTTCCCCCCGGACGCGCCGACGAACGTCTCGCGCAAAGCGATCTTGAGCGGCTCGGTCTCGACGTTGACGTTGAGCTGGTTCTTGAGGCGATCCATCACCATGTCGAGATGAGTCTGACCCATCGTCCACAGCACGACCTGCGCCGTCTCGGCGTTGTGCTCCACCCTCAGCGACGGGTCACCGGCCGCCATGCGCTGTAGCGCGCCGGGAAGCTTGTCATCGTCGGCGCGACTCGAAGCCTTGATCGCGGCGGGCAGGAGCGCCTCGGGCATGTCCCACGGCTTCGCGACCATCGGCGTGTCTCGGTCGGACAGCGTGTCCGAGGTCCGAGCGGCGGGCAGCTTGGCGACGATCGCGATGTCGCCGGCGATCGCCTCGTCCTTGGGGCGCAACGTTTCGCCCAGGGGGGAGCTCAGCGGGCCGAGGCGCACGTCCTCGTCGTGGTCGTGGTGGCCCTCGATCTCGCGACCGGCGAGGGATTCCATGTGACCAGATACGTGAACGTTCGAGTCCGGCAGCAAGGTGCCGCTGAACACGCGGACGACGGCGACAGCACCCACGTACGCGTCGGAGGTGGTCTTGATCACCTGTGCCAGGAGTGGCCCGTCGGCGGACACCGTCACGTGAGGCACATCCGCACCCGCGGTGGTGTAGATCGCGGGCAAGCGGCGCATGGTGGGCGGCGGGAATCCCTTCTCGATGAGGTGCAGAAGCACGTCGACGCCCGCGCCGGTCGCGACGGAGACGGGCAGCACGGGGAAGAAGGACGCGCGCGACAGCGCCTTGAGCAGCGCCTCTTCCACGACCTGGAAGGGGACCTCCGCACCCTCCAGGTAGCGCTCCAGCAGGGAGTCGTCCTCCGCCTCCTGGATGATGCCCTCCATCAGCGGGCCCTGGTACGTGTCGAAGTGCACGACGTGCTCCAGGCCGGTCTTGGCGATCGTCCGCTGATCGCCGGTGTAGTCATGCACCTCACCCAGCACGAGGTCGATCGTGCGGTCGAGTGAGCCACCGGCGCCGAGCTCCGGTACGGCCAGCGGCAGCACGCCCTCGCCGAAGACGTCCTGGCATTCGGCCAGGATCGTTTCGTAATCCGCTCGACCGGCGTCGAGCTTGGTGATGACCACGGCGCGTGGCTTGGAGATCTGCGCGCACTCCTGCCACAGGCGTCGAGTGGCGGCGTCCACGCCGTCGGCAGCGGAGACCACGAAGACCGCGGCGTCGGCCGCCCGCAAGCCCGCGCGCAGGTCTCCGACGAAGTCCGGGTAGCCCGGGGTGTCGATGAGGTTGACGACCACGTCACCCGCGGCCAGCGCGGCGATCGACAGCTGGGTGGACCTCTCGTCCGCGCGTGTGGGCCGATATCCGGGAGTGGTCGTCGCGACCAGGTAGTCGAAGAGGCGCGACTTGCCGGAGCCGCTGGGGCCGACGAGGACGACGTTGCGCAGCCCGTCCGGGGTCGGGGCGACGGGTGCTGACGTGATGGATGCTGGTCTGCCGCTCATGGTCCCTCACCATGCCTCGCCGACCGCACACGGACAAGCGCTTCGGGCCAGGAATTCGATGACAGATGCACCACAGCCTCCGTTCGGGCGGTTGGGAGCCCACCGAGGCGGCGGCGAAGGCCGCGGGCGCCGCGAGTGGATCAGTACGCTGGCCTCACCATGCTGAACAGATTCGCGCGCGCCTTCCTGACCCGGATGCTCACGCCCGTGGCCCGGGTGGCCCTGCGCATAGGCCTCACCCCCGACATGGTCACGGTCATCGGGACGATCGGCGTGTGCGTCGGCGCGCTCGCCTTCTACCCACGCCACGAGTTCTGGACAGGGACTCTCGTCATCGTGCTGTTCGTCTTCTCCGACACCCTCGACGGGACGATGGCGCGCCTGTCGGGCCGCACGAGCACGTGGGGCGCGTTCCTCGACTCCACGTTGGACCGGATCGGCGACGGCGCGGTGTTCGGCGGTTTACTCCTGTGCTTCGCGGCACGCCCTGACGGGGGGCTCACGGCCTGGTTCGCTCTCGCGTGTCTCGTGTTCGGCTTCGTGACCAGCTACGCGCGCGCCCGCGCCGAAGGGCTCGGGATCATGGCCGCCAACACGGGGATCGCCGAGCGCGCCGATCGACTCGTGGTGGCGCTCGCGGCGACCGGGCTGACCGGACTGTTCGGGTGGCCGGACCTCGTGCTCACGATCACCCTGGGACTTCTTGCCCTCGCCAGCGCGATCACCGTCCTGCAGCGCATGATCGCGGTGCGCCGACACATCCTTGCTCCCTCGTGAGCCAGACGGGGGAGCGCATCGCCCGGGAGGTGTTTCGCGCGGGGTGGCGCGGCGTGCGCCGGATGCCGGCCGCTCGCGCGTACGGGCTGTTCGCCGCGCTCGCCGACGCCGCCTACCGCCGTGACACCCGTGACGTACGGCGCCTGCGGGCCAACTACGCTCGCGTCCGGCCCGGGGTCGACAGCGAGCAGCTGGAGGCCCTGGTGCGTGCGGGGATGCGGTCCTACCTTCGCTACTGGTGTGAGGCGTTTCGCTTACCCGACATGACCGTCGGACAGATCGCCGCCTCGGTACGCGCTGTCGGGGCCGGACCGTTGCGCGCGGAGCTGGCCGCCGGAGGATCCATCGTGTGTTTCCTCGGTCACTTGGGCAACTGGGATCTCGCCGGCGCTTGGTCCACAACGCACTTCGGTCCGGTGACGACGGTCGCTGAGCGACTGCGCCCCGAGGCGCTCTACGACGAATTCGTGGCGTTCCGGAGAAGGCTGGGCCTGGAGGTGCTCCCGCTGACCGGCGGCGCCCCGCCCTTCCCCGCCCTCGTGGAGACGGCCCGCCTCGGGGGCGCGGTCGTGGCGCTGCTCGCGGATCGCGATCTCACCGCCCAGGGCGTGGCCGTCGACTTCTGCGGGTTGCCGGCGCGGATGGCCGCCGGTCCGGCGGCGCTGGCGATCGCGACCGGGGCCGCGCTCGTCCCGGTATCCGTGCACTACGAGCCGGCGCCGCGTCGCGAACTGCCGGGGAGCTACCGCACCGTGGTGACCTTTCACGACCGCGTCCCGGACCCCGGAACGGGCCGGACGCGGGCGCGCGTGGACGCCATGACACAGGGCTGCGCCGACGTGCTGAGCGCGGCGGTCACCACTCACACGCACGACTGGCACATGATGCAGCGGGTCTTCACCGACGAGGCTCCCCCCGAGCTGATCGCACCCCGGACGCGTCGCCGGCGCGAGGCGGCCGGGGGAGCGGCATGAGGGTCGGGATCGTGTGCCCGTACAGCTTCGACGTGCCGGGCGGGGTGCAGTTCCACGTCCGGGACCTCGCCGAGGCGCTCATCGGGGGTGGGCACCACGTGCGGGTGCTCGCCCCGGCGGAGGAGGACACCCCGTTGCCGGACTATGTCGTCGGGACGGGCAAGACGGTGCCAGTACGTTACAACGGGTCGGTGGCTCGGCTGGCGTTCGGACCGATCACGGCCGGCAAGGTGGCGCGCTGGCTGGAGTCCGGCGGATTCGACGTCGTGCACATCCACGAGCCGATCGTGCCGAGCCTGTCGATCCTCGCCCTGTGGGCCGTGGACGGCCCGACCGTGGCCACGTTCCACACGAGCTTCGTGCGCTCCCGAGCCATGCAATCCGCCTACCCGCTGGTGCGGGCCAGCTTCGAGAAGATCAACGGGCGGATCGCCGTCTCGGAGGCGGCGCGAGAGACGGTCATCACGCATATCGGCGGTGACGCGGTGGTGATCCCGAACGGCGTGTTCGTCGACCGGTTCGCCCAGGCCCCGGTGCGCCCGGAGTGGCAGGGCAGCCCGGGGAGACCGACCGTCGCCTTCCTGGGGCGGCTCGACGAGCCGCGCAAGGGGCTGAACGTGCTCTTCGAGGCGCTTCCTCGCCTACGCGACACCCACCCCGGCGTGCGGGTCCTCGTCGCCGGCCACGGCGACCGGGAGGCGGCACGCTCGCGGCTGGCCCCGGACGAGCGAGCGTGCGTGACCTTCCTCGGCGGGGTGAGCGATGCGGACAAGCAGTCGCTGCTTCGCAGCGTCGACGCGTATGTGGCGCCCCACCTCGGCGGCGAGAGCTTCGGGATCGTGCTGGTCGAGGCGATGGCCGCAGGGGCCCCCGTCGTGGCGAGCGACCTGGCGGCGTTTTCGAGGGTGCTCGACAACGGGAGGGCGGGGGCGCTCTTCGACGTCGGTGACTCGGTCGCGCTCGCGGACACGTTGGGAGGCGTGCTGGGCGACGCGACCCGCCGACAGCTCTTCACCGCGAGAGGGCTCCGGCACGCGCGGCGGTACGACTGGTCCACGGTCGCGGCGGATGTGCTGGCCGTGTACGAGACCGTGACCGCCGGAACCGACGCTGCCCACCACGAAGCGCATCCGGCCGACGCGAAAGATCCGGTGGATCGCCAGGGTCGCGTGGCCGACGTCGAGCGTGTGTCTTGGGCGGAGCGCGCCCTGCGTCTGCCCCACCGCGCGGGCGACCGACGGGAAAGGAGAAGTCCGTGAGCGTCCTGGAGGTCTTGAGCCTCGTCGTCATCATGCTGATCGCCGTCGCGTGGTACCTCACGTACACGGCCGCACGCCTCGACCGCCTGCACACTCGTGTGGAGAGCACGTACGCCGCCCTCGACGCGCAGCTCGTTCGTCGCGCCGAGGCGGTGTTGGAGCTGGCGAACTCGGGTGCTCTCGACCCGGCCGGGGCGCTGATCGTCGCGGGGGCGGCGACCGACTCCCTGGAGGCGGGTGACGCGGCACAGATCGAGCGGGAGGCGATCGAGAGCGAGCTCACGCACGCTTTGCGGCTCGTGACCGCGGCTGGGCAGGCGGGTATGCAGACTGTGACGCGTGAACAGACCGTGGGCGACAGCGTACGAGCGGAAGCGCTCGCCCACCTCGACGACGCACACCAACGGGTGACGATGGCGCGACGCTTCCACAACGACGCGATCATCGACGTGCTGCGCCTGCGGCGCAACCTCCTCGTACGGGTGTTCCGGCTGGCGGGTTACACCGATCTGCCGCGGACCGTCGAGTTCGATGACGACCTGCCCCTTCGTCGATGAACCACGGTTGCGCCGCATCGGTGAGGGGAGGCAGCCCCCACCCGAACGAACGCCGTTCACCGGGGAAGCCCGGCGGCCTGTGCAGGGATGCGGATATGCTCGTTTGACCGGACTGGGCCGCCCGCGCACCGCAGGATGGACCCGCGTCAGCACGCACACTCCGCACCTCGCACCCGAAAGTTGACGTCAGCACTGTGAGCATCGAGCGCACCCCCACCACCGGCACCTCCCGCGTCAAGCGCGGCATGGCCGAGATGCTGAAGGGCGGCGTGATCATGGACGTCGTCACCAGCGACCAGGCGAAGATCGCCGAGGACGCCGGGGCGGTGGCGGTGATGGCGCTCGAGCGCGTTCCCGCAGACATCCGCGCTCAGGGTGGCGTCTCGCGCATGAGCGACCCCGACATGATCGCCAGCATCATGGAGGCGGTGTCGGTGCCGGTCATGGCCAAGGCCCGCATCGGGCACTTCGTCGAAGCGCAGGTGCTGCAGAGCCTTGGGGTGGACTACATCGACGAGTCTGAGGTGCTCACTCCCGCCGACTACGAGAACCACATCGACAAGTGGGCGTTCACCGTGCCGTTCGTGTGCGGCTCGACCCATCTTGGAGAGGCGCTGCGGCGGATCACCGAGGGCGCCGCGATGATCCGCTCCAAGGGCGAGGCCGGCACCGGCGACGTGTCGAACGCCACCACCCACATGCGCCAGCTGCGCAAGGAGATCCGTCGGCTGCAGAACATGGTGCCCGACGAGCTGTACGTGGCCGCAAAGGAGCTGCAGGCCCCGTACGAGCTGGTCAAGGAGGTCGCGGAGGCTGGCAAGCTGCCGGTCGTCCTGTTCACGGCGGGCGGCATCGCCACCCCGGCCGACGCGGCGATGATGATGCAACTCGGCGCGGAAGGCGTGTTCGTCGGCTCAGGCATCTTCAAGTCGGGTGACCCCGCCAAGCGCGCGGCCGCGATCGTCAAGGCGACCACGTTCTATGACGACCCGGCCGTGATCGCGGAGGTCTCGCGAGGAATCGGCGAAGCGATGGTGGGCATCAACGTGGACGACATCCCGGCACCGCACCGTCTGGCCGACCGCGGCTGGTGAATCCGGGTCCTCCAGTGCGGATCGGCGTGCTGGCCATCCAGGGCGACGTCCGCGAGCACGCGGCGGCCCTGGAGCGCTGCGGCGTGGCCGCCGTACCGGTCCGGCGCTGCGAAGAGCTCGCCGGGGTCGCCGGACTGGTGATCCCGGGAGGCGAGTCCACGGTCATCGACAAGCTGCTGCGTGCGTTCGGGCTGAGGGAGCCGGTCCGCGAACGGATGGCAGAGGGCATGCCGGTCTACGGCTCGTGCGCCGGCATGATCCTGCTGGCCGACCGTGTGGCCGACGGAGTTCGTGACCAGCAGACGCTCGGCGGGATCGACATGACAGTGCGCCGCAACGCCTTCGGGCGCCAAATGGACAGTTTCGAGGTGGACCTCGACATCGCGGAGGTGACCGCCCCCCGCCATGCTTTCCGGGCCGTCTTCATCCGCGCTCCGTGGGTCGAACAGATGGGACCTGATGTGCAGGCGCTGGCGTTGTTACCGCGCCGCGGCGCGGAGGCGGACTCGCCGACCGCGCGGGTGGTGGCCGTCCGGCAGGGCGCGCTTCTCGCCACGTCGTTCCACCCGGAGGTCGGCGGTGACGACCGCGTCCATGCGCACTTCGTGGACATCGTGCGGGACCGGTAGGCTCGGACGTTGCCCGCCTCCCGGCGCCGGGCGGCGGGGACAGGCCCTGACGAGCGGAAGCTTCGTCATCGAGCATGCTGTCTGCGCTGGCACGCACCGCAACGGCGGACGTCGGGGATCGTGATCGAACAGCAGGGAGACGACAGGCGATGAGTGGTCACTCCAAGTGGGCGACGACCAAGCACAAGAAGGCTCTGATCGACGCCAAGCGGGGAAAGCTCTTCGCGAAGCTCATCAAGAACATCGAGGTCGCGGCTCGCACCGGCGGCGGCGACCCGGTCGGCAACCCGACCCTGTTCGACGCGATCCTCAAGGCCAAGAAGTCCTCGGTGCCCAACGACAACATCGACCGGGCGGTGAAGCGCGGCTCGGGCGCCGAGGCCGGCGGGGCCGAGTACCAGGCGATCACGTATGAGGGGTACAGCAGCAACGGCGTCGCGGTCCTCATCGAGTGCCTCACGGACAACCGCAACCGCGCCGCCGCCGAGGTGCGCACGGCGCTGACCCGCAACGGCGGCGCGCTGGCCGACCCCGGTTCCGTCGCCTACCTCTTCACGCGCAAGGGCGTCGTGATGGTGCCCAAGGAGCAGAAGGACGGCGAGACCAGCGAGGATGCACTGCTGGAGATCGTCCTGGACGCGGGGGCGGAGGAGATCGACGACTTCGGCGACGCCTTCCGGATCGTCTCGGAGGCGACGGACTTCGTCGTGGTGCGCAGCGCCCTGCAGGATGCGGGAGTCGATTACGACTCGGCCGAGGCCGAGTTCGTCCCGAGCGTCGAAGTGCCCTTGGACGTCGAGGGCGCCCGGAACATGGTGCGCTTGGTCGACGCCCTCGAGGACAGCGACGACGTCCAAAACGTCTGGGTCAACGCGGACGTGAGTGACGAGGTGGCCGCGGAGCTTGAGGAGTGAGCTGGGGCACTGAGCCCGTCGACGGCGGGTCCGGCCCGCGTCCCGAGGTCGGCGCGTCGCAACGGCCCGGCGGTCGGCGTGCCGCTACCCTGGCTCGAACAGGTGTGCGCCATCGGGGCGCCGCTGTCCGGGAGGGGGGCGCATGCGCGTCCTGGGCGTCGATCCCGGCCTCACCCGGTGCGGACTCGGCGTCGTCGACGGTGAGCTGGGACGGCCGATGCGCATGGTCGCGGTCGGTGTCGCGCGCACCCCGAGCGTCGACGCCACTCATGAGCGGCTCCTGACCCTGCAGACCGAACTGGATGAATGGCTGGCGCGTTACACCCCGGACGTCATCGCGGTGGAGCGCGTTTTCGCTCGTCACGACATGTCCACGATCATGGGCACCGCGCAGGCGAGCGCGATACCGATGCTTGCCGCCGCCCGGCTCGGCCTGCCCCTGGCCCTGCATACCCCGAGCGAGGTGAAGGCGGCGGTCACGGGCAACGGCCGTGCCGACAAGGCGCAGGTGACGGCGATGGTGACGCGCATTCTCCGGCTCAAGGTGCCGCCGCGCCCCGCGGACGCGGCCGACGCTCTCGCGCTCGCGGTGTGCCACGTGTGGCGCGGCGGGGCACAGGAGCGGATCGCCGCGGCACTCGCCGCGCAGGGGGGCGCCAGGGGTCAGGCCCCGCTGCGGGCGGGAAACGCCCGATGATCGCCTCAATTCGGGGCGACGTGGTGCGCGCCGGTCTGGACCACGTCGTGGTGGAGGTCGGCGGCGTGGGCTTGCTCCTGCGGACCACTGTCGGCACGGCAGCGGGCCTGCGTGTCGGGCAACAGGTGCTGCTCGCCACCTCGCTGGTCGTGCGAGAGGATTCGCTGACGCTCTACGGCTTCGCCGACTCCGAGGAGCGCGAACTTTTCGACACCGTCCAGACCGTGTCGGGGGTCGGGCCACGGCTCGCGCTGGCGATGCTCGCGGTGCACCCACCCGACGCGCTGCGTCTTGCGCTCGGCTCCGGCGACGTGGTCGCCCTGACCAAGGTGCCGGGCATCGGCAAGAAGAGCGCCGAACGTCTCGTGCTGGAGTTGCGCGACAAGGTCGGGCGCCCAGCGGGCGCGGAGGGGTCCGGCCCTGCGGGCGCTTCGACGCGGGGGGGCGGTGCCGCGTGGCGCGAGCAGGTTCACGAGGCGTTGCTCGGCCTGGGTTGGACGGCCAAGCAGGCGGACGGTGCGCTGGACGCCGTCGAGGAACGGCTGGGGGGCTCGCCGCTTGTCGGTGACGCCTTGCGGGCTGCTCTGCGGGAGCTCGGACGGTGAACGCCCACGACGAAGACCACGGCGAAAGCGGCGAGCCAGTGCCCTACGAGCCCGACGACCCGTACGCGGGCGAAGCACCGGGCGGTCGTTCATCGTCCGACGAGCCGTCCGATGGGTCGTACGACGCGACGGCCCGCGTCGTCGACGCGGGACTGGACGCCCAGGACGACGAGCGCCGCATCGAGTCCGCGCTGCGACCGCGGCGGCTCGCCGAGTTCCCTGGACAGACCCGGGTGTGTGATCAGCTCGGGCTCGTCCTGGAGGCGGCCCGGCGCCGCGGCACCCCGCCCGATCACGTGCTGTTGTCGGGACCGCCCGGCCTCGGCAAGACGACGCTCGCGATGATCGTCGCCGCCGAACTCGAAGCCCCCATCCGGGTGACCAGCGGCCCCGCCATCCAGCACGCCGGCGACCTCGCGTCGATCCTGTCCTCGCTCACAGAGGGCGAGGTGCTCTTCCTTGACGAGATCCACAGGATGGCGCGCCCGGCGGAGGAGATGCTCTATCTGGCGATGGAAGATTTCCGGGTCGACATCATCGTCGGCAAGGGACCGGGCGCTACGGCGATCCCTTTGGAGCTGGCACCGTTCACGGTGGTCGGCGCCACGACCCGCACCGGCCTGCTGCCCGCGCCGCTGCGCGATCGGTTCGGGTTCACGGCCCACCTGGACTTCTACGACCCGGCCGAGCTGGCGACGATCCTGCGCCGCTCAGCGCGCCTGCTGGGCGTCGAAGCCGACGGCGCCGGCATCTCCGAGATCGCGCGACGTTCCCGTGGCACCCCCCGGATCGCCAACCGGCTCCTGCGCCGGGTCCGCGACTGGGCCCAGGTCCGTGGAGAGCATGTGGTCGACGAGGACGCATCCAGGGCCGCCCTGGCCCTGTTCGATGTCGACCCGCGCGGTCTGGACCGCCTCGACCGGGCCGTACTGGACGCGTTGTGTCGCCGGTTCGGGGGCGGTCCGGTCGGGCTGGCGACCCTGGCCGTGGCGGTCGGGGAGGAGCCTGACACGGTCGAGACGGTCGTCGAGCCCTACCTCGTGCGCGAGGGGTTCTTGATCCGCACGCCGCGCGGTCGGGCGGCGGCGGCGTCCGCGTGGCGACATCTCGATCTGACGCCGCCACCCGGCGCTGCAGCGCAGGACGCGTTGCCGTGGGACGAGCCCGTCGGTCGGTTCGATGTCCCCGGGGCGTGACCACCCGCGCCCGCGACACGAATTCGGCCCAACGCGAGCCGTGTTGGCGTCCAGAACAGCCCGTCACCTAGACTCGCCGAGGTGCCGCGCGCGACGAAAGGGCGCACCGTCGACCACAGGTCGTCCCGCGCCGCGCGTCGGCAGGGTGGACGGCGCCGCGTCCCCGGCGACGCGCGCGGGAGGCCACTTCGGTGCGCAGAGGGATGGTGCCCGATAGCACGTGGTAGGAGATGGGCGCAGCTCAAACCCGTACGGGGTCGGCCGCAGCCGGACACCGCGCGGGACGCACCGACGCGGCACCAGGACAGCGATCACGAGGACGGTCATGGCGAAGAACCCCTACCGGCGCGGGCCGATCCGCACCCTGCTCGTGATGCTGGTCGTCACGCTGGGCCTTTCGGGATTCCTGGGGGCAGTGCACACCTGGGGCGAGGCGCAGCTCACCCCGAAGCTCGGCCTCGATCTGGAGGGCGGCACCCAGATGACGCTGAAGCCGCAGGTCCGCCAGGGTGAGGACGTCAACGCCTCGCAGCTCGACCGCGCCGTCGACATCATCCGCAAACGCGTGGACGGGCAGGGCGTCGCGGAAGCCGAGGTCGGCACCCTCGGCAGCAACATCGTTGTGACCGTGCCCGGACTGATCACCCAGGAACAGCAGCAGGCGCTGGAACAGTCCTCACAGATGCGGTTCAGGCCGGTGCTCGGGGAGCTGCCCACCCCCGCCGGGCAGCAGCAACCCCAGCAGAACGGTCCCGAGTCCTTACCCGGTGGCAATGGCGCCCCGGAGATACTGCCCGACGCGACCCCCGACCCGGGCGGTGCTACCCCTGCAGCCAGCTCGAGCGCCGCGAAGGCGCCCGTCCCGGAGGCGCTGCGCCTGCCCGCTGAGACGACGCCGGCGCCTACGCCGGGCTCCTCCACTCCCGCGGCCAGCATCCCTGCTCCGGGGCCCAACACCGTGGGCGGCAACCCATTCACCACCGCGCCGGGAGTCCCGCAGGGTCAGGGCGTCCCCACCTGGTACGACGGCCTGCGGGACGACCCTGCGAAGCTCGTCGAGTACACGCTCAGCACCGGCTGGCTTGCCGAACCCGGGCTGGAGGCCCAGGCGACCTCGTTGACCTGCCCCGATAAGACCTTCGACCCCACCTCGGAAGACCTCACCAAGCCGATCGTCGTCTGCGGCGCTCCCGAGCCGGAGGCGGGCGGCCAGGTCCTCGCCAAGTATGTTCTCGGTCCCGCCATCCTGACGGGGGACAGCCTCGCGGACGCCAGCAGCGGCATGGGGCAGGGCCAGACCGGCCCGACCGGGCAGTGGGTCGTCACCCTCAAGATGAACGGCGGCCTGCCCACCGAGATCTATGCCGCCGTGAGCAAGGCGATGGTGCCGTTGCAGAAACCGCGCAACCAGCTCGCCGTCGTCTTGGACAACCAGGTGATCTCCGCCCCGTACTTCCGGAGCGAGATCGTCGACGGGCGGGCCGAGATCTCCGGGAACTTCACCGCGGAGAGCGCGAAACTGCTCGCGGACCAGCTGAAGTTCGGGTCGCTGCCCATGAGCTTCGAGGCGCAGGAGCTGCAGTCGATCAGCCCGACCATCGGGAGCGATCAGCTCAGCAAGGGCATCGTCGCCGGTCTCATCGGGCTGCTCCTCGTCGTGGTCTATTCACTCTTCCAGTACCGCGCTCTCGGCTTGGTCACCGTCGCCTCCATCCTGATCGTCGCGGTCCTCACGTACCTGACGATCACGCTCTTCGGGTGGAGCCAGAACCTGCGGCTCACGATGGCCGGTATCACCGGCGCGATCGTCGCCATCGGCACGACGGCCGACTCGTTCATCGTCTACTTCGAGCGGGTCCGCGACGAGATCCGCGAGGGCCGCGCGCTCCTGGCCGCCGTGGAAACCGGCTGGGCCCGAGCGAAGCGCACCATCCTGATCTCGGACGCCGTCAACTTCCTCGCCGCCGCCGTCCTCTACCTGCTCGCGGCGAGCAGTGTGCGTGGCTTCGCGTTCATGCTGATGTGGACGACGATCCTCGACGTAGTCGTGACATTCCTCTTCACCCATCCTCTGCTCAAGCTGCTCGCGACCACGAGGTTCTTCGGGGGCGGCCACTCGTGGTCGGGCCTGTCGCCCGAACGTCTCGGGGCCAAACCCCGATACCGGGGCCGCGGCCACTTCGACGTCATTCCAGCCGCCACTCGTACCTCCTCGTCGCCCGCCGTACGCGCCACGACACCCCCGCTCGCCCCTCGCGCGGCCACCGAAGGAGGCCAGGCGTGAAATTCGCCCAGCTCGGCAACGACCTCTACACGGGGAAACGCTCGATTGACTTTGTCGGGCGCTACAAGACCTGGTACGTCGTCTCCCTCGGCCTCGTTCTCCTCGCACTGGCTGGCCTCGGTTTGCGCGGTCTCAACCTGGGGATCGAGTTCACGGGAGGCTCCGATTTCCGCGTCTCCCAGGTCGCCTCTTTGGACAACGTCGAGCAGCGCGCGCGAACCGTCGTGGCGTCCGTGGGCGGGGTCGAGGGGGCTCGGGTCACCCGGGTCGCCGGCACGGACGTGCGCGTCGAGACCGAGCGCTTTGACGCGGACAAAGTAAGCGCCGTCTCGGCCGCGCTGTCCGAGGAGTTCGACGTCCCGGCCACGTCCGTGACGAGCAGCGTCATCGGCCCGTCGTGGGGGGCTTCGGTCAGCAAGCAGGCGCTGCAGGCCCTCGTCTGGTTCTTAGTGCTGGTCTCGATCGTGTTGGCGGTCTACTTCCGCACCTGGAAGATGTCGCTGTCAGCGATCGTCGCCTTGATGCACGACATCTTCATCACGGTGGGCATCTACGCTCTTGCGGGGTTCGAGGTGAGCCCGGCGACGATGATCGGCTTCCTGACGATCCTTGGGTACTCGCTCTACGACACCGTCGTCGTGTTCGACAAGGTTCGCGAGAACACGGCCGAGGCGATCGCCAGTGGCCGCAGCACCTACTCGGACGCGGCGAACCTCGCGGTCAACCAGACGCTCGTGCGTTCCATCAACACGACCGTCGTGGCCCTGCTACCGGTCGGGTCCATCCTCGTCGTCGGACTCCTGTTCATCGGCCCGGGAACCCTGCTGGACCTGTCGCTCGCACTGTTCGTGGGCATCGCCGTCGGCGCCTACTCCTCGATCTTCATCGCCACCCCGCTGTTGGCGCACATGCGCGAGCGCGAGCCGGAGATGCGCAAGCTCGCAGCGCGCGTCGTCCAACGCGACGCAAAGGCCGCCAGCCGCGCCGAGCGGGACGCGCCTACCCCGATCGAGCGGGCAGACACGGAGCCCGGGACGGGTGAGCCTGGGCCCACTGGCGCGCGGGTCCCGAACACGAGCCAGCGTTCCGACGACGACTCTGCCTCCCCTACAGGCGACGCGGGGGAGCGGACCCTGACGGGGCGCCCGATCCATCCGTCGATTCAGACAGGTCCGCGGAACCAACCGCGCCGGCTGCCCAAGGCGAAACGCTGACGGACTGCACTGCGTCACCGCGCTCAGGGCCATGGCCCAGCCGTGATCCGGGGCAACTATGATCGGTCCATGAATCCGCGCGACATCCCCGCCGAGGCGCCCGCCTCCGCCGATGTCTCGCCGCCTGACAGAGACGAGTCGAGCGCGGAGGCGGTTGCACCTGCGGATGCCCGCCCGGCGATCGGGGCCCCCGCGACGTCTTCGGCAGCGAACGCGGCCCGGCCGACCCGCTCGGCGCCGCCCGTCCCCCCCCGTACGCCCACCCGATCAGCACCGGCTGCCCCGGCGGCGACGCCCTCGCTCACGGTGGGCAGTATGTGGACCACCGCGAGCCCGTCGCGCGTGCGGGCCCGCCTCGCCCGGTTCGGCGGCCCGCGCCACCAGGGACATCCGGCCCTCGAGCCGATTCTGCGTGTGGTCAAGCAGACGCATCCCAAGGCCGACGTGGCGCTGATCGAGAAGGCATATCAGGTGGCGGAGCGAGCCCACGCGGGTCAGCTGCGCAAGAGCGGAGACCCGTACATCACGCACCCGCTGGCGGTCGCGCTCATTTTGGCGGAGCTCGGCATGACGGCGCCGACCCTCGCCGCTGCCCTGATGCACGACACCGTCGAGGACACCGCGTACTCCCTCGAAGAACTCACCGCCGACTTCGGCGATGAGATCGCGATGATGGTCGACGGCGTGACGAAGCTGGACAAGGTCGAGTACGGCGAAGCGGCGCAGGCCGAGACCGTCCGCAAGATGGTCATCGCGATGGCCAAAGACATCCGGGTCTTGCTGATCAAGCTGGCGGACCGGCTTCACAACGCGAGGACGTACAAGTACCTGTCCGAGGGCAAGGCCGAGCGCCACGCTAAGCAGACCCTGGAGATCTACGCCCCCCTCGCGCACCGGCTGGGCATGAACACGATCAAGTGGGAGCTGGAGGACCTGGCCTTCGCCGCGATCTACCCGCGGGTGCACGAGGAGATTGTGCGGATGGTCGCCGAGCGGGCGCCGGCGCGTGACGATTACTTGATGCTGGTCAAGGATGAGGTCGCCGACGCGCTGCGCGAGGCTCGCATCACCGGCGTCGTGACCGGGCGGCCTAAGCACTATTACTCCGTGTACCAGAAGATGATCGTCCGGGGGCGCGACTTCGAGGAGATCTACGATCTTGTCGCGGCGCGGGTGCTCGTGGACACGGTACGCGACTGCTATGCGGTGCTCGGGTCGATGCACACTCGCTGGAAGCCCATGCCGGGGCGTTTCAAGGACTACATCGCGATGCCCAAGTTCAACATGTATCAGTCGTTGCATACGACGGTCGTGGGTCCTGGCGGGAAACCGGTGGAGATCCAGATCCGCACGCACGAGATGCACCAGCGCGCGGAATATGGCATCGCGGCGCACTGGAAGTACAAGGACGGCGCGGACGACGGCCATACCGATCTGCGGTGGGTGCGCCAGGTCTTGGACTGGCAGCGGGACACCTCCGACCCGGGGGAGTTCCTCGAGACGTTGCGGTTCGAGATCAACACCCGCGAGGTGTTCGCGTTCACGCCCAAGGGCAGCGTCATCGGGCTGCCCGCCGGGTCGACACCCGTGGACTTCGCGTACGCGGTGCACACGGAGGTGGGCCACCATTGCATGGGCGCCCGGGTCAACGGTCGGCTCGCCCCGTTGGAGAGCCCACTGGACAACGGCGACATCATCGAGATCCTCACGAGCAAGGCCGAAGGCGCCGGGCCGTCACGCGACTGGCTCAACTTCGTCAAGAGTCCTCGGGCGCGCAACAAGATTCGGCAGTGGTTCTCCAAGGAGCGCCGGGAGGAGGCCATCGAGACCGGCAAGGACGCGATCGCCACCGCGATGCGCAAGCAGCAGCGGCCGGTACAGCGCCTGATGACGGCCGACACTCTCAAGGCCCTGGCCGCTGAGCTGCGGTACGCAGATATCGACGCGCTCTATGCCGCAGTCGGTGAGGGCCACGTCTCCGCGCAGAGCATCGTGGAGAAGGTCATCGTGACCCACGGGGGGGAGGAGGGCGCGAGCGAGGACCTCGCCGAGGGCATCATCCCCGGGGCCCGACGTGGCCCGAAGCACCCCACCGATCCCGGCGTCGTCGTCGTCGGCGCCTCCGACGTGTGGGTCAAGCTTGCACGGTGCTGCACCCCGGTGCCCGGCGATCTCATCCTCGGGTTCGTCACGCGCGGACAGGGCGTGTCGGTCCACCGCAAGGACTGTCCCAACGCGGAGCAGCTGTTGGAGCAGCCCGAGCGGCTCATCGACGTCGAGTGGTCGCCTTCGGCCTCCAGCGTCTTCCTCGTCGCGATCCAGGCTGAGGCGCTCGATCGGCCCCGGCTGCTGTCCGATGTCACCAGCGTCCTTGCGGACCATCACGTCAACATCCGATCGGCGGAGGTGCAGACGCTGCAGGACCGGGTGGCGCGCCTCAAGTTCCATTTCGAAATGGGCGAGCGCAGTCACCTCGACCACGTGATCAACGCCATCAAGCAGGTCGGCGGGGTCTTCGACGTCTACCGCGTCAACGACGGCACGGGCACCCCCCGCAACGTCTGATCAGCCGCCGAATTCGGCGAGCCCCGCGCGCGCCTGGCCCAGCCACGCCTCGCGCGCCGTCAGGGCGTCGCGGGCCTTGGCAACTGCGCGGGCATCGCCTCCCGCCTCGGCCTTCGCCAGGTCCGCGCGCAACTCTTCGCAGGCGGCCTCAAGCTGCGTGACCAGACTCTGCGCGCGGGCTGCCACCTCCGGGTTGGAGCGTTGCCACTTGCGATCGTCCGCCTCGCGGACGGCTGATTCGACGCGACGCATCGCTCGTTCGATGCGGTCCATGTCAGCACGCGGCACCTTGCCGGCAACGTCCCACTTGTCCTGGATCGCCCGCAGGGCGTTCTTCGTGGCGTCGAGATCCTTGACAGGCAACAACGCCTGAGCCTGGGTGAGCAGTTCCTCCTTCACGATGAGGTTTCCGGAGAACTCCTCGTTCTCTGCCGCGACCACGCTGTCCTTCGCGGCGAAGAAGCCGTCCTGCGCCGTCTTGAACCGCACCCACAGCGCGTCGTCGTCGCTGCGTGAGGCGCGTCCGGCCTGACGCCAGCGGTCCATCAACCGTTTGAACGCCCCAGCGGTCGTCCCCCATTCGGTGCTGCCCGCGAGGCGCTCGGCTTCTTCGACCAGTTCCTCCTTAGCGGCCTTCGCCGCTCCCTGGGTGCTGGTGAGCTGGGCGAAATGGACGCGGCGGAGCTTGTCGAAGGTGTTGCGAGCCCCTGACAGGCGGCGCCAGAGGGACTGCTCTGTCTCGCGGTCGAGTTTCGGACCGTCGCGTTGTGCGGTCTTCCAGTCCTCGAGGAGCTCGCGCATGGTGGAGCTGCTCGACTTCCACTGGATACGTTCTTCCGGCTGGACCGCGATTTTCTCGGCCGCCACGACGATCTCCAGGCGGCGGGCGGCGGCTGCCTCGCGAGCTGCCGCACGGTCGGCCGCCTCTACCTGGCGGCGAGCCTCCACTGCGGTGGCGATGTTCTCCACCTTGTTGCCGAGGGCGACGAGGTCTCCGACGGCCCGCAGGTCGGTCATGGCGGTCCGGAGCTTGGTCAGGCCGTCCCCGGCCTCCTTGGTGGATAGGTCGGTCTGGGTGACGCGCTGCAGCAACAGATCCGCTTGCGCGCTCGTCTCGTCGAACTTGCGGGTGAAGTAGGCCAGCGCCTCTTCCGGGGTCGCGCCCGGGTAGGAGCCCACCTCCCGCTCGCCCTCCGGCGTCTTGACATAGACCGTGCCGTCGTCTGCGACCCGCCCGAACTCGCTGGAGCGCAGCCCACTTCTCAGCACGGGTTGCACGCGACCTGCGAGCGTCGCCGGGGTCGGCACTCCCGAGGCGGCCCGAGCGAGGACCGCGGGCGATACGACGGGGGGAGCGCTCGGAGCGGAACCCTGGGCTCCGGCGGTCTCGATGTGAGGGACCTCGGGCTCAGGGGTCTCGGGCGCGGAGGTCTCGGGCTCAGAGATCTCGGGCGCGGAGGTCTCGGGCTCAGGTGTCTCGATCTGAGGGGCCTCGGTCGCAGCGGCCTCAGCTTCAAGGGACTGGGCTTGGGGCGCCTCGGCTGCGGTTTGGTCCGCCGACTCGTCGGGAGTGGAATCGGTCGAGGTGGGGTCCGACACGGCTGGCCCTCCTGAAAGACACCGGCGGCGCGGGCGCGTCGCCAGCTCGAAGACTGAACAGAACGGGAATCACTCCGCCGACAGGCGCGCAGCGATCTCTCTTCCGACCGCGGCGAACTTGTGACGTGGATGACACCATAGCTGCTGGGACTTCCACCAGGCGAGCGTCGTCTCGCGAGCCGGGGATCACGCGAAGGTCCTCGCCCACGCCGAGACCGGCGCGCTTCGCCTGCTCGACGTTCCCCGTGACTCGGAAGAATCGCGACCCCGGTTAGGCTGGCCGCGTGTTTACGATCGGTTTCCCGGCGGCGGCCTTCGGTACCAACTGCTACGTGCTGGCCCCTGCGGAGGGTGAGGAGTGCGTGATCGTCGACCCCGGAGTCGGGGTCGTGGACCGGTTGCGCGACGCGCTGAAACAGTTCCGGCTCCGGCCGAGCGCGGTTCTGCTCACCCACGGCCACATCGACCACACGTACTCCGTCACGCCCGTCTGCGGCGCTCACGGCATCGCGGCGCACATCCATGGCGCAGACGCCTACCGGTTACACGACGCACTTGCCGCCGTCGATCCGGTCATCCTGTCCATGCTGCAGATGGAGTACGGGGACGTGACCTGGCGCGATCCCGACGACGTGGTCACGTTCGACGGGGGAGTCGACCTCGACATGGCGGGGCTGACGATGGGCGTCGAGCATGCGCCCGGGCACACCGAGGGCTCGGTCATGTTCCGTCTGGAAGGCCAGCCCGACTCGCTACCGGGCGATTCGGGCCTGATCCGTACGCTGATCGCGGGTGACGTCCTGTTCGCCGGCGGCATCGGTCGCACCGACCTGCCGGGAGGGTCCGAGGACGAGATGCACGAGACCCTGCGCGACGTCGTGTTGTCGGAGCACGACGACACGCTGGTCCTGCCCGGTCACGGTCCGGCCACCACCATCGGCCGGGAGCGGATGACCAACCCCTTCCTGCACAACCTGTGAGCCGCACGCCACGGCCTGGCGCCGGCGATCCGAGGCTCTCTCCCCATCCCCTGCCTGGATCCGTGTCCGGACGGCCTGCCCCATGCACACACCATCCGCGAGAGCCGACCTAAGGACCCAGCCGCGATGAGCGCGAAGATCACCCCGCTGTCGGGGTTTCCCGAGTGGCTACCAGAGCAGCGGATCATCGAACAGCACTTCCTGGATGTTATCCGCGGGACGTTCGAGCTGCACGGTTTCGTCGGGATAGAGACCCGCGCGGTGGAGCCGGTGGAGCGGCTCCTGGGCAAAGGCGGCGACGTGGACAAAGAGATCTACGGCGTGTCGCGGCTGGCTGCGCGCCCGTCCGAGCGCGGCAACGCTGAGGATGAGCTAGGTCTGCACTTCGACCTCACCGTGCCGTTCGCCCGGTACGTGTTGGAGAACGCGGGCAGGCTGACCTTCCCGTTCCGCCGTTATCAGATCCAGAAGGTGTGGCGCGGTGAGCGTCCACAGGACGGCCGGTTCCGCGAGTTCATCCAGGCCGACATCGACGTGATCGACGCTGGGAGTTTGCCGTTCCACTACGAGGTCGAACTCCCGCTGGTGATCGCCGACGCGTTCGGCCGGCTCCCGGTCGGGCCGTTCCGCATCCAGGTCAACAACCGGAAGATCCCGGAGGGCTTCTACCTCGGTCTCGGGGTCCCAGCCGAAGAGGTCGCAGGGGTTCTGCGGATCGTGGACAAGCTCGACAAGATCGGGCCGGGCGCGGTGGCGCAGATGCTCGTCGAGGCCGGCAGGACGGATGGTCAGTCACGAGCCTGCCTCGACCTCGCGAAGATCAGCGCGGGAGACTCCTCGTTCGCCGACGAAGTGCGGGCGCTGGGCGTGCGCCACCAGCTGCTGGACGAGGGGCTCGCGGAGCTCAGCGCGGTGGTTGACGCCGCTGCGGAGCACGCTCCGGGCCTGCTCGTTGCGGATCTGAAAGTGGCGCGCGGCCTCGATTACTACACAGGAACCGTCTACGAGACACAGCTGATCGGCGAGGAGTCCTACGGGTCGGTGTGCTCGGGCGGACGGTACGACGCGCTGGCTTCCGACAGCCGGACGACCTATCCGGGCGTGGGTATCTCGATCGGGGTCTCCCGTCTGGTGGCCAAGCTGATGCCCGCGCTGACCGCGACCCGCCGTAGCCCTTCGGCGGTGCTCGTCTCGCTCGCGGCACAGGGTGACCGGCCCCGGGCGATGCGCGTGGCGGCTGCGCTGCGCGGGCGGGGGATCGCCTGCGAGGTGGCGCCCAACCCCGCGAAGTTCGGCAAGCAGATCCGGTTCGCGGACCGGCGCGGCATCCCGTTCGTATGGTTCCCCGCGTGGACGGACGCGGCTGGCGTGGCGCACCCCGACGCGGTCAAGGACATCCGATCTGGCGAGCAGGTAGAGGCGGATCCTCATGTCTGGTCTCCATCCGCCGAGGATGCGCGGCCCGGAATCGTCGTCCGCTAGGCCGCAGAGCCGCTGCCGGGCCGATCGGCGAGCATGACGATGTCCACGCACTGGACCATCAAGGTCACTGTGGCATATCTCACAATTACGTTGAAACCGTGGACAACGGGAGTTCGACGCGGTGCGCGCGAGCGCTCAGGGCGCTGACATCGAACATGGAAGGACTTGCCCGTCCTCGCCATTCACGTCGTAGACGCAGGACGCGCACCGGACGCACGATCGGGACACGATGGGCGCAGGCGACGGGGGAGTCGAGCCCGAAAGGCACTCCCGCCCTCTGTCCGGCCCCGTAGCGCGACGGGCGGCGACGCGTCGTGTCATATTCCTAGTGTGTCGGACGTTCGATCAACATATGCGGCGATCACCGCGTCAGAGCTCCTGCCGGAGCCCCCTTCGGAGTCTCCGTTGAGGTCCCCGCCGGAGCCCCCTTCGGAGCCGGTCGAGGCCGCGTCGTCTCTCGACAACGCAGCCCGTGCCTGGCTGGACCATCTGCGCGTCGAACGGGGGGTGGCCCGAAACACGATGCTGTCCTATGGGCGGGATATCCGACGTTACGTCGCGTTCCTTAGGGGTCGCGGCATCGGGGACATCGGCGCCGTCACCGAGGGAGACGTGTTGGGGTTCCTCGCGCATCTCCGCGACGGCGGAGATGGCAGGCCACCGCTCTCGGCGTCGTCCGCGGCGCGCTCCCTGGTCGCAGTGCGGGGGTTGCACCGCTTCCTGCAGGCCGAGGGGGTGACCAGCTCAGACCCGGCCGCTGCCGTCCAGCCGCCTCGTCCGGTCCAGCGACTCCCCAAAGCGATCACCCACCATGAGGTGGAGGCGCTCCTGAATTCGGCGGGCGCAGGCAGCACGCCGGTCGCGTTACGGGACCGGGCTCTCCTGGAGCTCCTGTACGGGTGCGGTGCGCGCATCAGCGAGGCGGTCGGCCTCGACGTCGACAACCTCGATCTGGAGTCGAGCACGGTGCGCCTTCGCGGCAAGGCCGGTAAGGAGCGCGTGCTGCCCCTGGGAGGCTACGCGCGCGACGCCATCGGGGCTTATCTGGTCCGGGGCCGCCCGGCCCTCGTGACGGGCGGCCTCAAAGCCCAGGAAGGCGCGGTCTTCCTCAATCAGCGCGGCGGGAGGCTGTCCCGGCAAAGCGCGTGGGCGCTCTTGCAGAGCGCGGCGGACCGGGCCGGTCTGACGAGCCCGGTCAGCCCGCACACGTTGAGGCATTCGTTCGCCACCCACATGCTCGAGGGTGGGGCGGACGTGCGCGTCGTCCAAGAGCTGCTCGGACACGCCTCGGTCGCGACGACGCAGATCTACACGCTGATCACCGTGCAACACCTCAGGGAGGTCTACGCGCAGGCCCACCCGCGCGCCCGGTGATCCAGGGATGGCGAAGCTCGGCGGTGAACCTGCGGTGGACGTGCCGTTGATAGAGTCGAACGGTCGATCGGCGTGACGCCGAGCGGAACCGACGACGGGAGGCGCGCCATGACGTCCGAGACGTCCACCTGGCAGACCCCGACGATTCTCGACCCCTCCTCAGGAACCCCATACGCGCCGCGGGTGAGCGGCTCTATCGCGGACGAGCAAAGTGGCGAGGACGACCAGCCCGACGATCTCCCGGAGAGCGAAGAGGCGCTGTTGGCGCCTCTCGGACCGACCGGTCGTGTCACGCCGGACTTCCCTGCGCCGCAACCCCTGAGCGCGCACGGCCCGGCCCGCGTGATCGCGATGTGCAACCAGAAGGGCGGGGTCGGCAAGACCACCACGACGATCAATCTCGGCGCAGCGCTCGCCGAGGTGGGGCGCCGGGTGCTGCTCGTCGACTTCGACCCGCAGGGAGCGCTGTCCGTGGGGCTCGGGATCCAGACCCACGACCTGGACGTGACGATCTACAACCTGCTGGTCGAGCGTGGTCACGACATCCGCGACGTGATCACGCAGACGCGCACTCCCGGCCTCGACCTCGTCCCGGCCAACATCGATTTGTCGGCTGCGGAGGTGCAGCTCGTCGGTGAAGTGGCCCGGGAGACGGTGCTCGCGCGCACCCTGCGGCCGGTGCTCGACGACTACGACGCGGTGCTCATCGACTGTCAGCCGTCCCTGGGGCTGCTCACCGTCAACGCGCTCACCGCGTCCCACGGCGTCATCATCCCGCTGGAATGCGAGTTCTTCGCGATGCGCGGGGTGGCGCTGCTCGTCGAGACGATCGACAAAGTGTGCGATCGCCTCAACCCCCGACTGACGGTCGACGGCATTCTCGCCACCATGTACGACGGACGCACGCTGCACAGCCGAGAGGTCGTGCGCAGCGTGGTGGACCACTTCCAGGACCTCGTGTTCCACACGGTCATCTCCCGCACCGTGAAGTTCCCGGACGCGACGTTGGCGGCCGAGCCGATCACGACGTACGCGCCGAGCTCCCCGGCGGCAGAGTCGTACCGCCAGCTCGCGCGCGAACTGATCGCGCGCGGTGGTGCCGCCTGACCTACGTGGCGCCGGAACCGGGGGACCTCGTCGCCGTGGAGGTCTCGTCCGTGGCGACCCCCCACGCGAACCATGAGGCGGACAGCGCGCGGGACGCGTCATCAGGCCCGTCGTTCGCAGACGTCTCGTCGGAGTTGGCCGCCCCGGGCGGAGTGCTGACGCGGCGCGTCCCCGCAGTTCCGTTCGAGGTCCACCTGCATCAGTTCGACGGGCCGTTCGACCTGCTGATCGGGTTGATCAGCAAGCATCGACTCGACGTCACGGAGATCGCCCTCGCCACGGTCACCGACGAGTTCCTGGCGCACCTGCGGGCTCAGCAAAGCCGCGCAGGGCACTGGGATCTGTCGCAGACCACGGACTTTTTGCTCGTCGCGGCGACGCTGTTGGATCTGAAGTCGACGAGACTCCTTCCCCGGCGAGACGGCTCGGAGGAGGACCTGGAGCTCATCGAGGCGCGGGATCTGCTGTTCGCGCGGTTGTTGCAGTACCGCGCCTTCAAGGAGGTCGCGGGCATGTTCGCCCTACGCATGAAGACGGTCGGACGGGCTCAGCCGCGTCAGGCGGGTCTGGAGCCCCGCTACGCGGACCTGTTGCCCGAGCTGGTGCTCGGCGTGAACCCCGAGCGTCTGGCACGGATCGCTGCGCTCGCCATGGTGCCGAAGCTGCCGCCCACCGTCGCCCTGGAACACCTGCACGTCGCGCGGGTCAGCGTGCGTGAAGAATCCCGCGTCGTGCGGAAGCATTTACGGCGCGCCGGGACAGCGACGTTCGGCGAGCTGGTGGCGGACGCGACCTCCCGGCTCGTCGTCGTCGCACGGTTCCTCGTTGTGCTCGAGTTGTACCGCGACGGAACTGTCACGTTCGATCAGCTGGAGTCGCTGGCGGAGCTGCGCGTGCGATGGACGGGAACCCGGGACGATCCAACGCAGGACGAGGGGGCGTGGGAAGACCGACTGGCCCGCGAGTACGACGAGCTGGCACCGGCCGGTGAGGCGGACGTCACGGGTGAAGGAGTGTCTGAGCGTGACCGACTTGGTGAATGACGCGGTGAACCCGGTGAATGGCGCTGCGGATGGCGATCCCGGGGACCATAGCGGGCCGGGGCAGGAAAGCCCGACGGCGAACGCGCGCCTCGACGTGGCGACGCTGCCGGGCGGGGCGCGCTCGACCCTGGAGGCCGTATTGATGGTCGTGGAGGAGCCGGTCAGCGAGGGGGATCTCGCGGGCGTCCTAGACCTGCCGGAAGCGGAGGTGCATCGCCTACTCGTGGAGCTGGCGGAGCAATACGAACGGGACACGCGCGGGTTCGCGCTGCGCTCGGTCGCCGGCGGGTGGCGGTTCTACAGCGGCCACGAGTACGCGCCGATCGTCGAGCAGTTCCTGCTGCACGAGCAGCGCTCGCGCCTGTCGCAGGCGGCCCTGGAGACCCTGGCGGTGATTGCTTATCGGCAGCCGGTGTCGCGGGTGCGGGTGGGCGGTGTGCGTGGCGTCAACGTCGACGGGGTGGTGCGTACCCTGCAGACGCGGGGCCTCATCCACGAAGTGGGCACCGATCTGGAGCACGGCGCGGTGCTCTACGGCACGACGGAGTTTTTCCTGGACCGCCTGGGGATCGGGTCCTTGGACGAGTTGCCCGCGCTGGCTCCATACCTGCCGGACGCGGAGATGCTGGAAGAGATCGCACGGGAAGGTGGCGCGTGAGCAGCGACGAGAAGCGTGCACGGCGCGCAGGTAGTTCGGGTCGCAAGGGATCCGGTGGCAGTGGATCTGGCCGAGATAGATCCGGTCGAGATGGATCCGGCCGAGATGGATCCGGTCGGGCGGGAGCAGGTCGGGCGGGAGCAGGTCGGGCCGGAGCAGGTCAAGCAGGCAGCGGTCGTGGGGGAGCCCGCGACGGGAGTCCGCGGCGCACCGAGGCAGGAGCGGGCCGGTCGGGCACGCCCTCGACACCAACTCGGTCGGGCAGTCCCGCGAAGTCCGCTGGGGCGGGTGGCCGGGCGATGAACCCCGACGGCGCCGGGCGCAGCCGTCCCGCACCCCGCGCGTCCGGCGGGCCCGCCCGCATGTCGCGCCGGGCCCGTCCTGAGCGCCCCGCCCGTCCTGAGCGCCCCGCCCGTCCTGAGCGCCCGACACGCGCGGCCCGAGGCGCCGGGCGGGATCCGGTGGACGTGCACGACCCGTCGGGGGTGCGTCTGCAAAAGCTGCTCGCCGGGGCCGGTCTGGGTAGCCGTCGCGCGTGCGAACGGCTCATCACTGCTGGCCGCGTGCAGGTCGACGGGCACGTCGTCACCGAGCTCGGCGTGCGCGTCGACCCGGTGGGCCAGGTGATCCACGTCGACGGTCTGCGCGTGCAGCTGGACATCTCGAAGGTCTACTGCGCGCTGCACAAGCCATTGGGTGTCGTGTCCACGATGCACGACGAGCTGGGGCGTCCGTGCGTCGGGGACCTCCTGGAGGGGCGCGCCGATCGGCTGTTCCACGTGGGGCGTCTGGACGCGGACACCGACGGATTGCTCCTGCTCACCAATGACGGCGAGCTGGCCAACCGGCTGCAGCACCCCTCGCACGAGGTCCCGAAGACGTACGTGGCCACCGTGGCTGGCCCGGTCGGTCGCGACGTCGGACGCACCCTGAAGGCGGGCGTAGAGCTCGACGACGGCGTGGTCGCGGCCGACGCGTTCCGCATCGTCGACTCGATGCCCGGCAAGGCGATTGTCGAGGTCGTCCTTCATGAGGGCAAGAAGCACGTGGTACGCAGGCTTCTGGATGCGGTCGGGTACCCGGTGCTGACCCTGTCCCGCATCCAGGTCGGGCCCGTCCGCCTCGGGGACCTCAAACCAGGCCGTCTGCGCCCCCTCAACTCACAGGAGGTCTCGGGGCTGTACCAGGCGGCCGGCCTGTGAGCCTTCGCGCGACTCCGCCTGGCGTGGTCCGGATCGTCGGCACCGGCCTCATCGGCGCGAGCGTCGGCATGGCGCTGCGGGCCGCGGGGGTTCAGGTGGCTCTGGAGGACGCGTCACCGACCGCCGTCGCCCTGGCCTGCGATCTCGGCGCGGGGCACACGCAGGCCCGAGCGCTCGAGTCGGATCCGGACATTGTCGTGGTCGCCGTCCCGCCCGATGTCGCCGCGCGCGTCGTCGCGGCCGAGTTGCAGCGCTGGCCCGACGCGGTGGTCACCGACGTCGCCTCGGTCAAGGGGCGGATCCTGAATCAGGTACGCGATGTGCTGGCGAACGATCCCGCCGGGCCCGGCCACTTGGCGCGGTACGTCGGCTCTCACCCGATGGCGGGCCGCGAGCGCAGCGGGGCCGTCGCCGCCCAGCCGGACCTCTTTGAAGGGCGTCCCTGGGTCGTCGCGCCGCACGAGTCCTCGTCGCCGGCGGCGGTGGCGGCGGTCGCCGCGCTCGCCACGCATGTCGGCGCGGCCGTGGTACGGATGAGCGCTGAAGAGCACGACGCCGCAGTCGCTGCGGTCTCGCACGCCCCGCAGGTGGCCGCGAGCCTGGTGGCAGCTCGTCTGCGGGACCTACCCACCCTCGCGGTGGGCCTGTCCGGCCAGGGACTGCGCGACGTCACCCGTATCGCGGAAAGCGACCCGGCGCTGTGGACTCAGATCTTGGCCGGCAACGCCCCGGCGGTGGCCGATGTGCTGCGCGCCCTCAGGGACGATCTGGACGACGTCATCGCCGCGTTGGCGGATCTCAGCGCTGACCCCGAGGTCGCGCCAGGCGCACGCGCGGTGCTGGCGCGCGCGGTCGCCGAGGGCCAGATCGGACGGGCGCGCATCCCCGGCAAGCACGGCATGACGCTGGCGTCCTACGGGGTCGTGACGGTGCTCGTCCCGGACACGCCCGGGCAGGTGGGCCGTCTGCTCACGGAAGTGGGAGACCTGGGCGTAAACCTCGAGGACCTGCACTTCGAGCACGCGGTGGGCCGCCCGATCGGGTCGGTCGAGCTCATGGTGGTGCCCGCAGCGGTCGAGCCGCTGCGGATCGCCCTCGCCGATCTCGGATGGACGGTGCACGCCTGAGCCGCGGACTCGGATCTCCTCGCGGTTAGGCTTTGGCCTTGTGAGGACCTGGCGCACACCCGTGACCGTGGCGATCGACGGACCCTCGGGTTCGGGCAAGTCGAGTGTGTCCAAGCTGGTGGCCAGGGACCTCGGAGTCGACTATCTCGACACGGGCGGAATGTACCGAGCGCTCACCTGGTGGTGCCTGGAGCAGCGCATCAACCTGGGGGAGGCGGCCGCGGTCGCCGAGGCGGCCCGCAGTCTGCCGCTGCGCATGGTGACCGACCCCGCGGCGCCTGCCGTGCTCATGGATGGTCAGGACGTCGACGCCGCGCTGCGGCGCACGCGTATCTCCTCGGTGGTCTCGAAGGTCGCCACGAACCTTGCCGTGCGCGAGGTACTGGTCGCCTGGCAGCGGCGGCTCGTCAGAGAGGCTCGCGACCGCGGTGGGATGGTGGTGGAAGGCCGCGACACGACCACTGTGGTAGCTCCGGAGGCGGAGGTGCGAGTGCTGCTCGTGGCGAGTGAGGAGGCGCGATTACGGCGACGGGCGCGGCAGCTGCACGGGCGGGCAGGGGACAAGCTGATCGACGTGACCCGTGACGAGGTGCTGCGTCGCGACCGCGACGATTCGACCGTCGCGGAGTTCACCCAGGCGGCGCGGGGAGTGGTCCTTCTCGACAACTCTCACCTGACCCGCGACCAGACGGTCAACGCCGTGCTGTCCCTCGTACCGGTCTCCTGAGGTCGGCCCGTCGCCTCGACGGTCCGGGCCTGGCTTCCGGTGGGGGACAATGGGCGGGCCCCCGGGGGCATGACGACGACGCGAAGGGCACACCGTGAGCAGCGAGAACCAGGAGAGCACCGTTACGCCGGAGGAGGTGACCCGGGCGCTATTCGCCGGCCTCGACGATTTCGAGCTGGACGACGCAGACCGCGCGTTGCTCGCGGCCGGCGAAGACGGAGCGGACGTCGCAGCGCCGAGGCCGCCACCCGCCCCGGTCGTCGCGGTCGTCGGGCGGCCCAACATCGGCAAGTCGACCCTGGTCAACCGGATCCTTGGTCGCCGCGAAGCTGTCGTCGAGGATGTGCCGGGCGTCACCCGCGACCGGGTGTCCTACGACGCGGAGTGGTCGGGGCGCCGGTTCACCCTGGTGGATACCGGAGGTTGGGAGGTGGACCCGGAGGGCATTCAGGTCCGGGTCGCGGAGCAGGCCGAGATCGCCGTCGAACTGGCCGACGTCGTGCTCTTCGTGGTGGACGCGACGGTCGGGGCTACCGACACGGACGAGGGCGTCGTGGCGATGCTGCGCCGCGCCCACCGTCCCGTCATCCTGGCCGCGAACAAGGTCGACGACTCGCGTACTGAGGCGGACGCCGCGGCCCTGTGGGGGCTCGGCATCGGTGAGCCCTGGCCGGTGTCCGCGCTGCACGGCCGGGGGACCGGTGACCTGCTCGACGCGATTCTGGCCGTGCTGCCCGCCGAGCGGCAGCACGGTCCGGGCCGTGAGGACGGGCTGCGCCGGGTGGCGCTGGTCGGTCGACCCAACGTCGGCAAGTCGAGCCTGCTCAACAAGCTCGCCGGCTCCGAGCGAGTGGTCGTCGACGCGAGCGCCGGCACGACGCGCGATCCGGTCGACGAGGACGTGCTGGTCGGCGGCAAGATGTGGCGCTTCGTGGACACGGCCGGGATCCGGCGCCGGTCGCGCACCAGCTCGGGCGCAGAGTTCTACGCGTCGCTGCGCATGCAGGCGGCGCTGGAGCGAGCCGAGGTGGCCGTGGTCCTGATCGACACCGAGCAGCGCGTCGCCGAGCAAGACGTCCGTGTCATCCAGCAGGTGATCGATGCCGGGCGTGCCCTCGTCATCGCGTACAACAAGTGGGATCTGCTCGACGAGGAGCGCCGCTACTACCTGGAGAGGGAGATCGCCCGCGACCTTGACCAGGTGGCCTGGGCGCCGCGCGTCAACATCTCCGCGCTCACGGGCCGACACACCGACAAGCTCGCTCCGGCGCTCGAGGTGGCGCTGGAATCGTGGGACACCCGGATTTCGACCGGGCGACTCAACGCCTTCCTCGGCGAGGTGGTCGCCGCGCACCCGCACCCCGTGCGGGGGGGCAAGCAGTCGCGCATCCTCTTCGTCACGCAGGCGGCCACGCAGCCCCCGCGTTTCGTCGTGTTCGCCACAGGGTTCATCGAGGCCCCGTACCGCCGGTTCCTGGAGCGGCGCGTCCGCGAAGAGTTCGGTTTTGTCGGCACCCCCATCGAGATCTCGGTCCGGGTCCGGGAGAAACGTGGTCGAGGTCGCTGACGCGGGCCCGGGATTGGTGGCCGCGCGCCGTCCTGCGGTAGCCTCGTCCAAGCCCGCGACCGATGGTCGCGGGCGTGGGCCGAGCAGCTGGACAAAGTGACATGGTCGATCGGCCAGAAAACTGTACAACGGGATGTGGCGCAGCTTGGTAGCGCACTTGACTGGGGGTCAAGGGGTCGCAGGTTCAAATCCTGTCATCCCGACGTATAAGCCCTGGTGAGATAACGTTTCTCACCAGGGCTTCGTCATGTCTGACGGGAGCATCCCGCGGTTCCTTC
>CAJDVG010000005.1_pt1 | contig 59812 bp, 49 predicted proteins | sample 7391321 | NCBI WGS metagenome assembly CAJDVG01 (sample SAMEA7055706, study PRJEB34461) | soil metagenome | biome: terrestrial ecosystem; feature: Peninsula; material: soil | place: Antarctica | collected 2016
CTGATCGGATCCACGTCGTGCAGGACCGGCTGCGGGACCGGCCCGACCGCCCACGGCTGCGGCCCGAGCAGGCCCCCCGCGCGCCCGTCGCCACGCTGAGCCGAGGCCGGCCGCAGGACGCCCTGCATGCTCCACACGAGGACGGCCAGACCGGAGACGATGATCGCGGGGCTCGCGCTGGAGACGGTGACATCGATCATCGAGTACAGGCACAAGAAGAGGGAGACGTAGACAGCGGCTCGGAACGTCCGCCGGCTGAGGCGCACCGCGGCCAGCAGCACACCGCCCCACAGCATGTACCAGGGGTGGATGACCGGCCCGCAGAGGCAGAAGCCGATGAACGCCAGCGCCGAGGCGTACACGGGCCGGTGCGGAGCCAGCCGCAGCGTCAGCCACACCGCCAACGCCAAGAAGCACAGCAGCCCGATGCTCTGCATCAGCGCGACCGGTACGAGTTGCCACGCCTTGGGCAGGCCGAGGAGGTACATGATCCCCTCCGCGATGCTGCCGACCAGCGTCGGTGGCGACAGGAGCGAGCGGATCGAGGCCGGGACCGTCAGGTTCGGGATCCAGCCCCAACCCAGCCCTGTCGCGAGCGTGAGGATCTCGAACGTAACGAGCCACACGGCACTGCCTCGCACCAGGCCCCACACATGCGACCGCATCGGGACGTCGCCCCGCCGGTGCCGGATCGCCAAGACCACCACCCCGATGATCGCCATCACGGCGGTCTGCTTGAACCCACCCGCGACCGCCAGCGTCGCACAGCCGAGGACGAGGTGGCCGTACGTGGCCAGCAGGAGCGCACAGACCGTGAGCGCGATCATCATCGCGTCGTTGTGGGACCCTCCGACGATGTGCAGGATCACCAGCGGGTTGAGGACGCCCAGCCACACCGCCTGCTGCCGGCTCACTCCGACGCGCTCAGCGAGGCGCGGCAGCGCGTACGCGATGAGGGCCATCGACGCGAGGGCGGGCAGGCGCATCGCCACCGCGGCCGCGTACGCGTTGTCGCCGGTCAACCACACGACAAAGTGCTGCATCTGCAGGGCGGCGGGTCCGTACGGCGCGGCCGTGTAGAGCCACAACGAATCCACCTGGTCCGCGTAGGGCCCGGGGACGGCGATGGGCCCCGTCTGGTAAGGATCCATGCCGCGCGCCACGACCAGCCCCTGGGCGGCGTAGCTGTACGCGTCGCGGCTGAACAGCGGAGGGCATAGCAGCACCGGCACGGCCCAGATCGCCCACGATGACGCGGGGGCCGTCCGGGCGCCCGCCACCGGGCGCATGCGCAGCCACGTGTCGAGCAGCAAGATCACTCCGAGAGAGAGCACCACCGCAGCCGCGAACCGACCCGCGCCGTCCTGCAGCCAGCCCAGGCGCAGGGTGCTGACGATCGGCGCGTCGGGGGGCAGGAACGCGGGGGTCATCGAGCCGGCCGCTATGAGGCACGTCGCCACCAATCCGCGCCGCACGAGGGGTTGCTCGGCTGCGTCGCGAAGCTCCCGCCACACCCCGCGCACCGCGGCGGACAACCTGTTCACCGGCGCCGCGGACGTCCGCGGCAGAATCGATCGCACGCCGGTCACGAGCATGTCCCGCGATCTGCGACCGCGAGGAATCCGCGCCCACCGCGCGAGCGCGGCGTCCCCGTCACAGTCGGCTCCCTACGTTCGTGTGCCACGGCCCCGCCCGTGCGAGACGGCGGCCGCCATGTCACCCCTCGGCCACCCATCCACGCGTCAGGTGCCGTACCGCCGCTCCCGGTCGGCGAACGACCGGAGGGCCCGCAAATAGTCGACCCGCCGAAAATCCGGCCAGTACGCCTCGCAGAAATAGAACTCGCTGTGCGTACTCTGCCAGAGCAGGAAACCTCCGATCCGCTGCTCTCCGGAGGTGCGGATGACCAGGTCAGGGTCGGGCTGGCCCTTAGTGTACAGGTGGCTCGCGATGTCTTCGGCGTCCAGCGTCTGGGCGACGTCGGCCAGGGTCCGCCCCGCTGCGGCCGCGTCACGAAGCAGCCATCTGACGGCGTCCGTGATCTCCCGGCGACCCCCGTACGCCACCGCAACGTTGACCACCAGGCCCTTCACGTCCGCGGTCGTGGCCGCGCACGCATCGAGACGCTCCGCGGTCTGCTGGGGCAGCACACCGCGGGCGCCCACCACGTTGACGCGCCAGCGCCCGGCCACCGCGAGGTCGGCGACAAGGTTCTCGATGATCACGAGCAGCGGGCGCAGCTCCTCCTCGGGTCGGGCCAAGTTGTCCGTCGACAGGAGCCACAGGGTCACGACCTCAACGCCGGCCTCTTCGCTCCAGCCGAGGAACGGCACGATGTTGTCGGCGCCCGCCTGGTGGCCGTGTGAGGTGTCCTCGCCCTTCGCGCGGGCCCACCGCCGATTGCCGTCAAGCATGACGCCGACGTGGCGGGGCACTCTCTCCGGCCGCAGACCAGAGGCCAGATGGCGCTCGTACGCGCTGTACAGCAGGTGCCTCAGGCCCACGTGTCCTCCCGCCCGACCGCGCCAGCGCACCGCCGAGGCGCCCGGACGTCCCGGGGCTATGTCGCGGCAGCACCACGCTACCGGTCAGCGTCGTCGGCGAGGCTCAGCCGCGCGTCAAGTGCGACCGATCCGTGTGGTCCAAGGCTTCGAGGTTCGGGGGGTGCTCGTGCGTGCCCTGGTCGATCGGCGTCTCGCTCGGCCGGGGCGCTCGACCGGCGTCGCCTTGCCCCGACTCGTCAGCCTCCTGCTCCTGCTCCTGCTCCAGCTCCTCTCGATACTTCACGCTGCGCAGCCGACTGTTCATGTTGCGCATCAACAGCCACAAGGCGCACGCCAAGACGAAGAACGCCAAGAATCCGCCGATGCCTCCCGAGGCGGCCTGACTACCAGAATTCATGCTCGCTCCTTTCCGTCGTCGATCTCATGCCGGCAGGTCAGACGAGCCAGCGAGGAATGCACCCGTCCGTTCTCTGCGTTCATTGCGTCTCCTTGAATACGTCGTACGGAGGCGGGACGCGCTGACGCGTCGCGCGGACGGCCAGCTCGTCGGCGGCACCCGGATCGCCCAGCCCCGCGAACAGGTCGTCCTCCCCCGGCGCGATCGGCACATAGCTGATCGCCGCCTCGAAATCCTCGATCGGCCAGACCTGCCGCTCGACGTCCGGCGGGACGGCGAACCACCACCCGTCGGGGTCGACCTGCGTGGCGTGCGCCCGCAACGCCTGGTCGCGCTGACCGAAGAAGTCCGCGCACGGCACCTGGGTCGTCGCGAACCGTTCGGGGAACTGCGAGCGTCGCTCCAGCCACCCCTCGAAGGGAGAGTCGATCCCCCGGTCCAGCAATCCCTGGTGCAGAGCCCGGAGCCGCCCGTGGGCGATGGTCTGGTTGTAGTAGAGCTTCAGCGGCTGCCAAGCCGGGCCTGCGTGCGGGAAGCGCGCCGCGTCCCCCGCGGCCCGGAACGCCTCGACGCTCACCGCGTGCGTCATGACGTGGTCCGGATGCGGGTACCCGCCGAGCTCGTCATACGTGGTCACCACGTGGGGGCGGAACGACCGGATCACCCTCGTCAGCGCTTCCGCGGTGACCTCCAACGGCTCCAGCGCAAAACACCCGTGGGGCAGCGGCGGCAGCGGGTCGCCCTCCGGCAGTCCCGAGTCGACGAATCCTAGCCAGACGTGCTCGACGCCGAGCGCCTTCGCGGCCGTGGCCATCTCGTGACGGCGGTACTCCGGTAGATCGCGCAGCAGATCCACGTCGTCTTTGAGCCGCGGGTTGAGGATGTCGCCTCGCTCACCCCCCGTACAGGACACGACCAGGACCCGGGCGCCCTCGGCCACATAACGTGCCGAAGTGGCCGCGCCCTTGCTGGACTCGTCGTCCGGGTGGGCATGCACCGCGAGCAGTCGCCACTGCGTGAGCGCGCCCGCCGGCGCCTCGCCACCCCCTCCGGCGCCCAGGCTGGACAGCTCCGCCGCAGCGGACGTACGGCCGAGCCTCGTCGACCCCGCGGCCTGCGGGGCACCAGCCTGATGACTCACGCGCGTCCTCTCGTCTCGGCGGGGTCCCACATCCAGCATACGGCCTGGTCGACCGGTCGTCGCGCAGAGGCGACCGGTGGGCGTGTGACGTGACCGGTCGGCCTTGCGCAGCTGCTCGCTCCGGTCGCTACCGCCGGCGTGGATTCCCGGACGAGGCAACGCGATCCCCCGCGACGAGGGCACGACGAGCGCGCAACGAAGGCGCGATGAGGGCACGATGAGGGCACGACGAGGGCACGACGAGGGCACGACGAGGGCACGACGGGCAGCGGGCGGGACTAAGGTGCGCAGTGTGAGACTTCCCCGTCCTGCACCCGGTCGGGCCCCCCTCTGGATCGTCGCGACGCTGGGTCTGGTGATCCTCACGGCCGGAGCGACGTGGTGGGGCCTCGCCGCCACCGTCGACAAGCCGAGCTGGATCGAGGTGGCCTGGAACGTCAAAGACGACCGGACCATCGACATCACGTACCAGGTCAGCAAACCTCCGGACATGACCGTGCGCTGCACCATCGAGGCGCAGGCCGACGACCACTCCGTGGCCGGCACCACCGAGGTGCTCATCGGTCCCCAAGAGGCCCGGGAGACGCGACACACCACCACCGTGCGCACGACCGTGCGGGCGGTCCGCGGCGGCATCAAAACCTGCCGCGAAGTCACGCCGGAGTGATTCGGGACGAGGACCGACCCTCTCCGACCTGACGTTCGCGTCAATCCCCCGTACAATCGTTGACTTACGACCCGCCTGGTCTGACCAGCGGACGCACAGACGTCAGGTCCGCCGCGGGGCTCTGCCCCGTCGCCGCGGTTCGTCGTCCGTGCGGACTGTTCGGCAACACTCCTCGGACGGCCCCACGGCGTGGGCCGTCCTCGTCAACCGGGTCCCGTGGATTGCCATACCGCTCGCGCCGAGGTCCGGCGTGAGAGTCACGCATCAAGGAGCATCATCGTGTCCGACATCACGACGCCGTCGGCGAGCTACCTCACTCAGGAGGCACACGACCGGCTGACCGCCGAGCTGGAGCACCTGAAGGGGACGGGCCGCGTCGAGATCTCCCGACGGATCGAGGCGGCCCGAGAAGAAGGGGACCTGCGGGAGAACGGCGGCTACCACGCGGCCAAGGAGGAGCAGGGCAAGATGGAGGCCCGCCTGCGCCAGTTGCAGCAGCTCCTCGAGCACGCGATCGTCGGCGAGACCCCTCCCGACGACGGCGTCGTGGAACCCGGCATGGTCGTGACCGTCGACATGTTCGGCGACAAGATGACGTTCCTGCTCGGCAGCCGGGAGATCGCCGGGCAGAACCTGGAGGTCTACTCGGAGAAGTCTCCGATCGGCGAGGCGCTGATGGGCAAGAAGGCGGGCCAAAGCGCGACGTACAAAGCTCCGAACGGCAAGGACATCACGGTCAAGATCCTCGCTGCGAAGCCACACAACGGCTGACCAGGTCTTCGCCTCCAAGGGCGGCGCTCGCGTCACCGAGCGCCGTTTTTCGTCTTCCCGGGGCCGGCTCCGGAGCCGTTCAGCTCCCCGCCTGCGGCCGACCGTCGCGCGCGAGGACGTACGGGAGAGTGACGTGGATGATCGGTCCGATGGCGAGCGCGTAGAGCAACGTCCCGACCCCGAGGTTCCCGCCGAGAGCAAAGCCGACGATCACGACGGCGACCTCGATGCTCGTACGGACGAGCCGCACGGAGCGACCGGTGGTACGGACCAGCGCGGTCATGACGCCGTCCCGGGGTCCTGGCCCGAGCCGCGCACCGATGTACACCGCAGACGCGACGCCATTGAGCAGCACGCCCGCGACGAGCATCACCGCCTGCGCCTCGACGACGCTCGGGGGACCCACGACGCGCAGCGTCGCGTCGAGGACCGGCCCGATGATCAGCGCGTTGAGGATCGTACCCACCCCGGGACGCTCACGCAGCGGGATCCAGAGCAGCAGCACGCTGATGCCGATGATCACGGACCAGGCGCCCACGGTGAGACCGAAGTGTCTGACCAGCCCCTGGCTGAGGACGTCCCAGGGGAGCACGCCGAGGCCCGCAGCCATGATCAGCCCCTCCCCGACGCCGAAGAGCACGAGCCCGACCAGGAGCTGCGCCGTGCGGGGGAACGGCCGGTGTCGCAACGAGATCTGCGACGTCGACGGCTTCTGAGCGGGCACGGACACGACGAGCAGGCTAAACCGTGACGCGGGAGGTGCGACACGCAGCGAGCCGTCGACCGGGCGCCGGTCGGGCTCCTGGGCGGCGGCCGCCGCGCACTTCGCGCACTTCGGGCACTTTCGGGCGCTTCGCGCACGGATCGTCTGGGTGCGGGCAGGCAGGTGTCGGATTGACGTGCGAGACTTCCGCGCATGGGAGCGTGGTGGTTCGGTACAGCGGGCGCGAAGGCGAACATGGTCGATGCCGGGACGGCGCTGCCCGGTCGGCAGGCGGAGCTTCAGGGCGTCTCGACGCGTCACGAGGTACTGGATGCGCCGCTGCGCGGGCCGTGGGAGCTCGCCGACGGCCGGTGCGCCGAGGTGCTGTACGTGGCGATGGGCTGCTTCTGGGGCGCCGAGCGCATCATGTGGAAGCTGCCGGGTGTCGTGTCGACGGCAGCGGGCTACATGGGCGGGTACACACCGAACCCGACGTACGAGGAAGCGTGTTCCGGACGCACCGGCCACGCGGAGGCGGTGCTGGTGGCGTATGACCCGTCCGCCACGACAGCGGGGCACGTGTTGCAGGCGTTCTGGGAAAACCATGACCCCACGCAGGGGATGCGACAAGGCAATGACCTGGGCACGCAGTACCGATCGGCGATCTATTGGACGACGCCGCAGCAAGGCCTGGCGGCGCGCGCAACGGCTCAGACGATGGCCAAAGAGCTGCGCGCGGCGGGCGTGACGTCTGCGATCACGACCGAGCTGCGGCCCGCGGGGGTTGGTCCCGACGAGCGGTTGGCGGACCCGGGGCCGGGGACCGGGCCGGTCGACGGTCAGGCCGGCGCGTTTTTCTACGCCGAGGACTACCACCAGCAATACCTGCACAAGAACCCCGGCGGTTACTGCAACCATGGCCCGAACGGGTTCACCTGCCAGATCCCCGCGCTCTGATCCATCCCTGGAGCTGAACCGGCGCTGCAGCGAAGACGTCGTGGCCGGGCTCGGCGCGGCATGTGTACGGTCGTGCGGAACCCACCGGCCAGGAGGTAGGAGCGAATGAGCGAACCCATCAAGGTCGCCGCAGCCGATGACATCCCGGACGGCGGCGCGACCGTCGTTCCCGCGACCGCTAACGGCACCGGCGAAGACATCGCGGTCTTCCACTGCGACGGGAGCTTCTACGCGCTCGACGACACCTGCTCGCACGCGCAGGCGTCCCTCGCGGAAGGCTGGGTGGAGGACAGCCAGGTGGAGTGTCCTCTGCACGGGGCCGCCTTCGACCTTGGCACCGGTGAGGCCCTGTGCCCGCCCGCGACCCGGCCGGTCACGACCCACAAGGTCGAGGTCCGCGACGGCCAGGTGTGGCTCTACCCGAGAACGCCCGCGGCCGGCACCTGAGCCACCGCGGAGGCCGCGTGTCGGCGTTGGCTCAGGTGGCAACCACGCGGGTGCCGGCACGCCGACGGGTCTCAGCGTTCAGCCCACCACGATGTCGCCCCTTTAAAAGAGCTGGGCGCCGAGCCACGCCCCCTGGTCCTGTAGCCGTCCCAGGACCGCCCGCAATGCCTCTTCCTGGCGGGTCAACGTGTGCGCCCCCTGCTCCCCGTCGCGCGTCTGCTGAGTCTGCGGCGGGGAGTACAGCGCGAAGCGATCGGGGCCCTGCGCGGCCCGGGCTGCCGCGTACGCCTCCCAGGTTGCGGCGTCCGCGTTCGCGGCCACGCCAGCGAGCGCCCGAGCGCTCACGCTGAGCTGCGCCTGCGTGCCGCGGGCGTCTCGGTCGAAGGCGGCCGCCAGCTCCTGCCGATTCACGGCGGGGAGGCCGCTCTCGTCCCGACGGACACCTGGGAACCCGAGAGGTGCCCGTGGCCCGTCCACCCCGTCCTCGGGCGTGCCGCCGACCGGCACGCCACCCGTCAACCCCGCGCCCAAGCCACTCAAGGCGCCGCCGGCCAGTCCGAGCGCCCCAGTCCCCCCGAGGGTCTCGGCAGGGGCCAACCCCAACGCGGACAGCACCCGGGAGGCGGTGGCCGACGCGCCGGCGACTTGAGCGGAGGACACCACGGCCGCGGCGCGTGCCACCAGGTCCGTCGCGCGGTCAAGCGTGGGCGCGCTCAGCCGCTGCGTCCCCACGTGAAAGGTCCGGCCTGGATCTGCGGAGCGCACCTCCACATCGACCCCCGGCAGGACGCCGCGCACCAGGCGCCCCGTGGACTGCGTCAACGCGGCCGTCTCGCCAGGACGCTGCACCTCCAGCAGGGTGTCTCGCCCACTCACCAGCGGCACCACGCGCCCCAGAATCGCCGACGTCGTGGGCGGGTCCTCGCCGTTCACGATCGTGACGCTGCTCGACCGCCCGCTGCTCAACGACGTGATGTGCAACTGAACGCCGCCGGAGCCGATCGACGCGACGGTGGCCCTGACCGCCACGTTCGCCTGGTTGATCGACTGGGCCAGCTGCGTGATCGTCGGATACCGGCCGACGTCGATGACGGTCGTGCGCTCCTTCGAGGTGCCGAGGTGTTGCACCAGACCGATCGTGCGTTCCGTCCCGTCGCCGAGCGCCTCATCGGGCGTAAAGGTCTGCGCGGTCACGGCCGTGCCGGACGCCGCGACCGACAGAACCCTGACTTTCGCGAGCCCCGCTGGCGCTTCGGGGGTCGCCACCACCGTGACCAGGGTCGGCGCGCCGGAGGTGACCGACCGGGTGGCGGTGGCCCCGCCAGGAGCGCCGATGTCGGCGGCCGCCCGCCCGAGCCCGGCGAGCGCCACTCGCAGCGGCGAGAGCGTGTCCTCCAAGGCCGGCCGAGCGACGGCGGGTTCAGGCCCGGTGACCGCGCCCAAGAGCAGGTCGGAGGCCTGCGAGACGAGGCGATCCAGGACCGCGCTGACGCTGCCAGCCAGCTCGGGCAGTATTCCGTCGACGATGTCACGGTGCCCGGCGACGGCACCCGCCGACACGTTCACGCTCGCGCCCCCCGCCGTGACCACCGCGCGAGAGCCCGGGGGGCCCCCGACTTCGAGAGGCCGCATCCCGGCTCCGGACACCAGCGCTCGACCGCCCACACGCACGTCGATCGCCGACCCCGCGCCGGGCCCGGCCATCGCACCCACCGATCGTGAAAGGGCCCCGACGAGCTGGTCTCGCTGGCGGATCGCCTCGGGAGGCGCCGCGCCGCCGTCGCGGACCGAGGACTGGATGAGTCCGTTGAGGTCCGCAACCCGACGGGCCTTGTCGTTCGTCTCCGCGACGGCGCGCTCGAGGCGGTCGGCGGCATCGTCCGTCAGCCGTGCCACGATCGCGGCCAGCCGGCCCACGGCGGCGAGGGCGTCCGCGACCTGCCGCCCCCTCTCTTCCGCAGACACCGGCGGCCGCGCGTCGTCGCCCGTACCGTCGGCGGTTAGACCGGAGGTCCGGGCGGCGTGGGAGACGTCCGACGACTGGGTGGGGGCCTCGGGCGGAACGCGATGGTCGGCGTCGGCGGCCTGCGCGACAACCTCACGCAGCACCGCGGCCTTCTCGGCGACCCGCCGCGCCCGCTCTCGCGTCTCCTGCGACGTCCTGGAGGACGTGGCGCCCTGGAGCAGATCGAGGTCCGCGGCCACCCTGGCGTCGGGGCGGCGCGCCGCCTTATCCTCCCGAGGCCAGACGTCCGCGAGGGTCCGCGTCACCTCACGGCCCGGCTCGGTCAGGGCCCGCTCGACCCTCGTCAGGTCCTCGCGACGAGCCTCCAACAGTCCCGTCACCGCCTGTGCGCGCAGAGCAGACGACGAAAGCGTCGGCGCGGCGACGGGAACGCTCTCACCGGGCTGCCGCGCGGAGATGGTACGTCCCCCGGTCGACACCTCGTGCTCCGTGCGGGTGTCGGTGCGCGTCGACGGCGGCACCCCCACCACCGAGGGCACTCGGGGCCAGCTCGCCTCGATCGGCGTGTTCACGTACGACATAGCAGAACTCATCCATGAGTGGCCCCAGCGAGGCGGCCGGTGGGCTGTCCGATAGCGCGTCCGAGGACGTCCGCAGGGATACCCCCCGTACGTCCTACCTATCGGCCGACCGACCTGTGACCTGAGGGGCCGCGCCTCCCGGCGCTCACGAAGGACGCATCAAGTCCGTCAAGGCATGGACGAACCGGTCATGGGTCGCGGGGTCGCGGGCGGCGACCCTCAGCCACGTCGGACCCAGTCCGGGAAACGTCTCGCCCCGCCGGACCGCGAAGCCCCGCGCCGCCAGCGGCTCACGCAGGGACTCCAGGCTGATGCCCGAAGTGTCCACCAGCAGGAACGGCGCCCGCGCAGGCGTCACATAGGGGACCGCGGCCCCCGCAAGCCGGGCCTCCAGATCACGCCGGGCCACGTCGCCTTCCTCGGCGAGACGGGCCGATTCACTGACGGCGAAGGGGGTCAGACACGCCCGCACCGCGCGCAGCGCAGGGGTGGACACCGACCAAGGCGGCTGCTGGGCGGCGCACACGGCCACCAGGTCCGCGTCTCCGACGAGGAACCCGACCCGCAATCCCGCGAGCCCCCACGTCTTGGTCAGGGACCGCACCACGAGAATCCCGGACATGTCGTCGCTGATCAGGGTCTCCGGCTCCCCCGGCACAGCGTCCATGAACGCCTCGTCCACCACGAGCGTCCGGCCGGGTCGACGCAGGCGCCGCAGATCGGCCGCCGGGTGCAGCACCGAGGTGGGGTTGGTGGGGTTGCCGACGATGACGAGATCCCCGGTGTCGGGGATAGTGGCGGCGTCGAGCCCGAAGCCGTCTCGGGCGGTCAACACCACACGCTGGACCGGACGTCGGGCGGCCCGCAACGCCGCCTCCGGTTCGGTGAACTGCGGATGCACCACGCACGGCGCCTGCCCAGGAAGGCCCCGCGCCATCAGCGTGAACGCCTCAGCCCCACCGGCGGTGATCAGCACCTGGTCACCGCCGACCCCGAGGTGAGCCGCGAGTGCTCCCGTCGTGGCGTCGGCATCGGGGTAGGCGGCCCAGTCCGCATCGTCCGTCACTGCCTCCACGAGCCAGCGCGGTGTGCGGGCGGGGCGCACGTTCACGGCGAGGTCGACCAAGCCAGGGGCGATGTCACGGTCTCCGTGATGGTCCAGGTCACACGCCTCGTCGCCGGGCACCTCCACCGGAGGGAGGGCGCGATGCGGGGGCATGCAGGAATTCTCCCAGACATCTGGAGCGGGCCGACGGGCTCAGCCTTCCGATCCTCGGTCGACGGACGTCACTCGCCGGTCGTCCACCGACAGACATCAACCGACGGATCGACGGGTCGCCTCCAGGTCGGCACGGAGCCGCTCCTCCCACGCGTCCCCCGGCGTGTCAGCAGACGTGTCGCGGTGTCGACACAGGTCGTACACGAGCACGCTCACCTGGTCGTACGCGCACTCCGGGCCCAGGTCCTGCACGAGAGGCTCGGTCAGGTGCCGGTCGTGCCAGGGGAGTTGCTCGTCGCAGCGACGCGCCAGGTCGCGCAACGCCTGGGCGTGGTGGAGCGCCTGGTCGAGCGGCAGCGTACGCCATCGCTCTCCCAGGCGCTCCACCTCCTGGCGGATCACCGCGGGGACGTGGGCGGTCCTCATGGCGGCGTCACCCTCGCCACGGGGTCCGACCCATCGCAGCGCGTGACGCTCAGTCGCGGCCGGTGAGCTGCGCGATCAAGCGGAGCAGCTCCAGGTAGAGCCACACGACCGTGACGATCAGCCCATGTGCGAGGAGCCACGAGTACTTCTCGGGCATCTGCGCGGACACCGCACGATCGATGGAGTCGAAGTCCATCGCGAGGGAGTACGACGCCAGGCCGACAGCAAAGACGCTGACCAGGATCGACATGCCGGAGCCGAAGCCGAAGAAACCCCAGCCACTGTTGGCGCCGAACGCCCACGCGGCGACGAAGTTGGCGAGCGCGAAGAGGAGGTAGCCGCCGATGGCCATCGTGAAGATCCGGCGGGACTTGCTGGTCACCTTGACGATGCCGCTCTTCCAGCCGAAGAGCATCGCCGCGAAGACACACAGGGTCGCGATGACCGCCGTGGAGACGACGTTGGGCCCGAACGCGTTCGCGTAGATGCTGGAGACGCTGCCGACCAGCACACCCTCGAGCGCCGCGAACGCCACGATGAGCGGCACGCTGATGGTCTTCTTGAACGCGATCACGAGGCCGAGCCCGAGCGTGATCAGGATCGCCGGCAACATGAGCGCCGTCGTCGTGGAGCGCGGCAGCAGCAGTCCCGTGATGGCGGCGCCGGCCAGAACCAGGCCGAACAAGCCGAGGAACTTCATGATCACGTCGTCGAACGTGACCCGGCCCATGGCGACCGGGCCCGCGGAGGGAGAGGCGTACATCTGGCCCAGTTGCTCGGAGCTCATCTGCGGGGGCGGCCCCTGCTGACCGTATCCGGGAGCCTGGCCGTAGCGCGTACCCTGCGGCGGCCCGTGCTGGGGCTGTTGACGGCCCCCGAAGGTGGCGTACCCACCCTGGGAGATTCCCTTGTCGATGCGGTCGAAGACCGGATTGCTCATGATCTGGTGGGCCTTTCGGTCCGGCGTGATGGTGTTGCGGTCACGAAGATGGAACGCGACGTACGCGCCGCGTGCGCGACACTTCTGTCTGGTAAGACGTCGCGGCGCGCACCATTGTTCCCGGTGTTCGCGTCCGCGGGCGAAGACTGCTCACCAGGTGTCGCCGCCCACCCATCTGCTCGACCATGACCGAGGGCCACACCGAAGGTACCCATTCGGTGTGGCCAGAGTTTCCGACCATGAGCATCTGTGCCCCCGACGGGAGTCGAACCCGCACCACAGCCATTTTAAGTGGCCTGCCTCTGCCGGTTGGGCCACGGGGGCGACCCTAGGCTAGCCGCGCCGTTCCGAGGCCACCGCGGGCAGGTCATTCCCGCAGCGCCGCAGCGATCGCCGCGTCCAGCATCGGCTCGGTCAATCGGCCGGTGAAGGTGTTCTGCTGACTGACGTGGTAGCAGCCGACCAGCTGCGCTGCCGCTCCGTCGGGGCGGCGCAACGGAACGATCGCCTGGTGCCCGAATCGCGTCGACCGCCCGACCGGGACGTCCCAGCCGGTACGGCGCAATGCCGCAAGCGTGGCGGTCCATCCGATCTGTCCCAGCGCGAGGATGCCGGTGACCCGCGGCCCGAGAAGGACAAGCTCGCGATCGAACCAGGGCGCGCACGTGCTGCGCTCCTGGCTGGTCGGCGTGTTCGCGGGCGGGGCGCACCGGACGGGCGCGGTGATGCGGGCCCCTCGTAGGGCTAACCCGTCGCCGGCGTGTTCGCTATGGGGCTGGGTGGCCACACCGGCGCGGTGCAGCGCCGCGTACAGGAAGTCGCCGCTCCGGTCGCCCGTGAACATCCGGCCGGTCCGGTTCGCGCCGTGGGCGGCCGGCGCGAGCCCGACGATCAGCAGGCGCGGCGCCGCGGCGCCGAACGAAGGCACCGGGCGGCCCCAGTACGGCTGGTCGGCGAACGCCTTCCGCTTGCTGGCCGCCACCTCGCGCCGCCACTGCACGAGCCGGGGACAGGCGGCGCACACGCTGACGCGGGCCTGGAGTGTCGTGAGATCCGTCGCAGCTCCGGCCAGCTCAACCACTTGCGCCGGATCCCGCGCCACCGGGGTGTCCGTGTCGGCCGGGTCTCCGGGCCAGCCCGCGCCGGGCGGCACTGGGGAGTCGTACGGGATCCCGGTGACCGGGTGCGGCAGCCTCACGCCACCCATCATGGCCCGAGGCGCGGCGAGAGCATCTGCGGCGGCCGTCACCAGCGATCAGAGGCTGGACGCGAGGTTTTGCGCGATGCCGTCCAGCAGGTCGTGCACGCTGGTCACGACGGGTACGTCGCCCGCGACGGCGCGCACGCGTTCGATGATCGCGCCCCAGATCAGTGCCCCGGCGGCGATCACGTCCACCCGTCCGGGGTGCACGTGGGCCAGCCGGGCGAGCTCCTGGCGCGGCATGGTCGCCAGCGACGTGCACGCCGCCAGGGTTTCATCGCAGGTCAGCATGGCCAGGTGGACGCGAGCGTCCGCGTACGCGTCGAGCTCCAGGGCGTGCGCCGTGATCGTCGTGATCGACCCCGCCAGCCCCACGAGCGTGCGCACACCGGCCAGGCCGACCGCCGCCTCCATCCGGTCGAGAGCCACCTGCACCTGGGCTCGCAGGGCCATCGCCTCGGACGGGGACGGCGGATCCGAGCGCAGAAGCCGCTCGGTGAGTCGCACGCACCCGACATCCAGCGAGATCGCCTGCTGCAGCGCGACTCCGCCGCGCACAATCTCGGTGGATCCGCCGCCGAGGTCGACCACAAGGTACTCCGCCGGGTAGCCCGCCTCGGCCACGGCGGCGGTCGCGCCCTGGAAGGACAGGGCCGCTTCCTCCTCGCCCGTGATCACCTCAGGGGCGACGCCGCGGGCGCCGAAACAGGCGCTGACCCCGTCTACGAACTGGCTGGCGTTGCGCGCGTCGCGAGACGCCGACGTCGCCACGTACCGGACCGCCTCGACCTGCAGCGCGTCGCACGCCCGCGCGTACTGCGCACTCACCGCGAGCGCCCGTGCCATCGCCTCGGGCGCGATCTCGCCGGTCACGTCCACGCCCTGCCCGAGTCGCACCACCTCGGTGCGCCGCACGACATCAGCCAACGCGCGTCCCTGGGTGACGTCGGCTACCAACAGGCGCAACGAATTGGTGCCGCAGTCGATCGCGGCGACGCGCCTCACGCGCGAGCCTCGTCGACGGGGGGCGGTGCGTCGCCAGGGGGCGAGGGCGCGACGACAGGGGACGACAGGACAGGAGATGTGCGGTCGGGAGCCGGCGCGAGGCACGGCCCGGCGGCGCCCCAATCAGGCAGCAAAGCCAGAGCCTCGTCACCCAACGGATTGATCCCGGGGCCGACGGCGAGGGCGTGCGCGACCAGCACATGGAGGCACTTCACCCGCGTCGGCATCCCCCCGGCGCTCACCCCGTCCAGCTCGCCCGCTTCGCCCAGCTCGGCGCGGCGGGCCACATAGTCTTCGTGGGCGGCGGCATACGCTGTGGCCAGCTCCGCGTCCTCTCCCAGCCGACGCGTCATCTCCCGCATCAAGCCGGTTCCCTCGAGGGTGGAGATCGCTCTGGTCAGGCGAGGACATGTCGCGTAGAACGCGGTCGGGAACGGCGTACCGTCGTCCAGCCGCGGCCGGGTCGCCAGCACGTCGGGCAGCCCGCAGGCACACCGGTGGGCGACACCGGCCACGCCACGAACCGGCCGGCCGAGCTGCTCTTGCGCGGCCGCGAGATCATCCCGCGTCGGCGCCTGCCACACTTGTGGCGCTCCGCCGCTCCGACCGGTCGCCATCACGTCGCCATCTGTCGGCTCAACCGCCATGAACACTTGGGGATGGGGACGGTCCGTCACGCTTCCCGTCGATCGTTGTCGTGCCCCGGTCCAGCCCGTCCGTGAGGACGACGGAGCTCCAGACTCGGCCGTACCACGCGCGGTTCGCATCGTCGACGCCGGTGACGACCGACCCGAGCACCGTGCCTGCCTCCGTCTTGGCGACCTGGTCTGCACCGAGAATGGTGTACGGCACCTCGCCGGGCCGTACGAATTTCAGCCGCTCGCGGGCCTGTTGTTCGACGTGCGCGTCGTCACGCCAGCGTTGCCTGTCCTCTTCGAGCGTCTTCTTGTGCTGCTCAGCGGAGGCGACCTGCTGTTGCATACCCTCGATCTCGCGGCGCTGATCCATCCAGGCCCGGACCGTGGGGGTCAACATCAAGGCGAGGAGCACCAGGACGGCCGCGAGGATGGCCAACCGGAGCGTGGGTGCCTTGGTCCGCCGGAACGGCGTACTGAAGCGCCGGGCGGGTCGGTTCGGGCGTCGGTTCGGCGCCTCGTGGCGCGATCCTCCGGCCGGGCGACGACTCGCCGACCGACGGCGTCCGCTGCCGCTCGGTCGGGCCGTTGACGTGGGGGCCGTCCCGGACGTGCGCCGCCCGTGTCCCGTCGAGCCCGCCGGCCGCCGATCACCCGCCACCGCGCTCCCCCCTCCTTCGTGGCTGTTGCGTCACCAGGGTCTCATCCGCGCCTCAGAGCTGGCTGAGCGCCCTGCCGCGCCCAGGCGTGTGTCCCACCGTGTCGCGTCGTGTCCCACCGTGCCCCGAGCCAGCCGCCATGTCTCGCCGCGCCGTTCGCGAGCTTCAGGGCCGTTCAGGACCCCCACACGCGTACCGCCCGGCCGGCGACGTGCCGACCGGGCGGTAAACCGCTGACGGCCCGGGTCAGGCGCCCTTGAACCGCGGGAAGGCGGCGGCTCCGGCGTAGAGCGCCGCGTCGTCCAGGTCCTCCTCGATCCGCAGGAGCTGGTTGTACTTGGCGACACGTTCGGACCGGGCCGGGGCGCCGGTCTTGATCTGGCCACAGTTGGTGGCGACGGCCAGGTCGGCGATCGTCGTGTCCTCGGTCTCGCCGGAACGGTGACTCATCATGCACTTGTAGCCGTTGACCTGCGCCATCGTGACGGCGTCGAGGGTCTCGGTGAGCGAACCGATCTGGTTGACCTTGACGAGGAGGGCGTTGGCCGTGTCGGTCTCGATGCCGCGGGCGAGACGCTCCGGGTTGGTGACGAACAGGTCGTCGCCAACGAGTTGCACCTTGCTCCCGAGCCGGTCGGTGATGGCCTTCCAGCCCTCCCAGTCGTCCTCGTCCAGAGGATCCTCGATGGAGACGAGGGGGTAGGCGTCAACGAGTTCGGCGTAGTAATCGATCATCTCGGCGGCGGACTTGGTCCCACCCTCGAAGGTGTACGAGCCGTCCTGATAGAACTCGCTGGCCGCCACGTCGAGCGCTACCGCGACATCCTTGCCGAACACATAGCCGGCCGCGGTGATCGCCTCGCCGATGAGGTCCAGCGCGGCGCGGTTGCTGTCGAGGTTGGGTGCGAACCCACCCTCGTCGCCCAGGCCGGTGGCCAGGGAGCGATCGTGCAGGACCTTCTTCAGCGCGTGGTAGACCTCGGCGCCCATGCGAAGCGCTTCCTTGAAGGAGGAGGCGCCGATCGGGGCGATCATGAACTCCTGGATGTCGACGTTGGAGTCCGCGTGTGAGCCGCCGTTGAGGATGTTCATCATCGGCACGGGAAGCACGTGCGCGTTGGGACCCCCCACGTACCGATAGAGCGGCAACCCGGCAGAGTCGGCCGCCGCGCGCGCCACGGCGAGGGAGACACCGAGGATGGCGTTCGCGCCGAGCGTGCCCTTGTTGGCCGTGCCGTCGGCCGACAGCATCTCCTGGTCGATCAGCCGCTGGTCGGCCGCGTCAAAACCGAGCAGCCGGGGCTGGAGGTCGTCGACGACGTGGGCGACGGCAGTCTCGACGCCTTTGCCCAGGTAGCGGCCCTTGTCGCCGTCCCGCAGCTCTACTGCCTCGAACGCGCCGGTGGATGCGCCACTCGGCACGGCCGCGCGGGCCATCGTGCCGTCCTCCAGCACGACCTCGACCTCGACCGTGGGATTGCCGCGAGAGTCTAGGATCTCGCGCGCGCCAATTGCCTCGATGCTTGCCACTGCAAGACTCCTCACACAGTTGTGTAGGCCCGCGAAGGTCAGCACTCCGCGAGGCCTGTACGTATGCGAGCGAGCCTACCGGCTGGGGCGCACCCACCTTGGCCCTGCGCACCAAGCCCCTCCGCCGCCTCGCGCGGGATCACCGGTCGGCCATGTCTGCCACGGCCATGTCCCGCCCTCAGGAACGGGCCACCGGGCCTCCGGTGCCGTGCTCCGTCGACGCGGGCGCCCCGATCGTGGCGAGGTTCGGTCGAGTGGGGTGTTTGCGCCCCATCGGGCCCGCCGCCATGGCTTTCAACAGGTTGTCCGTCACCGTCCGCGCGAAGGACACCGACGCGGCGTCCAGGCCGGTCGCCGCGCCCGTGGTCCCCGCGAGCGCGCTCGCCCACATCATGGTCCCCGTCGAGAACACGCCCGCCCCCGAAGGGTCCGTGTAGTAGACCGCGTCGGACGCGGTCGTCCCCCGATCCGCGCATTGCACCGGGGAATGCGCCACGACCTGCAGGGACGCAGGCGTCCCCTTGAGCGGGTAGGCGCGGTCGATCTCGCTGCCCACCAACCCGGCGTACGAACGGCCCGCGCTCGCCCCGGTGCCCTCGAACAGGAAGAACGCCGGGTCGCGCACCACGAACGGCCCCCGGGCCGGGAAACACTCATACAGCATTCCCGTCAGGGAGTTCTCGCCTCGAGGGTGGGGCCTCTGCCGCCACATGGCTGTCGTCTGGGGCCCCGTCACGGGGTCGGCCGCGGCGCTCTTGTACCCCACGATCATCCGCCGCTCCCCGAGCACACCAGGCTCGAGTCGGATCCGCCAGTAGGCCGCGTTCGCGCCGAGGAACGCCAGGTTGGTCCCCCGAGCCCTCGCCCCCTCGACGGCGTCCCGTTCGGGCACCGTCCAATACTCGTCGTGCCCCATGGTCACCAGCCCCCGCGCCCCGTCCAGCGCCGCACCCTGCGCCTCCAGGTCGACCGCGCTGGTGTACGCGAGGTCCAGCCCGAGACGTTCTGCCCGCGAGACGACCGGCACCTCGAACTTGAACGTCTCCGTCGCGCCGTTGCGGTCGTACGGCCGGTCGAAGCTGACCTTTGAGCTGCGGGTACCGAGCGAGCGGTCCGGCCCCTTGTACAGACTGTGCCCGCCCCATTGGTTGTACGCCTGATATGTCGTGACCGGCGAGGAGAGGACGAGCCGGTCGCGAACCGACGCCGATCGCACCACCAGCGGCACGTACTTGGCCCGGCCCGGCCCGCGCCCCGCCCCTGGACCCGAGCCAGGTGTCGAGCCGGGTGCCGAGCCAGGTGCCGAGCCAGGTGTCGAGCCGGCTCGCAGGACGAACAGGTAGGACCCCTCCGGCCAACCGGTCGTGTCGATCGTGGCCGACGGCGTCCAGCGGGTGGTCACGGTCCGGTCCGAGGCGATCTGCGGCGGAGCCTGGGCGGTGCCCGCGACCGGACGTGCGCTGGTCCAGACCTCGCGCGCCCCCTTGCCGCCGTACCAGCCGATCCGGTATGCCGTGACCTGCACATCGCCGATGGTCGAGGTGAGGTAGAGCGTGGCCGGCTCGCCGGGGGTCACGCTCACCTGCCCGAAGTATCCCGCGAGCTGGGTATCCCCGGCGATCTGCGCGTCGCCGAGCTGCCAGTCCAAGGCCCCGTCCCGCGCGTTCTCCGCGACCACCCACCGGGGGTCGTGCCCGGCGCCTGCCTGCGCGGTTTTCCCTGCTTCGCCACTGCCTCCCGAACCGGATCCCGGAAGGTATCCGCACCCCGTGAGCGCCCCCAGTGCGCACACGGCGGCGCCTGGGGCCACGACGCGAACACAGACGCGGACACGGACACGGACACGGCCGCGGCCGCGGACGACTCCCCCGGTGAACCGGACCGTCGCGTCGCGGCGGCGACCGATCCACCCGGGGGCCGGGAGCGGACTCAGCGCGCCGCGTCCATCAGGCCGCGCAGGGTGGACCGCAGCGCGGCCGACGGGTCGAGCCCCGCCCGATGCGCCTGCGCGACCAGCGCGAGCAGTCGTGCCCCGACATCACCGGCCGGGGATGTCAGCCCGTCGATCACGTCCCCGCGTCCGGCGCGGTCTAGACGCGACACGTACGTCGCGGCCCGCTCCAGCGCAGGCATCCCCACAGGCACGCCGTCCAGAATCCCCGTACGCTCCGGCTTCTCCGCCGCCTTCAGCTCTTCCCAGCGGTCCGCGACCTGCTCGGGCGTGTGGGCGTCGCCGTCACCGAACACGTGCGGGTGTCGGCGCCGCAGCTTCTCGGCGATCCCGCGGGCGACGTCGTCGAGGTCGAAAGGGTCGCTCGCGTCCTCCTGCGCCACTCGGGCGTGGAACACCACCTGCAGGAGCAGGTCACCCAGTTCCTCGCGCAGGTGGGCCCGATCGATCGGTTCGGTCGAGGCAGCCTCCGCCAGCTCGTACGCCTCCTCCACCGCGTACGGCGCGAGGCTGGCGTGAGTCTGCTGGGCGTCCCAGGGACATCCGGCGGGGGACCGCAAGCGGTCCATGACCTCGACGAGGTCATGGACGCCGGTCAGGTCCGGCCAGGTCAAGGAGCGCTGGGCGGCGGCGCGGGCGCCTCCGGCGGCGGGACCGGCAGCGTCTCCGGCGGCGGGGCCGGCAGCGTCTCAGGCGGCGGCGCCGGTTGGGGCTGCCCGGGCGTCAGTGCGCCACCGGCGGAGTCCTCCGGCACGAACCAGTTGGGCGGGGTGTTGACCAGGCCCTGCTGCGCGTCGAAGCCGCTGCCGTACTTCGGGTTCACGGTGATCTTGGCGTCCTGGACCAGCGAGGTCAGCTGCTCGCGCGTGAGCGTGTTGGCCGCGGCAGCCTTGTCCACCGCGATGCTTCCCCGCATGAACTCGACCAGCGGCTGCGACGGCTCCTGCACGCCGAGACCGCCACCCTCCGCCGTCGGGCTCTGCTGGATCACCGAGCGGGCCTCGTCGGCGCTGACGACCGGCAGCGTCACGGACGGACTGGTCGCGACGATCTCGTTGAGGATCATGGCCTGCACGACGTTCGACGCGCCGAGCGGGGGTCCCTGACGCTGAGAATTGACGTCGTCCAGGATCGCTGTGACCGACGACTCACGAATGACTGAGCCGTTGACCTCGGCCGCAGCCCCGGGGACGGCTCCCGCGCACCCTGTCAGGGCCAGCGCCGCGGCAGGGACCAAAGCGACCGCTGCCCCGACGCGGGATATGGGAGCCTTCACAGCGGTTCCTTTCGTCGGGCGTGGATCCGGTCGGGTCCGTCTGCGTGTCGGTCGGATCGAGTCGGTATCGCCTCGCTGGGGATGAGACTACCGCGACGGTGTGGCCGTCAACCGCCGCGGCGCCCCGAGCCTGCCACATCGCCCGCGCGGGTGAGGTCTTCCAGCAGGATGGCGCGGATCAGCTGCCCGGCCCACTCCAGCACCGCCACGTCGCGCAGCGGTCGTCCGCCGACGGGCGCAGTCATCGGAGCGGGGACCAGTATCTGCCGCAACGCCGGCTTGATCACCGCGCCCTTGTAGAGCCGGGCCAGCCGCAGCGCCCGCGAGTCCGCCAGCTCCACCGGCGAGAACCGGATCTGTCGACCCTGCACGCCGACGTCCGCGATGTGGGCCTGCCGGGCGATGGTGCGCAGCCGCGCCACCTCGACCAGGTTCGACGCGGCCTCGGGCAACGCCCCGTACCGGTCCACCAGCTCCGCCACGATCTGGTCCAGCTCCTCCTCGTCGACGACCGCGGCGAGCTTTTTGTACGCCTCGAGGCGCAGCCGCTCCCCCGGCACGTACTCGTGCGGCAGGTGGGCGTCGACCGGCAGCTCGATCTTGATCTCGCGCAGCTTCTCCGCCCCGTCGCCGCCGTCGCGGAAGTCCGCCACCGCCTCGCCGACCAGCCGCACGTACAGGTCGAACCCCACCCCCTCGATGTGGCCCGACTGCTCGCCGCCCAGCAGGTTGCCCGCGCCGCGGATCTCGAGGTCTTTCATGGCCACGGCCATGCCGGAGCCGAGGTCCGTGTGGCTGGCGATCGTGGCGAGCCGGTCGAGCGCGGTCTCGCTCAGCGGATTCTCGCCGGGGTAGAGGAAGTACGCGTACGCCCGCTCCCGGCCCCGCCCCACCCGGCCGCGCAACTGGTGCAGCTGAGACAGGCCGAGCACGTCGGCGCGGTCGACGATCAGGGTGTTGGCGTTCGACACGTCCAGCCCGGTCTCGACGATCGTGGTGCATACGAGCACGTCGGAACGCCTCTCCCAGAAGTCGATCACGACCTGCTCCAGTCGGGACTCGGGCATCTTGCCGTGCGCGGTCGCGATCCGCGCCTCCGGAATGAGCTCGCGCAGCCGCGCTGCCGTCCTCTCGATTGAGGACACGCGGTTGTGCACGAAGAACACCTGGCCCTCGCGCAGCAGCTCCCGCCGGATCGCTGCGACCACCTGCCGCTCGGCGTACGCCCCGACGTACGTGAGCACCGGGTGCCGTTCTTCCGGGGCGGTCGCCAGGGTGGACATCTCCCGGATACCGGTGACCGCCATCTCCAAGGTGCGAGGGATCGGGGTGGCGGACATCGCCAGCACATCCACGTTGGTCCGCATCGCCTTGAGCTGTTCTTTGTGCTCCACGCCGAAGCGTTGCTCCTCGTCGACCACCACGAGGCCGAGGTTCTTGAAGCGCACGCTCGGCGAGAGGAGCCGGTGCGTACCGATCACCAGATCCACGGACCCGTCCGCGAGGCCCTCCAGGACGGCCGTCGCTTCGTGCTCGGACTGGAACCGAGACAGCGCCTTCACCGTGAGCGGGAACGGCGCGTACCGCTCCGAGAACGTCACGACATGCTGCTGCACGAGCAACGTGGTCGGCACCAGCACTGCGACCTGCGCCCCGTCCTGGATCGCCTTGAACGCGGCCCGCACCGCGATCTCGGTCTTGCCGTACCCGACATCTCCGCAGATCAGGCGGTCCATCGGGACCTCGGCTTCCATATCGGCTTTGACCTCGTCGATGCTGGAGAGCTGATCTGGCGTCTCGACGTAGGCGAACGCGTCCTCCAGCTCGGCCTGCCACGGGGTATCCGGCGCGAAGGCGTGCCCGCGGGTGGCCATCCGGGCGCTGTAAAGACGGATCAGCTCGCCGGCGATCTGTCGCACGTGCCGCCGAGCCCGTGACTTCGTCTTCGCCCAATCGGCCCCGCCGAGCTTGTGCAGCGTCGGCGTCTCGCCGCCGACGTACCGGGTCAGCAGGTCCAGCTGGTCTGTGGGAACGAAGAGGCGGTCCGTCGGCTGGCCACGCTTGCTCGCCGCGTACTCCATCACCACGTACTCTCGCGTGGCGCCCTGGACAGTCCGCTGGGTCATCTCGACGAACCGGCCGACCCCGTGCTGCTCGTGCACCACGAAGTCCCCGGGGCTCAGCTGTAGCGGGTCCACCTGGTTGCGGCGCCGCGACGGCATCCGGCGCATGTCCCGGGTGCTGCCCGGTGAGGACGCCCCCGCCCCCAGCAGGTCGGTCTCTGTGAGCACGACCGGGCCGTCGTCACCGACGCTGAATCCGCGGGACAGCGCCCCGGTCATCACGTGCACGACCCCCGTTTTCCGGGGAGGCGTCGGCGCTGTCGCCCCGGCCGTCTCGGCGCCGATCACGTCCGCCGGAACCTCCGCCTCGGCCAGCACCTCCGTGAGGCGCCGCGCCAGCCCAGCGCCCTCGGTGACCACGGCGACGAAGCGCCCGTCCCGGACCGCCCAGCGACGCAGGTCGGAGACGAAGTCGTCCTGCTTCCCACGGTAGGAGGGCGCGTCTCGGCTCGGGATGGTCAGCGCAATGACATCGTCGGCGACGTCACCTCCGTCACCTCCGTCACCTCCATCACCCCGGTCGCCCCGTCGGTCGTCACGCCCGTCGCCCCGCCGGGCGCCGCCGACGGACATCGCGGCGATCTCCTCGTCCGCCGCGAACGGGGTCATCGACCACCACGCCAGCCCCTGGGCGAGGGCATGCTCCCGCGCCCGCGCCAACGTCCAGAACGATGCCTCTCCGAGGACACCGGCGAGGTCGACCGGCACGGGGGCGCCTGCCGCGGCGCCGAGCCAGCTCGCCTGCAAGAACTCCTCGCTCGTCGCCACGAGGTCGTGTGCCCGCGCTCGAACGCGCTCGGGGTCTGACAGCACGACCGTGGACCCGTGCGGCAACAGGTCCAGCACCGACTCCATCCCGTCGACCAGGACCGGGCCGAGGGACTCCATCCCCTCCACCGCGACACCTGCGGCGATCTTGGCGAGCAGATCGGCCACCCCGGGAAGGGTGTCGACCAACCCGGCGGCGCGCTCGCGTACCGCGTCGGTCAGCAGGATCTCCCGGCACGGGGGCGCCCAGAGCCCGTGCTCGGCGGGACCGAGACTGCGCTGGTCGGCAGCGGCGAAGTAGCGCAGGTCGCTCACGTCGTCTCCGAAGAACTCGACCCGCACCGGGTGCGATTCCGTGGGTGGGAACACGTCCAGGATCCCGCCTCGGACCGCGAATTCCCCGCGCCGTTCGACCATGTCCGTCCGGACGTACGCCGCCCCCGCGAGCGCGGAGACCACCTCGTCCAGGGGCCGCTCGTCGCCGACGCGCAACGCGACCGGGGCCAGCTCGGTCAGCCCGGTCGCGATGGGCTGCAGGAGGGCGCGCACGGGCACCACGAGCGCGCGGATCGGGCCGTACGAGGGATCCTGCGGGTCCGGGTGAGCCAGACGCCTCAATACGGCGAGGCGCCGACCTACGGTGTCGCTGCGCGGGCTCAGGCGTTCGTGCGGCAAGGTCTCCCAGCTGGGCAGGACGGCAACGCTGTCGGGGGGCAGGACGCCACGTAACGTGCCGGCCGCGTCGTCGCCCTCGCGCCCGGTCGCGGTGACCAGCACGAGTGGCGTCTCGGGTGGTTGGCCCTGCGTCAGGATCGCCGCGAGCAACGGCCGAGCGCCCGTGGCCAGCGCGACGTCGACGCAGGGCTCACCGCGCAGCTCCAGGAGGCGACCGACGGACTCGTGTTCTCGCAGCGCTCCCACCAGGTGGCTCAAGCTCATCCGTCGGGTCCCTCCTCCGCGGCTATCGGCCGGGCCCGACGTGCCACGACGGATCGTACGGGAGGCAGCGAGCGGCACCACGGCCAGGTCGGGACCGCGGGGCCGTGACCGCGCTCACGCGCGACGGCCTTCGGCCATGAGCGCCTCCACGCGCCGCCCCATGGTCCTGCGGAGGACCTCCGCGGGCCCCCGTCGGAGACGCGCGTACGATGAGTTCCGTTGTCCCTCAAACGATTTACCCGCTCAAAGCCGGTCGCTATTCCCCCCCTGCGGGCCGGTTGGTCACCTCCTGGCGAAGGAACTCACGTGGACAAAACTGTTGCCCGCGCTGCCGTGGTCCTGGGCGCACCCCTGCTCGGGACCCGCGCGGCCATCGCATACCTGCAGACGGGTCGGGTCACGGATTCGGTGACCGTCGCAGGCCCCGACGATCAGACGTTCGAGCTGCGCACGTTTTCCGGCACCGCTCCCGGAACCCGGCTACCGCAGCTCCTCAGCGTAGCCAAGGGCGAGCTGCGGTTCATCGGCCCCGAACCGCTCCCGCCGCCCCACCGACGCTTCGCGCGCCGCCCGTCCGGCGACGGCGGGCACGCCTCGGTGGTCCCCGGCATCTTCTGCGCCCATCGGTTGCGCGCCCACACTGGTCTGACGTTCGAGGGAGGCGCCGATCACCCCCAGAGCCCGACCGCGCGTGAACCCGGCCCGTGGCACGAAAGCCACCAGTCTCTGCTGCGCGGGAAGAACGTGGCGCTCATCGCCCGGTCCGTCCTCGCCAGGACGCTCGGCGGTCGCCACGACAGCCGGCCGGTCCCCGAAGACGTCCACCTCCTCGGCGTACAGATCCGCAACGCCAGCATGGCCGAGGCGGTGCACTGGATCGCCGACGCCGCCGACGGGCATCACGGCCCGCAGGTCGTGTGCTTCGTGAATCCCAGCTGCCTGAACACGGCCGTGGTGGACGCCGGGTACCAGACCATCCTGCGAGAGGCCGACCTCGTGCTCGCTGACGGGATCGGCATCCGCATCGCCGCTCGCCTGCGCGGATTCGCCATGCGCGACAACGTGAACGGGACGGACCTCTTTCCGCGACTGTGCCGCCGTTCCGCCAGGGACGGTCTGCGGCTGTACTTCCTCGGGGCGGCCGACGGCGTCGCGCGCGCCGCTGCGGACGCGATGACCCAGCGCTACCCGCAGCTCCTCGTCGCCGGCTCCCACCACGGTTACCTGGCCGACGACCCGGATCTGGAGAGCGCCGTCATCGCGGACATCAACTCGTCCGGAGCCCAGATCCTGCTGGTCGGGATGGGCACACCCGACCAGGAGGCGTGGGTCACCCGGGTACGAGAGCGCCTCACCGTCCCCGTGGTCATCGGAGTCGGCGGACTGTTCGACTTCTATTCCGGTCGCATCCCGCGAGCGCCGCTATGGGTACGGGAGATCGGTATGGAGTGGGTGTGGCGCCTCGCCCAGGAGCCGGGTCGGCTCTGGCGCCGGTACGTCATCGGCAACCCGCTGTTCCTCTGGCGTGTGTGGCGCGAACGCAAGGTCAACGGAGACACCATCACGGCGCACCAGGACCACAGCGCGGCGGCGTAACCGCCCCCACGTCACCGTCCCCACGCGGAGCACGCCCACGAGTCTCCACGTGCGACGCGCCACGATGGGCCGTCCGGAGCCTCCCCGGCTCCGGACGGCCCATCGTTGCTCAGGCGTTGCCGGTCACGACTTCTTCTCGATCTCACGCGCCTGCCGCTCGACGTCGTCGAGACCTCCGCACATGTAGAAGGCCTGCTCAGGAACGGTGTCGTAATCCCCGTCGCAGATCTTCGTGAACGCCTCGACGGTATCCTCCAGCGGCACCGTCGAGCCCTCGATGCCGGTGAACTGGGTCGCCGCGTACGTGTTCTGGGACAGGAACCGCTGGATGCGCCGGGCCCGGTTGACCGTGATCTTGTCTTCCTCGGACAACTCGTCCATGCCGAGGATCGCAATGATGTCCTGCAGCTCCTTGTTCTTCTGCAGGATCGACTTGACCCGCACCGCGGTGTCGTAGTGGTCCCTGTTGATGTACCGCGGGTCGAGGATCCGGCTCGTCGAGGTGAGCGGGTCCACGGCCGGATAGATACCCAACGAGGCGATCTCGCGGGACAGCTCGGTCGTCGCGTCGAGGTGCGCGAACGTGGTCGCGGGGGCCGGGTCGGTGTAGTCGTCGGCGGGTACGTAGATGGCCTGCATGGAGGTGATCGAGTGACCGCGAGTCGAGGTGATCCGCTCCTGCAGAACGCCCATCTCATCCGCCAGGGTCGGCTGATAGCCCACCGCCGAGGGCATCCGACCGAGAAGCGTGGACACCTCGGAACCGGCCTGGGTGAAACGGTAGATGTTGTCGATGAACAGGAGCACATCCTGGCGCTGCACGTCACGGAAGTACTCGGCCATGGTCAGCGCAGACAGGGCCACCCGCAGACGCGTGCCCGGCGGCTCATCCATCTGGCCGAAGACCAGCGCCGTCTGGCCAAGGACGCCCGCCTCTTCCATCTCGACGATGAGGTCGTTCCCCTCACGGGTGCGCTCTCCCACTCCCGCGAACACGGACACACCGCCGTGGTTGCGGGCCACGCGGGCGATCATCTCCTGGATGAGGACGGTCTTGCCGACGCCCGCGCCCCCGAACAGGCCGATCTTGCCGCCCTGAACATACGGGGTGAGCAGGTCGATGACTTTGAGCCCCGTCTCGAACATCTGGGTCTTCGGCTCCAGCTGGTCAAACGGGGGCGCTGGGCGGTGGATGCCCCAGCGCTCCGTGACCTCCAGCACCTCCCCCTCGGGGAGGTTCAGGCACTCGCCGGTGGTGTTGAAGACCTTGCCGAGCGTGATGTCGCCGACCGGCACGCTGATCGGCCCGCCAGTGTCCTGGACATAGGTTCCGCGGACCAAGCCGTCGGTGGGCTGCAGCGAGATCGCCCGGACGATGCTGTCGCCCAGGTACTGGGCGACTTCAAAGTTCACGTTCCGGACCTGCCCCTCCTGCCCGTCCTTCCCGTCCATCTCGACGTTGGCCGTCAGCAGGTTGAACAGCTGCGGCAACTGGTCGGCGGGGAACTCGATGTCGACCACGGGGCCGATGATGCGCGACAGGCGACCTTGCCCACCGGGGACAGGCGCACTTTGGGCGGGCGTGTCAAGGGTTGCGGTCATGGCGGTGCGGCTCCTCGATGTTCTCGGGTTACTTCGCTTCGGAGAGGGCGTCGGCGCCGCCCACGATCTCGCTGATCTCGTTGGTGATCTGGGCCTGGCGGGCCTGGTTCGCCAGTCGCGTGTAGGTCTTGATGAGCTCGTCGGCATTGTCCGTCGCCGACTTCATGGCCCTTTGCCGGGATGCCAGTTCGGAGGCGGCCGACTGCAGGAGGCAGTTGAAGATCCGGTGCGTCACGTACTGCGGCAGGATCGCGTCGAGCACGGCCTCCGTGTTCGGCTCGAAGTCGTACAGCGGCAGGATGTTGTGCGCGCCGCTGTGAGTGTCGACGTCAGACTCGACGTCCTCCTGGTCGACGACCTCGATGGGCAGCATCCGCAGCGCCCGAGGCACCTGCGTCACCATCGTGCGGAACTGGGTGTAGACGACGTGCACCTCATCCACCCCGTCCGGGCCGTCGTCGAGGAAGGCCCGCACCACCGCGTCGCTGATGCTCTGCGCCGTCTCGTAACCCGGGTTGTCCGTCGAGTCCTCCCAGCTGTGTTCGTAGGGGCGTTGCCGGAACCTGTAGAACCCGATCGCCTTGCGCCCCACGAGGTACGGAACGATCTGCTTGCCCTCGGCTGTGAGCCTTCCGACGAGCGCTTCGCTCTCGCGAAGGACCGCCGAGGTGTAGCCGCCGGCGAGACCCTGGTTGTTGCCGACCACCACCATGGCCACCCGGTGGGGATTCTCGACCGGGGTCGTCAGCGGGTGATGGGCATCGGAGTTCGACGCACAGGCCGCCAACGCGTGCGAGATCGCGACCGCGTACGGGGTGGTCTGCCCCACCCGCTGGCGAGCCTTGACCACCCGCGACGCTGCCATGAGCTCCATGGCTTTCGTGATCTTCTGGGTTGCCTTGACGGAACGGATGCGCTGCCGGTACTCCCGGATCTGCGCCGCCATATCTGTCCGCCTCTCTTCGGTCTGCCGATGATGCTCGCCGGGCCGTGCGGTTCCGGGTCGCGGGGGGTCTAGCCGGGGCGGGGGTCCTGGGCCACGGCCTAGAACCCCCGACTCCGTCAGCGTTGCCGGACGATGCGTTCCTGGTCGACAGCCTCGTCGCCAAGTGCTTCGATCTCCTCGTCCTGCGGAGATCCGGCCCACCCGGTCTGCTTGCCGGCCGCGAACTGCTGCGCGAAAGCGTCCACCGCCTCACCCAGGGCCTGCTCGGTGTCCTCGCTGAGTTCCCTCGTCTCGCGGATCGCCTCGAGGATTCCGCCCCGCTCGCGGCGGAGGAAGTCCAAAAGCTCGTTCTCGAAACGACCCACGTCCTCGACCGCGACGTGGTCGAGCTTGCCGTTCGTGCCCGCCCAGACACTCACCACCTGCTCCTCGACCGGGTACGGCGAGGACTGCGGCTGCTTGAGCAGCTCCACCAGGCGGGCGCCGCGGGCCAGCTGCGCCTTGGACGCCGCATCGAGGTCTGAGGCGAACATCGCGAACGCCTCCATGGCGCGGAACTGGGCGAGGTCCAGCTTGAGCCGACCGGCCACCGACTTCATGGCCTTGATCTGCGCCGAGCCACCGACCCGGGAGACGGACACACCGACGTCGATCGCGGGACGAACGTTGGCGTTGAACAAGTCAGCCTGCAGGTAGATCTGGCCGTCGGTGATGGAGATGACGTTGGTCGGGATGTACGCCGAGACGTCGCCCGCCTTGGTCTCGATGATCGGCAGGCCCGTCATGGACCCGGCGCCCAACTCGTCCGACAGCTTCGCGCAACGCTCCAGCAGGCGGCTGTGCAGGTAGAAGACGTCGCCCGGGTAAGCCTCGCGACCTGGTGGGCGGCGCAGCAGCAGCGACACCGCCCGATAGGCCTCCGCCTGCTTGGACAGGTCGTCGAAGACGATCAGGACGTGCTTGCCCTCGTACATCCAGTGCTGGCCGATAGCCGAGCCGGTGTACGGGGCCAGATACTTGAAGCCCGCCGAGTCGGACGCCGGAGCGGCGACGATGGTCGTGTAGGCCATGGCGCCGGAATCCTCGAGCGTGTCCTTCACCGACGCGATCGTCGAGCCCCGTTGGCCGATGGCCACGTAAATGCACAACACTTGGCGATCCGGGTCGCCAGACTCCCAGTTGGCCCGCTGGTTGATGATCGTGTCGACCGCGACCGTCGTCTTGCCGGTCTGGCGGTCACCGATGATGAGTTCACGTTGACCGCGCCCGATCGGGATCATCGAGTCGACAGCTTTGATGCCGGTCTGCAACGGCTCATGCACGCTCTTGCGCGCCATGACGTTGGGGGCCTGCAACTCCAGCTCGCGGCGAGCCTCGGCCTTGATCTCGCCGAGGCCATCGATCGGCTGGCCGAGTGGGTTGACGACCCGGCCGAGGTAGGCGTCACCGACCGGAACCGAGAGGACCTCTCCGGTGCGCTTCACGGTCTGGCCTTCTTCGATACCCGAGAAATCGCCCAGGATGACGACGCCGATCTCGTGAATATCGAGGTTCAGCGCGATGCCGAGGGTACCGTCGGCGAACTGCAGCAGTTCGTTGGTCATCGCCGACGGAAGCCCCTCGACGTGGGCGATGCCGTCGGCAGCGTCGGTGACCCGGCCCACCTCTTCGCGGGTGGCCGCGTCAGGCTCGTAGGACTGGACGAACCTGTCCAGCGCGTCCCGGATATCCTCCGGGCGGATCGTGAGCTCCGCCATCGTTGTCTCTTCTCTCCCTCGTCTGGCTCCCGGCCGCACCGCGTTGGCCGTTCGTGGTCTTCGTGGGCCGGATCGCTTGCCGTCCCTTGCCTCTACTGTTGTGGCTTCCCTGCCGGGGTGCGGCCCTGAGTAGATGAATTCGCCAGGGCCGCAGCCGATCCGATACGCCCTCGCTAGGCCTTGCTCATGGCCCGTCGTGCGTCGTCGAGCCGGCGCAGAACGCTGCCGTCGATGAAGTCGTCGCCGACCCGCACCTGGACACCGCCCAGAAGCCCCTCGTCAACCTCCAGGTTGGCGTTGACGGCGTGCCCGTAGATCCTCGACAGGGCTTCCTCGATCCGGTGCTTCTGATCCGAGGTGAGCTCGATCGGTGACGTCACGACCGCGGTGACGTTCCGACGTCGCAAGTCAGCGATCGCCAGCATCCGCCAGATCGTCGAGGCGAACCTGCGACCCCGCGGGTTGCGCGCCGGGCGCTCGGCGAGCCACAGCGCGTCGGCCGAGACCTCGCCCTCGAGAAGCTGGTGCAGGAGGGCGACCTTCGGCTCCGCGGGGACGTCCCGACGCCCCAGTGCCTCGTTCAGCGTCTGGTTCTTCAAGACCAGCTCTTGGATGCTGAACAGTTCGTCCCCGAGTTTGTTCAGTCGCCCGTCGTGTTCGGCGGCCGCGAAGACGAGGTTCATCCCGATGCGCTCGAACGCGTCCGTCAGATCGTGGTCCACCATCCAACGGCCGCCGACGGCGGACAGGATCAACGTCATCGCCTCTTGCGACACCTTGCCCGAGAAGACCTTGCGGGCTAGGTCTTGCTTCGGCCACGCGTCACGTGCCGGGTCGGCGAGGGCGCGACGAAGCTTGGCTTCTCCGGCCACCAGCTCGCTGACCGCGAAGAGTTCGCTCGCGACAGCACGGATATCCAACCCGGGGACTTGCTCGGTCTTTCGGGAGGTGCCGAGCGCGTGCATCCACGCGCCGAACGACGAACCCTCCATCAGACGTCGACCTCCTTCGGGATGGCCTGACGCACATGCTCGCCACGACCGGTGCTCACCCGACCCGCTTCGAGGTCGGCGATGAACCGCTCGACGATGCCCGTCTGACGCGCCTCGTCATGGAGCGACTCCCCCACGATGCGGCTGGCCAGGTCAGTAGACAGTCGGCCCACGTCGCCCTTGAGCTCGTTGATCGCCTGACTGCGCTCGGCCTCGATCTGGCGCTGCGTCGAGTCGAGGATGCGAGCGGATTCGGCCTGGGCCTGGTCTCGCATCTCGGCGATGATGGCCGCACCCTGTTCGCGCGCCTCCTCCCGCAGGCGTGCCGCCTCGGTCCGAGCTTCAGCCAGTCTGGCCTCGTACTCCGCCTTGATGGCCTGCGCCTCCTGCTGAGCCTTATCGGCTCGGCTCATCCCGCCCTCGATGGCTGCAGCCCGCTCGGCGTACAGCTTCTCCAACGAGGGAAACACCTTCTTGGCGACGAGGGCGTAGAGGATGCCGAACGCGACCAGCCCGAAGATGAGTTCGGGTAGATAGGGCAGGATCGGCAGGCTGGCCGATGCGTCAGCCTCCGGACCGCCGCCGTCGGCGGTGGCCACGAACACACTCGTCAACGAGCTGGCGACTTGCTGCACGGTCTTGTCTCCTCAGTGACTCGGGCGCTCAGGGGCGGGTGGGTGCCGATGCGGCGGAGGTCACTTCGGGGAGATGAAGAAGAGCACCAGACCGAAGATGGCGAGGGCTTCAGCCAGTGCGAAGCCCAGGATGGCGATCGGCTGAAGCAAGGTGCGGGCCTCAGGCTGGCGGGCAACGCCGTTGATGTACGCGGCGAAGATGAGACCGATGGCGATGGCCGGACCGATGGCGGAGAGGCCGTAGCCAAGCAGGTTCAGGTTGCCAGTCACGATAGTCCTCTTTCTTGGTGGACCGCCCGACGTCTGTCCGGGCGAGTTCGGGATTCGTCAGTTGTGGATACGCCGCGGCAGGCCACGGGCTCGGCCCGTCACCGCGACGGGCTTAGTGGTTTTCGGACACCGCGTCAGCGATGTACGAGGCGACCAGCAGTGTGAACACATACGCCTGGAGGAACTGCACCAGCGCCTCGAAGAGGGTCATGATGAACGCGAGCACGTACGTCGGGATCGCGACCAGTTTCAGCAGGACGTCCGGGTTCGAAAGCAGCTCCCAGCCACCCACGATGAAGACAACGAGCAGCATGTGGCCGGCGAACATGTTGCCGAAGAGCCGCAGGGCCAGGGTCAGCGGCCTGGTGATGAAGTACGTCAGCAGTTCGAGTACGAAGATTGCTGGTTTGATCCATCCGGGAAGACCGTCAGGCACCAGTCCGCTGAAATAGCCCCCAAAGCCCTTCCGTCGGATCCCCACCGCGTGATAAACGATGTAGACGAGGATGACGAGGCCAATGGGGAAGCCGATCCGACTCATCGCCGGAAATTGCAGGAACGGAATGATGCCGAACCAGTTGTTACAAAGGATAAATATGAACAGAGAGAAGAGGAACGGGACGAACGGCAAGTAGTCCCGGCTGCCGATCATGTCCCTGCCGATGCTCACCCGCACGAAGTCGTAGACCTGTTCGGTGATCCATTGGCCTTTAGTCGGAACAACTTTCAACTGGCGGGTGGCCAGCAACAACCAGGCGGACAGGACGACCACGGAGATAGCCACCAGCACCATCGGGCGCGTGATCCAAAAGCCCCCGACTTGCCACAACGGAAGCCAAAAGTCCTCGGCCTTGGGAGGGAAGTGCCCCTCCCCCTCCGCAGCCAGGATCGGCGCCACCGCGCCCACCATGATCAGGCTCACAAATTCTCCTCGTTCACGGTCGATTCAACCGGGCGACTTCCACGCGACGCATCGAACCGGCCCACGACGTCACTCAAGTCCTACCGTACCGGAGCCAGATCACGTAGAGCGCCAGGGCCATACCCAAGAGAATTCCGCAGGGCAGTAGGAAAGAAGTGCCCAGCCAGCGGTCCAAAGCCCAACCGAGGCCGCCCACGCCCAGCGGTCCGGCCAAGAGTCGTGAAAGCACGCCGGAGTAGAGATCGCTCTGAGGTGCTCGATAGCCGGATTCTGACTCAGCGTTCGAGGGCTGACCGAATGGGTTTGTGCTGGACATCACTGTCCTCCCTTCGGCCGTACTGTCATAGTCACGGGTTTGGCGACATCACTGGTGCGCATGCGGCTCGTACACGGGTTGTCGGGCCCGACGCAGCCCTACTAACGTACCAGCCTGCCACGCAATGGTGGCCCCAATGGCCCCGACCACGAACGCCGACAGATGCAGCCACGGCGCCTGCCGAAGCACGAGGAGCAGTCCGAACACGACGCTCAGCTGCACCGCGTACACGCCCATGGCGGCGGCCAGGGCAAACTCGGTGGGGCCCGCGAGCAGACGTTTGAGGGCCAGGATGCCGAGCGTGAAGAAGGCGATGATCCCGCCGACGGCGGTGGCGTAGGAGAGGGCGGCCTCACCCCCCGCGACGACGTATCCGATCGGCGTCCCCAACATCAGCGCCACCATATTCGCCGATAACCCCCAGCGGACCATCGAAGAGATACCCGTTCGATCGGTCAGGATCGCGCGCACGCCCCGCCGGGGCGTCGGGGCCGGGATGCTCGCATTCACGCGGTCCAGCCTGTCATGGGACGGCAACGACTTGGCGGTCGCCGCCATGACACTCAGCGCCTCGCCCGGGTCCGACGTTCCAGCCAGCGAGGCAGATATCGAGTCAACCACAACGCCCCGATCGTCGCCGCGCTGATCGCTACCGGCGGCCACACCCCCTCGACGTACGCCACGGCCACCGCCCCGAAGGCGATGATGGCCGCCCACAGGTAGAGCACGTACACCGCGGCCCGGTGGCTGTGACCAAAGCCGAGCATGCGGTGCTGGAAGTGCTGCGCATCTGGCTGCCAGGGACTCTGACCACGACGCACGCGCCGGATGATCGCCCAGGTCATATCCGCGAGAGGCACCAACATCACGGCGAGAGGCAACACCAGCGGGAGGTAGGCGGCGATCTGCGCGTTGCCACCCACCTCGACCGACGGGTCCACGTTGCCCACGAACGTGATCGTGCTCGCCGCCAGCAGCAGGCCGAGCAGCAGCGCGCCCGCATCACCCATGAACAGCCGAGCCGGATAGGCGTTGTGCGGTAGGAAACCGAGCGCGCAGCCCAGGGTCGCGGCGCTCACGAACGTGGCGGTCGAGAACACGTTCGGCGGGTTGTACGTGAAGGAGAGCCCGTAGACATACCAAAAGAACGCCAGCGCGCCGATCGCCACGATGCCCGCCGCGAGCCCATCGAGCCCATCGATGAAGTTCACCGCGTTCGTACTCACGATGACGATGACCACGGTGAGCGCCATCAGCACGGGGGACGGCAGCACCGTCACCCCGAGGATGGGCAACGAGAGCAGCTGCACGCCGAAGTACGCCATCGCGCCGGCGGCGATGATCTGCCCGGCGAGCTTGGTCACCCAGTCGAGTTCTCGCACGTCGTCGATGGCGCCGACGAGCGAGACGATGACGGCTCCGATGATGATCCCCCGGATCTCGGCGCCCCCCGCGCCGGAGGCGCACGTCGGTAGGTCCTCGCGGATGATGCAGTGCAGGTGGGGAAGTCGAGAACCCACGCCGACCGCGGCGAGGAAGCCCACGAGCATCGCGATGCCGCCGAGCCGGGGGGTCGGGGTGTCGTGAACGTCCCGCTCCCGCACCGGGGTGATCGCCCCGATCCGCACGGCGAGACGCCGCACGGCCGGCGTGACCGCGAACGTGACGGCCAGAGCGACGGCGAAGACGAGGAAGTACTCCTTCACCCGCGTCTCCCGCCCTCGTCCGCCCCGGCCATCTGCGGGCCACTCTAAGGGGACGCCCCGCGAGAGCGCGGACGTTCCCCGCAGGGCCGACGGGCACCCGCGCCGTGGGCCAGGCGCCAACTCAGGATTCGTCCCGCAATGCCGTGCGCGCCACCTGCTCCGACGCAATTCCGCCCACCCGCAGCACGATCGGCTCCTCGCGCGTGCAGTCGACGATGGTCGAGGCCAGGCCGCCCTGGGACGGCCCCGCGTCAAGGTAGACGTCCACCGCCGGCCCAAGCATCGCCGCCGCCTGGGTGATCGTCGTGGCCGGCGGCCGACCGGTAATATTCGCGCTGCTGACCGCCAGCGGCCCGGTCTGGGCCAGCACCGCCCGCGCCAGTTCGTCGTCGGGCATCCGTAGCCCCACCGTCCCGTTCGTGTCGCCGAGATCCCAGTGCAGGCTCGGTTGGGCTTTGAGGATGAGGGTCAGGGGTCCGGGCCAGAACGCGTCGATGAGCGCCAACGCGTACGAAGGGACATCGATCGCCAGCCCCTCGACGGTGCGCGGCTCGGCGACCAGCACCGCCGGCGGCATCTGCCGGCCCCGCCCCTTGGCTTCCAGCAGTCGAGTCACCGCGTCCGCGGAGAACGCGTCGGCCCCGACCCCGTACACGGTGTCGGTCGGCAGCACGACCAACCGGCCCGACCGGATCGCGCTCACCGCCGCCGCGACACCCTCGCCACGACCGGACTCACTCGTGCAGTCGATGACCGGACTCATGACGAGCAGTCTAGAAGCCGCGATCCGCCCGTCGGGCGCACGTCACGCGGGGGCGGCCCGCGAGGTCCGCCACGTCCCAGATCTGGCTCCACGGGCCGTCGGCGCGCAGCAGCTCCGGAAGCGACTCCCCCTGGGCATCGGCATGCTCCATCACCAACAAGCCCCCGGAGCGCAGCAGCACGGCGGCGCGGGCCGCGAACGCCCGCGGGATCGCCAGTCCGTCCGCGCTGCCCCCGTACAGGGCCAGCGACGGGTCGTGGTCACGCACTTCCGGATCGCGCGGGACGGCGCCGAGCGGGATATACGGGGGGTTGCAGGCGACCACGTCGACAGCGCCTTCCAGCTCGGCCATGCCGATCAGGGGCGCCGTAGCGTCGCCGAGCAGCAGCGTCACCGCCGATCCGCTCTCGGCGATGTTGCGGGCCGCGTAGGCGTGCGCCTCCTCCGACAGCTCCACCGCCCACACACGGGCGCTCGGGACCTCATCGGCCACAGCCAACGCGATCGCCCCCGAACCGGTACCCAGATCCACCACGACGGGTCGTCGCGGGTCGTCGACCGCGGTCGAGCAGGTCAGTTCGTCGACCACGAGTCCGACCAGCACCTCGGTCTCGGGGCGCGGCACGAACACCCCTGGGCCGACGAGGAGCTCGAGCTGACGGAACGCCGCCCGGCCGGTCAGGTGCTGAAGCGGCACGCGGGCGGCGCGGCGGGCGACGAGGTCCGCATACCCCTCCGGCGCGGTCGCGCCCACGATCGCGCGGCGGCGCGTCTCGGAGGCGGTGGCCCCCAGGAGGTGAGCCGCCAGCGCCGCCGCGTCGACGTCGGGGCTGGGCACGCCCGCCTCACGCAGGACCCGGCGCGCGAGCCGCAACGCGCCCGCCAGATCGCCGGGCGGCTCCGGGGATGCGGACGGCGGGAGCGCCTCGAAGGGCGTGGGCAAAGTGCTCACGCGATCATGACCAGGGCGTCACAGCGACCGGATCGAGCGGGTCGGTCGGCCAGGACGTGTCGTCGACCGGAACCGCTTGAACCGTCATGATGCACATCGTGCCTTCCGATCGCTCGTCCGCTGCGTCCACTCCGCCCGCGAGAGGTTGGACGTCACGTGTCAGGGGTCCTGGCGGGCCAACGCCTCCATTCTGGCGGCCTCGTCGGCGTCGATCGCCGACTGGATCACCGCGTCGAGTTCCCCGTCCAACACGGTGTCGAGGTTGTACGCCTTGAACCCCGTGCGGTGGTCCGCGATCCGGTTCTCCGGGAAGTTGTACGTGCGGATCCGCTCGGAGCGGTCCACGGTGCGCACCTGGCTACGGCGTGACTGCGCGGCGACAGCCTCGGCGGCGTCCACCTGCATCTGGTGCAACCGCGACCGGAGAACACGCAGCGCGGACTCCTTGTTCTGCAGCTGGGACTTCTCGTTTTGGCAGCTCACGACGAGACCGGTCGGCAGGTGCGTGATCCGCACGGCCGAGTCGGTGGTGTTGACCGATTGACCCCCCGGCCCCGAACTTCGATATACGTCGATCCGCACATCGTTCGGCCCCATCTCGACCTCATCGGGGTCGTCGAGGTCCGGCATCACCAACACTCCCGCCGCGGAGGTGTGGATGCGACCCTGGCTCTCGGTGACCGGAACCCGCTGGACGCGGTGTACTCCGCCCTCGTACTTCAGGTGCGCCCATGGCGCCGCTCCCGCCTGCGGGATCCCCCGGGCGTGCACCGCGATCCGCACGTCCTTGTAACCGCCCAGGTCCGACTCCGTCGCGTCGAGCACCTCGCAGCCCCAGCCCCGCCGTTCGGCGTAACGCAGATACATCCGCAACAGGTCCCCCGCGAACAGCGCCGATTCCTCGCCGCCCTCGCCCGCCTTGACCTCCAGGATCACGTCACGGTCATCATCGGGATCGCGCGGCAGCAGCAGCCTTCGCAGCTCTTGGCTCGCGCCCTCCAGCCGCGCAGCGAGCTCCTCGGCCTCTTCCGCGAACGTGGCGTCCTCCCCCGCCAGCTCGCGCGCCGCCTCCAGGTCGCCGGTCAGCGACGTCACCCGCTCGTAGGCGTGCACCGTCGGGGCTAGGGCCGCGTACCGCTTATTGAGGCGACGCACCAGCGTTTGGTCGCCGAACACCTCCGGGTCGGAGAGACGCGCCTCGATGGCGTGGTGCTCGGCGACCAACGCGGCAGCGGAGTCGAGCATGCCTCACCTCGGCGGTGTCGGTGAATCAGCGGTGTGGGAGGTGTGGGCGGTCGGTGGGTACGGGTGGCAGCGTGCTCGACGTCCACACGCGTCAACGCCGACCCGTGGCGCCCGCAGGAGGGACCGGATCGGCGTCGGGCGGGGTAGCTACTTGGCGGCCTTCTTGCCGTAGCGGGCCTCGAAGCGGGCCACGCGGCCCCCGGTGTCGAGGATCTTCTGTTTGCCCGTGTAGAACGGGTGACACTTGGCGCACACGTCAGCGTTGATGACGCCGCTCTTCGCGGTGCTGCGGGTAGCGAACGTGTTGCCGCAGGTGCACGTCACCGTCGTCGCCACGTATTCGGGGTGGATATTCTTTTGCACGAGATGCTCCCAAGCGATGCGCGTCGCCGGGTCGCGTCTCCCGGGTGGAGTCGCGTGAACCGGCGGCCGACGTTTCAGTGTGCCAGACGCGTCACGTCAGCCGACCATTGACCCGTGGATGATGGCTGAGCGGCGCTGGGCACCCGTCGTCTCAAGGGTTCTGGGTACGTTCCGATCCGCCGTCGCGGGCGGTGAGGAGCACTACGCCAGCGCCTCGCTCGTCGCAGGAGGGGAGCTCCATCACCACGGTGGTACCCACGTCCTCGACTGAGCTGAGGCTCAGCGTGCCTCCATGCGCGTCGACGATGCCGCGCACCACCACCAGGCCGAGGCCGGTACCGGGGATCTCGTTCTTCGTCGCGTTGCTGGCGCGGAAGAAGCGCGTGAACAGCCGCGACTGCTCTGCCTGGGGGATGCCCATGCCCTCGTCGCAACACACCAACCGCACCGTGCGCTCGCCTGGCACTTCCGCGGTGCTGACCCACACCCGCCCGCCTGCGCCGGTGAACTTCACCGCGTTGCCCACGATGTTGGCGAGCGCCCGGCCCAATTGGGTGCGCTGGCCCAGCACTGCCCGGCCGGAGAGTCGGCCCGTGTCGAGGATGACGCCGCGGGCCTGGGCCAGCGGCCCGAGCTCTGCGCACGTCCGGGCGACCAGGGCGTCCAGCGGGACATTGTCGGTGAAGCGGTCCAGCGCCGCGCGATGGGGGTTGAAGAACAGGAGGTCCTCGATCAGGTCACGCAGCCGCACCGCGTTCCGGTCGATGGCCGACAGCATCCGCTTCTGCTCGTCGGTCAGCTGGCCGGCATCGCCGTCCTCCAGCATTTCCAGGTACCCGGACATCGAGGTGAGCGGCGTGCGCAGCTCGTGCGACACCGTCGAAAGGAAGGTGTCCTTCTCGCGGTCCAGCTCCTCCAGGCGCGCCACGTGTTCGGTCCGAGCCCGACTCATCTCCACGGCGAAGACCGACCGGCCGAGCTCGGCCGCGATCTGCTGCACGAACGTCGATTCGGCCTGGGTCCACGCGCGCGGTCCGTCCAGCGTCCGGATCGACACGACGCCTCGGGGACGGTCGCCTTCGCCGAACAACGCCAGGATGCAGGCGTTCGCATCGACGTCGAACTCGGCGGGCGCAGCCGACGGGATCGTGATCCCCGCGGTGTCTTCCACGACCAGGCACCGCTCACCGGCCCATAGCTGCGCCACGTCCTCCCCGGCGGTGCACAGCGGGTCGTCGTCGACGCGGTTGAGGTTGGCCCCCTGCTGGGGTGTCCACACGGCGCACACCCCACGCTCGTCCCCGGCGACGTGGGCGACCAGGCACAGGACCTGTCCCACGGTCAGCTCCCGACCGATGTCCTGAGCCGCCATCACGAACGCGGACTCGACGTCGGCGGCGTCGTGGATGCGGCGTGACAGCTCCTGCGTCGTCCGTGACAGCTGGAGGGCGTACCGCTGCTGGTCCGCGAGGGCATGCTGACACGCGGTCAGCGAGTTGAGGCCGGCCGCCAGCTCGCGTACTTCACGCGTCCCGATCTTCTCCTGCGCCCAGGCGTGCCTGTTCCCCGAGCGCTGTGCACGCAGGGTGTCCCGCAGGCGGCGCAGCGGCACGGTCAGGTCCCGCATCGTCCACCAGCCGAATAGCGCCGCCACCGCGAGGACGATGCCCGTCGCGACCATCATCTGCCTTTGGGTGGCGGTGATCATGTCGTGCATCTCCTCATGCACACTCACCTGCATCAGGCTGATGCGTCCAGACATGGCGTCGTTCTCCCGCTCGAACACCGAGAATCGCCGATCGTCGTCCATCAGCGCGTCGGCGGTGAGGGTCCGGCCGGCGCGCGACCGCCGGGCGTATTCCCACCAGGCAGCCACCGCGTCCCGCTGGGCGGCCGCGTTCGCCTCCAGCCCGGAACGGACCTGGGAATCGGCCGGGTGCGTCGCCGTCGCCACCGCGTCGTCCAGTCTGGCCAGCTGCCCCGCCACGGTGGATTCGACCTGATCGTCACGGAGAAGGACGTCGTCAGCCTCCTTCGCCGGACCCGCGGCGCCCGCCCCGGACCGCCCAGCCGAGACAGACAGCTGGTCGCCGCGCAGCGCGGACTGCGCTTCGATCATCGTCACCCGCAGGGCACCGTTCGCGTCGAACGGCGGCCCGACGATCCCGTTGCCGGTCCCGTTGTGGTTGGTCCGGTCCGTCGCCTCGCCCATCCCGAGCAGCGCGACGCTTACGCCCACCATGACCAGTGCGCACAGCAGGGCCGTGAGCATCGCGAGCCGAGCCTGGATCGACAGCGCGCGCAGGTGGGGCGGGCGCTCGCGCGGCGACGAAGTGGTCGCGCGGGCGTGAGGGTTGTTCATGGACTGCCCTCGCCGGCCGCGCCGCGTCTTTCGTGCACCCGACCCGCGTTCGCGGCAGAGTGCCCGCTCGGCCGTCCGGCCTGCTCGTGCGCCACGCCCGAGGGGTAAGCCGCGGCGGCGGTCGTGAAGCCGGCGCGCGTCATCGTCCCCCACACCTGCTGGCGGCCGCGGATGCCGTCCCACAGCCCACGGCAGCGCCACCACGCGGTGAGCTGCCGGTATCCGATGTTCTCCAGCACCGACCCGGCGAGCGAGAGCACCAGGTCACGCCAGCTCGGATACCGGTGGAAGCTCAGCTCTTCGATCGCGATCGCGATCGCGACAAGGTTCACCACGCTCGCATACCCGTACGCGACCGCGACGAAGAGCCCGACGTCGCCCAGGTTCAGCACGCCGAGTGCCAGGCCGGAAAAGACGAGCGCCAGGCCGAACAGCTCCAGGACCGGCGCCAACAGCTCAAAGCACCAGAACCAGGGAAGTCCTACGAAGCCGATCCGGCCCATCCGCGGCTGGAAGAGCATGCCGCGGTACTTCCACAGCACCTCCCACAGGCCCCGGTGCCACCGTCGTCGCTGCCGGGCGAGCATCGACAGGGTGACCGGCACCTCCGTCCACGCCACCGGCTCCGAGACGAACGCCACCCGGTAGTCGGCCCGGCGCCGGCTCATCACGTCGTGCAGACGCATGACCAGCTCGAAGTCTTCGCCGATGCTGCCCCGGTCGAGGCCGCCGATCTCCACGAGCAGGTCTCGACGGAACACGCCGAAGGCCCCACTGATGAGGATCAGCGCCTTCAACCGGGACCACCCCGAGCGGCCGAGCAAGAAGGCCCGCAAATACTCCACCACCTGGATCCGCGCGAGCCACGCCTTCGGCATCGCCACCTTCGTGATGCGGCCCGCGATCACGGTGCAGCCGTTGGCGGCGCGGACCACGCCACCCGTGGCCACCGTACGGACCGGGTCGACCATGAACGGTTCGGTGACCGCGATCAGGGCGTCCGGGTCCAGGAGGGAGTCTGCGTCGATGATCGCGACCAGCGGCTGGGCGGCCGCGTTGATTCCGGTGTTGACGGCCTCCGTCTTGCCGGAATTGCCCTTGCGAACGACAACGAGGCGTGTGCGGCCATCCTCCGGGACGTAGGTCCCGAGGATGGGCGCCTCCACGGGCACGTCCATGGGGATCTCCCGGTCGACGCCCACCAGCCCGAAACGCTCGACGAGCACGTCGAATGTACGGTCGGTGCTGCCGTCGTCGACGACCACGACCTCATGCCGCGGGTGACGCAGGCTGAGGAACGACTCGACCGCCGTCACGATCGCCGGCTCCTCGTTGTAGGCCGGCACCACGAGGCTCACACCCGGGATCAGCGGAGACGCCGCGGCCGCGTCACGGTCCAGATACTCCTGGCGGCGAATGTGGGTGTGGAAGTCCGCGGCGGCGGCCACCATCAGCACGAGGTAGGAGGTGTTGATGGCGAGGAAGTACACGAGGATCGGGGCTCCGAGCGCCGCCACCAGGGCCTGAACGACCTCCCGTACGGTGTCGATCATGCGACGCCCCGCGAGGGTTCTTCGCGCAATCGCGCCAGGTGGAGGGCAGCCGCCGCGACGCGACGAGGGCGGCCACGGCCCCGCCGAGCGGCCGCGAGCAGCTCCAGGCCGGCTGGCCCCGCCACCGCCAGGGCGTCGCCGGCCGCGACCGCGATCGAACGGTCGTCATCATCCAGCAGCGCGATCAGGATGCGGCGCGACGAATCCGAAGCGAGCTCGCCGAGCGCCGCCGTCGCCGCCCGACGCAACCGCGGCGGAGCCAGCGGATGGGTGTAGGCCGCCAAAACCGGGACGTCCTGCTCTTCCCCCAAGGTGCCGAGTAACCCGAGCAGCGTCTCGCGCGTGCCCGGCTCGGTCTCGAAGTGCACGCAGGTGCGCGCCAGCGGGACGGCGCCGGGGTACGCCACGTGACGGGCCACCTGCGCGGCCACCGAGCGGACCGAGGCGTCCGGCGACCCGATGGCTTGCGCCACCGCGGCGTGGGCCTTCGGTCCTAGCAGCAGCAGCGTCTCCGCGGCCACCCAGGCGGGCAAGCCTGATTCGTGGCCGGCCACGGCGCCGCGCGCCCCGGCGGCGGCCAGCACGTCCGGAGCCGCCTGGGGGTCCCCGATCAGGCCGAGACCGCGCGCGGCCACCACCCGTCGGGACGACCCCAGCGCGAGACGCGCCGAGGCGACGTCACCGTGTGCGTGCAGGAGCCCGGCCACGTCTCGCGAGGGGCGACCCCGCACCTTGCCGAGCATGGCCAGGACGGCGGGGCGCAGGCGATCCCATTCCTCGGGGCTCACCTGCGACAGGACCTGCCAGGCCTGGCCGCCCTGGTCCTCTCCGGAGGCCACCTCCACGAGCAGCGCCCGCCAGCGGCTTCGCACCGCGCTCGCCGCCCGTTCACGACGACGGCGAGCCACCCTGGCCTCGACCGTCACCAGCAACAGGAGCATGGCGACGACGGCTAAGGCGATCAGGGTGGCGACCAAATACGGCGCCCCCCGGCTCATCGGCCCAGGACTGCCGCAACGCGAAGGACCAGTTCCCGGGGGCTGAACGGCTTGATCACGTAGTCCGTGGCGCCGCACGCAAAACCGTCGTCGACGTCGACGTCCCGACTGCGCGCGGTCAACAAGATGACCGGCACGTTCGCCGTCCGGCTGTCCTCACGCGCCTTGCGCAGCACGTCCAGCCCGGACAGGCCGGGCATCATCACATCCAGCAGCGCCAACTGCGGAGGGTGCTCGCTGAACGCCGCCCACGCGCTAGCGCCGTCGGCTTAGGCCGAGACCACGTACCCCGCCTGCGTCAACTTGAACGTCACCAGGTCACGGATGTCCGGGTCGTCGTCTGCGACGAGAAGCTGGATCGGATCCGCCATAGTGTTCTCCCGCGTTCTCGGCGGATCTTCCCGCCCTCGGCTGCCGGCGACGGGCGCCGTCCGCAGGCGTCCGCGGGACATGCAGCGCTCGGAACCGCATGCGGCGACGACGAGGTGCTGCGTGTCCGTCCTGCTATTCGTCCGGACGGACGCGTCCCTAAGGGGGACTGCGGTGAAGCGTCCTGCCTCACGTCGCGAAGGACGCCACGAGAACGCGGCCTGGGGGACGACAGCGGAAGGCCCGAGCGCGTCGCGCCCGGGCCTTCCGCTGTCGTGACGCCCCTTTGGACGCCCTGTGGTCGCGCGCCTGAGTCAGTCCTCGTCGTCAAGTCTGATGGAGCTGTTCCGCTGCACCATCATCAAGAACTCGGCGTTGGATTTTGTCTTCCTCAGCTGCGCCAGTAAGAGCTCCAGCGCTGCCTGGGGATCCAGGCCGGACAGGACACGCCGGAGCTTCCACATCAGCTTCAGCTCCTCGGGGCTCATGAGGATTTCCTCGCGCCGCGTGCCTGACGGGTTCACGTCGACGGCGGGGAAGATGCGCCGGTCGGCGAGCTGACGCGACAGGCGCAGCTCCATGTTGCCGGTGCCCTTGAACTCCTCGAAGATCACCTCGTCCATCTTCGAACCCGTCTCCACCAGGGCGGTCGCAAGGATCGTGAGCGAGCCTCCGTGCTCGATGTTTCGGGCGGCGCCGAAGAACCGCTTCGGCGGATACAGCGCCGATGAATCCACTCCACCGGAAAGGATGCGGCCGCTCGCGGGCGCCGCCAGGTTGTACGCCCGGCCGAGCCGCGTGATCGAGTCGAGCAGGACGACAACGTCGTGGCCCAACTCGACCAGGCGCTTAGCCCGCTCGATGGCCAACTCGGCGACGGTCGTGTGGTCGTCCGCCGGCCGGTCGAAGGTCGAGGCGATGACCTCGCCCTTCACCGTCCGCTGCATGTCAGTGACCTCCTCGGGGCGCTCGTCGACGAGCACGACCATGAGGTGGGCCTCGGGGTTGTTCTTCGTGATCGCGTTGGCGATGGCCTGCAGGATCAGCGTCTTGCCCGCCTTCGGCGGCGACACGATGAGCCCACGCTGACCCTTGCCGATGGGGCTGACCAGGTCGATGATGCGGGTCGTGACGATGCCTGACTCGGTCTCCAGACTCAGCCGCTCCTGCGGGTACAGGGGAGTGAGCTTGTTGAACTCGACCCGAGTCTTCGCGGAGTCTGGTGTGTCGCCGTTGACGGTGTCGAGCCGCACCAGCGCATTGAACTTTTGCCGCGCCGGCAGCTGCTCGCCGTCGCGCAACGCCTTGACCGCGCCCGTCACGGCGTCACCCTTGCGCAGCCCGTACTTCTTCACGATGCCCAACGGGACATACACGTCGTTGGCGCCCGGCAGATAACCGCTGGTGCGAACGAACGCGTAACTGTCGAGAACGTCGAGGATGCCCGCCACCGGGACGAGCACGTCCTCCTCGGTGAACGTCTCCAGCTGGTCGCTGTAGTCGTCCCCGACGCCGGGGCGGGTGCTGCGACGCTTGACGTCCCGGCTACGTGGCCGGTTACGTCGGCGCCCAGAGCGTGAGTCGTCGTCGTCGTCCTGGTAGCGGCGGTTGCTGTCGCGAGGTTGCGGCGATCCGCTCTGGCCGCCGCCGTGTGGGGAGTTCTGCCCGCTCGCGGCGCGGCGCTGCTCGGCGCGAGGCTGCTCGGCGCGAGGCTGCTCGGCGCGAGGCTGCTCGGCGCGAGGCTGCTCGGCGCGAGGCTGCTGCGGTTGCTGGGACTGCTGCGGTTGCTGGGACTGCTGAGGTTGCTGGCTTTCGCCGTCGCGCGGGGAGGTGTCCCGCGCTTCCCGCTGGCGTTCGCGGCGCGAACGGCGGTTGCGGTTCTGCTCGTGCGGACGTGCCGCCCGGCTGTCCGCGGCGCCGCCGCCGTCGGACGCCCCGTGGTCTGTCCGCTGCCCCTGGCCTGGTTCGCCGGCCGCCGAAGCGTCGCGGTTCGCGCTCTGCTCAGGCGCCGAGACGCCGTCGCGCGCTTCGCCAGGGCGCCGGTGAGGGGATCGTCCCGCATCTCGCCGACCGTCGGAACGCTCGGTCTCGGCAGACCCACCGGAGTCACCAGAGCCGCCGGAGCCTGAGGAGTCGGCGTGCGGGGAAGAACCCTCCGACGTCGCGGGACCTGCGCTCGCCGGGGTCGACGGCTGGGAGTTCGACGGCTGGGAGTTCGACGGCGGGGAGGTCGACGGCGGGGAGGTCGACGGCTGGGAGGTCGACGGCTGGGAGGTCGACGGCTGGGACGACGTCTCTGGGCGCGAAGCCGCCCGGCCGCGCGAGGCGGCTCCGCCGTCCCGTTCACGGATCGCCGCGATGAGATCGCCCTTGCGCATCCCGGTGACGCCGGGCACCCCCATGCTGCCGGCGAGGCCCTGCAATTCTGCGAGGCGCATGGTGGTGAGGCCCTTGCGCTTCGGCGGCTCGGCCGACACGCTCATGGGCCGCTCGATGGTTTCTGTCACGAAGGTCCTTCCCTCGTCGAAGAGCCCGAAGGCACGGGCCGTTCAGCGCGCCGCACAGGGTTGGACGGCGCACCGGTGTGATGCCGCGGGCGCGTCAGGACAGGCCGGGAAGGCTGTGGGTACATCCGCCTGGGAGGCGGCGCTGCACGCGCGGCGTTTGTGTGGCGGGGAAAACGGCAGCGGGAAGAGACATCAACCGCACCGTCAGGCTACTTCTGCGTGCCGATACGAAGAGTGCCCGGTGAGGGCCTCGCCGTCGATGGAGCACGCACCCCATGAAGCTCCTTCAACGTACCACAGCCCTCGTCCAGAGAACGAGTCGGAGGCCTGCGACCAGGGCCTCCCGCGTAGGCGCGGCGATGCCCCGCGGCCGAAGCCCGCTCACGGCCGTGGGCGATCTACAGCGCTGAGGCGACCGCGCCGTGCTCGGGCACCCCGGGCGTGAAGATGCGCCACGCGTTGCAGTCGCTTCGGGTGGCCCGCCCTGCCGCGAGCGCTACCTCCCCTGCGCGGTCCACAGTCGTCAGCACGAGAACCGTCGGGCCGGCTCCCGAGACGACAGCGGCGAACCCCTGGCTGCGCATCGCGTCGACGACCCCCATCGTGACGGGGTAGGCGATGCGGCGCTGCTCTTGGTGGAGCCAGTCGCGTGTCGCAGGGTAGAGCAAGTGGGGACGCCGGGTCATCGCCTCCACGAGCAGCGCCGAGCGGCCTGCGTTGAGAGCGGCCGATTTGAGCGGCACGTCTGTCGGAAGGGCGGCCCGAGCGGCCGCGGTGGACAACTCGATGTCCGGGAGCAGAACCACCGGAATCACGTCGCGGTGGACCGGCACCCGGGCTGTGTGTACCCCGCGCACGGCCGTGACGTCATCGCTCCACGACAGGGTCATTCCCCCGAAGACGCTCGCTGAGGAATTGTCGGGATGGCCCTCCGCCTGGGCCGCCAGCTCGTTGACCACATCCCGATCGATCTGCGGACACCCGGTCCGAGTCAACCCGTCCAGCGCGGACGCCAGCGCGAAACCGGCGACCGCCGCCGTGGCCGAGCTCCCGAGACCGCGGCTGTGGGGCACACGGTTGGTGCAGGTCAAGTGGATACCCCCAGGCATCTCATAGCCCAGCCGGGCCAGGCCGCGGGCCAAGCACCGCACGACGAGATGCCGTTCATCATGCGGGACCTGGTCGGCGCCCTGCCCGCCGACGTCCACCCGCAGTTGCTCGCCGACCAGCCGCACCTCGTAGTCGTCCCACACCCCGAGGGCGAGGCCGATCGAGTCGAAGCCGGGGCCGAGGTTCGCGGTACTGGCCGGCACGCTCACCCGTACGGCCGAATCGTGCGTGAGTCGTGCCACGTCAAGCGTCCGGCATGGTCGCGCGTCGCACCGCCCCACCCCGTGCACCATCCGCCGAGCGCATGTCAGTCGCCCTCCACTCGCATCACGGAGGTGACGCCCCGGACGGTGTCCATCGCCGCGAGCGCATCCACGGTCGCCGAGAGCGAGGAGTCCGGCGCGGCGTGGGTGACGATGACCAGCTGAGCGCCCGGGTCGCCGCTCGCCTGCGACGCTTCGTCGTCGGGCTCGATCGGGTGCCCCTGCTGGCGGACCTGCTGGATCGACACGTCGTTCGCGGCGAAGGCCGTCGCCACCTGGGCCAGCACTCCAGGCCGGTCGACCACATCGAGCCTGATGTAATACCGGGTGCGCGTGCTCCCCATCGGGAGGACCGGCAGCTCAGCGTACGCAGACTCGCGCGGCCCCAACCCTCCGACGACCCGATGCCGCGCGATCGCGACGAGGTCGCCGAGCACCGCGCTCGCGGTCGGGTCTCCCCCAGCGCCGGGACCGTAGAACATGAGCTGTCCCGCTGCTTCCGCCTCGACGAACACCGCGTTGAACGCTTCGCGGACCCCTCCCAGCGGGTGGCCGCGAGGGATCATCGCCGGATGGACGCGGACCGACACCCCTCGACCGTCGTCCGCGCGCTCGCAGATGGCCAGGAGCTTGACGACGCAACCCATGTCCTGCGCCGCCGCGATATCGGACGCGGAGACCTGAGTGATCCCCTCCCGGTAGACGTCGCGGGAACTCACTCGGGTGTGGAACGCCAGCGATGCGAGGATCGCCGCCTTGGCCGCGGCGTCGAATCCCTCGACGTCGGCGGTGGGGTCGGCCTCGGCGTACCCGAGAGCCTGCGCCTGCGCCACCGCCTCGACGAAGCCTGCTCCGGTGCTGTCCATCTTGTCCAAAACGTAGTTGGTGGTGCCGTTGACGATGCCGAGCACCCGGTTGACGCTGTCACCGACCAGGGACTCGCGCAGAGGCCTGATCAGCGGGATCGCTCCGGCGACAGCCGCCTCGAAGTACAGGTCGACGCCGTGACGCTGCGCCGCGGCGTACAGGGCCGGGCCGTCCTCGGCGAGGAGCGCTTTGTTGGCCGTCACGACGCTCGCACCGTGCTCCATCGCGCGCAGGATGAGGCGGCGCGCCGGCTCGATCCCGCCGATCACCTCGATGACGAGGTCGGCGCGGGTGACGAGCTCGTCCGCGTCCGTGGTGAACCGGTCCGCCGAGATGCCCGTCTGGGAACGGTCACGAGCCATGCGCCGGACGGCGACGCCGACGATCTCCAGCGGCCGACCGACGCGGGCGGCGAGATCATCGGCATTCTGCTGCAGAAGTCGCACCACCGAGGAACCGACAACACCGCAGCCGAGCAGCGCCACCCGCAGTGGGGCTTCGGATATCCCCGCCTGGTCGTTGCCACTCACGGTGCTCTCCTCCTACGTCACCCGTTGCCCGGTCGCCAGTGGCCCAGGCCGTGGACGCTGCGCACCGCAGCAGATGCCGACCATTCCACCCTTTATCGTGCCCGCCGTCCACCGTACGCCCCTGGCCCGTCCCGGACCTCGGACGACACGGCCCGGCCCCGCCCTTCGCCGCCCGACTGTGCCCGGGTGCCGGGGACGCCGGGGATGCCGACACCGGGTGTGCGACGCGTCAGACGGACGGTCCATCGTCGAGGTCCAGGCCGAGGATGTCCTCGATCGACTCCCGGCGGACGATGAGCCTCGCCTGCCCGCGCCCGTCCGGGCCGGGCCGCACCGCGACGACGGGCGGGCGGGGAACGTGGTTGTACTGGCTGGACAGTGCGCGGCAGTACGCGCCGGTGCCGGGCACGGCGATCAGGTCGCCCGGACGTACGTCGGACGGCAGGTACTCGTCCATCACGACGACGTCTCCGCTCTCGCAGTGCTTGCCGACCACGCGGGACAGCATCGGCGTTCCGGCGCCTGCGCGGTTCGCCATCGTGACCGAGTAGTCCGCCCCATACAGCGCGGTGCGTATGTTGTCGCTCATGCCGCCGTCGACGGACACGTACGCGCGGCGCCCCCCGCCGTCGAGCTCCACGTCCTTGACCGTGCCCACCTCGTAGATCGTGAACGTGCTGGGTCCCGCGATCGCGCGACCCGGCTCGATGGACACCGCCGGCACGTCGATCCCTTCCGCCGCGCACTCGCGACGCAGGATCGAGGCGAGGCCGTCACCGAGCTCGCGCGGGCCGAGCGGGGTGTTCTCGGAGGTGTACGCGATTCCGAAACCGCCACCCAGGCACAGCTCGGGCAATGCGCGGCCATGCTCTACGGCGACCTCGGAGTGCAGGCCCAGCACGCGGCGGGCCGCAACCTCGAAGCCCGCGGTGTCGAAGATCTGCGAGCCGATGTGGCTGTGCAGCCCACGAAGGTCCAGCTCGGCGCACGACAGGATCTGCGCGACGGCTTTCGCGGCGTGCTGACCGGCGAGGGAGAACCCGAACTTCTGGTCCTCGTGTGCGGTCGCGATGAACTCATGGGTGTGCGCCTCGACACCCGTCGTCACACGGACCATGACGGGCGCTACGACGCCGAGCCGGCCCGCGGCCCGAGCGACGCGTTCGATCTCGTCGAAGCTGTCGAGGACGATCCGTCCCACCCCGGTACCCCGGTAGGTCACGGCCGCCTCGATCTCGGCGGCCGACTTGTTGTTGCCGTGTAGCGCGATCAACTCACCGGGAAACCCGACCCGCTCGGCGACCGCGAGCTCACCGCCGGAGCTCACGTCGAGACCCAGTCCCTCCGCCAGCACCCAGCGCGCGACCTGGGCGCACAGGAACGCCTTGGCGGCGTAGTAGACCGACAGCCCGCCGAGGTCCGCGAACGGCGCCGCGAAGTCGGCCTGGAAGGCGCGGGCCCTGGCCCGGAAATCGTCCTCGTCGACCACGTATGCGGGGGTGCCGAATTCCCGCGTGATGTCGGTCACCGGCAGCCCGCGCACCGTCAGCACCCCGTCGTCCCCTTTGGCCACGCCCGCCGGCCACAGGATCGGCAGCAACGCGTTGACGTCCGCAGGGTAGGGCAGCCACTGGGGCGCGCCTCCGTACCCGTCCGAGTGCAGCGCTCCCGCCTCATGGGGACGCATCACTTTGGCCATGAGAACTATCTCCCGTCGTACGCGTCGGCTCGCGAGGGCCTGGCCACGCCGCCCTCGCCCACTACAGCTGCTCGGGGGCGCTCACGCCGAGCAGGCCTAGGCCGCTGGCGAGGACCTGACGGGTCGCGTCGTTCAACCACAGTCGGGTGCGGTGCAAGTCGCCCACCGCCTCGACGTGCCCGGAGTCGCGGTCGATCGAGGGGCGCACGCGGCACTCGTCGTACCACTTGTGGAAGCACGCGGCGAGATCCTCCAGGTACCGCGCCACCCGGTGCGGCTCCCGCAGCGCCGCGGCCTGCGCGACCACGCGGGGGAAGTCCCCGAGGATGGCCAGCAGGGCGGATTCGGCCTCGTGGGTCAGCAGCTCGGGGTGAAACCCGTCGGCGCGCCGCACCCCGTCGACGTCCGCGAGGCGCGCGACGTTGCAGGTGCGGGCGTGTGCGTACTGGACGTAGAACACCGGGTTGTCGTTGCTGCGCTGGACGAGCAGGTCCAGGTCGATGTCGATGGTGGAATCCGTGGAGTACCGCGCGAGAGCGTAGCGGGCCGCGTCGACCCCGACCGCATCGACCAAGTCCTCCAACACGACGACCGTGCCCGCGCGCTTGCTCATCCGCACCGGTCGGCCGTCCTTGACCAAATTCACCATCTGGCCGATCAGGAGGATCAGGTTGTCCGACGGCGTGTCACCGAAGGCCGCGCACATCGCCATCATCCGCGCCACGTACCCGTGATGATCGGCGCCGAGCATGATGATCTCGCAGTCGAAGCCCCGGTCCCGCTTGTCGAGGTAATAGGCGATGTCGCCCGCGAAGTAGGCCGTCTGTCCGTCCGACTTGACGACGACCCGGTCCTTGTCGTCGCCGAACTCGCTCGTCTTGAGCCACAGGGCGCCGTCGCGGGTCTCTATGCGACCCAGCCCGCTGAGGATGTCGATCGCTTTCTCGACGGCCCCGGAATCGTGCAGGGAGTTCTCGTGGAAGTAGACGTCGAAGTCGACGCCGAAGTCGTGCAAGGACGTCTTGATCTGCTCGAACATCATCGCCACGCCGGCCGACCGGAAGACTTCCTGGGCCTCGTCGTCGGGCAGGCGTGCCGCGTCGGGGTGGGCGGCGAGGACGGCTTGGGCGATATCGGTGATGTAGGCACCGGCATACCCATCCTCCCCGGCGTCTTGGCCGCGGGCGGCCGCCAGCAAGCTGCGCGCGAACCGGTCGATCTGGGCGCCGTGGTCGTTGAAGTAGTACTCGCGGGTGACCTGCGCGCCTGCCGCCTGCAGGACGCGGGCGAGCGCGTCGCCGACGGCGGCCCATCGGGTGCCACCGAGATGGATGGGCCCCGTCGGGTTGGCGGAAACGAACTCCAGGTTGATGTTTCGCCCGGCGAGGGCGTCGCCCTTCCCGTACGCGTCACCAGCCTCGACGATGGTCCGGGCGAGCTCGCCGGCGCTGGCGGCGTCCAGGGTGATGTTGAGGAAGCCGGGACCGGCGACGTCGGCGGCCGCGATGCCGGGCGTCGCGGCGAGGCGGACGGCGATGATCTCGGCAAGCTCACGGGGGCTCGCGCCGGCCTTCTTGGCGAGCTGCATCGCCACGTTGGTAGACCAGTCGCCATGCTCGCGGTTCTTGGGACGTTCCACGCGGATCGAGTCGGGGACGGAGCCCGCGACGAGGTGGATCTGGCCGGCGTCGACGGCCTCCCGCAGGGCCTGGCGGACAGCGAGCGCGAGTTGTTCAGGGGTCACGCGAGCCGATTCTACGGGGGCGCTGCGGCGCGGCTCGTGCGTCGGCCGTGGCGGTCGCCCCGCGCGGGGCGACTTGTGGTGGACGCTCGGCTTTCTCCAGTGCGCTCGGCGGCGGGTCTGGCGTCCGGGCGGGCGTCGATGAGCTGGTAACCTGCCTCAGTACGTTGGCCATGCGGCCGCGTACGACCGGGCCAGAGGCCCAGAACTGGCCCCCGTAGCTCAGGGGATAGAGCACCGCCCTCCGGAGGCGGTGGCGCAGGTTCGAATCCTGCCGGGGGCGCAAGAAGAAGCCGGCGCTTGCGCTGGCTTTTCTTGTGCTCCGGGCAGAAGCAACAGCGGCTCGAATGGCCATGAGAACCGCGGCGGGGGCGCAAGAAGAAGCCGGCGCTTGCGCTGGCTTTTCTTGTGCTCCGGGCAGAAGCAACAGCGGCTCGAATGGCCATGAGAACCCGCGGCGGGGGCGCAAGAAGAAGCCGGCGCTTGCGCAGCTCGCGGTCGCCCTGGCGGGTCAGCCGGCCCAGCGCTGGAGTGCATACGTGTCGCCGGTGCGCGTCGCCGCCCAGGTCACGCCGGTCCGGGGCTCGGACGTCATAGCGATCGTCGCGTCGCCGGGATCGCCCGCTATCGCGGTCTCGCGGCCTTGTACGTCACGTAGCACGAACCGAGCCTGCACCGTGGGGGCGCCCGCGAAGCTGGTGCCGACGCGGTCGACGCCGCCCACCACGACCGTCCCGTCGGACCGGAGCGCCCCGGCGCCCACGGCTTCGCCGGTGGTGCACCGGCTCGTCTCCGCGCGGGAGGTCCACGCGGCGCAGTACCCGCCGATGACGCTGCCCGACAACTTTGAGACCCGGACCGCCCCGAGGACGCTCAGGTGGCGGCCGTCGTGGAGGATCCACGCGCCAGGCAACTCGCTGGCCCCTGTTCCCCGGGTGCCCAGGCCCTGGGCGAGCTGGGCCCACGTGCCGTTGTCGTACCGGTAGAGCTGGTGCGCGGCCCGCTGCACGAACCACTCGAAGGAAACGTAGAGCCGTCCGTCCCGGACGGCCATCGCGATCGGCCAGTAGGTGTCCCGGATCTCGCCGGGGTAGCGCGGTTCCCCCTGCGGGCCGGGATGGCCCAGGGAGGTCCACGTCCTGCCGTCGTAGCGGAAGATGCCGTGGGACCGCGTGGCGACGTACGCGCCCGGTCCGGGCGCGTCGGCCACCATGGTGGCGGGCAGGCTCTCGCCGGAGGCGAGCCTGGGGTTGGCGATCCGTTTCCACGCGCCCCCGTCGTACCGCCAGATACGGTCACCTGCGGCGACCCACACCTCGTTCCAGGCGGTTCCGTCGATGGCCTGCCGATACCCGTCACTCGGCAGCTGCCCTGCCAGCCGCGTGGTCGTCCAGCGCCCCCTTCCGAGATGCTGCAGCACGATGCCGCTCTCTCCGGCACGTTCGAGGACCCACACCTCGTTGCGTCGCGGCGCGTACAGACCAACGGGTTCGTGCGGCGTCGCGCGCACGACGGTGAACCCGTCGGTGCGCGCCTTCGCGATGTCCGCCGTGCGCGCCTCCGTCATGTCCGTCATGTCCGTCATGTCCGCCGCAGGGTTCGCACTCACGCCGGTGCTCACCGCGTACGTTGCGGCGGCGGGGCCCAGGCTCAGCACCGCGGCCACGAGAATGCCGGGCAGGCGCGTGTGTCGTCTCATGAGCTTCCCCTCGCGCCGGGCGTCACGTCTCACCGTTGAGTCGAATCGGTCACCTCGCCGACCAACTCCTCCAGAACATCCTCCAAAAAAACCACGCCGCTGGTGCGGCCGTCTTCGCCGATCACGCGGGCCAGATGGGCGCCGGTCGCCTGCATCCGTTCCAGCACGTCTTCTACCTCGGCCTCGGGACGGACCGTCGCCAGGCGGCGGATTCGCCCCTGCGACAGCGGGCGCTGGCGCGCGGCGTCGGCCACGTCGAGAACATCCTTGAGATGCACGTAGCCCGAGACCTGTCCCGTGGTGCCCTCGATGGGGACACGGCTGAAACCGTGCTTGGCCACCACGCGTTCGACGTCCTCGGGCGTGCACCCGTACTTGAGCGTGACCAGCTCATCGACGGGCACGGCCACGTCGGCGGCGACCCGGTCACTGAACGCCAGAACCCGCCGCGCGAGGTACTGCTCGTCCTCCTCCATGAGCCCTTCCCGAGCACTCTCGGCGACGAGAGCCGTGACCTCTGATGCGGTGAACGCGCTGGTCACCTCGTCTTGAGGCTCGATGCCGAGGCGGCGTACGAGGAACTTGGCGACGGCTTCGAGGACGCGGATGACCGGGTGGAGCGCGCGCGTGATCAGCAGCAACGGCGGGGCGAGCAGCAGCGCGGCACGCTCCGGATCGGCGATGGCGAGATTCTTGGGCACCATCTCGCCGATCACGATGTGGAAGTACGCGACGATCAGCAGCGCGGCGGCGAGCCCGATGGCGTGGGAGGCGGCGGGCGGCAACCCCACCCGATCGATGAGCGGGGAGATCAGGTGGTGGATGGCCTCCTCGGCCAGCGCGCCGAGGAGCACCGAGCAGATCGTGATGCCGAGCTGGGCGCAGGCGAGCAGCGAGGCGAGCCGGTCGAGCGCGAGCAGGGCAAGCTGGGCGCGGCGCTTCCCGGCCACCGCGAGCGGCTCGAGGCGGCTGCGCCGCGCGGCCATCACCGCGAACTCAGCACCGACGAAGAACGCGTTGCCCAGCAGCAATAGGACCGAGAGGCCGAGCGCGGACAGTGGCGTCATCGCGCCTCCTCCCGCGGCGCGTGCGCATCGCCGGTTCCCGCGCCGCTCTCGGCAGCCGCCTCGCGATGCGGGATGAGCCGCACGCGCTCGACCCGGCGCCCGTCGAGGGCATCGACCCGCAGCGTCCAGCCCGGGATGGTGATCTGGTCGCCGGGCTCGGGGAGGCGGCCCAGCGCCGCCATCATGAAGCCACCCAGCGTCTCGTACGCGAAGTTGTCCGGCACCCTTGCCCCGATACGGTGGCGCACCTCGTCAGGACGCCACAGGCCGGGCACGACCCAGCGATCGTGGCCGTCGCGGAAGGCGTCAAGCCTGAGCCGGTCGTGCTCGTCAGCGACCTCCCCGACGATCTCCTCGATGACGTCCTCCAGGGTGACGACGCCCGATGTGCCCCCGTACTCGTCGACGACGATCGCGATCTGGTGTCCCGCCCGACGCAGCAGCAACAACAAGGGGTGAAGGCTGATCGTCTCCGGCACGAAGGTGGGGGCCACCATCAGTCCTGAAACGGGCACGAGCCCGCGACGCTCCCGCGGTACGGCGATGGCGCGTTTGACGTTGACGAGCCCGTCGACATCGTCCCAGTCGTCGCCGAGGACGGGGAAGCGCGAATGGCCGGTACGGCGCGCGAGCTGGACGATGTCCTCAACGGTGGCCGTGCGGTCGACGGGCACGCAGCGCATACGGGGGGTCATCACGTCGGCGGCCGTGCGATCGCCGAAGCTCAGGGAGCGGGTCATCCGCTCGGCGACATCCTCCTCCAGCACGCCGGCGGCGGCGCTGCGGCGCACGACCAGGACGAGTTCCTGCGGCGTGCGCGCGGCGGACAGCTCCTCCTGGGGCTCGATACCCATGCGCCGCAAGAGGGCGTTGGCCGAACCGTTCAGAAGCGAGATGAGCGGCCGGAACATGAGCGCGAAGCCGCGCACCGGGGCCGCGACGATCTTGGCCATCGGCAACGGCGCCGAGATGCCGAGAAACTGCGGGACAAGCTCCCCGAACACCATCGAGAAAAGAGTGGCCAGCACGAGCGCGGCGATGGAGGCCGCGGCGGGAGCCCCCCCAGCGGGCACCCCCAGGGCGGTCAGCGGGCCGGTCAGCAACAGGCCCACGGAGGGCGTCGCAAGGTAGCCGAGCGCCAGCGTGGTCAGGGTGATGCCCACCTGCGCGGCGGACAGCTGCGTCGACAGCGTGCGCAGCGAGGGTAGGACGGCGCGCGCGCCGGCATCACCCGCCTCGGCCGCGCTGCTGACCCGTGACCGGTCGAGCGTGACCAACGAGAATTCGGCGGTGACGAAGAGGGCGGTCCCCGCGGTGAGCAGGACGCCGACGCCGATGAGCAACCACTCGGTCATGATTCCCCATCTTATGGATCTCGGGCCGGAGTGCTCTCCCCGCAGAGCGATTGCCACGCACGATCCCGTCGCCTCCCGGTCGGGAAAAGGTAACCTGGCGTGAGACACACTGGGTCCCGCGACGAGCCACGACGGCGCACACGTGACGACGAGCCATCATGCACGCCGCGGACCTGGTCCGTCGCAGCTGGCCATTCCTTCGGCCGCACCCCGGCCGTCCCCCTAGAGTCGGTCCCGGCCCCGCCGGAGACGACGTGAGGAAAGAGGCGAAGCCGTCGTGCCCGACCTTCCCCCACTGAACGAGAACGGCTTCGGCGCCAATCAGTGGCTCGTAGACGAGCTTTACGAGCAGTATCTCCAGGACAAGAACTCCGTCGACGAGGCCTGGTGGGACTACTTTGCCGGCTACCGGCCCGCCGATGCCCGCGGGACGGCCCGCGGCGGCGGCTCCGTGACTGCGGGCGCGGCCGGCTCGGCGACCGCCACGGCACCCCGTCCGGCGAGCCCGTCGTCGCCCGCCGCTTCGCCGGTCCAGAAGACCTCAAGCACGCCCGCGACCCGTCGCGAACCCGCCCCCGCTCCGCCGCTCGGCGCCGGTTCTGCCACGTCCGACGCGTCGCCGTCGGTGACTTTGTCCGCCCAGGCCCAGGCCCAGGCGCCCGCCCGGCAGGCAGCGCCCACCCGGGGCGCGTCCCCCGCGGCGTCCGGTGAGCCGTCCGACGCGGCCAAGGCCCCGGCAGAAGGCAGCGCCTCGACGTCACCCTCAGGCGCCACCAGAAAGCTCACGCCGCGCGACACGGCCCCGGTCACGCAGCCCGTGGCGGACGCGCAGGAGGTCATCACCCCCCTGCGCGGCCCGTCCGCCCGCATCGTCGCCAACATGGACACGAGCTTGAGCGTGCCGACCGCCACGTCGGTCCGTCAGGTGCCGGCCAAGGTGATGATGGACAACCGCATCCAGATCAACGAGCATCTACGCAGGACGCGGGGCGGCAAGGTGAGCTTCACGCACCTCATCGGCTTTGCGATCGTGCGGGCGCTCAACGAGATGCCCGACATGAACAACAGCTTCGCCACCGACGACGCGGGTAAGCCTCAGCTCGTCCGACCGGCACACGTCAACCTCGGCGTCGCCATCGACCTGCCGAGGTCGGACGGGACGCGCACACTCGTCGTGCCCAGCATCAAGGCCGCCCAAAGGATGGACTTCTTCCAGTTCTGGAACGCCTACGAGGACGTCGTACGCAAGGCCCGGAACGGCAAGCTGACCGTCGACGATTTCGCGGGCACCACGATCTCGCTGACGAACCCCGGCGGCATCGGCACGGTCCAGTCCGTGCCGCGACTGATGAAGGGCCAGGGCTGCATCGTCGGGGTCGGCGCGATGGAGCTCCCCGCCGAGTGGCAGGGCGCATCCCTGGAGTCGGTCGCCCGCGCGAGCATCGGCAAGCTCGTCACTCTGACGAGCACGTACGACCACCGGATCATCCAGGGAGCGACATCTGGGGAGTTCCTCCGGACGATCCATGAGCTGCTGCTCGGCGCCCGCGAGTTCTACGAGGACATCTTCGTCTCGTTGCGCATCCCGTACGAGCCGATCCGCTGGCAGCGCGACCTTGACGCGACGCACGAGGGCGACCTGTCCAAGGCTTCCCGGGTCCAGAAGTTGATCCACGCCTACCGGGTGCGCGGCCACCTGCTGGCCGATATGGACCCGCTCGAATACCGGATGCGTGGCCACGAGGACGTCGACTTGGCGACCTACGGACTCACGCTGTGGGATCTCGACCGTGAGGTCGCGACGGGCGGCTTCGGCGGCAAGGATCGGGCCACGCTGCGAGAGATCCTCGACATCTTGCGCGACAGCTACTGTCGCACCATCGGCGTGGAATACATGCACATCCAGGATCCCGACCAGCGGGCCTGGATGCAGCGCAAGCTCGAGGTCTCGGCGGCGAAGTTCCCCCACGACGAGCAGATGCGGATCATGCGGCGGCTCAACGCCGCCGAGGCTTTCGAGACGTTCCTGCAGACGAAGTTCGTGGGGCAGAAGCGGTTCAGCCTGGAAGGCGGCGAATCCGTCATCGCGATCCTGGACCGGATTCTCGTCTGTTCCGCGGACGAGGGTCTGGACGAGGTCTGCATGGGCATGCCCCACCGCGGCCGTCTCAACGTGCTGGCCAACATCGCCGGCAAGAGCTACGCGCAGATCTTCCGCGAATTCGAGGGCACCCCCGACCCGCGCAGCGTGCAAGGCTCCGGCGACGTGAAGTACCACCTTGGCACCGAGGGCGTCTTCACCTCCGAGGACGGCAAGACGACACGGGTGTACCTGGCAGCGAACCCCTCCCACCTGGAGGCGGTCAACCCAGTTCTCGAGGGCATCGTCCGGGCCAAGCAGGACCGGCTCGACTTGCACGGCGAGGCGTTCACGGTTCTGCCGATCCTGATGCACGGCGACGCCGCCTTCGCGGGCCAGGGCGTCGTGCTGGAGACCTTGCAGCTGAGCCAGCTACGCGGCTACCGCACCGGCGGCACGATCCACGTGATCGTCAACAATCAGGTCGGGTTCACGACCGCGCCGAGCAGCTCGCGCAGTTCGGTCTACTGCACCGACGCCGCGCGCGGCATTCAGGCGCCGGTTTTCCACGTCAACGGTGACGACCCCGAGGCGTGCGTCCGGGTCGCGGAGCTCGCGTACGAGTACCGCCAGGAGTTCCACCGCGACGTCGTGATCGACATGATCTGCTACCGCCGGCGCGGCCATAACGAAGGCGACGACCCGTCGATGACGCAGCCGCTGATGTACAAGCTGATCGAG
>CAJDVG010000002.1_pt1 | contig 58927 bp, 47 predicted proteins | sample 7391321 | NCBI WGS metagenome assembly CAJDVG01 (sample SAMEA7055706, study PRJEB34461) | soil metagenome | biome: terrestrial ecosystem; feature: Peninsula; material: soil | place: Antarctica | collected 2016
GGCATACACCGACGACGGCGACGAGATCCTCGTACCGGCCCCCGACTACCCGCTGTGGACCGGCGCGGTCACGCTGTCCGGCGGCAAAGCCGTGCACTACCTGTGCGACGAGGAGAACGGCTGGAATCCGGACCTCGCCGATGTCGAAGCGCGCATCACCGACCGGACGAAGGCGCTGGTGATCATCAACCCGAACAATCCGACCGGCGCGGTCTACAGCCACGAGATCATGACAGGAATGGTCGACATCGCCCGCCGGCACGAGCTGGTGCTCTTCAGCGACGAGATCTACGAGAAGATCGTGTACGACAGCAACGTCCACCGCCACGCGGCAACCTATGCGGGCGACGACGTGCTCTGCCTGACGTTCAGCGGGCTGTCCAAGGCGTACCGGGTGTGTGGATATCGCTCCGGGTGGCTCGTGATCACCGGGCCGCAGGAGATCGCGCTGGATTTCATCGAGGGCATCACGCTGCTGGCCAACATGCGGATGTGCGCGAACGTACCAGGGCAGCAGGCGATCCAGACGGCGCTCGGCGGATACCAAAGCGTCGAGGAGTACATCCTTCCGGGCGGCCGGTTCTACGACCAGAGCAAGCTCGCCTGGCGGTTGCTCAACGAGATTCCGGGGGTGAGCTGCGTCGAACCGCACGGCGCCCTGTACGTGTTCCCGCGGCTCGACCCCGAGCTGTACCCGATCGAGGACGACCAGGCCTTCGTCATCGAGCTGCTGCACGCCAAGAAGATCCTCGTCAGCCACGGCACCGGTTTCAACTGGCCGACGCCGGACCACTTCCGCCTCGTCGCGCTGCCCGAGGTCGCCGTGCTGGAAGAGGCCGTCGACCGCATCGCGAGCTTTCTGGAAACCTGGCGGCATTGAGCCCATGGCGAGGCGGTGCGCTCACGCGGAGTGATCACGTGGAGTGATCACCACGAGGGGACACCCGGTCGCCTGCGGTGTGGGGCGAGGGTGTCACGAGAAGCTGGTGGGCCTAACAGGACTTGAACCTGTGGCCTCTTCCTTATCAGGGAAGCGCTCTAACCGACTGAGCTATAGGCCCGGTGCGCGATCCCTCGTGAGGACCGCGCGCGCCCACGTTACCCCAGGTCCGGGGCAGGCGGCAAAAGCCGCCCCGTACCGTGCCCGGCGCAGCCACGCCCGACACGAACCCACGCGGGACGAAGGCGATCAGTCGTCGGTGAGGGTCACCTGGACCCCGCCGATCAGAGTCGCGCACAGGTTGTAGATGATCGCCGCAAGCGTCGCCAACGCCGTGAGCAGCACGATGTTGAGCGTGCCGAACACGACGGCGAGCGCGACGGTCCGGCCGAACCCGAACCAGTCGCCGACGTCGACGCGGCTGGACGCGGTCGCCCCCGACTGGAGTTCATTGACCGAATCGGTGACGGTCGAAAAGACCCCCAGCCCGTTCAGCATCACCCACAGGACCGCAACGGCGACCACTCCGGCCACCGCCAACGCGACGGACAGCAAAAATGACACTTTCAGGACCGAGAACGGATCCACACGCGAGAGGGTCAACTTCACGCGCCGCGAGGGGCCGGCAGGCGCGTCGGGCGACGCCGCGGACGGTCCCGAAACCGACGTCTGTTCGCGCGCAGCGCGGTCACCTTCCTTCGGCGCCGTGGCCGCCTGCCTCGAGGACGCCTCGCTCCCCGCGGCACTCGTCGCGGTCGTCGACCCCGACGCCCTGGACCCCGAAGCCGTCGACCCCGCGGTTGCCGCGCGAGGGACCTTGTCGTCCATGCTCACTGCGCACCTCCGTCGGGTTCGTCGTCGCTCGTTACGCTACCGTCCCCGTCCGGGTCTGGCGCCCCCACCTCGTCGATGGACTCACCTGTGGCCGTGAGGTCCTCATCGATCAGGTCGTCCTCGACGGCCTCGGCGTTGCGCGCCACGGCGACGATCGCGTCGCCCGGGTCGGGCTTGGCGAACTGCACACCCATCGTGTTCCGTCCCGTCCGGCGCACTTCGTCGACGCGGCTACGGACGATCTTGCCCTTCTCCATGACGACCATGACCTCGTCGCCCTCGTTGACCGTGAGAGCCCCGACGAGGTCGCCGCCCCGGTCGGTGATCGCCGCCACCCGGACGCCGAGCCCCGCGCGGCCTTTCACCGGGTAATCCGACGCAGGCGTCCGCTTGGCCAACCCGTTCTCGAAGACGACGAACACGTCCGGATCGAATCCCTGCGCGACGAGACACATCGAGAGCAGGTGGTCGCCGTCGCGGAACTTCATGCCCGTGACCCCACTGGTGGCACGCCCCATCGGGCGCAGCGCGTCGTCGCGGGCGTGGAAGCGCAGGCTCTGGCCCCGCCGGGACACCAGGAGCAGGTCGTCCTTCGCCGATCCCACGCGCACGGCGACGAGCTCGTCACCGTCGCGCAGATTCACCGCGATGAGGCCGCCGGAGCGCGGCGAATCGTACTCACGCAGCCGCGTCTTCTTGACCAGTCCGTTGCGGGTCGCAAGCACCAGATAGGGCTGAACGTCGTAGTCCGCCAGCGCCAACACGGCCGCAATCGTCTCCCCCGGCGCGAACGCCATGAGGTTCGCCACATGCTGCCCTTTGGCGTCACGGCCCGTCTCCGGCAGCTCGTACGCCTTCGCCCGGTAGACCCGCCCGAGGTTCGTGAAGAACAACAACCAGTGGTGCGTCGTCGTGACGAAGAAGTGCTCGACGATATCGTCGCCGCGCAGTTGCGCGCCTTTCACGCCCTTGCCTCCGCGGCGCTGACTGCGGTACGAGCTGACCGCGGTGCGCTTGGCGTAACCGCCCCGCGTGAGCGTGACCACCACGTCCTCATTCGGGATCAGATCCTCCATCGACATATCGCCGTCGAAGGGCAGGATCTGGGTGCGTCGCTCGTCGCCGAACCGCTCGACGACCTCGCCGAGCTCTTCGGAGACGATGCGTCGCTGCCGGGCCGGCGTGGCGAGGATGTCCTCGTAGTCGGCGATGCGCCGCGCCAGCTCGTCGCGCTCGTCCATGAGCTTTTGCCGTTCCAGCGCGGCGAGCCGACGCAACTGCATCGTCAGGATCGCTTCGGCCTGCAGCTCATCGATGTCGAGCAGGGTCATCAGACCCGCCCGCGCATCCTCGACCGTCGGCGAACGCCGGATCAGCGCGATGACCTCGTCGAGGGCGTCGAGCGCCTTGATCAGAGCCTGCAGGATGTGCATCCGCTCCTGCGCGCGCGCCAACCGGTACTGCGTCCGACGGATGACGACCTCGATCTGGTGCGCCACCCAGTAGCGCACGAACGCCGAGATCGGCAGGGTGCGGGGGACCCCGTCGACGAGGGCGAGCATGTTCGCCCCGAAGGTCGTCTGCAGTTGGGTGTGCTTATACAGGTTGTTCAGGACCACCTTGGCCACGGCGTCGCGCTTCAGCACGATCACGAGACGCTGCCCGGTCCGGCCCGATGTCTCATCGGCGACGTCGGCGATACCTGTCAGCCTGCCGTCCTTGACGAGATCGGCGATCTTGCGGGCGAGCGCATCGGGGTTGACCTGGTACGGCAGCTCGGTGACGACGAGGCACACCCGGCCACGGATCTCCTCCACCTCGACCACGGCACGCATCACGATCGATCCGCGACCGGTCCGATACGCCTCGTCGATGCCCTTGCGGCCCATGATCAGCCCGCGCGTGGGGAAGTCCGGGCCCTTGATGATCTTCAGGCACGCCTCGAGGCGCTCCTCCCGGGTGGCCTCCGGGTGGGCCAAGACCCACTGCGCCGCCTCGGCCACCTCGCGCAGGTTGTGCGGCGGGATCTGGGTCGCCATGCCGACGGCGATCCCGGCGCTGCCGTTGACCAGCAGGTTCGGGAACCGCGACGGGAGGACGTCGGGCTCCATGTCCTTGCCGTCGTAGTTCGGCGAGAACGACACCGTGTCCTGGTCGATGTCGCGGACCATCTCCATGGCCAGAGGCATCATGCGGCACTCGGTGTACCGCTGGGCGGCCGCACCGTCATCGCCGGCGTTGCCGAAGTTGCCCTGGGGATCCACGAGCGGGTAACGCATCACCCAGACCTGGGCCAGGCGCACGAGCGCGTCGTAGATCGCCGAGTCGCCATGCGGGTGGTACTTGCTCATCACGTCGCCGACGATGCGGGCGCACTTGTTATACCCGCGTTCGGGGCGGTACCCGCCGTCGTACATCGCATAAACGATGCGCCGGTGCACCGGTTTCAGCCCGTCGCGCACATCCGGCAGCGCGCGGCTCACGATGACACTCATGGCGTACTCGATGTAGCTGCGCTGCATCTCCGCCGTCAGGTCGATGGGCTCGACGCGATCGACGACCACAGCGCCATCCGCGCCATCCGGGCCATCGACGCCGTCGGCGCCTTCCGCGCCCGGTGACCTCGCGGGGCCGCCGGGCTCGACAGGGGTCTGGTCGTCGGTCACCGTCGGGTCCTCACAGATCTAAGAAGCGGGCGTCGCGGGCATTGCGCTGGATGAAGCTCCGGCGGGACTCGACGTCTTCACCCATGAGAACGCTGAAGATCTCGTCAGCCGCGGCGGCGTCGTCCAGCGTCACCTGGAGCAGCACGCGGTGCTCCGGGTCCATGGTCGTGTCCCACAGCTCGGTGGGGTTCATCTCGCCGAGTCCCTTGTATCGCTGGATCGGCGCGTCCTTGGGCAGCCGCCAACCCTGCGAGGTCCCCGCGTTGAGCTTTTCGTTGCGCTCGCGGTCGGTGAACGCGAACTCGTGCGGGTGGTTGCTCCACTTGATCCGGTAGAGCGGCGGCTGGGCCAGATAGACGTACCCAGCCTCGATCAGCGGCCGCATGAAACGAAACAACAACGTGAGAAGCAGCGTTCGAATGTGCATGCCGTCGACGTCGGCATCCGCCATCAACACGATCTTGTGGTAACGCGCCCTGTCGAGATTGAACTCCTCCCCTACGCCTGTGCCGAAACCGCTGATCAGGGCCTGGACTTCTTGATTGGCGAGCACCTTGTCGATGCGCGCCTTCTCGACGTTGAGGATCTTGCCGCGGATCGGCAGGATCGCCTGGTTGAAGGGGTTGCGCCCGTCCTTGGCGGAGCCCCCCGCGGAGTCGCCCTCGACGATGTAGATCTCGGAGACCGAGGGATCTTTGGACTGGCAGTCGCGCAGTTTGCCCGGTAGGCCGCCAGACTCCATGAGCCCCTTGCGCCGGGTGTTCTCTCGCGCCTTGCGGGCCGCGATCCGGGCCGCCGCCGCCTGGACGGTTTTGCGGACGATGTCGCGCCCCTCGCTGGGGTGTCGCTCGAGCCAGTGTCCCAGCTCGCTCGTCATCGCGCCCTGGACGAACCCCTTGACCTCTGAGTTGCCGAGCTTGGTCTTGGTCTGCCCCTCGAATTGAGGGTCGCCCAGCTTCACCGAGATGACGGCGGTCAAGCCCTCTCGTACGTCTTCACCCGTTAGGTTGTCCTCCTTCTCTTTGAGAAGGTTCTGGGCGCGCGCGAACTCGTTGATCAACCGGGTGAGGGCCGCACGGAAGCCCTCCTCATGGGTGCCGCCCTCATGAGTGTTGATGGTGTTGGCATACGTATGCACGGACTCGGTGAACCCGGTCGTCCACTGCATGGCGACCTCGAGAGACAGGTTGCGCTCCGAGTTCTCCAGCTCGAACGAGATGATGTCGTCGTGCACCGGCTCGGTACGCTTACTGGCGTTGAGGTGCGTGACGTAGTCGACCAGCCCACCGTCGTACCGGTAGGTGACGGTACGCCCACGAACCCGCCCCACCTCATCGGTGGCGACGTCGCCGGCGCGGGCCTCCAACGCCGCGGTCGCCGCGACAGACGTCGCGGACCTCGCCCCATCTGTCACATCGTGTTCGCGGTCTTCGATCGGCGCGGCGAACTCCGCCTCTTCGTCCAGCTCGTCCTCGGCCACCAGTTTGGCCTGCTCGCGCTCGTCCGTGAGACAGATCGTGAGGCCCTTGTTGAGGAAGGCCATCTGCTGGAACCGGGCGCGCACCGTCTCGAAGTCGTACGCGATCGAGTCGAAGATGTTCGGGTTGGCCCAGTAGGTGACCGTGGTCCCCGTCGGCTCACCCGGGACCAGCTGCTCCATCTTGGCCAGCGGCGCCACGGGTACGCCATGCGCGAAGGCCATCCGGAAGACGTGACCCTTCTGGCGGACCTCGACCTCCAACCGGGAGGACAGCGCGTTGACGACGGAGGAACCCACGCCGTGCAGGCCGCCGGAGACCTTGTATCCCCCGCCGCCGAACTTGCCGCCCGCGTGTAGCTGGGTCAGCACCAGCTGCACGGCCGAAACCCCCTCGATGGGGTGCATGTCGGTCGGGATGCCGCGGCCGTTGTCGACCACCTGCACCCCGCCGTCGGCGCGCAGCGTCACATCGACTCGGTCCGCGTAGCCGGCCAATGCCTCGTCGACCGAGTTGTCGACGATCTCCCACACCAGATGATGCAGGCCCCGCTCACCGGTCGACCCGATGTACATCCCGGGGCGCTTGCGGACCGCATCCAGCCCCTCCAGAACCGTGATGGCGCTCGCGTCGTACGTCGGATCCGCCTCGCCGAGATGCTCCGCGCGGGTCATCGAGGCAGGTGGGCCCGCCTCGACGGGATGCTCGTCTCGGGGCTCGGTCACGGAGGTCCTCGCTCGCTGGATGGGCGCGCGCTTCCGGGGCCCGCGCGGTGCGCGCCGGACGACGGCGTCAGGGACACACGCGTTCGACGGTCGATATGATCTCCGCCCAGTCTAGCTGGCCGCGACCCCTCGCCCTGACAGCGCCGCCTCGTGTCCGAGGGGGAAACAGGCCGTGACGGCCCACGCACGCCCTCAGTGGGCCGATGAGAGCGTCGAACCCCCGTGGACGTGTGTCCCGGTATGGACCCAGGGGTCTTCGACGGTCTACGGCCCGCTAGAGGCGGGGCAGCGGCTCTTGCCGCAACCCGCCACCCACAAACCGCAAACCGCAACCGGTTTCTCCACGGGAGCCACTCCACGACACGCGAATCGGCACCCGGGACGAGCCGCTCCGATGCTTTGTTCGAGGTGCGCTCCAGGTCGACTGTCGAGTACGGTTCGCGCTATGGAGTCCCCTCCGCGGAACACCACCGGCCGTCCTGGCGTCCGACGCGTCGCCTGCGTCGCGATGCTCGCGGTCACGGGACTCGGCCTCGGCGCCTGCACCGGGGACGACGGTGTGCCACCGCCCGTCTCCTCGACGGTCTCCGTCGCATCGACGCCTTCCCCGCCTTCGACATCCGTGGCGACCACCAGCGCCGCCCCCGCGCCGCCCGGAACGCGCCTCGTCAGTGACAACGACCGCAAGGTCAGCTTCGCGCTCCCGCAGGACTTCACGGTCGCCGACCTCTCCGTCATCCTCGCCGACCCGGCCAAAAAGCGCGAGATGACGCGCGTCTTCACACAACTGGGGATGCCGGCCGACACCGTCGACCGGCTCGCCGGGCAGGTCAGCTTCGCCGCGTTCGCCACCCCGACGCCGCTCGGGAACGACACGGTGAGCATCACCAAGCAGAGTCTTCCGCGGTTCGTCACCCCGCAGGAGATCGCCGACCAGCTCGAGACTTTCCCCGACATCCAGATGGGCGACACTCGGACCGTGCCCACCTCGCTCGGCGAGGCCCAGCGCACTTCGTTCTCGTACACGCTGCAGGGCACCACCCTGAGCGGCGAGTTCCTGCAAGTCCCCACCCCGCTGGGGCTCACGCAGGTCAACGTGACCTCCCCCGGCACGCAGACCGCGTCCCTGCTCGCCGACACGATGCTGGCGACCTGGACCGCCAGCTGAACGGCGGCCCTCAGGCGTTCGTCGGCCGGCCGGCACCCACCCGCACAGCCCAGATCACTCGTCAGACCCACGCGACCGGGCAGGCTGAGGTCACCGGGCAGGACCAGGATCACCCATACGTGTCGTCGCGATCTTGGCCAGGATGCCCTCGGTCAGGAAACGCAGGTTCGTCGCCCACGCCGTGCTGTCCGCCTGCACCGTGAGTACCCCGTCCTCGAACGACTCCGGCCGGGCGTGCTGCGCCACCTCCGGCCCGACCGTCGCGGGCCACCGCGAGATGACCGCCCCCACGGCCACGTCGTCGCGCCAGCCACGGTCGACGACGAGGTGGTCAAGCTGGTCACCCAGGCTGACCGGGTCACGCCCGTCACGGCCAGAGGAGCTGTACGTGGCCCCCCCACCCCTCGACGACCCGGGAACGCCCTGACGGTAGGAGCGCCCACGACCGCCACCAGGACGCAGTCCCCGGGCCCGCGCGCTCTCCCGGGCCCGCGCAAGCGCCGCAGCGGCCGCCAGTGCGAGGCGTTCCCGCTCGTTCGGGTCCTCGAGCCCGGGCTCCTCGGGCCCGGGATCCTCGGGAGTTGACGGCTTTGGTGTAGGCGGCTCTGGTGTAGGCGGCTCGGGGCCTGGACCCTCTGATGTCGGCGGCTCGAGGGCACCCTGCTCAACGTCGCGCTGCGAAGACGGTGTCTCAGTCATCGGCGACCTCGGGGGGCAAGCTCTCGTTGGAGATCCGGCCGGCGTCGGCTCTGTACGTCGCCCCCGTCAGCGACGACGGGACGTCCTGGGCGACAGCTGCCGTGACGATGACCTGCTCCGCGTCGCCGACCAGGCGCGCGAGACGATCCCGACGTCCTGCGTCGAGCTCGGCGAACACGTCGTCGAGCATCAGGACCGGATCCGTACCGAGATCGCGGCGCAGCAATTGGAAGGCCGCCAACCGCAAGGCGAGCGCCACGCTCCAGGACTCGCCCTGGCTCGCGTACCCCTTGGCCGGCAGGTCGCCGAGGCTGAGGATCACGTCGTCGCGGTGCGGGCCCGCCAGTGTGACGCCCCGCTCGATCTCTTCCCGACGCCGCTGCTCGAGCGTGGCCAGGACGGCCGCGTACAGCTCGTCGTGCTCGGGCACCTCACCTGCAGCGAGCACCGCCGCAACGTCCTCGGCGAGCGAGCTGCGGTAGCTCGCGGCCGCGTTCGCGGGAGCGTCACTGACCATGGCGTACGCCTCCTCCAGAAGCGGTCGCAGGTCGCGCAGGAGCCTCAGACGGGCATACAGCAGCTGAGCGCCCACGACGGCCAACTGCTCGTTCCACACGTCCAGGGTGTGCAGCGCCGAGGCATCCTCCGCAGGGTCTGGGGTCACGATTCGCTCCCGGCCCCTGCCCCGTCCCCGAGGTCCGCGCAGCTGCGGCGCCGCAGACTTCAGCAGGGCGTTGCGTTGCCGCACGATCCGCTCGTAATCCGCTCGTACGGCAGCCCAGCGGGGCTGCCGCGCCACCAGCAGGTCGTCCAGGAACCGGCGCCGCTCGCTCGGATCGCCCTTGACCAGGGCCAGGTCCTCCGGCGCGAACAGGACGCTGCGCAAGGTACCCAACAGCTGGCGTGGTCGCGCCAGCGGCGCGCGGTTGAGGCGCGCCCGGTTGGCGCGCCCCGGGATGATCTCCAGCTCGACGAGCGAGCGGCGGCCATCTCGGTCGATCGACGCCCGAACGACGGCTCGCTCGGCCCCCATCCGTACCAGCGGCGCGTCCTGCGCGACCCGATGGCTGGCGAGTGTCGCGAGGTACCCGACCGCCTCCACCAAGTTGGTCTTGCCCTGCCCGTTCGCGCCGAGCAGCGTCGTCACGCCCGGCGCCAGGGGTAGATCCGCGGCCTCATAGTTGCGGAAGTCTGCGACGGACAGGTGCGCGACGTGCACGGCGGCGCTTCCGACCGGTGAGCCGCGGGTGCTCAGCCGGAGAACCGGATGGGCATGAGCACGTACCGGTACGACAGGTCTGCGGCGCCCTCAGCCTCGCTCTGCCCCGACAGCACGGCCGGGCGGCTCGGTTGGGTGAACGACAAGCGGGTGAACTCCGTGCCCGTCGCGTGCAGCCCGTCGAGCAGGTAGTGGGGGTTGAACGCGATCTCCAGCTCGGGCCCGGTCAGGGTGCACTCGACCTCTTCGAACGCCTGCGCGTCATCGCCGGCCCCCGCGTCGATCGCGATCAGCCCGTCCGTAAAGCGCAGCCGGACCGGCGTGTTGCGATCCGCGACGAGCGCGACGCGCTTGACGGCCTCGACCAGCGAGGAGGTCTGCACGACGGCCTCCGTGTCGACGCTGCTCGGGAAGATCGACGACACCCGCGGATACTCCCCGTCGAGGAGGCGGCTCGTCGTGCGGCGCTGCCCCGCCTCGAAGCCGACGAGCCCATCGCCCCCAGCCGCATCTCCGAGCGCGATGTCGACCGCCGCGCTCGCGCCGAGCGCCTTAGCCGTGTCGGCCAGCGTGCGCGCGGGCACCAGCAGGACCGCCTCGGCGCCGGGGTCTCGAGGGTTCCACTGCAACTCCCGGATCGCGAGCCGGTAGCGGTCCGTGGCAAGCAGCGTCATCTGCGAGCCGTCGATCTCGATCCGTACGCCGGTGAGGATCGGCAACGTGTCGCTGCGGTCCGCCGCGATCGCGACCTGACCGACGGCTCGAGTGAAGACATCACCGGCCACCGATCCGGACGGCTCCGGCGGGACCGGCAAGCTGGGGTACTCGTCGCTCGGCATCCGCAGCAGGCTGAATTGGATAGATCCGCAGCTCAGATGAACCTTGTTGCCCTCGGTGGCCACGTCGATGGGGCGGGTCGGTAGGTTCCGACAAATGTCGGCGAGCAGCCGCCCGAGGACCAGGACCGTACCGGACTCCTCGACGTCGGCGGGCACGGTGATGCGCGCGGACGTCTCATAGTCAAACGCGGACAGGGTCAGTGTCCCGGCCTCATCCGCCTCGATGAGCACGCCGGCAAGGACCGGCACCGGAGGACGGTTGGGTAGCCCCCGTGCGGCCCAGGTGACCGCGTCCGCGAGGACGTCACGCTCCACACGGAACTTCACGACGCATCCGCCCCTTCTTCGCCTCCTGGGGCGAGGTTGTGCTGTGGTGCCCCGGACGAACTGTAATCCCCACGGACACAGCCGCCAATCGCATCCCGCCGCCTGGCCTCAGCCACACCGCCGAGAACGTGCCGTGGGCGCTCATGATCACTCAACAGTGGATGGCGGGTAGACGAGCACCAGACCCAGCGCCGTCCACACCGTTCGTGCGCGGTATCGGACCTTCCTAGATCTATCCCATCGTCGTCATCGGGGCTGTGGATCCTGTGGATCGGGGAGGAACAGACAGGTCATCGAGCGATCTGCCCGTGGATGACGGTGTGCGCCATCGCGGCCACTTCTCGGTGGCGGTGTGGATCGTGGACGGTCGTCCCCAGGGGCTGTCGTCCTCATCCACGGTGCGTCCACGGTTGCGCCGTGGTTGTCCCCCGGTTGTCCCCTTCTCACCGAGAACTCGGTGACGACCCGACGACGAGAAAGGGAGAGGCAGCGACTCGAGGGCAGGGTGACGCCCCATCGGGCGAGAGCCCTGGGGTCATGCCTGGCATTATCCACACGTTTATCCACAGGTGTGCACGACATCCGCGCACGTGCGTGGAACCAAGGTTGGCCTTGCTCCGTCAATCCGGTCCACAGCTGTGGACCGGATTGTGGACAAGTGTCCGAGTTAGTCGCCCCACCTGTGCCGATGCGGCGGCAGGATGCGCCGTTGGCCGGGAGTGAAGCATCGGGCGACGCGTGAGTTGCCCTCCGAGAGCGGAGGGCTCGGCGCGTCCACGCTCGCAGGGAAGCCTGTGGAGAACACCCACGCGCACGGGACACATCCAGCGGCTGGGCAGGACGACGCTCAGGCAGAGGCCGTCCGGATCTTCATCGTCAGCTCGGTGACCTGGTTGTAGACGCTGCGCCGCTCGGCCATCAACGAGCCGATCTTGCGATACGCGTGAATGACCGTCGTGTGGTCGCGTCCCCCGAACTGCTGACCGATTTTCGGCAGCGACAGTTCGGTGAGTTCGCGGCACAGGTACATCGCGATCTGTCGCGCGTTGACCAGCACCCGGGAGCGGGACTGACTGCACAGCTCGTCGATCGTGAAACCGAAGTAGACCGCCGTCTGCGCCATGATCGTCGTCGCCGTGATCTGGTTGCCCGACCCGTCCGGTATGAGGTCCTTCAAGACGGCGTTCGTGAGGCCGAGGTGGACCTCCTGCCGGCTGAGGCTCGCGAACGCCGTCACCCGGATGAGAGCGCCTTCGAGCTCCCGGATGTTGGTCGAGATGCGGCTGGCGATGAAGTCGAGAACCTCGTCGGGGACGGTCAACCGCTCTTGGATCGCCTTTTTGCGCAGGATCGCGATGCGGGTCTCGAGGTCCGGCGGCTGGACGTCGGTGAGCAGCCCCATCTCGAAACGGCTGCGCATCCGGGCCTCGAATCCCTGCAACATCTTCGGTGGCACGTCGCTCGTGATCACGACCTGCTTGTTGGAGTTGTGCAGGGTATTGAACGTGTGGAAGAACTCCTCTTGCGTCTGCAACTTCCCGCCGAGGAACTGAATGTCGTCGATGAGCAGCACATCCACCTCGCGGTAGCGACGTTGGAAACTGGCGGCCTTGTCATCGCGGATGGAGTTGATGAAGTCGTTGGTGAACTCTTCGGAGTTCACGTAGGTGACCTGCACATTCGGGTAGATCTGCCGTGCGTAGTGCCCGATGGCGTGCAGCAGGTGCGTCTTGCCCAGTCCGGAGTCTCCGTACACGAACAGCGGGTTGTACGCCTCCGCCGGCGCCTCAGCTACTGCGACCGCGGCAGCGTGCGCGAATCGGTTGCTGGATCCGATGACGAAACTGTCGAACGTGTACTTCGGGTTGAGTCTGGCCTGTCCGCCCTCGACTGCCGTGCTCTCGCGGCGACGGATCGGCCCACCGGGACCCACGACGCCGATAGGAGCGCCGCCTCGAGCGTCCCCACCAGGCGCCCTCTCGGTGAACCCCTCATCGGGTTCGTCCGCCACGTCGTCCGCGGCCGTCTCCCGCAGCGACGCGTCGACGGTGACGGCCAGCTTCGTCGGCTTGTGCATCGCCAGCTGCAGGGCAGTCGTGAGGTCTTCGCGGATCCGTGTCTCCAGGACGTCCCTGGTGAGGTCGTCGGGGACGGCGACCAGGGCTGTGCCGTTCAACCATCCGAGCAGCCGGCCCTGACGAAGGAAGGCGCGGTCCCGAGCAGCGAGACTGGTCAGCGACCCGAGCGCCTCCTGCCAGACGACGTCGTAGTCCTGCGAGTCGGTCACCGGCACATCCTGACATGGGGAAAAGAAGAAGTCTCGGGCCCGTCACACGCCCCTGTCCGACCGGCCACCGCCTGACGGGAGCGTCAGGCTTGGTCACACGACCAGGTCGTCATCGTACGACGAAGCGTCGGCCATGGACGACGGCTACCCGCGTTGTCCACATGGTTGTCCACACAGTGTGCACATCGTGCGAGGACACCCGGTGTGCATCATGAGAAGCGTCACCGAGCGCCCAAACGCGGCCCTCACCATGGCGGCCTCGGGGGGCTCTTCGTGGGCGTACCGTTCGGCGCTCACTGACAGGCACGCCGTAGGGCGCGTCGGGTGGCGGCGGGTGGCGACGGGTGGCGGCGGACACGCCGTTGACCGCCGCGTCGGTTTGACCCCCCTTCCGGCGCTCCCGTACCGTAGACGGTGGCCGTCTTAGGCGGCCGTCTTCGCATGCCCGTCAGCGTCGGGCTTCATCATCCTTAGCGCGCGGGCGCGGAGGGTACGCACGGCAGACGCGGCGGACGTACGAACGCGGCCGAAGATCCCGGCTTTGCGACCCGCCCCACGACCTCACCGCCATCGACGGAGAAGACTGTGACCAAGCGCACCTTCCAGCCCAACAACCGTCGTCGTGCCAAGACGCACGGCTTCCGTCACCGCATGGCCACCCGCGCGGGGCGCGCCATCATCACCGAGCGCCGCCGCAAGGGACGCACCGAGCTGTCGGCCTGAGCTGATCGCCGTGCTCCCTGCGCGGCATCGGCTGCGAACGCAGGCGGAATTCGCCGCTGCGGTCCGGTCCCGACGCTGTGGCGGCCCGCTGCTGGTCGTTCACTGCTCCGTTCCTGAAGCCCCTGGGCGTCCTCCACTCGCGGCGCCCCCACCTCGCGTCGGTTTCGTCGTGTCCAAAGCCGTCGGCAACGCGGTGATCCGCAACCGAACAAAGCGGCGCTTGCGCGCGCTGATGGCACAGCGGGTGGTCGTCGTACCCGACGGGACGAACGTCGTGGTGCGCGCCCTTGCGGTGGCCGCTGAAGCGAGCCACGAGGTCCTGGCGCGTGAGCTGGACCGCTGTCTGAACCGCTGCTTGAGGAGTCTGCGATGACGATGTCAACGGGTGGGGCAGACGATCGCGCACCGACGGGGCAACCCACTCGGTTGGCACGAATCGCGGCGTGGCCTCTGCTCGCCCTGATCCGGCTCTACCAGCTGGCCATCTCCCCGGCTCTCCCACAGAGCTGCCGGTATTACCCGTCGTGTTCGTCCTATGCGGTGCAGGCCATCGAGCGGTTCGGACCGCTAGTGGGCCCCTGGCTGGCGGCGCGGCGCCTCCTGCGCTGCCACCCGTGGAGCGACGGCGGCGTCGATCACGTCCCGCCGCGAGGACGCCACGGTCGGCCCGACTGGGAGGCGCACCGATCTGGGGCGCTCCGTCGCGAGGCCGAACTTGTGGAAGCGTGCGGGGCGCACGCGTCGCACGAAACTCTGGCCGGGGACCCCGGCGTGACCATCGGCGGGCAGCCGTCCCGCCCGAGAGGAATGCACTGAGATGTCGTGGTATGACCAGCTGCTCTTCCCGTTACGGTGGGCGGTCGAGTGGGTCCTGGTGGGCTTCCATGCGGTCTTCACCTCGCTCGGCGCTCCGTCGGCAGGCGGATGGACCTGGGCGGCCTCGATCGCCGGCCTGGTGGTCGTCGTACGGGTGTTGCTGATCCCGCTTTTCGTCAAGCAGATCCAGAGCTCTCGGCGGATGCAGCTGATCCAGCCGGAAATGCAGAAGATCCAAAAGAAGTACAAGGGAAAGACCGATCCCGAATCGCGGCAGGCGATGTCCGAGGAGACGATGGGCCTGTACAAGCGGACGGGCACGAACCCGTTCAGCTCCTGCCTGCCGATCCTGATGCAGATGCCCGTGTTCTTCGCTCTGTTCAGGGTGCTCAACAACCTCAGCGGGGTCGCCAACAACACGGTCCTGCCAGCTGGACCGCTGAACGCGTCGCTGGCCGCAGAGGCCGAGAGTTCGACGCTCTTCGGAGCTTCTTTGAGTTCCAGTTTCCTGCATTCGGATTCACTCGAGGCCAAGATCCTCACGGTCGTGCTGGTTGCCATGATGTCCGGGTCGACCTTCTGGACCCAGCACCAGCTGATGCGCAAGAACATGCCGGCGTCGGCCTTGGACAACCCGTTCGCGCAGCAGCAAAAGATCCTGCTGTACGCGATGCCTCTGATCTTCGCGGTCTCCGGCGTCAATTTCCCGATCGGCGTGCTTCTGTACTGGCTCGTGACGAACCTTTGGACGGCCGGGCAGCAGTACTACGTGATCCAACGTATGCCCGCTCCTGGCAGCCAGGCCGAGAAGGAGCTGCACGCCCGACGCCTCGCTAAGGGCAAGGACGCCGTGAAGTTCACACTGCCTGGCCTGCACCGGGATGGGGAGTCCCCGGACTCTGCCGCGGCCGGTGTGGAGTCGTCTGATGCCCCGGTGATGCCGCCGGCCAAGAAGCCGTCGCGTCAACGGAACCAACCCGTCCGCCGCAAGGGCCGACGCCGCTGAGGACGCTCGATCACGGCGACCGCCCGCCGGTACCCGTCGAGGTCTTGACCGACCACAGGCCGTTCGACGAGCACCGGCACCGAAGTCCTTTCCGCGGGCACACCGCCCGCCTGTCAGCAGGAGACAGCATGAGCGCAAATGACACGAGCGCCGAAGAACACGACGAAGCGCTGGACGCGGGACTCCAGACATCGCCAGACGCCCGCGCTCTGGATTCCTCCCGCGCCACATCCTCGAGCGCGGGGCGCCAGGAGGGCACAGACCTCGACGAGGTACACGCCGTCGGCGAGAACGGCCTGGCCGCGCAGGGGTTCGCTCGGCAGGCGACGGACACCTCCCATGACGTGGACGACGCGCAGGACGACGCGCAGGACGAGGACGGGCTAGACGACGCGCAGGATGAGGACGGGCTAGACGACGCGCAGGATGAGGACGGGCCAGTCGACGCGCAACCAGCACCGCGTGTTTCCCGGGGGCGTCGCCCTCTCAGCCACGAACGCACCGAGCAGCTCGAACGAGACGGCGAGGTGGCGGCGGACTTCCTGGAGCGTCTCCTGGACATCGCCGACATCGACGGGGACATTGACGTGGACATCGACGGCGACCGCGCGGTCGTTGCGATCGTCGACTCCGAGGATGGCCGGGTGCCGAGGCGCCTAGTGGGCACCGACGGCAACGTGCTGGAGGCGCTGCAGGAGCTCACCCGTCTCGCGGTGCAGGCGGAGACCGGAGACCGCTCCCGCTTGATGCTGGATGTCGCAGGCCACCGCGCGACACGCCGCACGATCGTCATCGGCGAGGCGCGCGAAGCAATGGCCCAGGTGCATGCGGGCGCCGACCGGGTCGCGATGCACCCGATGACCGCTTTCGAGCGAAAAGTGGTCCACGACGAGGTGCTGGCCGCCGGGCTGGTGAGCGAATCGGATGGAGTGGAGCCCAGTCGATTCGTTGTCATCTATCCCGTGTGACCGCCTCGGACGCGGCACCCACGCTGCCTGACGCTCCGGCGCCGCAGGCCGCGACGTGTTTCGGCGCGAACCTCAACGCGGCGGAACGGTACGTCGCCCTGCTCGCGGACACCGGCGTCAGCCACGGATTGATCGGGCCTCGCGAGGTGCCCCGGCTCTGGACGCGACACCTCCTGAACTGCGCGGTCGTGGGAGAGCTCGTGACGACGGGCGAACGAGTGATCGACATCGGGTCGGGCGCCGGGCTGCCGGGAATCCCGCTCGCCTTGGCCCGTCCTGACCTTCAGGTGGTCCTGGTCGAGCGGCTGCAACGCCGCGTGACATGGCTGAACCGCGCGGTCGACGAGCTGGCCCTGAGGAACGTGACGGTCCACCACGGTCGAGTCGAAGGTCTCCCGACCTCGATGCGCTCTTCCGTCGTGACCGCGCGCGCTGTGGCGCGACTCGGTCGGCTGGCCACGTGGTGTGCGCCGGTGGTGAGCTCCGGGGGTCGATTGCTGGCCCTCAAGGGTGAATCCGCCGCGACGGAGCTCGCGGAGGACCGGACGGCCGTGCGACGAGCGGGTTTCGTCGACGCGGCGGTCCGGCTGGTCGGCACTGGCGTGGTGGATCCGCCGACGACCGTGGTGGAGTGCTTGCGCGGCTAGGGGCACGCATCGTCGCCAGGGTCGCGCGCCCGGCTGGGCGATCGGGGCTGAGTCTGGCGGCCGAACCATCGGTCCACATGGCCGTCACTATCGTGCCGGTTGTTCACAGCGCGCGGCGGGGCATTCCGGGCGGCGGTGACGACGAGGCTACGGTTAGGGCGTGCTTCGGGGCGTGCTCGCCCTGACGCTTCCTTCCGAATGCGAGGAGCCTTCCGCGATGCCCCCTTCCGCGGCGACCGGCCTGGGTTGGCCGGTCAATCCGTGTCCCGATCGGGATGTCCCAGGCGGGCATCTCGGTTGGCCTGCTATTGATGTCGAGCCGACCGACGTGCCTGGTCCAGACGTGCCTGGTCCAGACGTGCCTGGTCCAGACGTGCCGGTGACGGATGCGTCGGCGTCGTACATCGAACCGTTGGATGCGGTAGTGACAACCTTCTCCGAGGAGGTTGAGTTGGTCGACGTGGATATGGACGTGGACGAGACCGAACGGCCCCATGTTTCACGTGAAACATCGGAACTCCCCGCGATGGTGACTCCATCGGGCGCCGGATCGCGGGCGCCTGCTGTGCTGTTGGACAACCTGCCCCGTCCCCAGCGGACTCGAGTGATCACGGTCGCCAATCAGAAAGGCGGTGTTGGCAAGACCACCAGCGCCGTCAACATCGCGGCGGCGCTCGCTCAAGGAGGTCTCAGCGTCCTCGTCATCGATACGGATCCCCAGGGCAATGCCAGCACTGCGCTGGGCGTCGACCACCGTCCCGGTGTCCCGAGCATCTACGACGTCCTCATCGAGGACATGCCACTGGCCGACGTGGTGCATCCGTGCGGCGATGTTCCCGGGCTCTGGTGCGTACCGGCCACGATCGATCTGGCCGGCGCGGAAGTGGAGCTCATCTCGTTCGTGGCGCGGGAGACCCGGTTGCAGAGGGCGATCGCCGCGTTCCTGGAGCGCGTTGGCGACGACGCGCCCGACTACATACTGGTGGACTGTCCACCCAGTCTCGGACTGCTCACGCTCAACGCTTTTGTTGCGGGTCGGGAGGTACTGATCCCGATTCAGTGTGAGTACTACGCGCTTGAGGGGTTGTCCATGCTGCTCAAGAACATCGAGATGATCCGCAAGCACCTGAATCCGCAGTTGCTGGTGTCAGCGATTCTTCTGACGATGTACGACGGTCGGACGCGCCTGTCCTCCCAGGTGGCCGACGAGGTGTGGGAGCACTTTCCGCGCGAGGTATTGCGCGCGCGCATCCCACGCTCGGTGCGTATTTCGGAGGCCCCGAGCCACGGGCTCACTGTGATGACGTACGACCCGGCGTCGACGGGCGCGTTGTCCTACGCCGAGGCGGCGGCGGAGCTGGCGATGCGTTGGGAGATGGTGGCCCTGTGAGCGGCGAGGAGACGAGCACATGAGCGAAAAGCGTCGAGGCTTGGGTCGAGGACTGGGGGCTCTCATCCCGACGAGTCCGCACGAGTACGGGGAGAGTCACCGAGAGCGTCCCTCCGACGTGTTTTTCCGGGATCGGTCGCGTGATGAGCAGCGCGACGCGTCGCCCTCGTCGGCGGGGGGAGACCGCCTCGACCCGTATCGCCCCTCGACGGGACAGGTCGACGGACCCGAGGACGACGATGCGACGAGCCGAACCGGGGAGCAGCGGAGTCCTGCGTCGAATCCCGATGACGACTCGGGTCAGGCATCGATACCCCCCCCGATGGCGGGCACGCCCGAAAGCGGGGCGGCAGACCCTGACGGTCACCACGTCGCCCGAAGGGGGCACGCCCACTCACAGCCCGACGCGTCCGAGGGGGCCGATGAGGGCCTGCGTCCGGTGCCGGGAGCTCGTTACGTGGAGGTTCCCACCCATCTGATTCGACCGAACCCGCGTCAGCCGCGGTCTGTCTTCGACGAGGACGAGATGTCCGAGCTGGTGGACAGCATCCGCGAAGTCGGGCTCCTTCAGCCCGTGGTCGTCCGTCCGATCGGGGCATCGCCGTCCGGTGATGGCGTGCCTGCTGCGCAGTACGAGCTGGTGATGGGCGAACGTCGCTGGCGAGCGTGCCAGCTGGCTGGTTCCGAAACGGTCCCCGCCATCGTCAAGGAGACACCGGACGATGACTTGCTCCGTGATGCGCTGCTAGAGAACCTTCACCGCAGCCAGCTCAATCCGCTGGACGAAGCCGCCGCGTATCAGCAGCTTCTCGAGGACTTCGGGTGCACGCAGGAAAGCTTGGCGGTGAAGATCGGTAAATCTCGATCGCAGATCAGCAACACCGTGCGACTTCTACGCCTGCCGCCGGGAGTGGGCCGACGGGTCGCCGCAGGGGTGTTGAGCGCCGGGCACGCCCGCGCGCTCTTGGCCCTTGACGACGTCGGGGCCATGGAGCGGTTGGCGCAGCGCATCGTGGCCGAAGGGCTGTCGGTGCGTAGCGTGGAGGAAATCGTCGCCGTCAACGATGACGAGATCGCGCCGGTGTCTCGCCGTCGGCGTGAAGCGCCGACCCCGGATGAACGTCTTGAGCGGATCGCGGTGCGCATGTCGGACCGGCTCGACACGCGCGTGATCGTCGCCATGGGGCGTCGTCGCGGAAAGCTCACGGTGGAGTTCGCCGACGCGGAGGACCTGGACCGGATCCTTGCGCTTCTCGCTGAGACGAACGCATCGGTCGGAGGCTGATCTCCCAAACGAGCACCGGCACCGGCACTCGCACCGGCACTCGCACTGACACGATCAATGCTCACATGCGAGGGATGCACATGAGTTGCGAGGAGTCCCCATGAGTCGTGACCCCGAGACGACCCAGCGCGTTCTGGCCGGCGTGGTGACCGGGCTTGTGGGGTTCACATCATCGTTCGCGGTGGTCTTGGCCGGGTTGACCGCCATGGGGGCGGACGCTGAGCAGGCGGCCTCCGGGCTGGCGGTCCTGTGCGTGACGATGGGGTTCGGCTGCATCGTTTTCGCGATCGGTTATCGGACCCCGATCACGATGGCGTGGTCGACGCCGGGGGCGGCCCTGTTGGCGACGTCGATCACTCCGGAGGGGGGTTTTTCTTCCGCTGTCGGCGCCTTCATCGTCACGGGCGTGCTGCTTGCCCTGTCGGGGCTGCTCCGCCCCCTGACGCAGTTGGTGAGGCGCATCCCCCACGCGATCGCCAACGCGATGCTGGCCGGCGTGCTCCTCAAGCTCTGCATCGCGCCGTTCGCGGACATGGTGTCGCATCCATGGACGATCGGCCCCCTCGTCGTCACGTGGCTGTTGCTGCTTCGTCTCGCACCCCGCTGGGCGGTGCCTGGGGCTTTGGCGACGGCTGTCGTGGTGATGGTCGCGACCGGGACCTTCACCCAAGTGGCGCTCGCGGATCTCGTTCCACGGCTGACGTGGACGAGCCCCAGCCTGACATGGCAAGCGGTGGTGGCTATCGCCATTCCGCTCTACATCGTCACGATGACGAGCCAGAACATTCCAGGCATCGCAGTGTTGGCATCGTTTGGCTACCGTCCGCCCATCCGCGGCGCCCTCACGTACACGGGCGTAGCCACCGTCGTGGGAGCTCCCCTCGGCGGGCACGCCATCAATCTCTCGGCGATTGCGGCCGCGCTCTCCGCGGGCCCCGAGGCCGGCGTCGACACATCTCGTCGCTGGATAGCGGCCGTGGTCGCGGGAGCGACGTACGCCGGGTTCGGCCCCATCTCCCGGGCGGTCACGTCGATCTCCAACGCGGCGCCGGCGGGCCTCCTCGCCGGAATCGCGGGACTCGCGCTAGTGTCGAGCTTCGCGTCGGCGACGGCCAGCGCGATGGGAGACGCCGAGCACTGGCAGGCGGCATCCGTCGCATTCCTTGTCGCTGCCAGCGGCGTCAGCATCGCCGGGGTGGGATCAGCGTTCTGGGGTCTGATCGCCCACCTGGTCCTCAACTGTCGGACCGCGCCGCTCGCGCGTGACCGCGCCGGCTGAAGCTCTCTGGAGGTGAGCCCGATGGATCGTTTCGCGTTGATCCCTGCGGTGTACGTGGTGTTCCGCCGCCAGCGTGATGGGCGCAGTGAGGTACTCCTGCAATACCGACGCGGGACCGGGTTCATGGACGAGCATTGGGCCTGCGGAGCGGCCGGCCATCTGGAGGCCGGGGAGACCCTCGTGGAGGCAGCAGCGCGCGAGGCGCGTGAGGAACTCGGGGTCGTGATCGCCCCGGACGACGTGGTACCGCTCACCGTCGTTCATCGGCGTCATGAGGACGACGCTCCAGTGAATCAGCGGGTCGATTTCTTTTTCGCAGTGGACAGCTGGCAGGGCGAGCCTCGAACGGTCGAGCCCGACAAGAGTGCCAGCGTCGCCTGGTTCCCTCTCGACGCACTGCCGGTTCCTGTGGTCCCCCACGAGCTGCGCGTGTTGCGGGGCCTCGCGGACGGTGACCTGGAGCGTGTGTGCTCCCTCGGGTTTCCTCACGACGAAGGGCGGACATGTTTCACGTGAAACATGTCCGCCCTTCGTTCTCAGGTGGCCCGGCTTGCTCAGAGGAAGTCGGCCAGCTCCTTCAGCATCATGGGCTTGGGCCGCGCGCCGGTGATGGATTTGACGACCTGACCGCCTTGGAAGACATTCATGGTCGGGATGCTCACGATGCCGAACTTCGCGGCGGTGGCCTGGTTGGCTTCGATGTCGAGCTTGACGATCTTGAGCTTGTCGCCGTGTTCGGCGGCGATCTCCGCCAGGATCGGGGCGACCTTGCGGCACGGACCGCACCACTCGGCCCAGAAGTCGACAAGGACAGGCCCGTCGGCCTGGAGCACGTCGGCGGTAAAGCTGTCGTCGGTCGTTTCGGTCACGGCTCCCACGATGGAGGTTCCTTTCGGTGCGGGGACGTTGCTAGGCAGTTGTTGCGTGATGCGCCTTGCGCAGTGGGTTGCTGAGTGTTGCGTTGGTTGGTTCTGGGTCGTGCAGTGGTCGGCGGGCCCCGACCATGACCGGGAGAGCTCGTGACCGGCCCGAGCGGCTCAGAGTCCGGTCGCGGCGGCCGCCTGGTCGGCGAGGAAGTGCTCGGCATCCAGGGCGGCGGCGCATCCCGATCCGGCCGCGGTGACCGCCTGACGGTACGTGTGGTCCACGAGATCGCCGCAGGCGAACACACCAGGCAGGTTCGTCCTCGTCGAACGGCCCTCGCACACGACGTACCCGCCCGCGTCGAGATCGACCTGGCCCTTGATGAGATCGTGTCGCGGATCGTGTCCGATCGCCACGAAGACGCCGGTGACGGGGAGTTCGCTCTCCTCGCCCGTCAGGGTGTCGCTCAGAACCATGCCGGTCACCTTGTCAGCGCCGAGGATTCCGACCACCTGCGAGTTCCACGCGAACTGGATCTTGTCATTCGCGTGCGCGCGCTCGGCCATGATCTTGCTGGCTCGCAGCTCGTCGCGCCGATGGATGATTGTCACCGTACGGGCGAACTTCGTGAGGAACGTCGCCTCCTCGACCGCGGAGTCACCGCCGCCCACGACCGCGATGTCCTGATCGCGGAAGAAGAAGCCGTCGCACGTCGCGCACCACGAGACGCCGTGCCCCGAGAGGCGCTGCTCGTCGGGCAGCCCCAACTTGCGGTACGCCGATCCCATCGCGAGGATCACCGAGCGGGCGCGGTGCTCGACACCCGAGCTGTCCGTGACGACCTTGATGTCGCCGAGCACGTCGACCGACGTCACATCGTCGGCGAGGAGCTCCGCACCGAACCGGGCCGCCTGGGCTTGCATGTTGTCCATGAGGTCAGGGCCCATGATGCCGTCGGGGAACCCCGGAAAATTCTCGACATCGGTGGTGGTCATGAGCGCACCACCGGCATCGATCGAGCCGGTGATGACGAGCGGCGCGAGGTTCGCGCGGGCAGCGTAGATGGCGGCTGTGTATCCGGCGGGGCCGGATCCGATAATGATGAGCTGGTGGACGTCTGTGCTCACGATGACGGGTGACTCCTTGTTCGAGGGCAGGCGTTCGAAGTGCAAACGTTAGAGGGCGGCGCAGTAGGGCATGCGGCGTTTGGCATGTGGCGTTAAGAGATGCCAGAACGCGTCGTCCACGTTGCGAACGTTCCCGGGTGCCCCATTCTTCCGTGGGAAGTAAGCGTCGAGGCGCGCGAGACGCGCCCTACAGGTCGTAAGGACCGGCGAGCAGCCCCGGATCGTCGATGTGGCAGGAGCGAGCGACGACGCGTACTCGATCGGTGGCACCCTCGTGGGTCACCATCACGGCTACCGGGCGGTCCTCGTAGAGAGCCAGGTCCACCCAGACGGCCGCACCCGCCGGAAGGTGAAGCGACTGCAGGCAGGACGAGAGGCCCACAGGGGACCCGATCGGTCCCAGGTCCGTCCGGTGCGCCACGTCCTCCCGCGGAGGGGTGTTCTGCGCCGCGCGCAAGTTCCGGGCCTGGTCCCGTAGGCGGTCCGCCGTGTACGCGGTCGGACCGGCCCGGACGTGCGAGGGGCCTAGTTCAACGGGTCCGACGGGTCCGACGGGTCCGGTGGGCTCGACGAGCGACGAGTTCGGTTGCACGACGGGGCGCTCCGACGTGGCTGCCCCGCTGCTGATCTGAGCCACGACCCCGGGAAGGCTCGGCATCGACGTGGCCCACTCGCCGAACACGCCCAACGCGGCGATGAGCGCGAAGCCCGCGATGCCGATCCCCCCGACGATGAGGTCGCGGCGCACGGGACGGCGGGTCCGTCCGGCAAAGAGGGCGTATGTGTCAGGGCGGCCTGGGCCATCTCCGACGTGGCCGCTTCGTGGCGCCTCGTTCCGCAGGCTCTTCTGGATCCGCTCGACGAGCTCCGGTGGCATGCGGTGCGGGGCGGGCAGCCCGGACAGCATCTCGCGCATCCCCGTGGGGTCGTCCTCGCCGAGGGGGGGCCGGTGCGGATGCTTGGTACCGGACACGGCTCATCTCCTTGTCCTCCGCGGGACGTTCTTGCCACGTGGAGGACGAGCGGGATGGGTGGTTGGTTCCCGCAGTCGACAAAGCCGCAGTTCAGGCCAGAAGGCGAATCTCGTAGAGAAACACGCGCCACGATCGACCGTCACGGGGGGCTTTGGTGAACCAGACGTAGATGTACTCCGACGGTGGGGCGTCCGACACGGAGATCGTCACGGTCCCTGTCGCGTCGTCGACGCTGCCGATGCGCGTCGCTGAGGCCAGATCCTGCGGTGAGTTGCCGACGTAGAGCGTCGCGGATTCGGGGAGGTTGCCCAGGTCCACGGAGACCGACGTGAGCGAGGTGTCTTTCGGCATGCGGAACACCGCACCGACGCCTCGGTTGGCCGAGCCGCCCCAGTCCGGCTCGGAGTAGTACTGCTCCGACACCCAGCGGGTCGCCGAGTCGCCGTCGTAGGCCCGGTCGATGTAGTTGCTGTTCTCCGTGCCATCGCCGAAGGGGTCGTACGTCGTACCGCTCGCGATCGCGACGGGCTGCCCCGCGCCCCCGGGTGTCGCGGTCGAGGTGCCAGATGACGAGCCGGACGTGCCAGGTGTGCCAGATGTGACGGACCCGCCCGGACGATCGGGGGTCGCGGTGGCCTCGGCACCCGTGAAGCCGCGGAACACCACGAGGGACGACAGGGTGACGGCGAGGACGACGATGACGGCCACCAGCACCAGGACCAGGCGTGAGTGGCTGCCGGGCTTCTCGGTTGCGTCGAAGGTGAACAGTGGGCTCGGCTGTTCGTACGGGGCGGGCTGCGGGCGGAACTCGGCCAGCTTGGCGGCTTCAGGCACGCCCGACTCGCGCCGACGGGCCGCCTCCGCGCGTGCTAGCGCCGCTTTGTCGGCTGTCGCCCGCGCGAACGTGCCAAGCGTGGCCTTGGCGCGGCCCGCCATGGCTTCCGCGACGGCGACAGCACCCCCGGTCCGGCTGGGCCGTGGGCCCTCCGCCGGCGCCGCGTCCGCCGGGGGCGCTCCTGGCGTCGGGCCTGCCTGCGGTGCCTCTTCCCGCGGTGTCCTTACCTGCGCTGCTTCCTTCACCTGCGCCTTTGGTACGTCTCGTGCGGCGGCCGGCGCCTCTTGCGTTGGCGGTGCCTCTCGCGTCGTTGGGGGGTTGTCGTGGACCGCCGGGATCACCGCCGTGACCGACTCGTCGCCGCCCCGCGTCATGAGCGGTCGCCAGGGGGCGACATCCGCCGCCAGGTCTGCGGGGGTGCGGGGGCCTTGCTGCCCATTGAGCGTGGTCCGACACAGCAGGTCCAGATCCGCGGGCACGCCCGCCGCGATCTCGGACGGGGCGGGCACTCCGCCCACCACCCGCGGCGCCGCATCGATGCCGGGAATCTCACGCGGCAGGGGCCAACGGGTGGTCAGGGCGTAGTAGGCCAGCGCCAGAAGTCCGAGGCAGTCCAGGAGGTTCGCTCGCTCGCTCGGCGGCTCGTCGGCGCCCTCGAGGGCCAGGACCGTGCCGAGCCCGCTGACCTTGACCTCGCCGCTTTGCGTGATGAGGACGGAGTAGGGCGTCAGGCGCAGGTGGTGCAGGCCACGACGGCCTGCCACAGACAGCGCCGACGCCGCCTCGCCCAGCACCGTACGCGTCTGCTCTCCATCGAGGGGGTTGTCCGAGACGTGATCGACGAGCGTGCGCGCGCCGGCGTGGAACTCCTCCACGATCCAGGACACCCCGTCCGTGACGCCGACAGCCAGGATCTGGACCAGGCGGTGGTCCTGGACGTTTGCCACCCGGCGCGCGGCGTCGACCGCAGCCTCCGCATGCGGCAGGCCCTCCGGGATGAGGGTGACCCGCACCTCCGCTCGCAGGATGTCGTCGACGGCCTGCCAGACCTCGATGCCGTCCGCGGAGGCGAGGCGACGCTCCTGCAGCAGGTAGCGACCGGCAATCGTGCGCCCGGGGGCGATGTCCTGCACGCGTTCTCCTTCGCGGGCGCGGTCACATCGAGCCGCGCAGTCGAGATCCATCGCCCATCCTAGGCGCCTTCTTCGCGATCACGTGGCCGCCGCCAGGCCACCTAGCCCTCGGATGGGATTGCCCGACAGTCCTTTTGGAACGAGTGACCGGGACGACCGCAAAACGCGTGCGGCGCAGGTCCACGACGCCGCGACGGAAAGGTTCATCCCGCCCTTCCGGACGGGGCTCTAGCGACGCAGCCGTCGTGCGATCGGCGCGATCACCTCGTCGACCTCGCCGATCCTCAGCCACCGCGCACCGGCGAGGAACACCCCGACGAACACCGCCCCGCCCACCAGGAGGGTCAGCAGCGCCCCGACCCGGCCGGGTAGAACCGTCTGGAACGCCCACACCACGGCGAGCGTCCACAGACCAGCCACCAGTGAGGCAAACAGCGTCCGGGTCGCCACATCGCCCACCTCCCGTAGACGAATCCCGCCGAGACGTCCCCGCATCCAGCGCACACCGACCCAGGCCGCGACCACGTCGGACAGGCCGGCGGCGAGCGCCACCCCGTACGCCCGGTGCGGGCTCGCCAGCAGCAGGCTGGCGACGGATCCCGCCGAGAACACCACCGCAGCGATGAGGGACAGGTAGAACGGTGTCTTCGCGTCCTCGAAGGCGTAGAACGTCCGTTGGACCAGGAAGAGAATGCCGTACGGCAGGAGCGCGACCACCAGAATCGTGAACACCCAGGCGATCCCGGTCGTGACACGCTCGGTGTTGGCGGCGAAGATGACCGCCGTGCCGGCCTTGGCCAGGCACACGCCGGCGATCGTGGTCGGGATGGTCGTCACCGCGAGGAGACGGAGCCCATGGCGGACCTGACCCCGGAGCACCACCAGGTCGCGCCGGGCAGCCGAGCGCGACATCACCGTGAACAAGGCGGTCACCAGCGACACCGTGATGAGGCCGTGCGGGGTGGCGAAGAGGAAGAAGGCGCTGTCGTACCCGAGCCTTCCCACTTCGCCGGTCTGGGAGGAACTGAGCGTCTGGGAGGCGAGCGCGAGGGCGCCTTGCGTCACCGCGATCCCTGCGAGCGTCCACCCGGCGACCCGGCCCGCCGTGCCAAGGCCGACGCCCCGGAACCCGAATCTGGGGTGGTACCGCCACCCGTCCCGATACAACGGAATGAGCAGGACAAGCGCCTGCAAGGACACGCCCACCGTGAGGGAGCCGCCGAGCAGCAGGATCATCGGACGGGTCCAGTCCCCCACGGACTGCCCGAGGCCCCGGTACATGACGAAGTACGCGGAGAGCCCGACGATCCAGACGATGTTGGCCAGGGCGGGGGCCCAGCCGTACGCGCCGAAGCGGTTCCGGGCGCTCAGCACCTGCCCGAGGATCGCGTAGAGGCCGTAGAAGAACACGGCCGGCAACACCACCCGGGTGAACTGCACGGACAGCTCGAACGTCTCGGGACTCCAGTCCGGGGAGGAGAAGAGGCGAACGAAGACGGGCGCGAGCGGCAGCGACAGAGCGGTGACGCCCAGCAGCCCGAGGAACGAGACGGTGAGGAGCCGATCGATGAAGTCGCGCCCCCCGTCGGGTTGGCGCGCGGCCCGGGTGATCTGCGGGACGAGCACGGCGTTGACCATCCCGCCCGCCATCAGCGTGTAGACCGTGGTGGGCAGCGTGTTGGCGACCTGCCAGGCGTTGCCGGGGATACTGTCGGCGAACAGCGCCACGATCAGCGAGTTGCGCACGAGGCCGAGGATGCGCGACGCCAGGCTCCCCGACGCCATCGCGGCGCCGCCCCGAGCCACGCTGGGTTCCTTCGAGGCGGCGGGGTCGGCGGGTGTCCCTGCGCCAGGCGGGATGCCGGGCGGGACAGTGGGCGGGGCTTGCGGTGGGCCCCCGTGTGCGACCTGGGGTGGGGAGTCGGTCGACCGCTCTCCCGGACCGCTGGACCCGCGCGAAGGCACGCCGCTCATACGAGGTCGATCTCCTTGAGCTCCTCCGCGCTGACGCGGGGGCTGTTGCGTCGGATGGCACGCAACAGCCCGACGAGGAAGACCGCCCCGAGCACGGCGCCGGCCCCGAGGGCCAGCCAGCCGTTCATCGGTTGGACATGGATGTCCAGGACGGTCCGTTCCGAATTAAGCCTAGCGCCGCTCGGGGTGGTGAGCTCGGCTCGCACGGGCGCCACGCCGGGCGCGATCGCCTCGACCGCGACCTTGACCGTGGCCCGACTGCGCGGGCGGATGGTGAGGACGAGCGGTTGCTGCTCGGTGATCCGCAGCCGAGACACGCGACCCTCGGGGACGAGTCGCAGGTGCACGTCGTGGACCTCGGCGTCGAGTTCGTTGACGACGGTGACCTGCAGGGTTCCAGTCTCGGCGAAAAAGTTGACCTGGCTCGGCGACACGGACACCCCGCCGGTCGCGGTGGCGACCCGGCCGTCGACGGTGCCGCGCATCTGCTGCCAGCGGCCAGGTGAGCCGCGCCATCGGGTCGAGAGCAGGGCGCGGTCGGTTCGCGCCACGTCCTGCCCGAGGGTCGACCCCGGAGGCAGGATCTCCGCGATGGCCCCGACGCGGGTGAGGTCGCGCTCCACCTGGCCGACGCGTCCCCCGTCGAGCGGCGAGGCGGCCGATTCGGCGGCCACGCCGATGGAGGCCAGAGGGTTCTCGTCGTCGACGACCGCCGACGGTTGCGGCACGGCGATCGCGGCACCTTGGAAAGCGCTGTCCGTGAGGAGCTGCGTTGTCGGCACGAGGTTCACCCACGGGGTCGACGCGGCGGCGCCGAGCAGCCTCCTCAGCGAGTCCTGATCGGGGTTGACCCAGCGGGGAGCTGCGAGGAGCACGTGCCGCGCCGTGCCGGGAGACTCCTGCAGGATCGTCAGGGTCTCCGCGAGGAAGCGCTGCACGAGCGCCGCGCCCTGGCCTGGCGCCGCCGAGGCGGCCAGGAGGCGGCTCAGGGTGTCGTCATACGCGAGCACTCGCGTACCGTCGGCGAGCGTGCGCGGGGTCGACCCGGCGGCGCCCGGTGGCTGCACGGCGGAGCGGGGCACCAGCCAGGCGCTCGGCGGCCGGGATCCGTACGAGGCCATCAGCTCGCGGCGCGCATCCTCCGCGGGGACATTCTGCGGCCACGCGATCGGGCTCGCGGAGGAAGGCTCGACCTGCGCGGCGACGGCGGGGTCTGGCGAGAGCACCTCGTTGAGCAGGTGCCGGGACGGCTCATTCTCCGCGAGGGCCGCGAGGTCCGGGTCGTCTGCTGGCAGCGTCCAGAGGGGATGGTCGCGCGCGGCGGCCGCGAGCCGGGTCGTGAAGGCGGTGCGAGCCGCTCCGGCGCCCGATGTCGGCGGGGTGGGCGGATCCGAGCTGGGTGGATCTGAGGTGGGTTCGGCGGGGTCCGTGACGGGCGACTGGCTAACGATCGTGGGCATGCCCCGGGAGGTGGGCGCGGCCGTGTCAACGGGCGTCCTCGCCGCCGTGCCAACCGGCGTCGTCGCCGCCGAGGGTGGCGGGCCCGGTCCCAGAAGGATCGGGTCCAGCACGTAGGTAACCTTCGTGCCGGCGGTCCCGGTCACGATGCGGTCGATGCGCGACCCTGGCCCCAGGACAGACATCCAGGCCGCCTCCCGGGTGGCGGCGCCGCTAGCTGCCACGGACGGCTCCGGGTCGGGCGTCAGTGGCATGGCCACGGAGAGTCGGAGCGGTTCATACTCTTTGACCTGCTCGAACGGAAGGAAGGACGACAGCGTGCTCGTACGATCCCCGCGCTGGGCTTCGACGAGCAGCGGCAACACTCCGTACGAGCGGGCGAGGGGCACCTGGTCTGGTGGGATGTCGAGGTCGACGCGCATCGACGCGCCCGGCGCGAGGGCAGCTGGCGTGACGTCGAGGCCGACTGCCGGCAGGTCCGGAGCCTGTGTCGGGTCGAGGTCAGCCCTGGAGCTGAGAGGCCGGCTGCCGAGCCTGGCCCGCACGCGCAGATCCGCGGCCGCGTCGTTGCCGGTATTCGTCAGGGTGACCTGCACGCGGACCGCGGAGCCGGGGACGGCGACCATCGGCGTCACGCTGTCGAGGCGCAGGTCTACGTCCGCGCCCCGGGTGGTGTGCGGCAACAGGGCCGGGTACGGAACCTGTGCGGTGTAGGCGGCCTCGCCGCTGCCGATGCTCGCTGCGTCGGCTGGGCTGGGGGCGGGGCTTGTGGTGGTCGGCGAGGTGTCGTCTCTGACGCGAAGGTCGAGGCGGCCGTCGATGTCGGCGAGTTCGACCAGATCGGCGACTCCAGCATCGGATACGACCGCCTCACGGACGGCGGGCGCTGCGTCCGACACGGCAGAGGGGAGCAGGAGGGTGAGTGCGGCCAATGCCGCGCCAACCGCGAAGAGCCGGCTGCGCCGGTGGCGAGGCGACGCACGCCGCCGCCTCATGGCCGGCCCGCCAGCCTCTCCCACGCGATCTGCGCGATCCGCCTCTCGTTCGGGAAGGTGAGTCGCTCATGGACATCCGAGAGGTGGAACCACTGGACGTCGAACGCCTCGCGGTCAGGGTCGTTCTCGACGGACAGCTCGCCGCCGATGGCCTCGAGAAGATAATGGTGGACGACCTTGTGAACGCGCTTCTCCTGGGTGGAGAACCAGTAGTCGATCGTGCCCAGCGTGGTGAGGACACGGCCTTTGATACCGGTCTCCTCCGCGACCTCCCGCGCGGCGGTCTCCTCCAGGGTTTCGTCACCCTCCTGGTGACCCTTGGGCAGGCACCACTCGATGCGTCCGGCGCGGTTGCGCCTCGCGATCACCGCGATCCGCGCCCGCCCCCTGTCGACGTCCACGACGATCCCTCCCGCGGAGGTTTCGAGCACCGCGGGGAGCCGGCGCAGTGGCCGGCTCGGGCGCGGCGGGACAGTCATTCTGTCACTGTAGCCAAGCGGCCCCCCGACCGCGGGGAGGTGTCTGCCCTGACCGGGGCCGTGCCGGAGCCGTGCCGAGGACGGCACGGCAGGTGACGCCGGGGGCGGCACGGGGGTGGTACTTGGGGTGCCGGAGGTGGCCGACGGCACGAGAGTGGTCGGTGCCCGCTGCCGTAGGCTGGGCGCCGTGCCAGCCGCCCGACCCGTGCCGCTTGACGGCCTCCTCGCGGAGGCCGTCCGCCATCTTGCTCCCACGTTGCCACTTCTCACGGAACTGGGAGGGATGTTCGAGGCGGCGGGTCACGAGCTGGCGCTGGTGGGAGGACCCGTCCGCGATGCCTTCCTCGGCCGGGGCTCGCCCGATCTAGATTTGACGACGTCGGCGCGACCGGAACAGATCGAGGCCATCACCGCACGTTGGGCGGACACCCAGTGGGACGTCGGGCGGGCTTTCGGCACGATCGGGCTGCGCAAGGGCGCGGAACTCATCGAGATCACGACCTACCGGGCGGACAGCTACGACGGTCGGACGCGTAAACCGACGGTGTCGTTCGGCGACAACCTCGCTGATGACCTGCGGCGACGTGACTTCACCGTGAACGCGATGGCGCTGCGGCTGCCGGGGTTGTCGTTCGAGGACCCGTACGGCGGCCTCGCGGACCTGGCGGGGCGGCGACTCGCGACGCCTGGACCGGCCGGCGTGTCGTTCGCGGACGACCCGTTGCGGATGATGCGGGCAGCGCGCTTCGTGGCGCAATTGGGTCTCGAGATCGCCCCCCCGGTCCGCGAGGCGATGACCGCCATGGCGTCGTCGCTGGAGATCGTGTCGACCGAGAGGATCCGGGACGAGCTCGTCAAGCTGATCCTGGCGGACGAGCCGCGGGCGGGGTTGCGGGTGTTCGTGGACACGGGGCTGGCGCAGCATGTGCTGCCTGAACTGCCCGGCATGCGCCTCACGACCGATGAGCACCGGCGCCACAAGGATGTGTATGAGCATTCCCTGACCGTGCTGGACCAAGCGATCATGCTCGAGTCGCCGCCCGGTACCGACCCGGATGCGGGCGCGGTCCCCGGCCCGGATCTCGTGTTGCGTTTGGCCTCGCTCCTGCATGACGTCGGCAAGCCCGCTACGCGACGGTTCGGTGCGGACGGCGGCGTGAGCTTTCATCATCACGAGCTCGTGGGTGCGACCCTGACGAAGAAGCGGCTGCGGGCGCTGCGCTTCGACAAGGAGACGATCCGCGACGTGGCGCGGCTTGTCGAGTTGCACCTGCGCTTCCATGGGTACGCGAGCGGCGAGTGGACCGACTCCGCGGTGCGCCGTTACATCACGGACGCGGGGCCGCTCCTTCCTCGTCTGCACCGGTTGACCAGGGCCGACTGCACGACGCGGAACCCGCGCAAGGCTGCGCGCCTGCAGCGCACGTACGACGAGCTGGAGAACCGTATCGCCGAGCTGTCGGAGGCGGAGGAACTGGGGAAGGTCCGTCCGGAACTGGACGGCCACGAGATCGGTCAGGTGCTGGGTATCCCACCCGGTCCGGCGCTCGGGCGGGCCTATCAGTTCCTCCTCGCGGTGCGCCTGGACCGCGGACCGATCGGTAAGGACGCCGCGCGCGAGGCGCTGTTGGCCTGGTGGGCGGGCCAGCCCCCATCGCGCGAGCGTGCACCGGTCAATCCGACGGGGGCGGCTTCCAGGGCTGGATGAAGGGATTGCCGGGAAGTCCGGCGGCGGCGAGGTGCAAGGAGCCCGCCACGGCGCCGTCGATCTGCTCCCGGATGATGTCTGCGTGGCCCGCGTGACGGGCCAGCTCTTCGATGAGATGCACGAGGTCGTAGCGCGCCTTGACCGCGGTGGGCTCCGGACGGCCGTCCCACGGGGCGGGAGGCGTCATGACATCGGTGTCCGGATCGACACTGCCCAGATGGTCGATGAGCGCGCGGCCTGTCGCGTCGAATTCCCGAAGCACCCCCCCGAGGGTCTCGTCCTCGCGCAGCGCGAAGCTGTCCACGAAGGCCTGCGCCATGTCGGCCCACTGCTCGTCGGTGGCCTTGCCGTCGGGCTGACGTCGCCGCCGAGGAACGTGGCCGGCCATGACGTAGGTGGTGTGCTTGAGCAGGCCGCCGATGGACAGCGTGCTGCGGCAGGGTGTCAGACGGGACTGGGCGTCGGTGAGCCCGTAGACGGACTCGCGCAGGCCCTCGAGCTGAACGCTGACGTATCCCTTGATCGTCTCGATCTCGGTGTGCACTCCGGGTTGAAGCATGGCTACTCCTCGCTGATGGGTTCGCAGTGACGACCGGTGCGAAGTTGGCTGACCGTTTCACGTGAAACGGTCATCGGTCACGACGCGACTCTCGCTGCGTGACTCTTACTGCGTGGGTGTCTCTGCGTAGATATCCCTGAGGAGGGCGATCTCGGCGCCGTGGTGGATGAGCTCGCGGTGGATATGCAGGATCAATGCGGCCATCGGGCGCTGTGCCCATGGACCCTCGGTGGCTCCGCAGGGCGCGGCGAGGGCGGCGTCGTCCAGGGTGCGGATCCCCGCGAGCCACGCAGCGTACTGCTGGTCGAGCTGCGCGAGGGCTCCTTCCGCGCCCGCCGCGTACTCCCAGCTCAGGTAGTCGGCCGACGGACCGCCGAAGTGCCCCGCGACCCGCGTGGCGAGCACGCCCACGATGAGGTGACCCATGCGCCAGGCAATGGTCGTTACGGGTGCGGGGGTCGGTTCGGGATAGGCGAAGTCGATGGTGCAGTCCCCTCCGCCGCCGCGGACCGTCACTGACGCGGGCGCAGCGTCGTTGCGGTCGCGCACGTTCCACGCGCCCGGGACAGGCTCCCAGCGGTATTCGTCATCGGTCAGTCCCTCGAGTCGGGGACGGAGCTGGCCGCGCCAGTGCTCGTCGATCTGCTCGGTCACGAGTTCGATCCAGGTGATCGCTGTCATGGGGTCACCATGCCTGACGCGACCGACACCTCGAACGGACGCGAACCGTCGCGACCGGAATTGACCAGGGTCGCGATCTTCTCGGTGGAGCCCCCGTTACGACCTCTGACGGCCGCTCCCCTCGACCGCGCACTGAACGTAGGTTTAGTATCCTGAACATGAGTTCAGGAGGGGTGCCACGACACCCAGGACCGACCGCCGATGCGGACCTCACGGCGCCGGCGCGAATTCGCCTCGCCGCGATCGAGCAGTTCGCCGCACGGGGCTTTGCGCACACCACCGTCCGGCGCATTGCCGAGCGCGCGGGCGTGTCGGCGGCGTTGATCCTGCACCACTTCGCGAGCAAGGACGGACTGCGAGCCGCCTGCGACGAACACGTTCTCCAATTCGTCCGCGACGGAAAGACCGCCGTGTTCACGACGGGGACGGGCCCGACCGTCGCTGCCTACCTCGAGGAGAACCCGCAGGTCCGTCCGCTGCTCGACTACATGACGCGGGTGCTCGCCGAAGGCGGCCCGACGGCGCAGGCCATGTTCGAGCGCATGGTCGCTGACGTGCGCGGCTACCTCGCCGCCGGGGAGGCGGCCGGGACGGTCAGACCCACCGCTGACGAGCAGGCTCGCGCGGTGCTCAACGCGGCCTTCGGTGTCACCCTGCTGTTGCTCGGTCCGCTCGTGGCCCGGGAACTCGGAGGGGAACAACTACTGGACCAACAGGTCCTGAAGCGTTACACGACTGCCACGTACGAGCTCTACGCCCACGGGTTGCTCACCGGCAAACTGGCCGGCTTCGCGGATCGGCAGCTCGACGAGCTGCATCCCCCGTCCACGCCTGGCGACCACGACGCTGCCGACGCCGCACGAGCGCCGCGCGCCCACCACGAGCCGTCCCCCCAGGACAACCAGGAATCGAGGAGACGATGAGCACCACCGCCCTCGACGCCACGGCTGACCCGTCCGCCGGCATCGACAACGCCATCGAGATCGACGGCCTCGTCAAGCGTTTCGGTACCACGCTCGCCCTCGACGACCTCACGTTGACGGTCCCGACCGGCCAGGTCCACGGTTTCCTCGGCCCCAACGGCTCCGGCAAATCCACCACCATCCGCGTCCTGCTCGGCCTCCTGCGCTCCGACGCCGGCTGTGTCCGTCTGCTGGGCGGGGACCCGTGGGCGGACGCACCTCAGCTGCACCGGCGTCTGGCGTACGTCCCCGGCGACGTCAGGCTGTGGCCCAACCTCACCGGGGGAGAAGCGATCGACCTGCTCGGCCGGGCCCGCGGCGGCCTCGACCCACGTCGCCGGAGCGAGTTGATCGAGCGATTCGACCTCGATCCGCGCAAGAAGGCCCGCTCCTACTCCAAGGGCAACCGGCAGAAGGTCGCCTTGGTCGCCGCCCTCGCCTCCGACGTCGAGTTGCTCCTTCTCGACGAGCCGACCTCGGGTCTCGACCCGCTGATGGAGCGCGCCTTCACCGGGCACATCCGCGCCGAGCGCGACAGTGGCCGCACCGTCCTCCTGAGCAGCCACATCCTGTCCGAGGTCGAGGCGCTGTGCGATCACGTGAGCATCATCCGCGCCGGCCGCATCGTCGAGTCAGGCACTCTGGCCCAGCTGCGCCACCTGACCCGCACGCAGGTCACCGCGGAACTGGTCTCGTCTGCACCCACCCAGCTGCGCTCGACACCCGGGGTGCATGACGTCCACATCGACGATCACGCGGGTGTTCACCGTTTCACCTGCCAGGTGGAGGACGTCGGCCTCACCCCGATGCTCGACGCCCTCGCGCGGGTCGGCGTGACGTCGCTGGCGTGCGCCCCGCCCACGTTGGAGGAGCTGTTCCTACGGCACTACGACGAGAGTCCCGACGGCTCGCACCCCCCCGAGAGCACACCGGGCGGTGAGCACCGATGACCGCCGCCCAGACGTCCCCACGGGGCGTCGGGCGTCACCGCTCGCCCCGCGCGGCTGCGCCCGCCTGGACCCGGGCGTCCCGCACGACGTTCACGGGCACCGGAGCGGCGGCGAGGCTCGCGCTTCGGCGTAGCCGGTGGTTCTGGTTGGTCTGGGTCCTGGCGCTCTGGGCGATCACGCTGTCGACCGTCGGGGCGTACGGGAAGCTCATGTCCACCCCGCAGGAGGGGGCCACGACGATGGCGGCACTGGCGGCCGATCCGACGATGCGGGCCATGCTGGGCCCGCCGTACGACTTGATGAACGCGGGCGGCTTCACCATGTTCCGGGTCGGCACGTTCGTCGCCGGGGCCGCCTCGATGATGGGTGCCCTCGGGGCCATCCGGGCCACTCGCGCCGAGGAGGAGGAGGGGCGCCTCGAGCTGCTGCGCGCCGGTCCGATGGGGCGGAACGCGCCGCTCGCCGGCGGCGTGCTGGTCGGGCTCGGGGCGTGCGCCGTGCTCGCGCTGCTACTCGCCGGGTCGGTGGCCCGGGCCGCGCCGCCGGCGACCGGCGCGTTGGCGATGGGCGTCGGGATCGGCCTCGTCGGCGCCGTCTGGGTGGGAGTCGGTGCGGTGACTGCGCAGTTCACCGAGTCCGCCCGGGCCGCGCGAGGTATGGCGATGGCTGCGCTCGGGGGCGCGTACTTGCTGCGCGCGGTCGCCGACGGATCGCCTGAGTCGAGCATGGTGGCCCCGCTGCGCTGGCTCTCGCCGTTGGAGTGGGCGGCGCTCGCACGGCCGTACGCGCAGGAACGCTGGTGGGTCCTGCTGCTTCCCGCCGCGCTCACCGTGGTGTTGGTCGGGTTGGCTTTCACGCTCCAGGGACGTCGCGACCACGGCGCCGGATTGCGACCCACCCGCCTCGGCCGGGCCCACGCCCCGTCATCGCTGTCCTCGGCCGGAGCGCTGGCTCGTCGCCTGAGCCGCGGCAGCGTGATCGGCTGGACGGTGGGGATGGTGTTGTTCGGCATGGCCATCGGTTCGCTCGCCGGCACCGTCGACCAGATGCTCGTGGACAACCCGCAGTTGGCTGAGATCTATCGGCGGATGGGTGGCGGGGGGCAGATGCTGCGGGACGCGTTCTACGTGGCGATGCTCGGGATCGTCGCCGTGGTGCTGGCCGCGTTCGCCGTGCAGCTCATGCTGCGGCTGCGTCAGGAGGAGGAGGCCGGGCATGCGGAGTTGTTGCTGTCGACGGCGACGTCACGGGTGCGGCTCGCGGTGGCGCAGCTGGCGCTCGCCCTCGTCGTCCCCACCGCGCTGCTGATCGCGACGGGGGTCGCGGTGGGGCTCCCGCAGGCTCTCTCGGACGGGTCGCTGGGCGTCTGCGCGACCCTCGCGGGCGCTGCGCTCGCGCTCGCGCCCGGGATCTGGCTGATCGTGGCCATCGCGATGGCTGTCGTGGGGTGGCTGCCCCACTGGACGGCGCTGCCGTGGGCGGTCGTCGCGTGGTCGCTGTTCATGAGCTGGTTCGCCGCGTTGCTGAGCCTGCCGGACCGCTTGATGAAGCTGACGCCCTTCGAGCAGCTGCCGAAGCTTCCGGTCGAGCAGATGACGTGGGGCGGGGTGCTGGTCGAGACCGCGCTGGCCGCGGTGCTGATCGCCCTCGGCCTGGCGGGCTTTCGCCGCCGCGACCTCTCCAGCTGATCCGCAGCGATATATGTCCTTCCGGCCCGGCTGCTTCTCCTGCATGCGCCGCGCAGCATCGGGACAGCACGCGACGGGGCGGGCGACGGTCCCGAAGGATCCGCCCCCGCCCCGATCGCGCGAGGATGCGTGCCGATCAGACCAGCACGTCGCCCTTGATGAAGGCCTCTACCTGCTCGCGGCCCAAATCGTCCGGGCGCTGCTCCGGCGGGGATTTCATCAGGTAGGCGGCGGGCGAGAGCAGCGGCCCCCCGATGCCGCGGTCCAGGCCGATCTTGGCCGCCCGGATCGCGTCGATGATGATGCCCGCCGAGTTCGGGGAGTCCCACACCTCGAGCTTGTACTCCAGGCTCAACGGGACGTCGCCGAACGCACGGCCCTCCAGCCGCACGTACGCCCACTTGCGGTCGTCGAGCCACTGCACGTAGTCCGACGGTCCGATGTGCACGTCGCGCGCCTTGATCTCGTGCTGCACGTTGGATGTCACGGCCTGCGTCTTGGAGATCTTCTTCGATTCCAGGCGCTCGCGCTCCAACATGTTCTTGAAGTCCATGTTGCCGCCGACGTTGAGCTGGAACGTCCGGTCGAGCACCACGCCGCGGTCCTCGAACAGCTTGGCCATCACCCGGTGCGTGATCGTCGCACCGACCTGCGATTTGATGTCGTCGCCGATGATGGGCACGCCCGCCGCCTCGAACTTGGCGGCCCACACCGGGTCGCTCGCGATGAAGACGGGCAGCGCGTTGACGAACGCCACCTTCGCGTCGATGCAGCACTGCGCGTAGAACTTGTCGGCCGCTTCCGACCCCACGGGCAGGTAGGACACCAGGACGTCCACCTTGCGCTCGCGCAGCACCTGCACGACGTCGACGGGCTCCTCGGGGGACTCCACGATGGTCTGCCGGTAGTACGTGCCGAGCCCGTCGTAGGTGTGACCGCGCTGCACCGTGAGACCCGTTTCGGGCACGTCGCAGATCCGGATCGTGTTGTTCTCGCTGGCGGTGATCGCCTTGGCGAGGTCGGTGCCGACCTTGGCTGCGTCGACGTCGAACGCGGCCACGAACTCCACATCGCGCACGTGGTAGTCGCCGAAGTCGACGTGCATCAAGCCCGGCACCGAGGTGCCGGGCTGGGCGTCCCGGTAGTAGTGCACACCCTGCACGAGCGAGCTCGCGCAGTTGCCGACGCCGACGAGGGCGACGCGGATCGAGGTCATGGGGGTCCTTTCGGTTGTCCTGCCCGGCACGCCGGAGTCGGCGAGCTCGCTTCCAACTCACGCGGTTCCGGGAGGCCCGAGGTCTCCGCGCGGGGGCGTACAGGATTATCAGACGAAACTCTAGGTGACAAAGCATGCCTTTGTCACGTCGCCGGGCTGAAACGGCGAAGTTCGTTGTCGACGTGAATCAGAGGCCAAGCCCAGTTGGCGTGGTCATACTGGGTAGGGCCCGCGGCGCGCGCGACGCGGGCCGCGCGGCTGCTCCAGTCCGGCTGCGCCGACGTCCACCGTCGTCTACCAAGCATCAGGGCGACGGTTGGGATCCGTCGCGCCGCGAGCGCACCGCGACATCGCGACACTGCGACATCGCGACACCGAACGGAAGAAGAACGCGTGAGTTCCTCACCTGCCCGACCCGCCGCCGCTGCGACGCGTGTGCGCAGGCCGGCGCGGCGTCGGTTCCTGTCCTGGCGAGGGTTTGCTCTGAGCGTCATCGGGCTCCTGCTGGCGCTCATCGCGGGAGCCGGCATCGCGTACGCGCTGATCGACATCCCCAGCCCCAATGACGTCGCCCGCGCGGAGTCCTCGATCGTCTACTGGGCCGACGGCAAGGAATTCGACCGTCTCAGCGACATCAACCGCCAGTCGGTCCCGCTCAAGGACGTCCCGAAGAGCACCCAGCAGGCGATGCTCGCCGCGGAGGACCGTGACTTCTACGAGAACAGCGGCGTGTCCATCAGCGGCATCACCCGCTCGGCGCTGCGGGCGGTGCGGGGTGAGGATGACGCGGGCGGCGGGTCGACGATCACCCAGCAGTACGTGAAGAACTACTTCCTCACCCAAGACCAGACTCTGACCCGCAAGGCCCGAGAGATCATCATCTCCGTGAAGATCGACCAACAGCAGTCCAAAGATCAGATCCTGGAGAACTACCTCAACACGATCTACTACGGTCGCAACGCGTACGGGATTGAGACCGCCTCACAGGCGTACTTCAACAAGAGCGTCTCCGAGCTCACCGTCGCGCAGTCCGCACTGCTCGCCACCGTGGTGAATCAGCCGAGCCGACTCGACCCGGGCCTGGGCGACGACGCCGCCAAGGCGGCGCTCGGCCGGTGGAACTACGTCCTGGACGGCATGGTCACCAAGGGGTGGCTGACGCAGGACAAGCGGGCGCAGACCACCTTCCCGACCGTGGTCACCTATACGCCGCAGCAGGCCATGGGCGGCCCCAACGGGTACCTCGTCGACGTCGTGAAGAACGAGCTGGTCGAGCGGGGCGTCGCCACCTCAGATGACATCGCGAACCGCGGCCTGCGGGTCACCATGACCGTCGAGCCGGACAAGCAGCAGGAACTCATCGACGCGATCGAGAACAACCGACCGACGTACGGGCGCGCGGCGGGCGTCCGCGTCGGGGCCGTCGCGATCAAGCCGGAGGACGGGGCGGTCGTGGCGCTCTACGGCGGTAAGGACTTCGCCACACAGCAGTTCAACGACGCCACCCAGGGCCACATGCAGGCCGGTTCCACGATGAAGGCGTTCGCCACGGTGGCTGCGCTGCAGCAGGGCATCAGTACCCGCACGCAGTTCGACAGCTCGACGCCCTTCACCCCGGAGGGCTCGTCCAAACCCGTGAACAACTGGGACTTCCAGGACCACGGGTCCGTGGACATCCCCCAGATGCTGGCGGGATCCATCAACACGGCCTTCACGCGGCTCAATGTGCGCGTCGGACCGGAGAACACGAAGAAGACGGCGATCGCCCTGGGTATCTCCCCGCCACCCGGCGAGGGCGGAGACCCACCGGCCGACACCCCCGGCCTGGACGACTACGCGGGCAACGTGCTCGGCAGCGCCGCCGTCCGGCCGATCGATCTGGCCAACTCCTACGCAACCATCGCCGGGCAAGGTCAGCGGTCCCGCCCGTACATCGTGAAGTCGGTCACCAGCGCGGACGGCACGCTGCAGTACAACAGCAGCCCTGAGCTCACCCGGGTCGTCGATAGGGACGTCGCCGCCGACGCCACCGACGCGTTGCGCTCTGTGGTCCAATCCGGCACGGGGACCGGTGCGTCTGCGGTCGGACGGCCCGCGGCGGGAAAGACGGGCACGTCGGAGGAGTCGAAGTCGGCGTGGTTCGTGGCGTACACGCCGCAGCTGTCCACCGCCGTCGGCATGTACCTCCCCGACGAGGACGGCAACGCTACGTCGATGACCGGCTTGTACGGGCTGGAGAGCGGATCGCTGCCCGTGACCGTGTGGACGGAGTTCACCCGGTCCGCTCTGGCCGGTCAGCCGGTCGAATCCTTCCCGGCGCGAGTCGGCATCGGCGACCAGAACGTCTACGTCGCCCCCACCCAGACGACGCAGACCGCGCCGCCGCAGCGCCCGAGGCGTTCCTTCACCTCCGACGCACCCACGACCGAATCTGCATCGGAGTCACCCACCACGACACCGGACGAAAGCACCGACCCAGGTACGGGGGACGAGGAGCCGCTGGGACCCACGAGGTCCTTAACCGGTGGAGGCGCGGCGCCCACGCCCGACGCCGTACGACGGGAGGACGCCGAGTCGGGGCCTGCGCCCTCCGTGGCGCGGCCGGCCGGCGGAGGCGGGTCGGTCGCTGCCGATGCGCGGGGCGCGCCGTGACCCGGGCTCCCGCCCCGCTCGCCGTCCGCGACATCGACACCCCCGGAACGGATCCGGTGGTGCGAGCGGCGAGCCAGGTGATCGGGGGTCCGCTCGGGCGCTACGCGCGGGTGGGAGCGACGCTGCCGTGGCGGCCGGCCGCCGTCGTCCTGTCTTTGCTGGGCACGGTGATGGTCGCGGCCGGGACCATCCAGAAGGGCTATTGCACCGCCAACGGCTGGGCGGAGCCGGACGTGTTCTGGCGGGGCTGCTACTCGGACCTGCCGTTCCTGTTCTCCGGCAGCGCGCTGTCGAACGGCGAGTTTCCGTACGGGTCCACCGCCGACCTCTCGCAGCCGGTGGTCACGGGCATCACCATGTGGCTGTCCGCGTTGCTGGTGCCCGGCGGCGACGATGTCGTGGTGCGGGAGCGCTGGTATTTCGCCATCTGGGCGCTCCTCATGGTCGTCGTGATCGCCCTGCTCGTCCGCGTCACGGCGCGCAGTTGCCGCCGAGACCCGTGGAGGGCCGCGCATGTCGCCGCGAGCCCGCTGCTCGTTACCGTCGCGCTCGTCGCCCCGGATCTTGTCGGGGTGCTGCTCGCCTCGTATGCGCTCTGGTGGTGGTCCTGCGGTCGCACCACCTGGGCGGGCCTGGCCTTCGGGCTCGCGATCGCCGCGCGAACCTACCCACTGCTGTTGCTGCTGGTCATCGGGCTCCTGGCGATCCGGGCCGGCCAGTGGCGGGCGTGGGCCCAGAGCGCGGGCGTGGCGCTGCTGACATGGGCGGCGCTTCTCGTCGCCATCGGGCTGCCGACTCGCGGGGGGTCGTTTGCGCCGTATGAGGCGTGGTGGCGTGCCGGCCCTGACTACGGGTCCCCGTGGTACCTGCCGGCGCTGGCCGACGTGAGCGTGCTTCCGGCCGTGGCCGCCCTGCTCGCCATGTCAGGATGGCTCCTCGCGCTGGGCGCCGGCGCGATGGTGGCCTGGTCGGCACCGCGACGGCCGACGATCGGCGAGGTCGGAGTCATCGTCGTGGGGATCGTGCTGATCACCGGCAAGGCACTTCCCGTACAGAGCTCCGTGTGGCTGCTGCCGCTCATCGCGCTCGCGGGGCTGCGCTGGCGCGATCACCTGATCTGGGCCACGACGGAGGTGCTCTACTTCGTGATGATCTGGCTGTATCTGGGCGGGCTGAGCGACCCGAACCGCGCTCTGCCACTGGGGTGGCTGGCCCTCTTCTCCGTTGTGCGGATCGGCGGTATCTGCTGGCTGGTCGCCGCGGCCTGGCGCTCGGCGATGGCACGGCCACCGGCCCCGGACGTCGCGACCGCGTCGGAACGAGAAGACGATTGGGCGGCCTCGCAGGAACCGGACGAGGTGGCCGGTCCCTTGTCGGGCGCACCGGACCAGGTGATCGTCCGATTTCGCTAGCGGTGTGGTCCCCAGCGGCGTGGAAGCTGTTGGTGTGGAGTCGATTCGGTCGGGCGGGCGCCGCCGGGTAACCTGAGGGGGTTGTCCGCCGTGGCCGGGTGTGCTCTGTCAAGAGCCCGCCTCGCGCGGCCCTGTAGGCCACGGACGGTCGCCAGGGTTCGCCGGCCGAACACCCCACCTGGTGCGCGCCCCTCGGCGCGTACGACATGGGGTGGCGCGGACAGGACGTGCAACCCTCCTGCCACGGAGAGACCGTGGCCGCCAAGACCAGAGGAGGTGGGTCGTGAGCACGCGTGCCTACGAGATGATGATTATCGTCGACCCCGAGGTCGACGACCGGCAAGTGCCGGCGACGCTCGAGCGTTACCTGACGGTCGTGAAGAACGCTCAGGGTTCGGTCGACAGCATCGACGTGTGGGGTCGACGCCGGTTGGCGTACGACATCAAGAAGAAGTCCGAGGGCATCTACGTCCTCGTACACTTCCAGTCCGACTCCGCGACCGCGCAGGAAATGGACCGCCAGCTCGGCCTGTCCGAGGTCATCCTGCGCACGAAGCTGCTGCGAGCAACCACCTGACGCCGCCTTCGGATGACCTGTTGACTCACGAAGCGAGGGGATGAGCGATGGCGGGCGACACGACGCTGACCATCATCGGCAACCTGACCGGTGACCCAGAGCTGCGGTTCACGCCTTCGGGGGCCGCCGTGGCGAACTTCACCGTGGCGTCCACGCCGCGGATGTACGACCGGACCAGCGGGGAGTGGAAGGACGGCGAAACGCTGTTCATGCGCTGCTCGGTCTGGCGCGACGCTGCGGAGAACGTGGCCGAGTCCCTCGGCCGCGGCACGCGCGTCGTCGTGTCCGGGCGGCTGAAGTCTCGCTCGTACGAGACCAAGGAAGGCGAGAAGCGCACGGTCATCGAGCTCGAAGTCGACGAGATCGGACCGTCCCTGCGCTACGCCTCCGCGAAGATCACCAAGACCCAGCGCGGCAGCGGTGGGTTCGGAGGCGGCGGCGGCGGTGCCAGCGGCCAAGGCGGCCAAGGTGGCGCCGGAGGCGGTGGAGGGTACGGCGGTGGCCGTGCTGACGCCGACCCGTGGGCCACGCGGCCAACCGGCGGCGGCCCCTCCGGTGGAACCGGGGACGGCCCGCAAGGCGGCGCAGCTGGCGCGGGTGGCTCGGGCGGCGGAGCTGGTTGGGGCAGTGGCCCCAGCTACGACGAGCCGCCGTTCTAGCCGATCAACCGTGGTCGGCGAGAACGTGCCTCGTACGGCGCGCCGCATCACGTTTCACGTGAAACATCCGTTCGACGAGGCGTCGGGCGGACCTGCATTGACCGACACCATCCCGGGTGTTCCCCGGGCTCTCGGAACCAAAGGAGAGCACCACGATGGCCAAGCCCGTTGTGCGTAAGCCCAAGAAGAAGGCCAACCCGCTGAAGATCGCCAAGATCGACAGCATCGACTACAAAGACACCCCTCTACTGCGCAAGTTCATCTCCGACCGCGGCAAAATTCGCGCGCGCCGGGTGACCGGCGTTTCTGTGCAGGAACAGCGCAGCATCGCCAAGGCCGTGAAGAACGCCCGCGAGATGGCCCTGTTGCCCTACTCGAGCTCGGCCCGCTGACCCGTACGAACGAGGCGGCGTGACGCCGGAGAAGGAGTGACCGACATGAAGCTCATCCTGACGCACGAGGTGAGCGGCCTCGGGACCGCGGGCGACGTAGTGGAAGTCAAGGACGGCTACGGGCGTAACTATCTGCTGCCCCGCAGTCTCGCGACCCCGTGGACGAAGGGCGGCCAGAAGCAGGTCGATTCGATCCGCCGGGGCCGCGAGATCCGCGCGGTGAAATCCCTCGACGAGGCAAAGAGCCTGCGTGGCGCGTTGGAGGCCACCGTGCTGACGGTCAGCGCGCGCGCAGGCGGTGGTGGCCGGCTGTTCGGTGCGGTCGGCCAGGCCGACGTGGCGCAGGCCGCCGCGGACGCGGGGCTCACCATCGATAAGCGGACCGTGGAGTTCCCGACGCCGGTTCGCGCGATCGGTGACGCGACCGCGACGGTGCGTCTCCATCCCGAGGTGGCCGCGGCGGTCAGACTGAAAGTGGTCTCCGCCTGAGAGAGCCGCAGGCATTGCGGACGGCCCACCCATACGAGCATTGCCCTCCAATATCCTTGGGGGGCAATGCTCGTGGTGCGAGTAGCGTGTGCCACACTCAGGGCATCGCGCCACGGGAGGGGTGGGGGCCATGTTCGCGCACGGGAGTGCACCGCGCGGCGACGGCGAGGTGGTGGGGTACGTCTCTGGGGTGTTCGACATGTTCCACATCGGCCACCTGAACATCATCGTGAATGCTCGGGAGCGTTGCCACCGGCTGGTGGTGGGTGTGGTGACCGACGAGGTGGTGCTCGTCTCGAAGTCGCGGGCCCCGGTGATTCCGCTCTCGGAGCGCGTCGCGATCCTTCGGGGGCTGCGCGACGTCGATGAGGTGGTGATCGATCGCCACGTCGACAAGTTCGACACGTGGAAAGAGCTGCAGTACGACGTGATCTTCAAGGGTGATGACTGGCGCGGCACGCCCAAGGGGAGCCGGCTGGAGGGTGACCTCGCCACGGTGGGGGCCCGAGTGGAGTACTTCCCGTACACGCGGCATACGTCAAGCACGCTGCTGCGTGAGGTGCTGACCAAGCTGGCGCATACTCCCGTTCAGCCGCTCCCCGCTCCACAGGAGGCCAGCACCGCGCCCCGGCCCGCGGGCCTTCCCGGGCGTGAGGCCCCCCGACGCGCCGAGCGCGCCGGGAGGCCGTCCCGTCCGCAGGCTCAGGCCGGGGTGTAGACCCGCACGTAGTCGACCTCGAACGTGGAGTCTTGCCACGGTGCGAGCCAGATCCCCTTCTTGGGGCAGTTCGCCGGGTTTCCGCCCGCCGGCGCCTTGTTGAAGGTTTGCGCGCAGGTGCCGCCGCCCGCCGAGAGGAAGCCGAGCTTGCTGTCCGGGTGACCGACCCAGGTCCCGCCGACGTTGAGTTGCAGGGCCATGTCCCAGCTGGCCGAGGGGTCGGTACCCGTCCAGGCAGCCGTGTTCTTGTTGGTGTACGAGTGTGTGGTGGCGCCGTCGATGGCGAACGTGAACGTCACTTGAGAGTTGTCGCCCGGTTTCACCGGAAGGATGTCGACGCTGTAGGTGTGCCATCCGCCGCGGCCCTGCACCGCGGGCTCGAAGACGGTGTTCTTCTTGGACACGTTGTAGCCCAGGCTGGTGGGGAAGTGCACCGTCTGCGTCACAGAACCGGGTTTCGAGGAATGGAAGAACTCTGCGACGTCGACTTCTGCGGCGCTCGCGCCGTTGCGGTGGCGCAGCCAGAAGCCCGGGTGCAGCCCTTGTCCGTGCGGGGTGCGCGCCCGGACCTCATAGCGTCCGTACAACGGGTAGTACCGTTCCACGTCGCGGGACCCGAGGAAGCCGCCGGTGTAGTTGCGGACCTTGCCGTTAGGACACTTCGCGGCTTCCTTCTTCGCAGTGAGCTTCACGGTGCCGCCGCCGACGGTGACGTTGGACGGCGTGTGGCAATGCAGGGATGCGTCCCCGTCCCCGTAGGTGTTGTGGTACGCCTTCCAGTTGCCGGTGTTCAGGTTGCTGCCGCCGAACTCGTCCGAGAACGCCAGCTTCCACTGGGGGGCGGCGTTCTGCTGCACGGGCTTCGCCTTGATCGTGACCGCGCTGTCGAACGTCAGGTCGCTGCTTCGCCACGATCCGTTCGCCGCCTGATGAACTTCTACGGTGTAGTGATTCCAGCCGTCCCGAAGCGCCGCCGGGTCCAGGGTCGAGGTCACGTTCCGTCGACCGTCCCAGTTGTCCACCGCGGACGCGCTTGTTTGATGCGTGATGGATCCCGCCGGCATGTTCGTCCGGGAAAACTCACGACCGTTGAGATAAGACACCGCGCCGTCGTCCACGCGCGCGGTGACGGACAGCGCCGTGGGATTGTACTTTTTCTTGTCGACCTGGAAAGAGCACCGGAAATACACCGTTTGCTCCGGACGACCAATGTCCGTGCGTACAGCTTCCTGATGGCCGAAGGACATGCGACCCTGGGTCCACGTCGAGTCCTGGAACGCGGATTCCTTCCAGGAGGCCGCCGGTGCTTTGGCAGAATTCAGGTATCGGCAGATGGAGTCGTTCTTGACGGGAGTCAGGGTGATCTCGGTGCTGGCCTGCGCGCTGCCGACGCCACCGACGCTGCTGATGAGCGTTGGGCAGGCAACAATGAGGCCGAGAAGGCGATGCTTCATCGGTGAGTGGGTCCTTTGCGACGGTGATAAGGCATGTCACGGACGCCCACAACGGCATCGCGCCGTTGGCGAAGGGGTGGGTTCACCGCGAGGCGTATGAAAGAAAAGAAGCGGTGATGTGTGGCGCAGAGTGGCACGAATGCGTGGGGGCGACTAATGAGTTGATCGGCGGGCCGTCGACGCTTATGAGGCGGCTCGGCGGGACACCGCGCGACGGACGTCAACCACCGCGGTCGGCACGCCACGGGCACGCACCGTCAGTCGTCGGCCGTATTTAGGCCAGCGCCGTTGACTCCCAGTACAATTCGCGCGTGACTACGGAACGTCTTCCGCGCTTTGACCGCACGGGGCAGCGGAGAGAAACATTTCTCCCGGTCCGTGTTTCCTCGGTTCCCCCGCGGGACGCGGGACTGCCCGGCTGGCCGGTTCTACTCCTGCTCGGCGGCATGCCGCTGTGGTGGGTGCTCGGCTTGACGCCGTTCTTGTCGATCCTCACCGTCGTCGGCCTGGGCGCTCTGCTGGCGTCGGCGCGCAACGTACAGCTGCTGCCCGGATCGTTGCCCCTTCTGAGCCTCACCGCGTGGATCCTTCCCTGCGCGGTGATGCTGGACTCGACGCTGCGCCTGGTGGGGTTCGGGTTCCGTTGGGCGCTGATCGCGGCGGCGGCGGTGGTGTTCGTCTACGTCGGCAACAGTCGAGTCTCCGACCGGGCCCTGCTGGGCGGCCTCGGCGTCATCGGGCTCTTGGTGCTGGTCGGCGGCTACCTCGGACTGCTCCTGCCGTACGGCGGGTTCGAGACCCCGATGGCTCGCCTGATTCCGGGAGCCTTGTGGAGCAGCGATGTGGTGCACGATCTGCTGCTGCCGCGGTTCGCCGAGGTACAGCAACCGTGGGGGGCGAGCCAGCCGTTCCTTCGACCGGCGGCGCCGTTCCCGTACACCAACGGGTGGGGTTGTGCGGTGGCGTTGCTCGTCCCGAGCATGCTGGCTCTGCGCCAGATCACGCGGTCGAGCTGGGTTCGCGCCGGCATCCCGGTGGGGCTGCTCGCCTGCGTCGCGCCCGCTGTGGCCACCCGTAACCGGGGGATGTTGCTCGTCGTCGGCGTCGTGTTGGCCGCTCAGCTGGCCGGACTCCTGCGGCGGGGCGACGGCCGTCGGGTCGCGGCGCTGACCGCCCTGGTCGCCGCCGGGGTCGTGGGTTTCCTGGCGCTCGGCGGCTGGCGCCTCATCGAGGAGCGGCAGAGGTACAGCGACACCACCTCTGGGCGGGCGTCCGTCTACCAGGAGACCCTTGCGGCCGTCACCACCTCGCCCGTGTTGGGCTTCGGCGCACCGAGGCCGTCGGAGGAGATCGGGGTGTCGATGGGCACTCAAGGTGCGTGGTGGACGCTCTTGTTCTCGTACGGGTTCCTCGGGGTGGCGCTTTTCCTCGCCTTTCTCGCCCGAGTCCTGTGGACCACCCACACCACGGCATGCGCGCAGCAAGGTACCGACGGCCTGTGGCTGCACAGCGCGCTGGTCGGCGCCACCGTCGCCGGCATCTTCTACGGTTTCGACGCCATTCACCTGCTGTTGATCGTCATCCCGGCGGCGATTCTTGTACGCCGACGTCGGAGCACAGCCCTGGTCGGTGCCCGCCCTCGGCACGCCCCGCACCTCCGGGCCGATGCCGACGGGAGCCCGCGCGGGGTCGGCGGCCGGGGGCGGCTGCCCGAGTTCGAGCAGTTCCGTGCCTTGCGCCGCTTCTCGGCGCTGGACGGGCTCCGGGCCTTCGCGGTGGCCGCGGTCGTGTGGCAGCACACGGCAAGGAGTGATGCGGCGTTCGGTCTGGCCGCCACCGGCGGCTACGGGGTCGACCTCTTTTTCGCGATCAGTGGGTTCCTGATCACGACACTGCTCCTGCGGGAGTACGCCGCGCGCGGCCGGGTCGACCTCAAGGCCTTCTACGTCCGGCGATCCCTGCGGATCTTCCCGCTCTACTACGCGGTCCTGGCGGTCTACGTCGTCCTGGTGGTCGGGACCGAGCGGGAAACGGCGCGGGGCCAAGAGTTCTGGTCCCACCTGCCCGCGTTCCTCACCTACACCTCGAACTGGTTCGTCCGCGACAACGGAGTGGGCACCACCTTCTACTTCGCCTGGTCCCTGGCCACCGAGGAGCAGTTCTATCTGGCATGGGCTCCGGTGGTCGCCCTGGCGCTTTTGAAGGCGCGACACGGGTTGGCCTGGGCGGCCGGCTATATGTCCGCCCTCACCGTCCTTGACCTGGCCGTGACGGCCGCGGGCGGCAGTTCCCTGATGGCGCGGATCGCCACCTCGATCGCCACCCCGATCTGTGTGGCCGCCCTGCTGGCGATCGTCGTGCACACCCGGCGTGGCTTTCATCTGTCGAGGTGGATCGCGCATGCGTCGGCGGTGGCGGGGCTGCTCGCCGCCGTGCTGGCGCTGCTGGTGCTTCGAGCGCCGAGACCGCTGGTCGGCGCCGCGCTAGCGGTCCTGGTGGTGGCGCTGTGCCTTCGGGACCGGTGCTTCTTGTCCCCCGTGCTGACGTGGCGGCCCGTGGTGTGGTTCGGGATGGTCTCGTACGGCGTTTATCTCATGCACATGCTGGCGGCCAACGCCGCGGTCCGGGTGCTGCCGGTGCGGCACGGGCCCGCGCTGTTCCTCGCGACGCTCGCAGTGGTGTCAGGGATGGCCTGGTTGTCCTGGCGAGGCTTCGAGTCGCCCATCTTGGCGTACAAGCGCCGCTGGGAGCGTAAGGGCGCGGAGCTCGCGATAGCGCCGTCTCAGGGACTGCGCGGTGGATGCGGTCGTCAGCACGCCGAGGGTCGTGTAAGCCACCAGGAACGGAATCGGCATCCCCGCGAGCAGGAACGCCAGGCAGAGCACGCCGGCGTCCACGGGCAGGTTGAGCCACGCTCGTATGGTGGCGGAGTCGGCGCCCCTCCGCGGTGACGCCTGCCCGTTCGCCGCTGCGGGGGGCGTCTGCTCGTTCGCCGCGGCGCGGCGCATCTGTTCGGCCAGGATCTGGCTGAGGAATCGGGTCGCGCTCACGATCCCGTACCCCAGGGGGACCAACAAGAGACCGCGGGGCACGTCGGGCGCGAACCGGTACAACGCGATCAGGGTCGCCGCGTGCATCGCGCCCTGGCGCGCCTGATCGCTCACGTGATCGACCCACTCCCCGGCCGGTCCACCCTCGCCGCGGAGCCGTGCGAGCTGTCCGTCGGCGGAGTCCAACGCGTACCCCAAAAGCAGGGCTCCCCCGACGGCGAGACCGAGCGCGGGCGCGGGCGGGATGAGGACGAGCAGGACCAGTCCGGCCAACGAGCACGCCATGCTCAGGGCAGTCACCTGGTTCGGCGTGAGCCCGAGAAGGTAGCCGAGCGCGGCGAGGCGGCGTCCCAGGGGTCGGTTCACGTACCGCGTGTAGGGCGGCACGCTCAGGCCCGGCTTTTGGGCGGCGCCGAGCCGTCCCACGGTTGCTCGGTAGCCGTCCATCGCTCGCTCCTCGGTCGTCGAAACCCGCTGATGCCCGGCCTTCGGGGCCGGCGTCATCGTGGGTGACAGTTGCGTCAAGAACCTAATTCCATTGGGTTACAAGTGAACTCAATGTGTATGGTGACGTAATACCACGCTTCGGCGCCGCAGGCGGAGCCGTCACAGGCAGAGCCAAGCGGTCGAGTGGGATGGGCGCTGGGGAGTGGGGCGGACCGTCGCCAGAAGAGCGCGGGCCAGAACGGGGGCACAGCACATGAGCAAGGATGTTGGACGCGCACGTGAAGGGGGCGGCACGCCGATCAGGCGTCGACCTGGCCGCGCCGTGGGCTGGGCGGCGGCTCTGGTCGCGGCCCTCGCGGGCGCGGCAGCGCTGAGCTCCTGCCAACCGCCCGTCGCGTCGGGCATCTCGGAGGCTACGTCGGGGTCGCCGTCGGCGACGAGCGAAAGCACCGTTGACGACGCATCGCCGGCGCGCGCGCTGAACGACACGACCGACCCCTCGGCCGCGACTCCTTCGGCACCGCCGGAGGCCATCGCGTCGACGAGGACCACGCCGACGGGCGAAGCCGCCACGGAGATCCCACGGACCACGGCGGGTCGGCCGGCGGAGCCGCCGAGGCTCGAACCAATCCCGGTGATCCCGACGCGCCCCGAGTGGGGGCGGCTGGACACGACGGTGGAGGCGGCGGCCGTCGACAAGGGGTTGCGGTCGTTCCTGGCGCACGTCGATCAGGCCAAGGTCGAAAACTCCGCGACCAAGGCAGACCTCGACGACTTCTCGTCGGGCCCCGCGCTCGAGGAGATCGAGAACTCTCTCGTCGAGATGGATCTGGAGGGGTACCGGCAGCGAGGCACGGTCACCGTGCGTGCCCTGTCCGTCTACGCGATGAAGGAACCCGCGGAGCGGCTGCTCGTCGCCTGCCTGGACGACGCCAACGTGGAAGTGGTGGCAAGTAACGGGTACGTCGTGCGCCCCGCCTCCAAGACCCCACGCAGCACCCTGCACGAGTACACGTTGCAGCGCGTCGCCGGCTCGTGGCGCGTGCTGAAGCACGCCATGCCGGACAACTCCGACTGCGAGCGGCGATGACGCGCGGCCGACACATGCGACGCGCCGGACGGATGAGCGCCGTCGCGGTCCTCGCCGCGGCGCTGGGCTTCTCCTCGGGCGGTGCCTCCTCGCCCGCACCCGCTGTCGCGGCGATTCGCGCCGTACCGGAAGCCATCACCGCAGCGGCGGACGTGGTCGACGGCCGGAGCACGGCCACAGCGGCCGCCTCCTGCTGGGAGATCAAGCAGCGCGATCCCGCCGCCACGACCGGCGTGTATTGGCTGGTCACGCCGACGCTCGTGCGCCCCGACCAGTTCTATTGCGACATGACCACCGACGGGGGCGGCTGGGTGCTCGTCGGGCGAGGCCGGGAGGGATGGCGCGAGGAGTATGAGGGCCGTGGCGACGCCGCGAGCGTACGGGCCAGCGTAAGCGGTCCGGCCGCCTTCGCCGCCCAGCAACTCCCCTCCCGCACGATCGACGGCTTGTTGAACGGCGCCCGGGTCGACGCCCTCGCCGACGGCATCCGTCTCCGCCGCGCCAAGGACGTCGGCGGGACGTCGTGGCAGGAGGTCCGGCTCGCGTTGACGTCGCGGGATCGCTGGGCGTGGACGTTCCGCGCGCGGCACCCCGCGAACGCGCGGTTCGACGGCGGCCCCGCCGTGAACGGCACGTCACTGTCGATTTCGGGAGACAGCGCGTTCCGGCACCTCAACACCGACACCATGCAGTCGGGGAAGTGGGTCGGTAGCGGCTTCGCGTACGGGTCGCAGGTGCTGGGCGACGCCTCCACCGGGTCGTACTTATGGTCGGTCACCAGCGGCAAGGGGTCGGCGCGGCCGTTCACTCAGGTCTTCCTCCGCCCGAAGCAGACGCTGGCCAACCTCGGATGGGGTGGCATCCCGGATACGGGCCTGCCCGCGAGCGCGCGGCCCCCGCTGGCGCAGACGCAGGCGCAACCCACGGTGTGGGGCGTCGCCGGGCTGGCGAGCAATGGCGGTCAAGACTCCGAGATGCGCACCGAGGTCCAGGACTTCGCCCAGGTGGGTGACACGGTGTTCGCCGGCGGCAACTTCGCGCGGGTGCAAAAGGATGCCCAGGGGAGCGGGACAGTCGCGCAGGCGTACCTCGCTGCTTTCGCCGTGGGCAGCGGTGAGTTGCGGACCGGCTTCCGTCCGGTTTTCAACAACCAGATCAAGGCGCTCGCGGCGCTGCCGGGCGGCCGACTGGCCGTGGGGGGAGAGTTCACCACGGTCAACGGTCAGCCGCGGTCTGGGTTCGCGGTGCTGAACGCCGTGACCGGCGCGCTGGACGGGTCCATGCCTCTCAGCGTGACGAACGGCCTGACCGGCGGCCTGCTCAGCGTTCGTTCACTGAAGGTGCAGGGCCAGTGGTTGTACCTCGGCGGCGCGTTCACGCATCTGCGCGACGCGGTCTCGACGGTGTATTCGCGCGGCGCCGGACGCGTGTCGCTCGGGTCCGGCCGGGCGGACGCCTCCTGGAACCCGAACCTGAACGGGACGGTCACCGAGGTGACCCCGAGCGGGGACGGAACCCGGGTCTACCTCACCGGCTACTTCTCCACGACCAACGGCGTGCTGGCCCGCAAGGTGGCGGCGCTGAACGCCGCGCCGGGAGCGGCGCTGATCGCGTGGACACCGCGGTACAGCGTGCCCGCGACGAACGAGAACACCTTCCAGTTCACGGTCAGTGAGGCGGCGTCGAGGGTGGTCGTCGGCGGCTCGGAGCACAGCGCCTTTTCCTACGACAAGAGCACGCTGGCGTTCCGGCAGGGCGCGATATCGATGGCGGGTGGCGACTTCCAGACCTCCGTCGTGGACGCGGCGCACGACCTCGTCTACGCGGGCTGCCACTGCAATGACTTCTTGTACTCCAACACCACCACGTACCCGTGGCCCTCGCGTTTCGACCAGGGCGACAAGCTCGGCTACGTGGGCGCCTGGGACGGCGCCACGATGAGTTATCGGCCGGAGTTCAACCCGGTGATGAGCGCTCGACGCGGCTACGGCGCCTGGTCGAGCCTGGTCGACGGCAACGGGGTGTTGTGGGTCGGCGGGAGTTTCAGCACTTCGGTGGCCGCGCAAGGGCGGACGCAGTTCTCCGGCGGCTTCGCGCGATTCGCGCCGCGGGACAGCACTCCTCCCCCGAAGCCGACGGGCCTGACCGTGACCGGGACCTCCGCGGGCGTGGTGGCGCGATGGTCGATCGTGAGCGAGCCGGGCGTGACGTACGAGGTCCTCATGGGCGGCCGCGTCGTCGCCGTGACATCAGGCCCGTCGGCCTCGCTGCCGCTGCCGACCGCCGCAGCGCGGTACGCCGTCCGCGCGGTCGACGCCGCGGGCAACCGGTCGGCCACGACGCCTCCCGCGTCGTTCGACCCGGCGTCGGTGCCGACCGAGGTGACGCTGGTCGCCAGCGACGCGTCCTGGCGGTGGCGCTGGTCCTCAGCGCCCCTGCCGACCGACTGGACGACGGCCGGTTTCAACGACGCGGCGTGGTCGGCCGGAGCTGCACCCCTGGGGTTCGGCGCCGCCGGCCTCGCGACCACGCTCACCCCGGAGCAGACCACGCGGCCCCTCGCCATCCAGTTCCGCCGCGCGTTCAACGTCGCCAACCCGACCGTCCTTCAGGATGCCCGGCTGAGTGTGGTGGCCAACGACGGGGCGATCGTCTACGTCAACGGGGTCGAGGTCCGGCGCCAGAACCTGCCGGCCGGACCGATCACCGTCGGAACCTACGCCACCGCCTCCCCCCGCGAGGCGACGGCGGCCGCGAATCCGATGGACGTGACCCTGGCGCCCGGCGTGCTGCGGGCCGGCGACAACGTCATCGCGGTGCAGACGCATCTCAACTACCGCTCGACGCCGGATGCGAGCATGCATGCTCGCGCGGTCGCGACAAACGCATCCTGACAGGAGCAATATGACCCAGCCGATGGGCCCGGAGGGCGCCGCGTCGGTCACGGCGATCGTGTGCACGAGGAATCGGCCCGAGTTGCTGCAGCGGGCCGTTCGCTCGATCCTCGCCCAGGACTACCCGGGGCTGATCCAGTGCCTCGTGGTGTTCGACCACTGCGAGCCGGCGCCGATCGACGTTGGACCGCTGTCGTCCTCGCGAACGCTCACGACGATGCGCAACGGGGGCACCCCCGGGTTGGCCGGAGCTCGGAACTGGGGCTTGGCCGGCGCGGACGGTGACTTCGTCGCCTTCTGCGACGACGATGACGCGTGGGAGCCGGGCAAGCTGGCCGCTCAAGTGGCGTTGCTGGCCGCGCAACCGCAGGCCGTGCTGTGTTGCACGGGTATTCGCATTGTCACCCATGAGGGAACGGTAGAGCGGCACCCTCCGGTACGGGTCGAGATGGCGGACCTGTTGCGCTCTCGGGTCGCGGCGATCCACCCCTCGTCGTTCGTCCTGCGCCGCGCCGACCTGGAGGGGCGCCTCGGTGGGATCAACGAGGACGTTCCCCACTCCTACGGCGAGGATTACGATTTCCTGCTGCGCGCGAGTCGTCACGGATCGGTCGTCGCGGTCCAGGAGGCGCTGACGGTCGTCTATTGGGACCGACTGTCGTATTTCTCCGCCCAATGGGAAGCGATCGCCACCGGGTTGTCGTACATCTTGGACAGTTTCCCCGAGTTCGCCGTGGACCGTCGCGGGCGGGCCCGCGTCCGCGGCCAGGTGGCGTTCGCGCGAGCCGCGCAGGGCCGGCGCCGGGACGCCGTGCGCTGGGCGGCGCGGACCCTCGCGGACGATCCGCGCCAGAAGCGCGCGTACGGGGCCCTTGCCGTGGCGGCCGGCGTCGCCTCTCCCGGTCGGCTGGTGGAGCGGGTCAACCGGAGCGGGAGGGGTCTGTGACCGTCCCCGTGGTCAGCCGTCGCACCGATGGCTCGACGCGGCCCACGCGACCTCCTCGGCCGCCTCGAAGCCCTCGACCCCCACGACTCAGCCGCGGTCTCGCGCGGGCAGGAGCGGTGAGCTTCGGCGCGGTAGCCATCGGCGCGGGGCTCAACCTGGCGCTGGCCGTCGCCGTGGGGCGCGAGTACGGGCCGGCGGACACCGGGGTGTTCTTTGCGGCCATCGGGATCTTCCTGGTGATCGGCAACGGGCTCAAGCTCGGAGCCGACACCGGGGTGGTGCGCGGGCTGTCCCGCGAGATCGCTCTGGACCGGTCCGGGGATGTGCGGGCCATCGCGTTCGTGGCATTGGTGCCGGTCGCGGCGATCGCCGTCGGTGCCTCTGCGGTCCTGTGGTTCCTCGCGCCGCAGTTGGTGTCGGAGCCGGAGGGTGCCGCGCTGCTGCGCGCGCTTGCGCCCTGCCTCGCCCCCTTCGCGCTCCTGTCGGTGCTCACCGCCGCTACGCGAGGGCTCGGCGGGGTCGGTCCCTACGCGGTGATCCAGAACGTGCTGCTACCCCTCACCCGGTTGGCGGGCGTCTTCGCCGCGGCCGCGACCGGCGCCGGAATCCTTGGCGCCACCTGGGCCTGGGCCATGGGATTGCCGATCCTGATGCTCGCCGCCGCAGGGGTGTTCGCGGCACAGACGTACCGGCTTCCCGGGTCCTGGCGCGTCCTCGGCTCAGCCCGGATGCTGGGTCGGGTCGCCCGGGAGTTTTGGTCGTTCGCTCTGCCCCGGGCCGGCGCGGCCCTCGTGGAGATCGCGCTGGAATGGCTGGACGTGCTGTTGGTGGCGATGCTCGCCGGGTCCCGGGAGGCGGGCCTTTACGCCATCGCCACCCGACTGGTGAAAATCCCCCTGCTCGTCGAGCACGCGATGCGCATCACGGTGGCGCCCGACGTGTCGGCGGCGCTGGCCCGTGGGCATCGGGACGCCGTGCAGGCCCTGGCGGACGGCGTCACCCGAGTTCTCATGGTGGGCGTCTGGCCTTACCTCGTCGTCCTCGTCGTGTTCGCGGACAGCGCCATGCGGGTCTTCGGGTCGGGGTTCGACGCGGGGGCGCCGCTGCTCGCGGTGCTCGCCGCGGCGATGGCGGTGCGCGCGGCGGCCGGACCGGTGCAGTCGATCTTGCTGCTCGGTGGCCATAGCGGAGTCCAACTGGTCAACAAGATGATCGCGCTGGCGGTGTGCGTGGGCGGGAACCTGCTGCTCACCCCACGGTGGGGGGCGCTGGGGGCGGCCGGGGTGTGGGTCGCAGTGAACGTCGTGGACACGGCGCTCGCCGCGTGGCACGTCCGATTCCGGATGGGCGTGCCCCTGGGCGGCGCTGCGGTATGCGCGGTCGGTCCGGTCGCCCTGCTCGGGTCCGCCGTGGTGGCGGTGCTGGTGCGCGGCGTCGCGGGCACGTCGAGCGCGTCGCTGGTGTTGGCCGCCGGCCTGAGCCTGGCCGTGGTCGTCGCCGTGAGCGGTCGGGCGGGGTTGATGCCCTGGCCTGAGGCGTGGACCGGCGTGAAGGGAAACAGGTTATGGAAGGGCAGACGATGACGGTGGGGGATCTCTGGGCGCTGTGGGGGCGGCGCTGGCGCGCGCTCATGGTGGGGTTGCTGGCGGGAACCCTCGTCGGCCTGGGCGCGGCCGCGCTCAGCCGGCCCACGTTTTCGGCCACGGCGGTCGTGGTGGTCACGCCGATCAGCGTGAGCCCGTTCTCCTCCGGTCAGGCGTCGGGGCAGATCAACATGGCGAGCGAGCGCAGCACGGTCACGTCGTGGTCGGTGCTGGAACGGGCGGTGACGCTGCTGGACGGCGAACGAGCTGACGCTGGGGCGGCGGCGCCCGACTCCGGGACGTTGCGCCAGGCCCTGGATGTCAGCGTCCCCTCCGGCTCGTTGGTGCTGAACGTCCGCGTGGCCACCGATGACCCGGCCACCTCTTCGGCCTGGTCTAACGCGGTAGCCGCCGCCTACCTCGACTACCGCAGCCAGTCCGCCGCGGACGCCACGCGACGCATCGCCGAGCAGATCGATGCCGACGTGAAACAGGTTGTCGCGTCGCGGGCGGCCGCGCCCGCCGCAGACCGCGGCGTCTTTGACCAGGAGCTGGTCCGGCTCCGTGACCGGCAACGCGAGCTGTCCACCGTGCCGCTCAACCCCGGCACGACCGTGAGTTCCGCTCAACCGGCACAGGGACCGTCCAGCCCGGGCCGCCTCGTCTTCGTCGTCGCGGGCGCTGCCCTGGGTCTTTTCGCCGGGGCCGCGTTGGCGCTGGTTCGCGACCGTCGGGACTCGCGCGTACGGCATCGGGGGTGGGCGCACAACGCGCTGCCCGGCGCGGTGCTCGGTGTGGACCGGGACATGGCGCCCCACGCGCGGCGCGTCCTCGCCCTCGCCGTCGCGTCGCCACGCGTCGTGTTGGTGAGCGCTGATGGACCGATGAGCGGTCAGTGGGCGGAGGCGCTCGCGGACCAGGCGCGCGCCCTCGGCCGCGACCCCCGCGTCGAGCGGCTGAGTGCCGACGCCGGGGTCGGCGCGGGGATGTCGCCCGAGAGGCTGTTCGATGCCACCCGGCCGGTCGACGCGAGCGCCCCGGACCTGCCGTGCGCCATCGACATCGTCGACGCGTCAGCGGTTCGGGACGCCACCGTGCTGGCGTGGGTCGTCCGGCCCGGGGACCTGGTCGTCGTGGAGCTCGCGGGCTCGACGCGGCGTGCCGCGGTGCGCTCGATCGCGGCCGAGCTGGCCGTGGTGGGGCGGGAGGTGGGGTACGTGGCGTTCCGGCCACGCAAGGGATGGGCCGCCGCCCCCCTCGATCTCAACGCGCCGCCGATGCCCGGGGACGAACCACCGGCGCCCGAGGAGAGCGCGCCGCCGCCCACCTCGAAAGGGACGGGCCGGGCCAGGACCGGCCGGCCGTGGCGAGCCTCGCACCGCGAGCCCGCGCGGGCGAGCGGCGACGAGCCTCGCGCGCAGCTGCCCAGCAGGGAGGAGGCGCGATGAAAGTCATGGTGATCGCCTCGACCGGCGGCCATCTCGCGCAGTTGGCAGAGGTCCGGCGGCACTGGCCTGATGTCGATGTGGAGTGGGTGACGTTCCATAAACCGGACGCCGTCGCCGTCTGTGGGGTGGAGCCGGTCGTGTGGGCCCACCACCCCACCACCCGCAACGTGGGCAACGCGATCCGCAACGCCGCCCTGGCCGTGCGCGTGCTGCGACG